>OGNC01000020.1_pt1 | contig 179011 bp, 189 predicted proteins | sample 1573311 | NCBI WGS metagenome assembly OGNC01 (sample SAMEA2581889, study PRJEB24529) | metagenome | biome: Human gut stool | place: China | collected 2011
AAAACACCGAAAGAGATAATTGAAAGGGGTGTTGCATTGACAGATTGAATCTACAGCGGCTTTTTTTAATATGTCCCGTTCGTCGGTAACCCGTTTCAGCTCTTTCTGGAGACGGCGGATCTCGGCCTGAGCATCTGACTGTTCTTTATTAGTGGAAGAATCCGGACCGTACTTCTTTATCCAGGCATAAAGGCTGTGGGTGGTGATATCGAGACGTGTTGCAACGCTGGCAACAGAATAACCGCGATCAACAACCTGTTTGACTGCTTCAGTTTTAAACTCTTCGGGATAACGCTTACCGCTCATGGGCACCTCTCTTTAAGCCATCTTAAATGACTCTGAGGTGTCTGTTAAACCCGTGGCGATTCAGAGCACCGCAGAAGCAACTCCAGTCGTTACGCTCACTCAGCTTCATAGAACGTAATGAAAATATCGTATTACTGGGGCCATCAGGTGTGGGGAAAACCCATCTGGCAATAGCGATGGGCTATGAAGCAGTCCGTGCAGGTATCAAGGTTCGCTTCACAACAGCAGCAGATCTGTTACTTCAGTTATCTACGGCACAACGTCAGGGCCGTTATAAAACGACGCTTCAGCGTGGAGTAATGGCCCCCCGCCTGCTTATCATTGATGAAATAGGCTATCTGCCGTTCAGTCAGGAAGAAGCAAAACTGTTCTTCCAGGTCATCGCTAAACGTTACGAAAAGAGCGCAATGATCCTGACATCCAATCTGCCGTTCGGGCAGTGGGATCAAACGTTCGCCGGTGATGCAGCACTGACCTCAGCGATGCTGGACCGTATCTTACACCACTCACATGTCGTTCAAATCAAAGGAGAAAGCTATCGACTCAGACAGAAACGAAAGGCCGGGGTTATAGCTGAAGCTAATCCTGAGTAAAACGGTGGATCAATATTGGGCCGTTGGTGGAGATATAAGTGGATCACTTTTCATCCGTCGTTGACACTTGGCAAACAGGGGCAACCATGTATGTCAGATATTACAATCTCACTTCCGAAAGAAGTCAACGGGTACGTTATCTGTTCAACCAGAATCCGACACATTCTGGCTATACGAAAGAGCATACTTATGCAAATCTATATGCTTTTCCGGCAACAAGCAGGAATCTCAGCGCTGAGGCAGGAATTAGAGGTAAAAACGCCCTACCGGGCCATGAATCACCCGGTCATTGGAGTAGTAACCAAAGCAGATTTAGCCAGCATGGAACACATATCTTTGGTGAAATGTTGGTTACGGGAAGCTGGAGCGCACAACGTGTTAGTAACCAGTGCGGTTAATAACAATGGAGTTACAGAACTTTTTTCCTTGCTGCATACAGAAGATGTCTGTCGCTAATTTCGATAGGTTCTCAGATGAGAATGATGACGGTGATACACAGATAAGAATCAATGAGCAATGAGGGTTGCCGGGCAACCCTCATTGAATAAAACAGGAATTACTTCGCTTCGCCGTTTTTCATTTCGCCCATAGCTTTCAGCTTTTTGGAGATATCGCGGCGTTCTTTGGAGAGCTCGGCATTTTTGATGATGTAATCGTCAACACGATCTTCATAGTCACCTTTCATGCTGGCGATGATGCCCTGGATTGCTTCAACGCTCATCCCCGGCTTGATGTAATCGCTCAGGTTGTCCAGCAGCAGGACGCGCTTCTGGTTGTCACGGATCTTTTTCTCAACGTCCTGAATTTCACGTTGCAGTTTGTTCTTACGACGGAACAGACGAACAAATTCCAGTACGTCCTGGAATGAAGGCTTGGTAGTTTCCATTTGTATACCCCTGATAATGTGAGAGTCGGATTCGTTTAAGCAACCGCTATTCGTTAGGGCCAACATTACTCATAGCTGCCGCAGATGACAATGCTTTTATCCCTTTTCACTATCATACCCTTTATCCTTGCTGAATCGAAGCAGCAGCAAGATGATTCTGAAGTTCAGGAATTATTTGCGCAAGGCCCGGCAAATCAGATTCGATAGCAACTCAAGCTGATGTGCCGTTTCCATGTTCAGCCACACATAACCATAGATTGGTGTTTCCACTACCTTCAGGTCATGGTGGTTATTGAGCAACTGACGCAGCTCTTCCACAGCATCGTTCAATTTTTCCGTATTGGCAAAAACCGGCTGCGGATTACCTTCGTACAGCGCATGAACAAGGCTCAGCAGTATTTGCTGCATCATGTGCTGGGTATCACGAAGTTTTTGCGCGTTCAATAACACGAAATGGCTGGGGCGCGTGGCCCAGTACGCATTGATTTGCAACTCCAGCATACAAACCAGATTGCGGTTAATGGTCTGGATACCTTCATATATCGATTTTGGAATACGGGTTTCTTTGCTGGCGGGCGCAATCAGCCCACGCATTTTCACGGCATCGGTCAGGAGTTTTTGTAGATGGCTTTCCAGACGTGGGCGTTCGAGTAAGTTCGGTGAGAATGCAGATTGATAGACCCGATTATACTCGGTCAGACTTTTCGCCAGTTGAATGCGCCAGTGGATGAACGCCCGTTGTGGCCAGATACCGGTAAACAACATTGCCAGTAAAGAGCCGAGGATCACATCGCCGCTTCGCCATAACGCCGTATCAATTTCACCTGTCGGGGAGCCAACAACAATTGCCAGCGTCACCCCAATCAATAAACCTTGATACGGTTTCTTGCCCAGCGCCAGCCAACCGCAAAGGAACATGGCCGCCGCGCACCAGACTAACATCAGCGGTAACGAGATTAACTCCAGTTGCAGAGCGATAAGACCTAAAATCGAACCCAACACCGTACCGCCAATACGCTCAAAGGCGCGAGGGACAACGTTACCCCAGAACGAGATTGGCCCCATAATCACCACCATGGTGACCAGCGGCCAGGTGCTTTCCGGGATAGTAAACAGGCGGATAATGAGAAAAGTGAGCAGGAATGCCAGCGCGACCCGAGTACCATGCACAATGCGGTAATGGCGGTATACCCGGATTTCAAACGGGCTTAATGACTTATCGGCACGCACGCAGAAACTCCGTAATGAAGATTAAAAGCGCTCATAACACATCTGTCGGCCAGAAGGCGCGCCTCTGAGTTATCCGACGGACATACCGGGAACAGTGTAATTTCCCGGCAGGAGCGAAAAAATTGAAAGGCGCATCTTACTCTTTTCGCTTTCAAAAAAAAGAGTGGTCATCGCGTTAACACACCGCCCTGAGATGAATTAGTGATGTTTTGGCTGCACCGCAACATACATTTCGATATCTCAGTACCCATCTTCCGCGCCATTGTTCAAATAAACCTCGAAGCAGGGCTTTGGTAACATTTCATAAGCACTGTCCTGCAAGAGGCTATTAAAGAACTGATACCAGGGTTTAGCAAAATCATCACCGACTACACGAGCCACCGCAACCGCATACTGACCACCTGAAATTTCTGTCAGAATGACGCCCTCACTGTTTTCGGGAAGCGTAAAGTTATTCGGTACCGTCACAACGGTGTCGCAGCGTAATTTTTCGGCGGGTGTTTCATCTGGATTGTCGTAATAGACAGCAACCCACTCCTTCGGCACAATATTTTTGTTATCTACCCACATCATCAACTGCTCAAAGCCTTTCTTTACCGTCTGTTCCCACGGGCCAACGAGATGGAAACCTGCAACGGTACGTTTCTCTTCCTGCTTAATCTCGTAGTTCATGACGCCTCCATTAACACTGTTTTTATATACAGTATAGTTGCAATATTAAAACCACAAGGAATGAGTGTTGATTATGCGAGCAGACTCGCACTCCTGCCAGTCTGCTGCAAAAGAAAGGTCAGGCCTTATGGTGGAAATAATCACTCAGGCGGGAAAACATGCCGCCTTCCCCGACAGATTCCAGGGTAACCAGCGGCCAGTGCGCCACCTGTTTATCACGGTCGTAAAGTTCAATTTCCCCTACCCGCTGATGGGCGCTAATTGGCGCGGTGAGCTCTTTACCATCAAGGGTATATTTGGCTTTGATATGTGGAATTTCGGCTTTCGGTAGCACCATCCAGAACTCTTGTTCCGTTCCCAGGTCGATATTTTCTTTATCGCCATACCAGATGCGTTCCGTTCCGACCTTTTTCCCACGGTGCAAAATTTGCACCGTAGTAAAGTTTTGTTGCCCCCAACGCAGTAATTTTCTTGCCTCTTCCTCACGACCTTTTGCACTGTCAGCCCCCATTACCACTGCAATGAGACGACGCTGCCCATCTACAGCCGAAGCAATGAGATTAAACCCGGCACCAGAAGTATGACCCGTTTTCAGGCCGTCAACATTCATGGTTTTATCCCACAACAACCCGTTACGGTTTTGCTGGGTGATACCGTTCCAGGTGAGACTTTTCTCACTGTACATATGATAAAACTCGGGCTCGCCGTGGATGATAGCGCGAGAAAGCACAGCTAAATCATAAGCCGAGCTATGCTGGCCAGGTGCATCCAGACCATGCACTGTTTCAAAATGCGTATCCTTGAGATGCAGCTTCTCGGCATAGTTGTTCATCATTTCAACAAACTGCCGTTGCCCACCGGCAATATAGTCAGCCAGAGCAACACAAGCGTCATTTCCGGAATCCACAATTAAACCACGGCTTAAATCACGTACCGATACGCGATCGCCCTCTTTCAAAAACATCAGTGAAGAACCGACAAACACCGGATTATCTTTCGCCCACGCATCGCGCCCCACGGTGACAATATCGTCTGGCGTAATGCGATGACTATCGATAGCGCGATCCACGACATAACCCGTCATCAGCTTTGTCAGGCTGGCGGGATTGCGCTGTTGATGCTCATTACCCGCGGTGAGGATCTGACCGGTGGTGTAATCCATCAGTACCCAGGACCCGGCATGAATCTGTGGAGGCTGAGGTGAAAAAGGAATGTTTTCCGCCGCAAAACCAGACGATAAGTTAAAAACGAACAAAGAAGCAGCAATAATAAGACGGCGTTTCAACAGCAAACCCTCAGGAGTTTCAAATAGCTGTTCTTTTTACGGAAATACTTATGAACTGGCTGGAATAAAGTGCAAGAAAATGTGACTACCCTCGCATTTTTATCTGACATGATCTGTTGCCACTCGCTGTCAAATTATCGCGCTAAAGCTGATTAGCACGGTGATATTTGATACTCTGGCAGACAGCAGAAATAACGGATTTAACCTAATGATGAATGACGGTAAGCAACAATCTACCTTTTTGTTTCACGATTACGCGCAATACCCCTGAGAACCGCCATGAACAAGGGTTTCATGATTTGTGATTTTAGTTTGGTACGCAATTTGGTACACAACACAATTTTCACTTCATCGGGTAGTCATCAAACTCACCATAACGAGCATCGTTAATGATGTATGTGATCACCACAAACATCACATCTGGACTAGTTCCGTTTTCATGCGCAGGTATTTGTTCACGCCTCCCTTTCTGCAAATCCTAAAGATGAGATTTTGGGGTTTTGGGATATCTTTTATCCTCAGTTCTCTATCCATTATGCAAACCAGTAATGAACCATCACCGTGTGATAGTGAGGCATCTGCCACGATAAGCGCAGAGAAATGATGCATTGGTGGGCGGACTGGATTGATGAAAAGGTGGAGTGATCCACCTTAACCACTATCGAAGAGCACAAAGCCTTGCAATCCAGTACAAAACTTTGTTTGTCTCATCAACCATAGCAAGTCATCGATCGATTGAGACTTGGATGATAGACTTCATGTCTTTCATGAAATGATTGATTGACTATATGTTTAGAATTTTTTCACGTTATGTATCTGTCGGTGTGATTAACACCATAATTCATTGGGGGGTGTTTGCTTTATTTATGAAATATATGGATACAAAACAATCAGTTGCAAATCTCATTGGTTTTTTTGTGGCTGTTACCTTTAGCTTTTTCGTGAATGCCAGATTCACATTTAAAAGTGAAGCAACAAGATTTAAATACTTGATTTTCGTTACATTTATGGGCGCTCTCGCATTCACTACAGGTAAGGTGGCTGACTATCTTTCCATTCCTGGAATTGCAACATTAATATTCTTCTCGGGAACAAGTTTAATACTTGGGTTTGCTTATTCAAAATTTGTTGTTTTCAAATAGGAATTTATAATGAACAGCAAGAAAAAAATTGCAGTTATAGTGCCATGCTATAACGAAGCATCAGCAATTGAAAAAGTAGTTTCTGAATTTAAAATGCATTTGCCTGATGCTGAAATTTATGTTTTTGATAATAACTCTTCAGATGGCACAGCCGAAGTGGCAAAAAAAGCTGGCGCCATAGTGAGGCATGTGGGATACAAAGGAAAGGGTAATGTCGTTCGTAGGATGTTTGCTGATGTTGAAGCAGACATTTATGTAATGGTTGATGGCGACGATACTTACGAGGCTGCTGCAGCGCCAAAAATGATTAATCGCCTTCTAGAAGACAACCTAGATATGGTGGTTGGCACTCGAGTTGAAAATGGAGATGAAAAGACGTACCGCCCAGGACATAGATTCGGAAATAAGATGCTTACTGGTACTGTATCAACTATTTTCAAAGGATCTTTTAGTGATATGCTATCTGGGTATCGAGTGTTCAGTCGTAGATATGCAAAATCCTTCCCATGTCACTCCCATGGATTTGAGATTGAAACAGAGTTGACCATTCATGCTCTAGAGCTGAGAATGAGAATAGGAGAGGTCTCAACAGTATATGGAGAACGCCCAGAAGGCTCAGTGAGCAAACTATCCACATATCGCGATGGTATTAAAATCCTTAAAACAATAATCCAACTTTATGCTTATGAAAGACCATTATTCTTTTATGGCATCATCGCAACTTTTTTCTTTTTCTTTTCGCTGATGATTGGTACGCCAGTGATAAAGGACTTTATTGATACTGGCCTTGTACCTAAGTTTCCCTCTGCAGTAGCTGCGGCGTCAGTAATGATTATGGCGATGCTAAGTGTTGTATGTGGGGTGATATCTCATCTTGTTACTATCTCCAGAAGAGAAACTAAATATCTTCAATATCTATCTATAGCGAAAGAATAATTAAGAGAAGCAAAGATGATTAGGATTATAAAGGTATTTATTTGTCTGATTGCATTTTATACATTGTCGCTAATGATGGTGTATTCTATTCCTGACTTTAGCTCTGCTAAAAATGTTAAAAATGCTCAGTTAACATATGATGTTGAGGGGGCATATCCAGTTTTAAATAAAGCTTACTCTTCGCAAACAAAGCTTGATAACTTCACAGATCTAAAGGTGATGATGATAAGAGCGCACCAAGGCAAGGGGGTTATCGATGCTTCTATGGATATGACTGGATATGCAAGATATTGGCATGGATACCAGATTATTCTAAAACCACTTATATCTTTTTTTAGTTACGAAAAGATAAGGTTCATTTATTCTACAATTCTACTTCTACTTGTTGCCACATGCTCAGCGTTGATGTGGAAACGCGTAAGCTCAGCATTATCTTTATCATTCATAGTTTCACTTTGTTTTATTCATTATGAAATAATTGGAATGTCCATTCAGTTTTCTAATGTTTTCATTATAACATTTCTATCTATGATTTATATTTTATTGTGCAATGATAAATATGATTTAAAAGGAAGAAATAATATTTTGTTATTTTTCATAATAGGATCGATTGTTAATTATATTGATCTATTGACAGTCCCACTTGTATCACTAGGGATGCCTCTTGTTTTAATTATTATGTTATCAAATGGCGGCCTTAGAGATGATATTGTTTTGATCATTAAGTCATCTATTTCTTGGGTTTTAGGTTATGGGCTGACATGGATTTCTAAATGGGCTATTGCAACATTTTTACTTGGCAAAAATGTATTCTATGATGCTATAGATAAGATATTTTTTAGAACTATGGGAGATCAACTTCATCCTATAAAAAGATTAGACACAATTGCTTTAAACTTTGAAGCAGTATTTCCACATGTTTTAATACCTTTATCAATAACACTTTTTATTTTAATTACATTAATTATTAAGAGAGAGTTATTTAATGGAAAACTAATCCCATTGCTAATATTAGCTGTAATGCCTTATGCATGGTACATAGCCTTAGCGAATCATTCACAGATACACTACTGGTTCACTTTTAGGGCGCAAATAATAACAGTTTTCGTGATTTTAACTCTATTCACATCATCATTGCGTGATGCCTTAAAAAATAGCAAGTTTATTGATTAGTATATTTCGCCTCCAAAAAGGAGGCGTTCTTCAATTTAATGTTACCCACGATGATGAATCTGGATTCCAGACAGCCGGTCTACCTCCAACACCTTTGCCTAATTCAACATCTCCACGTTTATAATGTACATCATCTCTTGATACAGATATTTCCGGAGTTAAAGATGCAGAGCAAGCCTCTTTTATATAACTAAATCCGTTAAAGGATAGCTTACTACCGTTATAATCATTTATTACCCCTTTTGCCCCTCCGACCTGATTATTGCCACCAATGCTCAAAGACATACTCAGTACAGAAGTATTATCCTCATTAGAGCTGATATTGTAAGGTTTGATACCTGCTCCTAACTGGAAGTGATTACCTATAATAGTAACGTACTGAACACCATTTGGAGATCCAACACCCCAGCGTAGCACTGATCCTGTGGTTACATCAGAGCGCGTATAACGAATTCTCGCATGAACAACTTTAATGTACTGCGTAGTACCTTCAAAAATGAAATGCATATTACGACTTTCACCGCAAAGCTTGAAATTTATCACGTTATTAATATTCCAGCCTGGGTTTACATCATTATCTGGAGCCTGCAGAACCCCTTCAAATACTACACTAGTCCACCCGCTGATGGCGTTGCTGCTGAACCAAGTACCTGACTTAGATAGGCGAGAAGCTGGATCGAGATAAAGCATAGATTCTTTAGCAAAGCGTCCAACTACCTCATCTACACCGCTACGATGGTCCTTACTAATCCACTTAACGTTAGTAGCTTCAGTGCTGTAGAAGCTAATATTAGCCCCGGTAAGATCAACATCATTCAGGACGCAGTTATGAAACGTAAGATACATGGCTCCTTCCATAGTTACTCGCTGAAAGTTACAGTCGTGGAAGTGCAGACGAGAAGTAACCTTACCGTAAGGGCCATTAGCAAACTGCATCCGCTTACTGCTACAATTATAGTAACTTATGTCGTGGTCACATGTAGTATGCGAAGTCAAACCTACTTGGTCCTCGTGCGCATGCGCATCATGCACTGAACCCCACGAACATGCCGTAGTATCAATAACATGACGCCCTGATGCTAAGCTGATATCTCGTAAGCTCCAGCCAGTGCACCAGTTCATGCTCACGCAGTAACCCTCACCACCTCCGTTCCATAATGCTGAATGTACTCGCAAGCGTTCGTAAGTAGTTCTGGTGCTAAGCATTACAGAGCACAATGGCCATTTAATCTGGTATCCGGCAAGGTTAGATACCTTAACATTAGCTGTACATACCAGCTTAACCAAACCTATCGCTTCATCCTTCTCTGCAATAGGAGCCTCCTGCGGGTTAAAATTTGGATAGTAAGGAGTAGGGGTAACAGACATTTCATCAAGAAGCACGAAGCCGTCGATAGTAATATTTGTAAGAGGCTGTGCTCGACCAATGCTAATCTGATCTGCACTAAAGGTATATCCGGACTTGTACGTCATGAATAGTCGGGTAGTATCTCCACCTAAGTCTACCAACTGCGTAACCGATGGCATGCAATACACTCGCTTTAGAATCCGCGTTTCATAGTCGACTTCTTGTACACCGTTATCACAATATAGAGTAAAATAGTCACCAACTTTAAGCTTATTGGTACTTGTACGTATATCAATACTAGCATCTAGCGTGTTCAACTGATTAACAGCTGTAGCTTGAATATCGTAACGGTCAAATATTCCTGTAGGTTGAAATACACCGATTCTTCTATAAATACCTGAGCTAGGTGGTTTACCTCCTCTATAAACTATCTTTGCACCATTACCTGATATTGCCTGTCCCGATTTAACATTATCAAATATATCTGATATCAAGTAACCTTTTGAGCCATCGAATGAAACGTGTTTTCCTGTTTCTATAGCCGCCCGAATAGCAACTGTGTCATCTGTTGCATCTGGATTTGTAACATAATCACCATTATTATCAATATATAACAATGCATCCCCTTTTGCTCCAAACTGCTCTGGCGTTACCCAGTTTATCTTCTTTTCAACTTCATCCTTAAACTGATCAGGGTCATACTTCAGAACATTCGGAAAATAGAACTGCTGTGCACCATATGCATCATAAACAGCCATAGAATGGCCTTGCACAGTTACGAACTTGGCAATCTGTCCGTTATATACCGGATATCCAGCGGCGTTAATGATGATTGGTTGCGAAACAGGAACGTGAGAGCCGTCTTCGTTCTCCACATAAACCTGAATCTGGTTTTCAGGATTTACAGGGTCAGTGTCAATTTTACCGATATAAATTTTTCCATTGGCTACAGCTTTAAAAGAACGCGCCATAGTGAAGAGTTGCGAAGGCATGCTTACCACAACATTTGCGGTGATATCTGACATTTCATTGCTCCAGACGAATGATATGATGCAACCATGATGTAATTGCATACCGAAATGGTACTATTGAGTATTTATCCAGTAGGTTACGATGCCACTCCACCCAACTGGTGAGGCATCAAGGATGTACAGCAAATACGACGAGGCGCAGTTTCACTTGAGACTTCCGCATGAACTCCACGCGAAAATTAAACAGCGCGCGAAGATGAATAACAGGTCGCTGAACTCAGAGATAATTGCAGCGATTGAAGAATCATTGGCTAAACAAAGCTCTGCATCAGTTTACATTGACGATGCAGAGCGTATGGCAGAACAACAATCTGATATGGTTAAGAAAATTGTCTTTGATACGCTCAAAGAGCTATATAAAAAAGACAGCAGCTAACTATCAGTTACGGAGGATATATGCAAAGAGATATGCTGAATATTGCGTTCTACATATTTGGTTTTTGCACGTTCCTGGTGTTTGCGAAGCTATTCTGACAACGCATCAGACTTGGCACCCTGAGTCAGGGCGTTAATGGCCTTTTGCGCCTGCTGCATGGCTTTCTCAAACGCTGTTGATCCGCGTGGAGTGTTTGCCATTCTGAGCATTGCATTTCTGAATGGTTCGCTCTCATAGGCGCGAGTAAGAAGTCCGTAGCTTACCGCTGCGCCAGTTGTCGCCGGGTTCATTGCCGTCCCATACCCGATAATGAACGGGATGGTTTGCTGCCCTGTTGGTGTTGTTACTGCCGCTTTTGCAGCCTGCTGCGTGGATTGCAGGTAGTTTTTTAATCCTTTCAGATAAGCAGCGTCCTGCCCCTTAAATGTGATGCCAGTCTGGTTTTGCAGGATGTTAAGCTGCCGAAGGAACTGGTCAGGGGATCCGCCAGATTTCTCCATCGCCTTTCCAATGATGCCATTGCGCATTTGCGCCCTACCAACACGACCAACTGAGTTATACAGAGTCTTAATTTCCGATTTGTTCTTGCTGAATAGCATGTTGTTGACAACTTCCGGCGTCAGATCGCCTTTCATGAGAACATTCTTCAGCCTGGTATTCTTTAGTTTCGCTGCTTCGTCAGCATAGACGGCATTGGCCTGCTGATATTTACGGAGAGTATCGTTGCCAAGATTCTGACCAATGGAGCCATTGATATCGTCGGTCATTGCCTTGTAAACGCGCTGTATGGCGGCATCAGAACGGTTTGGTAACACTGGTCGCTCACCCTTCACGTCCATTCTGAACTGGCTGCGCAGATCGCTTAATTGCTTCAAATCCAGATTTACCGGGCCATCAGGACCAGCATTGCGAACAAGCTCATCACGATATGACTGAAGTTTTGAAATCGTCTCGTTATCAGCAACCTTACCAAGCTTCTGCAGGTTAGATATCTCAGTATCAATCTGCTGAATTGCGCGTGCAGGCTGAATGTTTACTCCTGCCATAGCATTCTGAACCTGCTCCAGTCGATTACCGGCGGCACGACGAATTCCTGATGTTTTCGCTTTAAGGCTGTCAATAACAACCGCTGGATCATACTCACCAAATTTATCAGCAAATCTCTGCACCAACTGGCTTCTCGCTTCCTGTTGCGTTGCTCTCATTCCGCTTGTGCCAGCCAGAGGGATATTTTCTGCTGTAGTCTGCGCCATTTTTCCGACGCGGGAAGTTGGTTGTAACAGGTCTGTGGTGTGCAGAGGAACTCCTTCACGCTCTGCAAATCTGATAGCCTGCTGCGCTTCTGGCGCGATAGCACCACGAACGCCACGATAAGCAGCACCTAATCCACGTCCGGCAGCGTTAATAGCACCGCCAGCCAGCACACCAAGGCCTAAATCGGTGGCGAGTGCTTCCGCATCATCTTTCGCACTGTTTGCAGCAAGTGATCCAACTGCGTTTTCTGCGAGAAGGCGAGTTGCCCCCTGAGCAATTCGACCAGCAAGTGTTGGTGCCTGTGTTGCCGCTCTCTCAGCGCCAGCAGGAGTGAGGTAAGGCAATGCTTCAGCAAACACCCTGCCCTCTGTCGTTTGTGGAGTAAGCGCGCCTTGCTGAAGGCCAAAGTCCTGCTCTAATCCCTGCGTTGTTACTCGTGGCGCTGGTTGATATGTCCCATCGCCAATGCCAAGTTTACCGCCAGCCCAAGCCGCCGCGCTTGTTACAGCATCGGCAACTGATGCAGGTATGTTTGCCACGTTCACACCAGCCTGCACCAGTCCGCGACCAGTCTCTTTTACTGCTTCGCCAAGATCAGACATAAATCCACTTTGCTGTGGTTGTTGCTGTGCTACTGGTTGCTGTGTCTCCACTTGCTGCACAGATGGCAATGGATAGGCCGCATAGAAAGCTTGCTTAGCCTGCTCTGCATTTTCTCCGGCTTGCGGGGCCACGACTTCATTGAAGTATTGCTCATGAGCCTGCGCTTTTTGTTCTGGTGCTAACGCCTGATACTGTGGAGAGGCGATAACATCTTTCCATGCTTTAGCCATTAATCACCCCATAGTGAAGAAAAATTACTGCCAGTAGTAGGTTGTTGCGCTGGCGTATTCTGTACTGGCTCCTGATAATCAAACTGTTTTTTAACAGTGCTCAACTTGCTTTCAAGCTGATTTCTAATCTTTCCGATAGAGTCACGAAAAGCCTTTTCACTCATTTTGGGGCTTAGGGCACCAACCGCATCGGATAATTTTTTACCCTCAGCATCTGAAAGAGCGCCCATACCCTTCAGGGACTGCACCATAGGAAGGAATGTTTGAGCTTTAAAGGTGTCGAGCCTTGCTTCAAAGTTAGCCGCATCAGAGCCAGGAACTGTCGGAAACGCTGAGCGAATTCCTACTGCTTTTGAAAGGCCGGGGCTTTGCTCTATCTCGTTGAGAGAATCAAGCGCGGTGCTGAACGTATCAACTGCACCCTGAGCGGCGGCCTGCCTGTCAGCGCGGGCTATGTCAGCCTTTTGCCGAACATCTGCCTGTTTCTGTTTTAGCTCTTCAAGCTTTAACTGATTGCTTTCTCTGGCTATCTGTCTGTCCAGAGCCTTTTCTTGTAATTCTGCTCTTTGTATTTCTCGGGAAAGAGCAGCATTCTGTGCGCTGATGTTCTGTCCACGTATCTGGATGTCCTGACCTCGAGCTGTTAGTGCTTCTCCGGCCTGATTGCTGCGGATTGTCTCTGCAAGTTTTCCGCGATCAATCTCACGACCAGCCATCTTGTCCTGAACATTGAAGTAATCAATCGGACCAAGTGCAGCCATTCCAAGGTGATCAACAAACTCACCAAACCCTGAAGGATTCTGCTGATACATCTGAGCAACGTTATTAGGGTCAACACCGACGCGAGTCAGTTCCTTGGCGTTGTTTTGCAGCCATGATTGCATTGCTTCTGGAGACGATGACGCAAGGCGTGCGCCAGCCGCTAAGGTTCCGATAGAGTTGCGCTGGTCTTCGTCTGCCCACTTCATACCAGACTGAATCTTCTCTAATTGACCAGGATATTTGGTCATCAGATCTCGAACCTGCTGCCGATCACCTGACTGGATGGCTGCCGCATATTCTTTTTGGAATGCAGCATCCGCTTCCTGTTGCTTTGCGGCTTGATATGTTTGAGCGACACTACCAAGCCCCTGCAACGCCTGAAGGCCGATGTTATTGCGACCTGAGCGCTCCATTTCGTTGTTCTGGCGAATATAGGCCAACGCCTCACTTACATCACTTGCCTTTGGCGCATTTGAGTTTTGCCCACCGATACCAGCAAGAAAGCCGCCTGAGTTGATTCCTTGTTGCCAAGTAGCCATATTCCCACCTTAAAACAATGATCCAAGACCACCGATAATACCGCCACCAATAGCGCCAACAGCTGTACCTATTCCAGGTACCACAGAGCCAATCATCGCCCCTGATGCCGCACCGCTCATGGCACCTCCCAAGGCTGATTGCAGTCCTGATGGTCGGTTAGCATTAGCCGCAGATGCTGCTGCCTGCTGTTGATATAACTGGCTGACGTTGTTGGCGTAGTTTTGTCCGGCGTTTGCCTGACCTGTAAGAGCACCAAGGCCGATATTTGCCAGATTGTTGTAGTTGTTCATCTGACCCGACAGCCAGTTTTGACCGAGTGTAGGTGCGATTGCTGCTAACTGGTTTCCTGTTGCTGTAGAGCCTAATCCACCCGTTGCCTCTGCTGCTGCCAGACTCTGGTAACGCGCCTGCCCTGCAAGGTCTTTGTACTGCTGGGAGTTGTAATACTGGTTAAGCGCCTGACCTTGCCCCTGAAGAGAGGAAAGATTCTGCAACTGTGATACGTACTGCTGAGCGAGCGGCGTGAACGGTGCAAGGTTCTGCATGTTCGTTTGCCACATTTCACGCTGCAATTCGATGCCCTTTTCAGTTGCGCGTGCCTGGGCCTTTGAACCGCCATCACTGCCACCTTTGCAGTAAACAGCTTTGCTGAGGTGCTTATTAGCAATCTGGAAAATTAACATTCGTTAGCTCCTCGTATTTTGAGCGCGGTAACTGATAAATCGTGATGCCTACAGGCTTTCCATTGCTGGTATAAGCATCATCAAGGTGACCAACACGGGTAGCGCCAAGCAAACGGATAATTGCCCGTCCGTATTTCGTTGTGTCAGGAACCATGGTGATGCTGTTAAGGAATGGTGAGTTTTCGAGAAGCCATTTGCAGAATAATCGATGCCCTTGCAGTGCATATTCACCACGGAATCCGGGGTCGTACACCGCATGGCATTCAACAACGCTATGCCAGAAGTTACGCACTTCATGAACGCCAGCCATCACTAATCCTTCGTAGATGCCGAGATATACCGCATCAGGCTTGATGTAGTATTTATCTCCACTGTCTACGATATTTCCCGTGTTTGCCGGATTGTTGAGGAATTCTGCAAGCTTCACCGGATTATCGATGAGCTTTATGTGCATTAGTTGATTAATCCATGTGTTCGTAAGGCGTCTTCCAGTGCTTTGATGCGCTGCCGCGCCTGCTGTAAACCTGTAGCCATAGCGGAAACTTCAGACTGCGTATACGTGGTACTGACCGTGTATGCCTGGTTAGCGTTGAATGCGCCGAGAAGTGCCGTTCCGGTTGCCGCTGTCCATCCTGTCTGACGAGCACCGATAACCTTGGTGCCGCCGACTGAATAGGATGTTGTTACGTTGAGGGGGGATGCCAGCGATTGTGTTGCTGTTGCTGTTTTCGATACGTAATCGTCCTGCAATGCAGAAATATTTCCTTCAGCCTCCGTCACTCTACCATCAAGAGCACTGACATCAGCCTGCAAGGTGACTATTTCACCTTCAGCCGTGGTTAGTCTGACATCCAGCGCTGCAATTGCCGCAGTATTCGCAGCAATACGGATTTCATGGTCATCTACTTCAATGCGGAGCTGACGAATTCTTTCTTCGTGATCGACCAGAATCACATCCTGCTCATCGTTTTTTACCTGGGCATCGTAAGCGCCCTGACCAGCCTGATTTGCCTTCCCGGCAATTGCGCCGACATCAGCTCCCTGATTTATGACATACAGCAGGTAAGACTGGCTGAATATATTGCGTGGAAGGATTGATGTATCGAGCCGCGTGGCCTGAACAATAACAGGTGTATTGAGATTCGAATCAGCCATTAACATGCCTCCACGATTTACCAGACTGGATATTGTGAATCACCGTCTGACTGACACAGTATTTTTTAGCAAGCTCTCTTTGATTAACTCCCTTTGATTTCTTTATTTCTATTACTTGCTCATATGAGAGCTTTGAAATTGGATTATTTTCTCCTTTTAAAGCCGGAAACTTCACCCTGCCTTGAGATGAGCAATGCTTCATATTCTCCTTTTGAGTACACCACTCTAAATTAGAAGCATTATTATTTTTTCGGTTGTTATCTATGTGATTTATGAACGGCTTGCCTTCTGGATTGGGGACGAAAGCAAGAGCGACAAGCCTATGCACAAGCCATTTTACTTTAACTCCATCAACACTAAGTGGCAAATATAGATAACCTTTATTATTCTCGTGTTGTTTTAACCAGCGCCCCTTTCTGAGTTGCGTGCTGCCATGTGCAGCCTTAACAACACGTGAGTGAGAATATACTCGCCCATCCTCTGTTACGGCATATAAACCTTCATATCCAGGAATATCTTTTGCGTTTTCACTCAACATATCTACTCCTTTAGTTTCGATTTATGTTACACGAATAGAAAGGCCTGATAATGTAACAGGACCTTTTGCAATAACTCTGAATTTAAATCCAATGAGGCGTCTAACTCGACCAACCCTTCGCCATAAAACGCGATTGTCATATACAAATGGTTTTTGTAATACAACCATTTGCTCATGACCGTAATTAATTCCATCTGTAGTGGCTGATATAAATATTCTATCTATTCTATCACACACGCCGCCAGATGTTTCTAATTCAAGGTCATTTATTAAAACGTTATCAGCCTTTATTAGAGGGGAATATAAAATATGCTCTTGTTGTTTTTCGTATTGTGAAGATATATCGAACTGCAATTTCCCGGTCACGGATTCCAGCTTATCGCCGCACGTTATCTGATTGCCTTCGTAAATGAAGTCGATAGCGCGGTACACATCGTCATACAGGCCTGTTTTCAGTACACACCATTGCGGACCATTAGCACTTGAAGATGCGTCGTACACGAGGACATGGCGCGGAAGATGGATAATCAGCAGCTCATGCGCATCAAATCGCAGAGACTCCATTACGCCATCAGCCAGTTCATCAGCAGTGTAGGAGCGTAGTATTTTCTCAATGCTCGCGCTGGCGATTGGTGATACCTGACCGGAACCGATGATGTACACAGACGGCGCACCCGTTGCCGGATTGCTGATGAACGCATACGAATCAGCAAACGGCGTTTTGCAGTAAGTCCCGGCGATGCCTTTTTGCACCATCAGCGATGGCTGCGCGACATACAAAGCAGCACCAACGGTAGTTGCGCCTGTCAGGGAGAAATATTCAATCGTCGATGAACCAAAGCAGACGATGAAGTCTCGCCATGTTCCTATGCCGATGATGCCGTCAGGCTGCGATTCTGCGCGATATTGTGCGCTGTAACGGTCAGGATGCGATTCGTCTTCAAGGTCAGTGATGAACCATGAATCAGTTCCGTCTTTTGACCACGCATAACGCCCACGTAAGCGCGTAATATCGCGGACTGAGCCTAACTCATACTGCGTGAATCCGCTGTCTGTAGGCCAGTTTGATACGGTTTTAACCGTGCCATCATAGCGATACTCGACCAGTTGACCATTAACGCCTACAGCCTGAGATGTCCGACCATGTGCCATTGATACGCGACCACTTCCGGCGACGTCACCGACTTCACTTTCGCCTTTGTAGAGCTTGCCACCACACACACGATAAACAGCACTCTGCGCCATGTTGTACTCGACACCGCGAGATACACCGTTCACATCAGAACGTTTGGCAATGCCCGGGAATGAGCGAAGATATCCGCTGCTGTTAAGGATTTCTTTGGGTGTAGCCAACATATTCACTGGCAGATAGTCGATATAGTCGGCGTTTCGAAAGTCTTTGCCGACACCTTTCATAAGCGGAAGTTGCTGAATCGGCATTTATTCACCTCACGTACTCGGATCATCTTTCTCGATGTAAAACCGATTCCACGTAAACACGCTTTTGTTACCACTACCGCGAGGCATGTCATTTCGTCGCTCAAGTGGTGGTATTTTGGTTAAAGCGATACAGATTGTCTGATATGCACTGTCAGCAGCGGTCAGGAGAGCATCCGACGGCTGAATGACGTTATCCATGCACACTTGCACAGCGAGTTTCAAAGCGACGCCATCATTTGCCCATGCAGGGATACCTGAATCATCGTCAGGTAACGGCATGATGCCGTTTTCTGTATCCGCAAACTGATATCCAAGCTCGATACCTTTCGCCTGCCACGCAGCCATCATGTCTTCGAGGTCGTTAATAGCATCCTCTATAGACTGCGGCTCTGCATCGGTAAGCGTAGCTTTGGAATAAAGACCGGCTTTTCTCAGCGCTTTGAGGACTAAATCACCCTTTGTCTTCGCCATTTTGTTCCGCCTTTGGTTTTGGCCCTGGCTTCTTCTTTGCTGCTGGCTCTGGCTCTGGCTCTGGCTCTGGCAGGACAGTATCGTCTGGATGCTTCACCCATCCTTTATCCAGATGCTCATCCACATCATCCTCATCAACAATGATGTAATCCAGCGAGTGAGGGCCGCAGGTTATCATCGAGCCAAGCTTATAAAGCATTATTTGAGACATTGCGTTCTCCCAAAAAAGAAGGGGCCGAAGCCCCTTAGATTACTGGTTAGCCAGTACCAGGCCGGTAAACTCTGGAACCAATACACTTGCGCCAGCCAGCGTGGTGAATCGCGTCCACGTCTTACCTGCTTTGGCATCGAACTGGTAAGCCATGATGATGGTCGCCCCCTGCTCGGTAGTTGCCGTCATAACCTGCGGGCCCTGCCCGGTCGGGAATGCCAGCTTGCCGTACATCAGCTCTACAGAGCCCTCAGCAAAGAAGATGTTGGAAGCCGCAGCCTTCTTGTTGAGAATGGTGATCGCCGCGTTATTCGCCGGATTGGCGGTAACGTTCTGGTAAGGAATAGACGGCGCATCAGCGTTGTTTGGTGGCAGAATTTTCGGGCTGATGGTAACGGTGGTGCCATTTACCGCCAGGACGCGGAATACCTGCGACTGGCCTGTATCCACCTTCTTGATCATGTGGACACTATTAACGCCTGCGATAGTGAATGCATCACCAACAGCCAGCACGCCAGCAGTAGACACGGTGATGTCGCCCTGACGGTTATCAGTAGGTGCGCCGTTGGAGTCCATTGCGGTAACTTTATGCGCTACTGCGCCACCAAGAGTTACGGCGGTGGCAGAACCTGCCTTCATCGCGCCAGCATAATCAACACGGAAGCTGTCGAAGGATGCCACAGGTGGGATCTGAGCTTTCTCATACGCCGTCAGCGTTGCGCCAACTGCATATGCGCGAGAGCCAAGCTCTTTAGCCAGGTCTTTGTAGTTGAACGGGTTGTAGAACGCTTTGCGCTGCCCACCCTGCGGCACACCAATAGAGAGCATCATTGCGTCAATGCCTGCAGATGCGTTCCAGAGGTCTTCGCCGAGAGTATTGCCGGTTGATGCCGAACCAATGGTGACCATGTTGGTAGCGCGGGCGGCCACCTCATCGACGATCAGGTTATCAACCCACGCTGCCAGCTGACGACCCGCAGCTTTACCAGCTTGCTCCTTATGCCATGGATCGCGCATTTCTTTTGCGTCCAGCTCGTAGATAACGTTTTCTGGCTCGCGGAAACGCACAGGTACCTGACGCTCAACGAGTGAGTTTGCAGTTGCTGCGGTCAGATCTAGGCCGCTAACGGTTTTCAGATGGTAACCTTGAGGGCGATAAACTACGTCGCCTGCGCGTTGCATTTCAGTGTCGCCCGGGCGGAACTTGCTGCACTCACGGGATACTACGTTTGATGCCTCGAATCCATCAATGACGTTTTCAAATAGGATTTCAAGGTCTTTAGTTAACTGATTAGGCATACTTTTTTAGCTCCGATGGATTATTTTTTAGCTTTATTCTTCGCCGCTCGGTATGCGGTGTAATCACCGGTGGCGCGCGCTTTTTCGAGAAGTTTGTCGAGATTATTAATTGCAGCGCCATTGCTCCCTTTAACCTCAGGAGTGGTAGCGGCTGTTGTTTTTGCTTTAGGCATGATTCTGGCCTTTGATTCGATACGTTCCAGCAGACGACCAATTGCTACGGGGTTGGTAGCTTCTGCCAGTTGCTTGCGCAGTTCAGCGTTGCGACCGAGCGCCAGAACAACGATTTCCGGCTTCTCTGACTCAAACAGGATCGCGTTTTGTGTCTCGATGGGGATTTCCTCGAGTACGGCCTGCTCAGCTTCCTGATAGCCAGGAACTTTGAGAGCCTTAACACGTTGCTGATATTTGGATAATCGCTCTTGATAGGCAGCCTGAAGCTCCTGCTCCTTCTGCTTGCGAGCCATCTCCTGTTGCTGGTACTTGCCGTTATCCTCTGCCCACTTAGTCATGCGTTGCTGATAGATTTCTTCATCGAAACCGATGTCCTCATCATCCAGTTTTGGCATTCGCGGTGGTTGAGTGATTACCGGCTGCTGCTCGACGGGTTTCTGAGACTGACGCATCAGCTCTTTCAGCTCACGGTCTTTCTCTTTAATCGTCTTGCGCAGGTGTTTTACCAGTCCATGCTCTGCGCCATCTTCGCTGGTTGGCGAATCCAGCTTTTCGTCACCAAAGTAGAATTCCTGTTCTGATTCGTCGTCATCAGTTTCAGTAGCTTCCTCTGCATCATTGCCGGAGGACTCACTGCCATCTTCTGTTTCGACTTCTTCAGCCAGTTCGACATCATCAGGAATCTGCTCTGACGCGTCGGTTTCGATTTCAACTTCTGGTGTGTTTTCTGCCATCTGGTCCATTTGTTACCCCTGTTTACTCGATGTTCAGCCCATCGGAAGGCAATAGGGTGCCAGGCCTCATAAAGACAGCCATTGCACGTTATGGGTTAATTACTGCTGTGGTTGTTGCTGAGTTGATTTTTGCAGGATGCTGCTGATGTCCATGCGCTGCGCATGGCCCTGTGCCTGACTTTTCAGGACAAGCTCCGCATCAGCACGGGCATTGTCTCCTTGCTGTTGCTGGAACTGTCCGAGCAGTTTCAGAGCCTCGCGGATATCAGATTTCTGCTGGCTATCGGCAGATGCGAGGATTTTCACAACATTTGCCGCTGCAACCTGAGCATCAGTCTGTGCCTGGAATGCTTTAACCTGAATGGCTGCCTGTTCGTTCTGCGCTTTCTGCAATTCAGCCTGACCAGCAAGAAGCTGACCTTGCGCAGCAACCATAGCCGGATCAGGCTGACTGGCCTGTTGTTGTTTCGCCTGCTCAACCATCTGCTGTTCTTCTGGTGTTCTCGGCTTAATAACGCCAGACAGAAGCAACTGATTGCGGTTGTATTCTTTAAGGTCGTCCATCCCTTCGCCGTCCATATTGTCGAGAATCATCGACGATACAAGGTCATGCTTCGGCGTTCCTGGCGGGATAAGTGCCAGCATGGAAAGCAACGACTTAACCGTTGCATCACGGCGAGTAGCGAACGACTGACCGACATCGACAGTCACTTCATAGTTACCCTGCGAAAGGTCGTTAAGCGCGATAACCTTCCCTGTCTGACGGTCAACCACTTCACCAGTCATCAGCGCCACGTCATCGCTGCCATCCTCATTAACGATGCGCATTGGCGTATCGCTGCCATAGACTTCACGAGCCATAGAAAGCCACACGACGCCAGCACGGCGCATGGATTTAGCCATGTTGTCCATGTAGATATAGGACTGCGTGTCCATCCGGTTAAAGATGCTATCAACGGTATCGGTAGCGACGTTGCTCGGCATGTTCTCAAGCTGCGACGCACCTGTAATTTGCTGAATAGCCGTTCCGGTGTACTGCAATAGCCCGGCAAGAGCAGGAGGCATTTGTGTCGGAGGTGTCCAGCCAGCAACCTGAGCCTCTGAAATGACCGTTCCGTTTTTGTCCTTCTTGCTGGTCATGGGAAGAACTGCAGGTCTTTTCTTATTCCTCTCTGCCCAGTGATTCATTAATGGACCGGGAATGAAATCAACATCCACGATAGGAATGCCATCACCGCCAGCCTGAGTAGCATTATCTGCAATCATGGAAACCATCAGGTTCTCAAGACGCTGTGCATCCATCGCTTTTGCTGCGTGGCCTTCGATTCGCTCCTGATTATCAACAAATGAACGACGCCCATATACCGGGATGAGAGGAATATGTTCGCCCGGAATACGCTTCGGTTCTTCCAGCCATTCAGCGCCAGACAGAAGACCGCAATAAACTCGGCGTTTCTTCACCGTTCGCTCGCCAATCAGTTCGAATGCACCATCGGTCAGCTCGTCGACAATATCTTTGATTTGCTCTTCATCATAGATTGCCGTTTCTCCGCTGACAGGGTTACGCCATGCTGTGAGCTTCACCTTCTCTATGCGGACTTCGTAGTAGCGTCCAACATAGATGGCATCTGGCGTTGACCAGTCATATTGAGTGCCAGTGTCATCACGAGAAAGGCTTGCCGCGATGGAATCAGGGTATTCAGCCTCGAACGCTTTAGGCGTCATGGAGAACATTTCCATAGCCCACATAGCATCAGAACGGTCATATTGCTTGCTGTCCTGATCGAAGAAGACGCATGTCGCTGGGTCGTAAACAGGAAGAAGGCTGATGCGTCGCTGCTCGTTACTCGGATCCATTTCATCTTCGTAATCGGCACACATGCGGAAACAACCGAATCCGCCCGTTACAGCATCATCAAATGCGTTATCACACGCTTCGCCACCGGATGTTTCCTGATAGTCAGCGCGGAATTTGCCGTTCATCTTTTCGGCTAACGCTTCCGATGCCTTATCGTCCTTCGGCCTGAATTTAACGCTGATGCGATTCTGTCGATACTCGCCAATGATGCGATCACATTCACGGGCAATCTTATTCAATTCAAAACGCGGATAATGCTCGAACCTGCCTTCATCAAATGAGTAACCAGCGTTTGTGCTGCCTTCCCACTGTGCGCCGGACACCCGGACGAAACGTTGAGCCTCAATAATCTGCTCACGCATATCCTGCGTTGCTGACCAGGCATTATCAAAGTTGCACAGCACCTTGCGATGCCAGTCAGTCATCTTTCTATCATCAGCCATCATCCAACTCCGCAAGGTATGTTGTAGCTTGAGTAATCAATCTCTTTAGGATCTTTGATGTCTCGCATCTGTATTGCAAAACGCCTCATCATGTAGCCATAGCGAACAGCAGAAAGGATGTCGTCATTTAGCTTGACGATCTTCCCGTTCTCATCGCGGTGATACAGGCGAAACTCTTCAAAGAATGGCTCGCAGGTGTTAAATACCTTGAAACGACCGTCGAGCATCATGTCGCGTATCTCTGCTATCCCGGGTTCGACCGCATTACCTCCATCAGGCCATGTTGCATGATCTGGCAACATATCGAACCCAGCGTCGGCGTATTGTTCCTTGAGCTGAGCGCCGCCTCCCTTTTCGTGCTGATGCCCGTCATGAGGCCAAGCCGTAGGGGTGTTTTTGCTCCATGCTTTAACAGCACTCCATGCCTCTGTCGCCTTCTTCTGTTTGGCCTTCCAGACGCGAGAAAGATAAATCACGTCCTCGTCTTTATCCCACCAAAGCTGGATGTGTGCCTGTGGGTGATCCCATCCGAAGTCCATTGCATTGATGACGTAGAAGTGATCAGGACACTCGAACGGCTGACACTTAATAGTCTCTTCCGGTATCTGGAAGATTCGACCACTACCCATCGTAGGAATACCGCGAGCACGCGCCTCTCTCTCATGCTCAGGATAGGATGCGATGATTTGCTCTTTCTGCTCGTCGGTATAGTGCTCAGCGTCATAGATGGTCATGTTGACCACTTTCTGCGACTTGCTGGGATTCTTCAGGAACTTGGTAACAACGTCAGACATCCCCATCAGCGGGGTAAACGTCAGAATTGAGAATTGCCCGTATTTGTTGGTACGGGTAAGACCTTCGCCATAAATGCTGTATGGTGGCTCTTCGTCAAACCACACGCCGTGGATTGTGTCACCCTGCCAGCGAGCGCGGCCTTGCGAGTATGGTTTGAAGTAGCAGATTGAAATGCCATCTTCAACGCCATCAGTCGTGTGATGCTTAACCAGAAGATGATCAACAAGGTTCGGAAAGAAAGGAGACTTCTTCCAGCTAATGATGTCCTCTTTCGGTATTGAACCGTAGCCCGGCTCATCATTCTCTTCAATACGACCGCACAGGATGCGTTGAGTCGTTTTGGTTACCGTCTCGTTTGTCTCGCCGCCAATCCAGAAGACAACAGGCTCATAGAAACGCTTACCTTTCCACTCACCGCCATATTTACCATCAGCAGGATAGCCTTTTGTGCCCGGATAACGCCCGGTAAGGTGAAACGCGACTTCAGCAGCACCAGTAAATGACTTACCAAGCTGGTTACCAGCCATAAAACAGCGCTCTGGATAGTCATGTCCGGCGTCGATGAACTCACGCTGTTTGCTGTATGGCGTAAATTCATATAGCAGGTGTGTGTTCCGGTAGTTCTCTTCTTCTTCGAGTAGCTCGAGCAACTCGATTTGCTCTTCGTCGCTCAGGTTATCAAGAATCGAGTCCAGTTCCACGGTTGAATAGCTCCTTGATACGAGAGCGCCGCTTATCGCGATCTCCCTTATCAGGTGTCACGTCTTCAACTTGCGACTGCTCTTTGAGGCCCAAATCACGGGCGATGATGTTAGCGTTGAGAAGGTCAGCGGCTGCGCCAGAGAATTTCTGGTCGTAGATGACCTGTTCTGCTCGCGTAACGACTTCAGATAAATCTTCTCGCAGGCGATATGTGCGCCATGTTTCAAGCGTCACATCAATGAACAGAGTGAGGCCGGTAATGGTCATCGCTCGCATCTTGGCGATAGGCTCTTGTATCACTTCACCCTGATACGAGAACGCCTTCATCTCCCATAGCGGGTTAGCTTCCACCCACTCGAAGTATTCACAACAAGCAGCCCACAGCGCCTCAGGCGATTCGAATTTAGGATTTCGCCCATGACTACTGCGGGCCTCCCAAAATCGGTTGCCCTTTGGTGCTGCCATATTGATTATTTCCCTTCTGTTTGCTTCCCAGCGGGGAACGAATCAACGCTGCCGCCGGAATAGCAGTCAAGATCAATTGCGACTTGTACCGCTTCTCTCGCATTTTTGCCGCAGTGCATGGCTGTGCGAGCAATCAGCCAACCACTACCAATGGCATACGGTTCAACCTGTCGCGAAATACTCGCCCGCGTTTCGCCTTTCTCTTTTGAGATGATGTAAGCACGACCAGCACCGATGATAGCAAGCGCGGTGAAAGAGAATGTCGGGAGAAATTCTGATGCATACGTCAGGTTGTTCTTAAGCAGTTCCTGCAATTCCATCTCCGCGCCGCAATCACCAGAACAACCTAATGCAACCACTTTACTGCCGCAAACCTCCCACCCAGATTCTGGCGGTGTGTAAATCTTTTGTTCTGTATACGAACACACAACATCACCAGATGATGCCTGGGTGTCAGATGCCAGGGTCTTTCCATCCCATGCAATAGTGGTCATATCATGCTCCGGTGGTGAACAGGTCTAACGCTTCCTTCGATTTACGCACCGCTTCGATAGTTCGGGTCGTGATATCTGAATTAGCGCCGCCTGACTGGAAGTGAATTTTGAATAGCTCAAGCTTCAGCTCGTCAGTGCCAATGAATTGAAATGCTTCCTCTGCGGCTGCGTTCTGGTTCATGACCAGTTTGTAAATCTCTAACTGGAATTTCTGTTCTTCAGTCATGGGAATAATCTCTGCCATTGTTGGCTCCGTTTATCCGTTAAAAGGGATATCAGTTAAGTTATCCCGTGCAGGGTATAAGCTATTGTCGAGACCACTCATTGAATGGTCTCTGCAATAACCGATGTCTTTCCATCAGTCCGCCACCACAAAGAATCTTTTTTGCCATAAGGCAGGAGGTTCATCTTTCAGTGGCTGCCAGTGTTATTTCCCCATTTTCTGGCTTGGGTTGTTTCGCTGTACTGCCGTAACTGGTTACCCAGAATAAATTCCGGTTTCATTATCAAGCCCACCCGTAGATAGGCTTTGTAATGAACTGGCTCTTATCTCAACGCAGCCCCTTACCGCGCGCCAGATGCTCAATATCAAGCATCAGCAATGAGATGTTTAATCTGGATTCACTCCAGAAGTGATCACCACCCTGTCTACAGAGCCAGATGTGAAGGATGATGAGTAAAATTATCGCTATCATCGAAGGCATTGCGTCCTGATGTACTCCTGAAGCGTTCTCAGTGCTGTTTGGTCGCGGATAATTCCGTCCCGGATACCGAGAACGTTTCGTCCAGCAACTGGAGAGAGTTCGACGGTGGCATCATTGCCCATGCCGGAGGAGCCGGAGGTTTCGGCTGAGGATGGCTCAGGGCATTTTCCTTTGACGAGCACCCTGCCACCATTATCAAGCTTGCGCCGAAGAGCATCATTTTCAGCTTTCGCATCAGCTAACTCCTTCGTGTATTTGGCATCCAGTGCAGCGACATCACGCTGGCGGGTCTGCATATCTTTGATGGTGGCATTAGCCAGGCGGAGGTTCTTTGTGGCTTTATCGCGCTGGTCTTTGTAGGCGATGGCGTTATCACGGTAATGATTAACAGCCCATGACAGGCAAACGATGATGCAGATAACCAGAGCGGAGATAATCGCGGTTACTTTGCTCATACCTCAATCTCTCTGACCGTTCCGCCTGCTTCTTTGAATTTTGCAATCAGGCTGTCAGCCTTATGCTCGAACTGACCATAACCAGCGCCAGGCAGTGAAGCCCAGATATTGCTGCAACGGTCAATTGCCTGACGAATGTCACCGCGATCGATCATGGGTAAAGCACCACGCTCTTTAATCTGTTGCAGTGCCACAGCGTCCTGGCTTTTCGGAGAGAAGTCTTTCAGGCCAAGCTGCTTACGATAGGCATCCCACCAACGGGAAAGAAGCTGGTAACGTCCGGCTGCTGTTGATTTGAGTTTGGGGTTTAGCGTGACAAGTTTGCGAGGGTGATCGGAGTAATCAGTGAATAGCTCTCCGCCTACAATGACGTCATAACCATGATTTCTGGTTTTCTGACGTCCGTTATCAGTTCCCTCTGACCACGCCAGCATATCGAGGAACGCCTTACGTTGATTATTGATTTCCACCATCTTCTACTCCGGCTTTTTTAGCAGCGAAGCGTTTGATAAGCGAACCAATCGAGTCAGTACCGATGTAGCCGATGAACACGCTCGTTATATAAGCGAGATTGCTACTTAGTCCGGCGAAGTCGAGAAGGTCACGAATGAACCAGGCGATAATGGCGCACATCGTTGCGTCGATTACTGTTTTTGTAAACGCACCGCCATTATACCTGCCGCGAAGGTACGCCATTGCAAACGCAAGGATTGCCCCGATGCCTTGTTCCTTTGCCGCAAGAATGGCGGCTAACAGGTCATGTTTTTCTGGCATCTTCATGTCTTACCCCCAATAAGGGGATTTGCTCTATTTAATTAGGAATAAGGTCGATTACTGATAGAACAAATCCAGGCTACTGTGTTTAGTAATCAGATTTGTTCGTGACCGATATGCACGGGCAAAACGGCATGAGGTTGTTAGCGCAACCTCCTGCCACCGCTTTCACGAAGGTCATATGTAGAAGGCCGCAGCATAACTATCACTGATGAATTCAGGATAGCCAGTGGCTACGGCTCAGTTTTGGTTGTGGTGGTTGGTGCTGAACTCCAACTTGAGGCTACCCATCCTAGCCCGAAGCTAGGTGCTCACCTCTGAGCGTTAGCGCATCAGCCTGCGCATTCACCACAATTCTTGTTGTAACTTCCGAATATTTTTTCCCTTTCCGAAGTCACAAATTTTATAGCATCCTCTTTGCGTTTAAATGTCTTGAAGGACGCAGTTTTTCTATTAACAAAAACACGAGCATGCCAAAGCCTATCTCTCGAGTGGAAACAAACACCACGACAACCAGACCGGTTCCTTTTCGAGGTTATTGTGTTCATGTTGTTTTGCGATCTGCTAACAAGCCTAAGATTTGATATCCTGTTGTCGTCTCTTATGCCATTCACATGATCTATTTCTAAGCCGCTATTTATTTCGCCATTGCACAAAATCCACGCCAGACGATGAGCAAAGTATCTTTTACCTCCTAAAGATATTTGCCTGTAACCGAACGAATTCAGCGAACCAGCAATCATGCCAGGCTTAGATCTTCCTGTTTTTACCTTCCACACGAAGATGCCGGTAGATGGATTAAATGACAAAGATTCTTTAATGCGTTCACTTGTTAAAAGCATTGCGTAAACCTTTTAGAAAGCGAGCCTGTCTCACAGAAAAGCCGCCCGAGAGAGGTCGCCACCTATAACGGCATTTCTCAGGCTCGCTTACTGAAAGGATCTCGTTAATATGCGCGTGAGATGCGCTGGAGGGATAACAGGAAAGAGCACTGCATGGTTTTACCATTACATCCGAAGATTTATCTGGTGTAGTCAATGCTCTTACCTGTTGTGCAAATAAAAAAGCCCACAGGCGGTGGGCTTGTGATGGTTGCTGAATGCAAAAGCGGCAGCATATGTGAATATTATGGCTAAATGGCTAATTGCATGTCAAGGCTTTTAACAGCAACATGCTTAACTTTCTCAACACGTTTACGCATTTTGAAAGCATTTTGCATTGGTTGGTACAAAACAAATAACGACGATTTCAGGATGTCGTCAATTTCGTTTCTACAGGTTGCCAGTGAAGGTTTTCTCCATCCCTCGCCACCACGTCCACACATCTTGCGTGGCTTTGCAGTCGCGTGATAGTAGGATGCAATTGCTCGCTTTGATGAACCATGAGCGTAGTAGCTGAGGAGGATGCCAAAGGCTTTCTTGTCAATGTACATGACGGAATCGACGACCTGAGAAATCAACATTCCATCATCATCATTACACATTGGCCTTGTCATAACTCTTCCCGGCTCTACGCTCTCCATGAACTTAGCTATTACGCTGCTCATACGCTTTTCCAGACGACCTGAATAAACCCATGCGCCCCACAGTTCAAGCCAGCCATTCAGCCAATCGTGCTGTTCTTTGGTGAGGTTTAGTTCTCTTATGCTCATCGTCTTCCCCTTTTGCCCTGTTTGACCATCAGGACGCCGTTAACTATTACGTGACGCTCGCCTTTGCTGTCTCGGTTGTACTTGAGCACTGTTCCTCTTGCGCAGGAAAGCATCCTTGCCACTTCGGTCTGATTGCCTCGTGTCTGGATAAGAAGCTCTGGTATCGTTTGAATTGTGGCGTTCATGCGTTCTCCAGTTCGGTGATTTTTATTCCAAGCCGTCCGCCTGGTACTTTCACGCCACGAATTACGCGAATGTCATCGAATTGCTCGTCATCTTCCGCAAATCCGGCGTGGATAAGTGAGTCGAGTAAACCTTTCAGGATGTTATCGAGGTCGCGGCGGCGGGAGTCTGGAACGTCTGCGATTACTTTGATGCGGAGTCGTGATTTGGTGAAAATGTCTAACTTGAGTTGGCGGATGATTTGCTGAACGTCTTTTCGGTATTTCTGGCCTTTATCGCTGATGTAGTATTGGCTTCCCCGTCTTCGCCAGTAGGTGTTCACCGACGGCGGGTATGGAAGCACAAACTGATATTCGCTCATGACTTAATCTTCCCCTCCTTCAGCAGTATCGACTGCGTCCTGATCACGCCTTCGAGGTGGTAAAGCCTGGCGTCTTTGTTGTCGAGATTATGGGTGCGTCGGTCGATTTCATCGTGACACGCGCTACAAGCCCATGCGCCGATCAGGTCGTCAGGCTTCATTCCAGTTCCGCAAATTCCAGCCATCCGGTAATGTGCCAGAACTGTGGTTTCAGGATTACCATTGCATACGCCGTAAATACGTACCTGGCATTCTCTGCCGCATGCTTCTTTGCGTAGGTTAGCCATTTACCTTCCCTCGCAATTGAAGAATTGACTGAAGGTCTTTTTTAATAAATATGCGAGTGCGAATTGAGCAGTAGTTTTCCTTCATTCTGGCGTAGTAATAGTCCTTTCGTTGCTTAAGCTTGTTGGCATCCGCTGTCATCCAGTCTTTTACAGCAAACTTAATTAACCAGCGGTGGCAGAGATACCATTTCAGGTAATCACTCATCGTCTTCTTCCTCGTACATTGAGCTATTCGGATCGCTCATCAGTTCTGCGCAGCAGTGCTCACATACGTGAACTTCCAGCACATGCAGCTTCTGACCGCAGTTAGCGCACGTTAAAGCTCGCTCGACGCTTTCTTTCTGGTATTGAAGGGATTGGGATGGGCTAAGCATTATTGGATTCTCTGCATCATGAGAAAGACAATCATGGCGGCGCGAAGGGGATTTTCATGTATAGCTCGCTTAGATTTACAGTAGGCCACACCGCGTGCACCCCACTCGTCTTCATCGAGATTGATAATGCTAATCCTGTATTTTTCAATAATCGGCCATGAGTCTGCTGGGTTTGCGCATGGGTTAAAGGATCCGCGCTCAACTTCTACTTCAACTGCGTCTCCGTTTACAATGTCTCCCTCAAATGAGACAAACACCATATCGCCATTCTCACCTTCTTTGTAATCCGGTGATCCGTTATGAATGGCTTCGAATACCGCCACGTTAATTTCAAAATCACTTAACTGTGAATAATCCATTGTCATTTCCTCGCACGATGTCTTAGCCACCGGATATCCCACAGGTGAGCCGTGTAGTTGAAGGTTTTTACGTCAGATTCTTTTGGGATTGGCTTGCGTTTATTTCTGGAGCGTTTCGTTGGAAGGTATTTGCAGTTTTCGCAGATGATGTCGGTGAAACTTCGTCGCTGTCGTCTCATGCCGCCCTGTCTCCCCATCGCGCTTTCCATTCGAGAGCCAGTCGCGCTTCGTCTGACCACTTAACGCCACGCTCTGTACCGAATGCCTGTATAAGCTCTAATAGCTCCGCAAATTCGCTTACACGCATCCTGCTGGTTGACTGGCCTATTACCACAAAGCCATTCCCGGCAAGGTTAGGAACAACATCCTGCTGCTTTAATGCTGCGGTAAACACACACTTCCAGCTTTCTGCATCCAGCCAGCGACCATGCCATTCAACCTGACGAGAGACGTCACCTAAGCAGGCCCATAGCTTCCTGTTTTGGTCTAAGCTGCGGTTGCGTTCCTGAATGGTTACTACGATTGGTTTGGTTGGGTCTGGAAGGATTTGCTGTACTGCGTGAATAGCGTTTTGCTGATGTGCTGGAGATCGAATTTCAAAGGTTAGTTTTTTCATGACTTCCCTCTCCCCCAAATAAAAAGGCCTGCGATTACCAGCAGGCCTGTTATTAGCTCAGTGATGTAGATGGTCATACGTCAGCCCCTTGTGCATATCGTCTGCCACGCGCAGCAGGTGCATTTGATGCTGTGCAAATCTGTCTGGCTTCATCCTGGTCACATGCAACAAAGTGTCCGTTACAGAACCGCTGGTAAACCGTACCAAGTGAGCCAAAACGGTTTTTCGTCACGATGATTTCAGCAAATGGCGCGGCGCTACTGTTCTCGTCATATACCGCTTCCCGATAGAGCATGATGATTGAGTCTGCGTCCTGTTCAATGCTTCCTGAATCACGCAAATCTGCGTTTGTCGGGCGTTTGTTTGGTCGCTTCTCAACATCGCGCGAAAGCTGACTCAGGGAGATAACAGGCGTTTTCAGGTCTTTCGCCATCGCCTTCAGGCTTCCTGAGATATGAGCAATTGCGAGGTCGTTGCGGTCTGCTTTCGGCTTATCAATCAGGCCAAGATAATCCGCCATGATGAGTGACAGGTTTGGATTTTCCTGTTTGTGCCGTTCTGCGATTGAGCGTATTTCTTCGACCGATAATCGCGAGGCATCGACTACCCATACATCCAAATCTGCAAGCTGACTCATGCCGTTAGCAACACGTGCCCAGCCCTCGTCATCCATCGATGCAGGATTTCGCAGTACGCTAACCGACATCCTCCCGGCGTTGGCAATGCTTCGCTCTGCAATCTGCAATGCGCTCATTTCCATTGAGAAAATCAATACCCCGCGCCGGACGTCAGAACCAGGAATAACGCGGCTTGCAACGCCTTCGGCAATCTTCAGCGCCAGTTCGGTTTTCCCCATACCAGGACGAGCAGCGATTATCACCAGGTCTTCCGCGTTCATCCCTCCGGTGATGGCGTCAAGTTCTTCGATTCCGGTCTTCAGGGTATCTGACTCTTCTCCGTTCCTCAGACGCCTGTCAAGCGTGTCGGTGTAGTCAGTGATGATTTCCCCTAACCGTACAGGTTTAACCTCGTCACGGGGCTTTCTGATGGCTGAAAGACGCTTTACAAGCTCATCCATCGCCTGACTCGATGCGTCGATGGTTCCGCTCTGAATAGGTTCACGCATTTCATCCATGATTTCCAGCACCAGACGGCGGTGATAGTTATCCGCGACCATTCCGGCATATCCCTTCAGGTTTGCGGCACTCGGGCAGTTTTTGCTGGTCATCAGGATTGACGTGAAATGCTCCTCTCCGCACGCCTCGGCAACCATCAGCGCGTCGATTAGGTTTCTGTTTCTCGCCTGCTTGCGGATAACCTCGAAGGCTTTCCGGTAGAGCGGAATTGAAAACGCTTCCGGCTCCAGTGTTGCAAGAACGTCACTGGCAGTTGGTGTTAATCCACCAATCAGCAGGCCACCGATAACGCTCGCTTCGATATCCTGTCTCATGCAATCCCCCTGTCTGCAAACTTCCCTTCCCGAACTCCCGTTAACGAGTCTTCCCTCAGCAGGTAATCAAAATCGGCCGTCCAGCCCGTGTCGTTGTCTCCGAAGTAAAACGGCTTGGCCTGATGCACAAACGCCCTGACATACGCTCTGAAACCGTCCACGTTTGGCGTTTTCAGTTGCGGGATGATTTTCTTCAGGCGGCGTTTTCGTTTCTCGTTGACCGCAACAGCGTGTGGAAGTCTGTCACCGACTTCGGTGTTGTAGGCGTTCAGGAAGGATTCGTAGTCGATGCGTTCTGCCTTGCGACGTTCAGGTTTAACCTGCCCATCGCCGCCCCCGTTAGGGGGTAAGGGGGTATTTGTATTTATTGTCTTTTGTATATTGTCTTTTGTGTTTAGCTGACTTGGCTTATACCCATTAGCCGACTTGGCTAATGTTTTATTAGCTGTTTTAGCTAATGTTAAGCTGTCCTGGCTAATCCACTGAGAAACCACCTTGTTCACTCCGATTTTCACGCCATCAGCAATGAGGAATTTACGCTCAATAAGCTGGCGCTTGGCAGCGCAAACATGAGTGTGATGAATACCTGTCATGGCTGATATCTGCGTGTTTGTGAGTCGATCCATCGGCTTATTGAATCCGTATGTCTTGCGCATGATAGCGAGCATCACCTTCAACTGCCGGACGGTTAAATCAGCCATCAGCAGACTGTCGGTAATCTCGTTAGCAACGCGCATGAAACCATCTTCGGTATCTGCCACGCGATGCTCCACGACCTCCAGTTGAGGCCTGTAATCAGCTAACTTAACGACGCCCATGTTTCACTCCTGCTTTGGCTAGTCTGTAAACACCAACAAGGCGCTCTGCGAACGCCCTGTTATTTGCTGCGGCTACCACTAATCCCTCAGGTGAATCAGGGTGTCGAATCTCTTCTTTTTCCTGGTATTTCTTACGACGTTTTGTCATAATTACTCCTGTGGATTGATCCAGTCTTTCTACATCAGGCCTCGAAGAATTCGCCGTTCTTCGGGGCTTTTTCTTTTGTCAGGTAATCGGCAAGCCGCTTAGTCAATTCAGCCATTTCATCGTCTTCAATTCCGTATTCCAGAACAGCCAGCATCATGCTTACCTGCGAGAAGAAACCATTCTTCCATCGGCTTACCTGATATTCAGGAACCCCCATTGCTCGAGCGAATGTCTTCTGCCCCATCAGTGCCAGTTTGTTCAGCAAGGCTGACTCGATGCGAGCCGCTTTCTTGCTTTTAGTTGCAATAGTACCCATAGATAATTTCCTTAATGATTAGATAGAGTTGGCTTCGCAAAGAAACGCAAAACCATAGAGATTTGTTTCTGGTAATGCCCTTTTTCAGGGCGGGGATGTGTAAGAGCTAGAATGTCTTAAGCGGCTTTGTGTTCCGGCGGGAACACGTCATCAAGACTGACTTTTGCGCCTAACTTGTTTAGGCACTCAACAAGAGCACGGCATGTTTTAAGGTCTGGGAAGCGACGACCAGATTCCCAATGTCCGATAGCTCCCTGTGTGCATCCAACTGCCTTAGCAAGTGTTGTTTGAGAGATATTCAGTGACTCTCGATATTTTCGTAGGTTGCTCATATGCCCTCCATAGTAACCATGAAACAATAATACGATATGTACTTTTAGAATGCAAACAAAAAATACATCTTGTGCATGGATGGTTTTAGTACAGAGCGTAATAATAAGGGTATGAAAATGAAATGGTATGAACTGGCTAGATCCAGAATGAAAGAGCTCGGCATAACTCAAGAGAAGTTAGCTGAAGAGCTTGGTATGACGCAGGGTGGAATTGGTCACTGGTTGCGCGGATCTCGTCATCCATCTCTTGACGAGATTGGTGTGGTGTTTAAATACCTTGGTATTGATAACGTCTCATTCAACCACGACGGTACATTTTCACCTGTTGGCGAATACTCATCTGCCCCCGTTAAAAAACAATATGAGTACCCTGTTTTTTCTCATGTTCAGGCCGGGATGTTCTCGCCTGAGCTTAGAACCTTTACCAAAGGTGATGCGGAGAGATGGGTCAGCACAACCAAAAAAGCCAGTGATTGTGCGTTCTGGCTTGAAGTTGAAGGTAATTCCATGACCGCGCCAACAGGATCCAAGCCAAGCTTTCCTGACGGGATGTTAATTCTCGTTGACCCTGAGCAGGCTGTTGAGCCAGGTGATTTCTGCATAGCCAGACTTGGTGGTGACGAGTTTACCTTCAAGAAACTGATCAGGGATAGCGGTCAGGTGTTCCTACAGCCACTAAACCCGCAATATCCAATGATCCCATGCAATGATAGCTGTTCCGTTGTAGGGAAAGTTATCGCCAGCCAGTGGCCTGAAGAGACATTTAGTTAACAGCCTCACCACTCTAAAGCACACAACAATAACCCGACCTTAGTGTCGGGTTTTCTTTTCCAAAATATAAACCCATTAAATACAAAGCGTTATAAAAAACCAATTATATTTAGAACATTTTGTATTGACTCGATAAAGTACAAATCGTACTATTTAGCCATCAGCAGGACGCACTAACCACCATTGAAGGTGAGGCTCTTAAAAATTAAGCCCTGAAGAAGGGCAGCATTCAAAGCAGAAGGCTTTGGGGTGTGGTGAAGCCAGCTAGTCACTGGCAAGTGCTTACCTACTGTTGAGCGGTGAAGCGCTCCCAACGCTAGCAATAGCGTGGACGAGATGGGGAGCCGCGGGCGATAAGGCCGCCATAACGCGCACGTTGTCGCATGGAAAAATCGCTGGGGTGCCGGTTATACCCCTCCGAATGAGACTCAACAAGCTGGAGCTAGACTACCAGCCACCACACCACCAAAGCTAACTGACAGGAGAATCCAGATGGATGCACAAGCACGCCGCCGCGAACGTCGCGCAGAGAAACAGGCTCAATGGAAAGCAGCAAATCCCCTGTTGGTTGGGGTAAGCGCAAAACCAGTTAACCGCCCTATTCTCTCGCTGAATCGCAAACCGAAATCACGAGTAGAAAGCGCACTGAATCCGATAGACCTTACGGTGCTGGCTGAATACCACGAACAGATTGAAAGCAACCTGCAACGTATTGAGCGCAAGAATCAGCGCACATGGTACAGCAAGCCACGCAGTGAAATGGGTGTGACTTGTGTTGGTCGCCAGAAAATGAAATTAGGCAGTAAGCTACTGTATGAGGGGTGAGATATGCATAAATGTCAGTTCTGTGGATACATGTTTGAATCAAATGAAATGCAACGTATTTCGTTAAACCTTATCGGTAGGCCATACAACATTTGCCTAGGATGTAGCGAGAAATACAAAAACAAAGACATGTGGGACGACAATAAAAACGATATCGACTGGAATAAAGTGCCATGTATTGATGATAGTTAAAAATAATTATGCCGCATAGTCGGCCTTTATTTTTGGCATAAACAACAGAGGTGGATATGAAAGAGTTTAAGGGTACGCCTGGTAAATGGAAGTACACGGTTAGAAACGTCAACGAGATGATGACTACGTTCCATGGTGTGACGATTGGTGACACATACATTGAAGCAGCAACAAGAAATGAAAGGGAGGATGCGCTACTGATAGCAGCAGCTCCTGATTTGCTTGAAGCACTGCAAGCGATGCTAAACAAGGCATACAAGCAAAACTGGAATGACCATTATCCTGATGAAGTATCGAAAGCACAGTCAGCAATCAGCAAAGCCCTTGGAGATGAGTAATATATGACAAAATCATGGAGCGTACCTTTTCCTGAATCAGAAACTGAACATGAGGGAATGCCTGTTTTCTGGAGATTCCAAGCGACAGTTGAAGAAGATGGAATCAAAATATTCGCACTTCAATATATAGCTTTTCATCAGACAGAGCATTATGCATGGTTGGTTCCTGCGCATTGGATTGTTAATTTTAAACCAGCACCAAATCAGTGGTTACAGGAATGGAAAAAAAGGAGAAATAGATATGCAATTAAGAAAGTAGCAAAAAATGCAGAAAGATCTTTTGCATTCCCAACGAAGAAACTTGCCATTGAGAGTTTATTGCGCCGGAAGAAATACCATTTAATGAGAATCAAACAAGATTTGGCTGTTGTATCAACTCTTGTTGATGGGATGAAGAATATTGATACATCAACACCAGATATTGAATATAACTTTGGACACAACCAAGAAACAGAAAATTGGGTATTTTATTAGTACGAATAAGCACTGTGTATTCATTCCAACGAGTGAATACACGGAGCAATGTCGCTCGTAACTAAACAGGAGCCGACTTGTTCTGATTATTGGAAATCTTCTTTGCCCTCCAGTGTGAGGGCCTTTTTATATGCATACCAATAACGCTTCACTCGAGGCGTTTTCGTTATGCAATCAAACAGAAGGAGCATCCTATGCAACAGTTCGCTATTGCAGGGGCGGCATCGGTTCGCCCTTTCAACCCGATTTTATCGGTACAGCATTCACGAAAAAACATTTTAACCGGAGCAGACTTTAAACAACCAAGAATGAAAAGCTTGCTCGAAAAGCTTTGGGATATTTTGAAACAACAAGGCCGTCCATGAGTTTTACAGATAACTGGTCAGACGAAGAATTCATTCGTCAGATGAAAGATTTAATCGGTAACGAAGGAGATATTCATGTCACTTGCAACCACAGTGAAGGAGAGCAAGTTACAGAGACGCATGTACACGCAGCAGGCGTTAATGTATCGCCAGAAGGGAGATCGTGAAGGTGTTCGCGTATTTTTAAATGCGGCAAAGACTGAAGTATTAAATCAGCGTTATTTCCTTGGGCCATGTCCATTCTGAGAACAATCATATGAGCAAAGAATTTTACGCAAGACTGGCTGCCATTCAGGAGAATCTGAACGCGCCAAAAAATCAGTACAACTCATTCGGTAAATATAAATACAGAAGCTGCGAAGATATTCTTGAAGGCGTTAAGCCGTTACTGAATGGTCTGTTTTTATCAATCAGCGATGAAGTTGTGTTGATTGGTGATCGGTATTACGTGAAAGCCACGGCAACTATTACCGATGGCGAAAACAGTCATACGGCAACCGCTCTTGCACGAGAGGAAGAAAGCAAGAAAGGAATGGATTCTGCACAAGTTACGGGAGCCACAAGCTCTTATGCACGCAAGTATTGCCTCAATGGTTTGTTCGGCATTGATGATGCGAAAGATGCAGATACCGACGAGCATAAACATCAGCAGAACGCAGCAGCAAAGCAATCAAAACCATCACCTACACCTGAACAGGTTCTAAAAGCATTCACTGACGCAGCATTGCAGAAAAACACCGTGGAAGAGCTTAAACAGGCGTTCGCCAAAGCGTGGAAGATGCTCGAAGGCACACCGGAGCAGCACAAAGCGCAGGACGTTTACAACATCAGACGAGACGAATTAGAAGGAGCTGCTGCTTAATGGCACATTCGATTACTGTAAGACTAAACAAGCCCGCAAGAGAGTTTCAGGCCGGGGAAAATATCGGATTCAACATCCGTGCTGGCGTTCAGTATTACGATCGCCAGACAAAAAAGAAAGAATGGACAAACTACAGCGCCGTTGTATTTGCCAAGCCGGGAGCACAAGCGGATTACTACCGTAGTGTTCTTGTTGAAGGTGGCATTGTGGAAATTACCGGAGAAAACATCAGGGTTGATGTTTATCAGGGGCAAAATGGTCAATCAATCACTCTTGAATTACTGAATGCAAAGATTGGATTTGCAACTTCAGGAAACAGCCAACAGCAGCAAAGTAGCAATCATCAAAATCATCCTGAATACGACGATTCAATTCCCTTCTAAATTAGCAACATAAGGATTCCATTATGCCAGCGCCTCTGTATGGTGCGGACGACGCGCGCCGCTGTTCCGGCAATTCCGTATCGGAGGTGCTGGATAAATTCAGAAAAAACTACGATCGGATAATGTCGCTACCGCAGGAAACGAAAGAGGAAAAGGAATTTCGCCACTGTATATGGCTTGCAGAGAAAGAAGAACGCGAGCGAATTTACCAGACATCAATCCGACCATTCCGCAAAGCCACATATACCCACTTCCCTGAAATTGACCCGCGCCTGCGTAATTACCGCTCACGCTATGGCGCTATCAGTAATGACTGAGGAATTTACCATGAGAGGACTTGCATACAATCCCGGCATTCTTCCGGCAGAAATGATTATTCGCCAACGCGTAAAGCCAATACCATCGAGAGAGGAATTGCTTAAGAGAAATTCTTTTCCATCAGTAAATCAAAACAAATATCTGAATGCGATGTGGCGGAGTGGGAAGAAATGAAACAAATGTCACTAATTGAGATGGATGGTTTTCTGAAAGGTAAATGCATCCCCCGAGATTTAAAGGTTAACGAAACAAACGCTGAATATCTTGTCCGTAAGTTCGGTGAACTTGAATCAAAACTGGAAACGGCGTTGCGGGAGTGTCGTTCTGCTGGAATCACGATTGATAACCTTGAGGCCAAGTGCGTGGCGCTGGCAGCGGAGAGTGCGGGGATGAAGAAGTTCTGCAAAGACGCTGCATTCGATGCCGATTACGAAGCAGAGCTAGGTATGGAGCGTGGTGGATTCAGTGATGCGCTTAACGAAATCAAAACCCCAGCCACCGATGCTTTCCTGGCTGAAGTACGGGCGCAGGGGGTAGAGATGTTTGCTGACCATCTGTTGTGCCCAGACCTTGATGACACTATCCGTGACTTTGCTGCCCAGCTTCGCAAAGGAGGCAACCAGTGAGTAACCGTTTTTACATGATGTGCTTGCGTGAAACTGTGGGTAATAACGCCTCATTCCATTGCCATAATGGCAATGGTTACAGTTCTGATATCGATCGCGCTCATGTTTACACGCTGGAAGAAGCCCAAAAAGCCTGGAATTGTGGGCGAGATATCGATCAGCCTGTTTGCGCTGATAGCGTGGATGCAATGTCAGTGTGGCACGTTGATTGCCAGTACATCCCTACAGAAAGCCTGATTGAGTCAGATTGTACTGCGTATGTGGCCTACAAAAAAGGTAGCTGGAACGGCAACGATGTTTACTGGCTTCAACACGGTGGATTGCCAACAGATGACTTCAGTAAAGCGACCATCTTTAGCGTCGCCAACAAAAACGAACCAGGAATAGTTTGGTTGCCATTTTCCATTGCTGATGCAGCAAAGCGTCGGACGTTCAATATCAATAACTTTAACCGCAGAACAATGGTTCAGGGCGCAGGTTTGGTCATGCCTGACTGGTTGAAAGAGCAGAACAGAAGAAAGAAGTCGCGAAGCGGGAAGGTGCGTTGGAATTGTCCGCATTGCGGAAAAATAACCTGGCAGTACAGCCCATATGATTTTGAAGGCTGTAGTGATTACAACTGTGAAGGATGGCGAGAATGACAATTGACTATCAGGCACTGCGTGAGGCGGCAGAGCGTGCAATTCCGGCAATGGGACACCTGTTAATGTTGCCAGTTGATGATGATTTGTTAACTGAACAGGAACTTAAGGATTACGGTGTGGATATTGATGCGCTCAACGCCTTCAAATTTCTGACCGGACCAGAAACCGTGCTGGCACTACTGGATGAACGGGAAAGAAACCAGCAATACATCAAACGCCGCGACCAGGAGAACGAGGATATTGCGCTAACGGTTGGGAGGCTGCGCGTTGAGCTGGAAGGCAAAGACAGCAAAATAGCCAATCTTACCGCCGAACGCGATGCTCTTCGTGAAGGTGAGATGGGCGACGCTAGGCATAGCAACACACGGGCCGCAGCTGATATCTACTTCCAACTGGTCGAGGAGTGCGAAATTCCTGCTGGCGGTTCTCTGGTCGAGTACGTTGACGATATGCGCGAGAAGCTGGAAGCCGCAGAGAAGCGCATAGCAGAACTGGAAGCGAATAAGTGTAAGCCAGTGATGTTTATTGATGGCGATATATCGCCTGCTGACGCTGACAAGTTGGCTGCTGTAATTCGCGAGTTCAACGAAGAAACAGAAACCCCTGCGGCTCGAATGGCGCGGATTATTCGCGAGAACCCGCATCCAACTAACATGTGCGATATGCCAGCCGCTGGCATCGGTAAGGGGGAGTGATGCTTCAACATCAAATGCAGCCAACATTTAACACCTGCATGGCTACCTGCGTTGCAATGGTTGCCGGTCAACCTGTCGATGAGGTAGTGGAACGCTGGCATCAGAAATTCCACGACAAAACAGACTGGCTCGACGACGCGCTGGATTATTACAAAATCCCGTATTTTTACGGAAGCCAGCGCAAGGCCGAATTGCTTTACGGGTTTATTTACTTCCTGACCGTTCCGTCACTGAACATCAAAGGCGGCCTGCATCAGATTCTGATGTCGTTAACGGCAGAACGCGGCATAGAAGTATTTGACCCGGCAATGGGTCGGCCAGGATCAAAATATTACGTTTGGGGTGAAGCGCAGAACGATGATCAATTCGGCGTTATCTCCTGGTGCGTCGATTTATCGGTTCCGGTAGTGCAACAGAAAGGTGAGGACTAACCCATGAGCACTATTACCAAAGAACTGGCAAAACTGTTCAGAAAAATTACGAATTCTGAAATTGATGCGGAGGGTAACGCTCATGTTGTTTTATCTCCTGCTGATAGCCTCCTGATTAATAATGCGCGTATCGCGCTGGCATCGCTCGAAGCGGAGCCTGTGGCGTGGGCGCACAGATTAATCAACAAGCGTAACGGAGTCGTTCACCCTTGGGTTTACGGTAGCGCAGAGGCGTGTCCAAGCGAGGGGGATATCTTCAATATTGAGGTAATGCCGCTCTACACCGCCACGCCAGCGCCGGTATCTGTGCCCGCTGCGATGGAAATTGATGATGACTTTGACAGCGCGTTTGAACACGGAAAAGCTGTCGGCTGGAACGCCTATCGCGCCGCCATGCTTCAGGCCGAACCTGTAAGTAATAGTGATGAGTTACCGCTGGACTATCTGCAAGGACACAAAGACGGCCTGGAGTGGGCTGCACAATTGGCAGAAGCAAATAATCCGCAAACAGGTGACTGGTTGTACGACGACCCAATCGATCTTGCCAGGGCGATTCGCAAAGGTCCGGATATGCCTACTGTTCAGGGTGGCAACTATCGAAGCAGAGGACATCAACGACTGCTATGACCACTGGATGCTGTGGGCGCAGATAGCACATGCAGACGTAACCAATATTCGAATTGAAGAACTGAAAGAACACCAAGCCGCCTGATGGCGGTTTTTTATTGGAGACAAGAAATGTCAGATTTGGCTATGAAGGTTTTGAAATGGCAATCGACTGGCGATGTCGGCATCAGTAGCGCAACTCTTGCCTCAATCGCATGTGGACTGAAAAAGAATATCTATGGTCATCACTTCGGCGCTCCCCATGACGCAGCAGACTTCCGGCGATGCGTTGCGCTTGTCGAGCAGATTCCAGAAATCAGGGATTCATTCGACAAGGTTGCAAAGCGCGTTCCGGCATTCAAAGGAATACTCAACGAATGGGATTCCCTCGTTGCTCTGTTGAAGTCTGAAATGAAGATACACGGAAACAAAGCACCAGAGACTTACAGAAGAATTAGCGAGCTACGCAAGGACTAACTACAGCCTCACACTCGATGAGGCCTGTACATATCTGATAGAGCCGCTATATGGCGGTTTCTTTTTGCCTGGAGAATTAAGATGACCGATACCAGCCTGATTCCTGAGAAAGAAGTGATGAACAAGCTCGGTGTTTCATCACGTCAGACAATCTGGAACTATACCAAACGGCACGGATTTCCGAAGCCAGTCAGAACCCACCCCAAATCATACCTTCGTGAAGCTGTTGAAGGGTGGATTCTTAACGGTGGCGTTAATCAGAAATGCTCCTGATGTGCCAGAACAATTTATCAGCGTGAAGCTCATACGCTTTGCGCTGAGCCTCTATCCAGTCGTGTTTATTGTACACGGACATTATCCCGCCAAGTTCATGACCGAGCATTCGCTCAGTAACATGAGGCTCGACATTCATCTCGGACAGACGTGTAACAAGCGTTCTTCTGAAATCGTGTGTTCGCCAGTAACCTAGATCCATCCCTCCCCTTATTCTATTTACGAATCGGTTGGCTGCAGCGATGCTGATCGGTTTGTTTATGTCTTCTCCAGGGAAAAGAACATCATTGTACGTTGTCATGGCCTTTTCGAGGAAAGGCTTAATTTGTTCGAAGATTGGACGGCGGATAACATTACCCATCTTGCTATGCTCTTTCGGTACGGTCCATACGTTTTCCAGCAGATCAAATTCTGTCTTTTTTGCCAGCCTAAGCTCTGAGAGCCTCGCCCCCCACAGCATAAGCATCTGATGAAGTAGCTTATTTGACGTAGACGCACGGCTTCTTTCAATAGCAAGCCAAATCTTAGCCAGTTCGTGATACGACAGTACCCGATCCCCTACCTCAGCGCGGGAGCCGAAGTCCCTTGGTTGGATGCTCATAATTGCGCAACTATCTATCAACTGACGCCGCATGCACCAACTTATTGCTGATCTTAGTTGACTTAGCACCTGCCTTGCTCGGCGTGGATTATCTCTTTCTTCTTCGGTAAGCAGGTCAACCCATTGCTTAACCGTGATAGAAGATGCCGGACGATTAGGAAAGGCGTCATGCATGCGCTTCATAACCGTTGATCGGTAAAGTGCCTGGGTCTTTTCTCTGAGAGTTGTAGAGACGTAGTTGTCGAACCAGTAGTCGAGACACTGGGCGACCGTCATGGAGTTCTCCACCTTCTCTTCAAAATAAGTGCGTGGATCCGTTCCTGAGAAATAGAGCTTTCGCAAGTCAGCAGTGATCTGTCTGGCATCCTTCAAAGACAGGGATGGGTATCGACCAAGCCCAAGTCGATTAGGCTTGCCATGCCAGCGATAGCGGTACTGGAACTGGATGACCCCCTTCGGTGAAATTCGTACGCTGAGGCCATCGGCATCAGCCACTTCTTGTGGGCCCGAATATGGTTTACCATAAATAGTACGCAGTTTTGTGTCGCTTATAGCCATAAATAATATTTGGTACGCTCAAAAATAATGGTTTGGTACACATCTGGTACACAATATCACATGGACAACAGCGCACAGTAAACAACTATATTTGACGTTCGTAGACATACTCAGGTGAAAAAATGGTTGTTTTTCGAGTTATAACAGACAGTTAATTAACTACAGTGGACAATGCTAGACAATGACAGACACAGATAAACAACCTACCTTCCTCTTTCACGATTACGAAACCTTTGGCACGCACCCCGCGTTAGATCGCCCTGCACAGTTCGCAGCCATTCGCACCGATAGCGAATTCAATGTCATCGGCGAACCCGAAGTCTTTTACTGCAAGCCCGCGGATGACTATTTGCCCCAGCCTGGAGCAGTATTAATTACCGGTATTACCCCGCAGGAAGCACGGGCGAAAGGAGAAAACGAAGCCGCGTTTGCCGCCCGTATTCACTCGCTTTTTACCGTACCGAAGACCTGTATTCTGGGCTACAACAATGTGCGTTTCGACGACGAAGTCACACGCAACGTTTTTTATCGTAATTTCTACGATCCTTACGCCTGGAGCTGGCAGCATGATAACTCGCGCTGGGATTTACTGGATGTTATGCGTGCCTGTTATGCCCTGCGCCCGGAAGGAATAAACTGGCCTGAAAATGATGACGGTCTACCGAGCTTTCGCCTTGAGCATTTAACCAAAGCGAATGGTATTGAACATAGCAACGCCCACGATGCGATGGCTGATGTGTACGCCACTATTGCGATGGCGAAACTGGTAAAAACGCGTCAGCCACGTCTGTTTGATTATCTCTTTACCCATCGTAATAAACACAAACTGATGGCGTTGATTGATGTTCCGCAGATGAAACCCCTGGTTCACGTTTCCGGAATGTTTGGGGCATGGCGCGGCAATACCAGCTGGGTGGCACCGCTGGCGTGGCATCCTGAAAATCGCAATACCGTAATTATGGTGGATTTGGCAGGAGACATTTCGCCATTACTGGAACTGGATAGCGACACATTGCGCGAGCGTTTATATACCGCAAAAACCGATCTTGGCGATAACGCCGCCGTTCCGGTTAAGCTGGTGCACATCAATAAATGTCCGGTGCTGGCCCAGGCGAATACGCTACGCCCGGAAGATGCCGACCGACTGGGAATTAATCGTCAGCATTGCCTCGATAACCTGAAAATTCTGCGTGAAAATCCGCAAGTGCGCGAAAAAGTGGTGGCGATATTCGCGGAAGCCGAACCGTTTACGCCTTCAGATAACGTGGATGCACAGCTTTATAACGGCTTTTTCAGTGACGCAGATCGTGCAGCAATGAAAATTGTGCTGGAAACCGAGCCGCGTAATTTACCGGCACTGGATATCACTTTTGTCGATAAACGGATTGAAAAGCTGTTGTTCAATTATCGGGCACGCAACTTCCCGGGGACGCTGGATTATGCCGAGCAGCAACGCTGGCTGGAGCACCGCCGCCAGGTCTTCACGCCCGAGTTTTTACAAGGTTATGCAGATGAATTGCAGATGCTGGCACAACAATATGCCGATAACAAAGAGAAAGTGGCGCTGTTAAAAGCGCTTTGGCAGTACGCGGAAGAGATCGTCTAATTTGAAGCCTCCGCCGCTGGTACGGCGGAGGTCAATGTTGAGTCAGGCTTTTTGAACGGTGATACTCCACGCTGCATCGCCAATCTGCTGATAATCGGTGATGGCATGTCCTTCTTCTGCCGCCCACTGTGGGATTGCTTCAGTTGCCTGGGTGCAATCAAACTCAATTACCAACTCGTCGCCGCTGGCCATTTCTGCCAGTGCTGCTTTTGCTTCTATGAGGGGAAACGGACAGACCTGCGTCACCACATCCAGCTTTTTAATCGCCATCTTTACACCTTATTAATTTGCCGCAGCAGTTGCCAGTCGCGCCTTACGCTGCGGTCGAACATACACAAGCCAGGACGCAGTCCAGACTCCGAGAATCATAAATACAAGGCCAATCCAGCCCTGCCAGGTCATCATTGCAGTCATAACCAGTCCATTACCGATAGAGCAACCACCTGCAATACTGGCACCGAAGCCCATCAGTACACCACCTAACCCGCTACGTAATGTTGTTTGTGCATCAGCTGCGCGAATGCGGAACTCACGGCTCGCTTTGGCTGCAATAAATGACCCCACGAAGATCCCTAACACCAGGAAAACGCCCCAGTTAATGTATTTCACGTCACCCGCGACCAGAAATTGCAGAATATTGGCCGTTGGGGAAGTGATTCCTAACCCAAACATGCGTCCGGTTGCTTCACTCAGGGGCCAGGCTAAAAGCGCAATCAAACCGATGAGTACAGCAGTGACAAAGGGATGCCAGCGTTTTTCAAACAGAATATGAGCGATCCCGGTTCGGCGCGACGGTAAGGTCGCGACTTTGAGTTTTGGCTTCTTCAACTCTTTCATCACCACCCAGAGCGTTATCACCAGCAAAACGGTAACCAACGGCCACACAGACAAATTAAAAGTCTCAGCAATAGAGTTATGTTCAGTACTGTAGTGCAGCAAGGTTTGATTTAAACCACTGGCATGTGGAGAACGCATCACCGCACTCATCACCATATAAGTGAAAAGCGCGATCCAACTGCCGATCAATCCCTCACCCGCGCGATACCAGGTCCCGGTGGCACATCCACCCGCCAGAACAATTCCCAGCCCGAAGATATACCCACCTATAACAGTACCAAGCCACGGGAACGCCCCGGCTTCGTAAGTCAGTAGGCCCGCCTGAATTAACGCAAAAACCCCCACGCTTTGTACCGAAATTGCAATCAGCAAGGCGTAAAACATGCGATTATTTTTCGCGATATACATATCGCGAAAACCACCTGTCAGGCAAAAACGCCCACGCTGCATGACAAATCCCAGCAGAGCACCACAAATTAGCCCGCTTAATATCATTGAAAACATAAATTAATTAACCAGATGAATGTTAATGAGGAAATTATTCATGACTGGTGGAATGCAGACCAATAACCAAATTCTCTAAATTAGAACAAATGGTTATTAATGAGGAGTTCGATAAAAAAGAATAAAAAAACCGGAGCCAAATATTCATTCGACTCCGGTTTATTATTAGAAAAGATGATTATGCTACGTCTTCGTACTGCGGAACCGGGTTACGGAAGCTCTTGGTGACGCAAGCCAGGTAAATCAGACCGATAGCCGCCCAGATCAGACCCAGAACCATTGAGCTTTCTTCCAGGTTAACCCACAGCGCACCAACGGTCAGCGCACCACACATCGGCAGGAACAGATACTGGAAGTGATCTTTCAGCGTCTTGTTACGCTTCTCACGGATCCAGAACTGCGAGATGACCGACAGGTTAACGAAGGTGAACGCCACCAACGCACCAAAGTTAATCAGCGCCGTAGCCATTACCAGGTCGAAGTTGATTGCCAGCAAGGCAATCGCGCCAACCAGGATGATGTTCATCGCCGGAGTACGCCATTTCGGGTGTACATAACCGAAGAAGCTTTTCGGGAATACGCCGTCACGACCCATTACGTACATCAAACGCGCTACGCCTGCATGCGCCGCCATACCGGACGCCAGTACGGTAATGGTGGAGAAGATCAGCGCGCCAACCTGGAACGCTTTACCCGCAACATACAGCATGATTTCAGGCTGTGACGCATCCGGATCTTTAAAGCGAGAGATATCGGGGAAGTACAGCTGCAGGAAGTAAGTTGCAAAGATGAAGATCATGCCGCCGATCAGCGCAGTCAGGAAAATCGCACGCGGGATCACGCGCTCTGCATCTTTGGTTTCTTCCGACAGATTGCTGATGCCGTCAAAGCCGGTAAAGGAGAAGCACAGGATTGTCGCCCCGGTAATCATCGGGATAACATGCGCATCGCCAGACCAGAACGGACGAGTGCTCGCCAGCGTACCAGCGCCTTCACCTTCAAATACGCCATAAACAACCATGCCCAGAATCACCGCGATCAGCACTACCTGCAACACGACGATTACAGTGTTGAAGTTCGCTACGGATTTCAGACTACGCAGGTTAAAGGCGGTCATAAAGGCCACCAGCGCCACCACAAACATCCACGATGGGATGGAAGGCACCAGAGCTTCAAAATAGATTTTCGCCAGCAGAATGTTGATCATCGGCGCGAACAGATAGTCGAGCAGAGAAGACCAACCCACCATAAAGCCGACAGTCGGGCTAATGGATTTCTGGGCGTAAGTGTATGCAGAGCCAGCAGAAGGATAGCGGCGAACCAGCTTCCCGTAGCTCAGAGCCGTAAACAGGATCGCAATCAATGCGAACGCATAGGCTGTCGGCACATGACCATCCGTGAGGCCTGAAACGATACCAAAAGTATCAAACAGCGTCATCGGCTGCATATAGGCAAGACCCATCATTACAACCGGAACTAACGTAAGCGTTTTACGCAATTCCACGCGAGAGGTGTTTGGAGTAACGTTATGCGACATGGTCATTCTCCTTTACGGTGATAACCGTCGCGTAAGCAAAAAATTGCCCCATTTTTTTGGATTCCTCAGCGACAACAACTGTCGATTTTTAGTAAATATCTATCCGGTACGAAGCCCGGCCTCTTGGTATGAATGATTGGTTTGAAGCAAAAAATAACCGACGCTGATGAAACGTCGGTTTTTAGTCATTTTTTGACAGCGGCGCATTGTGCCTAAATGGGGGGGAAATGACAAGAGAATGAGAGGCTTGTCATAATAATTTTTCTTTAAATGGCTGATTTTCCGTCATCAGATTTTGCATAAACACCGGCGATCGCACTATTTGCTAAAATTTCATCCCGCCACCAGCCGCTGGCAAGCCCTGCGGTCTGTTCATTCCAGCCAATCCAGACGGGTTCAAAGAGAGTTTGGGCGACCACTTTCTTCTCGATTAACGCACCACTATCGAGAAAACGTTGCGCCAGATAACGGGGTAAATAGCCGCAGCCGAGGCCGCTAATTTGCAGCTCCAGCTTGGTTTTAAAATCGAAAACGGTAATGGCTTCTTGTTCGTCGAGAAGTTGTGAGGCCGTAGAAGCGCCGGCCTGCGCAGTGTCCCCCACCACACTCGCCCGATATCGTTTAATGATACGACGGTTTAACGGTTCTTCTTCCTGGGCTAGCGGATGATGAGGCGCGACCGCAAAGACTTGCTCCAAATCGCCCAACCGCGAGAAACCAAACTCACTGGAAGTTGGTGGCTCATGCATCGCGCCAACAATAATATCCGCTCGCCCCTGAGTCAGGGCATCCCAGGAACCACCGAGTACGCCATTGATAAACTTCAGGCGCGTCACGCTATGATGTTGATAAAAAGCTTCAATCAGTGGCGCAAGCAGAGAAAAAGGAAACGTGTCGTCCACGCCAATCACCAGCTCGTTTTCCCAGCCTTCATGCAGTTTGATCGCCTGCTTTTCCAGTTCTCGCACGGTATGCAGAACTTCCCGCCCTTTCTCTAATAACATTTTTCCGGTACGGGTGAATTTAGCGCGGTGACCGCTACGATCAAGCAATTGAATATTAAGGTCGCTTTCCAGCTTGTGAACGGTGTAACTCAGAGCGGACGGCGTCTTATAGAGTTTGGCCGACGCCGCCGCAAAACTGCCTTCTTTTTCTAAGGCATCGAGGATCATCAACACATCCAGCAGTGGTTTCATACACGCCCCCTTGCAGTGCATGCGGCGTCCTGCTGGCGTGATCGTTTACTCCAGCGGCATTACCAGCGGATCGGGATACTGGTATTCAAATCCCAGTTCATTACAAATCCGACTGCCATCAATAATCTTACCTTTGCCGCTGTCCAGACTATTTCTGAACTGCGGAGGCTCCAGCCCCAGTAAACGGGCCATCTGCGGATAGAAAACATTACGCGCAGGGTGAGCTGGCGCACATATATTATAGATGTGTCCGCCTTTAGGTGCCTGTAACAACAGAGTGATAGCGCCAATAACATCTTCTAAATGGACTAAATTAACACCATGTTCACCATCAGGCGCGTTTTTTCCGGCAAAGAAGCGTCCGGGATGACGTCCCGGTCCGACCAGCCCCGCAAGACGCAGAATATCGACCGAAGTACCGGGTAAATTGTGCAGCCAGTCTTCGAGTTCTTCTAATACTCGTCCACTGTTGGTTACCGGATTACGCGGGGTAGTTTCTTTCACCGTGCCTTGCGCGTCGCCATAGACAGATGTTGAGCTGGTAAAAATAATGCGGGGAATACGATGGGCCAGCGCGCTATCCACTAACTCTTGTACCGCTTGTAAATAGAACTCATCGCCGGGGCCGCTACGACGTGCCGGAAGCGTAATGACCAGCGCATCGACATCCATCAGGGCATCCAGATCGTCAGAATCGCAAACTAACTCAGGCTCCATGCGAAGCAGATAGCTATCAATGCCACTCATTCGGGCCGCTTCGACACCATCTTGTGTGGTTTTACTCCCGGTGACTTGCCAGCCTCGCGCTGAAAGTGACATCGCCAGCGGCATGCCTAACCACCCTAACCCGACAATTGCGACCTTTTTCATCCGTTATCTCCTGATACACCTTAGATCTATAAGGCTACGCTAGCGTATCAAAACTGACAATTCATTCTATGAATGAAATCGAAACTGTTAGCAAATATACCATTGCCTGATGCGCTCCGCTTATTAGTCCTACAAAACATCAATATATTGAATTTAGGCAACATTTGTAGACCAGATAAGGCATTCACGCCGCATCCGGCAGGAACAAAGCCCACTTTAGTTACAGAACACAATGTTCTTGAGGGTTTTAAAGACATATTTTCACGATTACTTCTCTAACGTAGTCACTCCAGGCCCCCTCCTTTCCCCGCTCATTCATTAAACAAATCCATCGCCATAAAATATATAAAAAAGCCCTTGCTTTCTAACGTGAAAGTGGTTTAGGTTAAAAGACATCAGTTGAATAAACATTCACAGAGACTTTTATGACACGCGTTCAATTTAAACACCACCATCATCACCATCATCCTGACTAGTCTTTCAGGCGATGTGTGCTGGAAGACATTCAGATCTTCCAGTGGTGCATGAACGCATGAGAAAGCCCCCGGAAGATCACCTTCCGGGGGCTTTTTTATTGCGCGGTTGATAACGGTTCAGACAGGTTTAAAGAGGAATAACAAAATGACAGACAACACTCGTTTACGCATAGCTATGCAGAAATCCGGCCGTTTAAGTGATGACTCACGCGAATTGCTGGCGCGCTGTGGCATTAAAATCAATCTTCACACCCAGCGCCTGATCGCGATGGCAGAAAACATGCCGATTGATATTCTGCGCGTGCGTGACGACGACATTCCCGGTCTGGTAATGGACGGCGTGGTAGATCTTGGGATTATCGGCGAAAACGTGCTGGAAGAAGAGCTGCTTAACCGCCGCGCCCAGGGTGAAGATCCGCGCTACTTTACCCTGCGTCGTCTGGATTTCGGCGGCTGCCGACTTTCACTGGCAACGCCGGTTGATGAAGCCTGGGATGGCCCACTCTCCTTAAACGGTAAACGTATCGCCACCTCTTATCCTCACCTGCTCAAGCGTTATCTCGACCAGAAAGGCATCTCTTTTAAATCCTGCTTACTGAACGGTTCTGTTGAAGTCGCCCCGCGTGCCGGACTGGCGGATGCGATTTGCGATCTGGTTTCCACCGGTGCCACGCTGGAAGCTAACGGCCTGCGCGAAGTCGAAGTTATCTACCGCTCGAAAGCTTGCCTGATCCAGCGCGATGGCGAAATGGAAGAATCCAAACAGCAACTGATCGACAAACTGCTGACCCGTATTCAGGGTGTGATCCAGGCGCGCGAATCAAAATACATCATGATGCACGCACCGACCGAACGTCTGGATGAAGTCATCGCCCTGCTGCCAGGTGCCGAACGCCCAACCATTCTGCCGCTGGCGGGTGACCAACAGCGCGTAGCGATGCACATGGTCAGCAGTGAAACCCTGTTCTGGGAAACGATGGAAAAACTGAAAGCGCTGGGTGCCAGTTCAATTCTGGTCCTGCCGATTGAGAAGATGATGGAGTGATCACCATGAGCTTTAACACAATCATTGACTGGAATAGCTGTACTGCGGAGCAACAACGCCAGCTGTTAATGCGCCCGGCGATCTCCGCTTCTGAAAGCATTACCCGCACTGTTAACGATATTCTCGATAACGTGAAAGCACGCGGTGATGACGCCCTTCGGGAATACAGCGCGAAGTTTGATAAAACCACGGTTACCGCACTGAAGGTATCTGCTGAGGAAATTGCCGCCGCTAGCGAACGCCTGAGCGACGAGCTAAAACAGGCGATGGCGGTGGCAGTAAAGAATATTGAAACCTTCCACACTGCGCAAAAACTGCCGCCGGTAGATGTAGAAACGCAGCCAGGCGTGCGTTGCCAACAGGTCACGCGCCCGGTCGCTTCAGTTGGGTTGTATATTCCTGGCGGCTCCGCCCCGCTCTTCTCAACGGTATTAATGCTGGCAACTCCGGCGCGTATTGCGGGCTGTAAAAAAGTAGTGTTGTGCTCACCGCCGCCGATTGCCGATGAGATCCTTTATGCGGCGCAGTTGTGCGGTGTGCAGGACGTGTTTAACGTCGGCGGCGCACAGGCCATTGCCGCGCTGGCGTTTGGTACGGAATCTGTGCCGAAAGTGGACAAAATCTTCGGGCCGGGTAACGCCTTTGTCACCGAAGCGAAACGTCAGGTGAGCCAGCGTCTGGACGGTGCGGCGATCGATATGCCCGCAGGCCCGTCGGAAGTGCTGGTGATTGCTGACAGCGGCGCTACGCCGGATTTCGTGGCTTCTGATTTGCTTTCTCAGGCTGAACACGGCCCGGATTCACAGGTGATTTTACTGACGCCTGACGCTGATATGGCGCATCAAGTTGCCGAAGCCGTCGAACGCCAGTTAGCAGAACTGCCGCGTGCCGAAACCGCCCGCCAGGCACTGAACGCCAGCCGCCTGATCGTGACTAAAGATTTAGCGCAGTGCGTGGAGATCTCCAACCAGTACGGCCCGGAGCACCTGATCATTCAGACCCGCAACGCCCGCGAACTGGTCGATGGCATTACCAGTGCCGGTTCGGTATTTCTTGGTGACTGGTCACCGGAATCGGCAGGTGATTACGCCTCCGGCACCAACCACGTTCTACCGACTTACGGCTACACCGCCACCTGTTCCAGCCTCGGACTGGCGGATTTCCAGAAGCGGATGACCGTGCAGGAACTGTCGAAAGTAGGTTTCTCCGCGCTGGCTTCGACCATTGAAACACTGGCCGCCGCCGAGCGCCTGACCGCCCATAAAAATGCCGTTACTTTGCGTGTTAACGCCCTTAAGGAGCAAGCATGAGCACCGTGACTATTACCGATTTAGCGCGTGAAAACGTCCGCAACCTGACGCCGTATCAGTCGGCGCGTCGTCTGGGCGGTAACGGCGATGTCTGGCTGAACGCCAACGAATACCCCACTGCCGTGGAGTTTCAGCTTACTCAGCAAACGCTCAACCGCTACCCGGAATGTCAGCCGAAAGCGGTGATTGAAAATTACGCGCAATATGCAGGCGTAAAACCGGAACAGGTGCTGGTCAGTCGTGGTGCGGACGAAGGTATTGAACTGCTGATTCGCGCTTTTTGCGAACCGGGTAAAGACGCCATCCTCTACTGCCCGCCAACGTACGGCATGTACAGCGTCAGCGCTGAAACCATTGGCGTCGAGTGCCGCACAGTGCCGACGCTGGACAACTGGCAACTGGACTTACAGGGCATTTCCGACAAGCTGGACGGCGTAAAAGTGGTCTATGTTTGCAGCCCCAACAACCCAACCGGGCAACTGATCAATCCGCAGGATTTTCGCACTCTGCTGGAGTTAACCCGCGGTAAAGCGATTGTGGTTGCCGATGAAGCCTATATCGAGTTTTGCCCGCAGGCATCGCTGGCTGGCTGGCTGGCGGAATATCCGCACCTGGCTATTTTACGCACACTGTCGAAAGCTTTTGCTCTGGCGGGGCTTCGTTGCGGATTTACGCTGGCAAACGAAGAAGTCATCAACCTGCTGATGAAAGTGATCGCCCCCTACCCGCTCTCGACGCCGGTTGCCGACATTGCGGCCCAGGCGTTAAGCCCGCAGGGGATCGTCGCCATGCGCGAACGGGTAGCGCAAATTATTGCAGAACGCGAATACCTGATTGCCGCACTGAAAGAGATCCCCTGCGTGGAGCAGGTTTTCGACTCCGAAACCAACTACATTCTGGCACGCTTTAAAGCCTCCAGCGCAGTGTTTAAATCTTTGTGGGATCAGGGCATTATCTTACGTGATCAGAATAAACAACCCTCTTTAAGCGGCTGCCTGCGAATTACCGTCGGAACCCGTGAAGAAAGCCAGCGCGTCATTGACGCCTTACGTGCGGAGCAAGTTTGATGAGTCAGAAGTATCTTTTTATCGATCGCGATGGAACCCTGATTAGCGAACCGCCGAGTGATTTTCAGGTGGACCGTTTTGACAAACTCGCCTTTGAACCGGGCGTGATCCCGGAGCTACTGAAGCTGCAAAAAGCGGGCTACAAGCTGGTGATGATCACTAATCAGGATGGTCTTGGAACACAAAGTTTCCCGCAGGCGGATTTTGATGGCCCGCACAACCTGATGATGCAGATCTTCACCTCGCAAGGCGTACAGTTTGATGAAGTGCTGATTTGTCCGCATCTGCCCGCCGATGAGTGCGACTGCCGTAAGCCGAAAGTAAAACTGGTGGAGCGTTATCTGGCTGAGCAAGCGATGGATCGCTCTAACAGTTATGTGATTGGCGATCGCGCGACCGATATTCAACTGGCAGAAAACATGGGCATTACTGGTTTACGCTACGACCGCGAAACCCTGAACTGGCCGATGATTGGCGAGCAACTTACCAAACGAGACCGTTACGCCCATGTAGTGCGCAACACCAAAGAGACGCAAATTGACGTCCAGGTGTGGCTGGATCGTGAAGGTGGCAGCAAGATTAACACCGGCGTTGGCTTCTTTGATCACATGCTGGATCAGATCGCCACCCACGGCGGTTTCCGCATGGAAATCAACGTCAAAGGCGACCTCTATATCGACGATCACCACACCGTCGAAGATACCGGCCTGGCGCTGGGCGAAGCGTTAAAAATTGCCCTCGGCGATAAACGCGGTATTTGTCGCTTTGGTTTTGTGCTACCGATGGACGAATGCCTTGCCCGCTGTGCACTGGATATCTCTGGTCGCCCGCACCTGGAATATAAGGCCGAATTTACCTACCAGCGCGTGGGCGATCTCAGCACCGAAATGATCGAGCACTTCTTCCGTTCGCTCTCATACACCATGGGCGTGACCCTGCACCTGAAAACCAAAGGTAAAAACGATCACCACCGTGTAGAGAGCCTGTTCAAAGCTTTTGGTCGCACCCTGCGCCAGGCCATCCGCGTGGAAGGCGATACCCTGCCCTCGTCGAAAGGAGTGCTGTAATGAACGTGGTGATCCTTGATACTGGCTGCGCCAATCTGAACTCGGTGAAGTCAGCCATTGCGCGCCACGGTTATGAACCAAAAGTCAGCCGTGACCCGGACGTCGTGTTGCTGGCCGATAAACTGTTTTTACCCGGCGTTGGCACTGCGCAAGCAGCGATGGATCAGGTGCGTGAGCGCGAGCTGTTTGATCTCATCAAAGCCTGTACCCAACCGGTACTGGGCATCTGCTTAGGGATGCAACTGCTGGGTCGGCGCAGCGAAGAGAGCAACGGCGTCGACTTGCTGGGCATCATTGACGAAGACGTGCCGAAAATGACCGACTTTGGTCTGCCGCTGCCGCATATGGGCTGGAATCGCGTTTACCCGCAGGCAGGCAACCGCCTGTTTCAGGGGATTGAAGACGGCGCGTACTTTTACTTTGTTCACAGCTACGCAATGCCAGTCAATCCGTGGACCATCGCCCAGTGTAATTACGGCGAACCGTTCACCGCGGCGGTACAAAAAGATAACTTCTACGGCGTGCAGTTCCACCCGGAGCGTTCTGGTGCCGCTGGCGCTAAGTTGCTGAAAAACTTCCTGGAGATGTGATGATTATTCCGGCATTAGATTTAATCGACGGCACCGTGGTGCGTCTCCATCAGGGCGATTACGGCAAACAACGCGATTACGGTAACGACCCGCTGCCGCGCTTACAGGATTACGCCGCGCAGGGTGCCGAAGTGCTGCATCTGGTGGATCTGACCGGGGCAAAAGATCCGGCTAAACGTCAAATCCCGCTGATTAAAACCCTGGTGGCGGGCGTTAACGTGCCGGTGCAGGTTGGCGGCGGTGTGCGTAGCGAAGAAGACGTGGCGGCGTTACTGGAAGCGGGCGTTGCGCGCGTGGTGGTCGGCTCCACCGCGGTGAAATCACCAGAAATGGTGAAAGGCTGGTTTGAACGTTTCGGTACCGATGCCTTAGTGCTGGCGCTGGATGTCCGTATTGACGAGCAAGGCAACAAGCAGGTGGCAGTCAGCGGCTGGCAAGAGAACTCGGGCGTTTCACTGGAACAACTGGTGGAAACCTATCTGCCCGTCGGCCTGAAACATGTGCTGTGTACCGATATCTCGCGCGACGGCACACTGGCAGGTTCTAACGTCTCTTTATATGAAGAAGTGTGCGCCAGATATCCGCAGGTGGCATTTCAGTCATCCGGCGGCATTGGCGACATTGATGATGTGGCGGCCCTGCGTGGTACTGGCGTGCGCGGCGTAATAGTTGGTCGGGCATTACTGGAAGGTAAATTCACCGTGAAGGAGGCCATCGCATGCTGGCAAAACGTATAATTCCGTGTCTCGACGTTCGTGATGGTCAGGTGGTGAAAGGCGTACAGTTTCGCAACCATGAAATCATTGGCGATATCGTGCCGCTGGCAAAACGCTACGCTGAAGAAGGTGCAGACGAACTGGTGTTCTACGATATCACCGCTTCCAGCGATGGCCGTGTGGTAGATAAAAGCTGGGTATCTCGCGTGGCGGAAGTGATCGACATTCCGTTCTGCGTGGCGGGTGGGATTAAGTCTCTGGAAGATGCCGCGAAAATTCTTTCCTTTGGCGCGGATAAAATCTCCATTAACTCCCCTGCGCTGGCGGACCCGACGTTAATTACTCGCCTGGCGGATCGCTTTGGCGTGCAGTGTATTGTGGTCGGTATTGATACCTGGTACGACGGCGAAACCGGTAAATATCATGTGAATCAATATACCGGCGACGAAACCCGCACCCGCGTCACTCAGTGGGAAACACTCGACTGGGTACAGGAAGTGCAAAAACGCGGTGCCGGAGAAATCGTCCTCAACATGATGAATCAGGACGGTGTGCGTAACGGTTACGACCTCGAGCAGCTGAAAAAAGTGCGTGAAGTTTGCCACGTCCCGCTGATTGCCTCCGGTGGCGCGGGCACCATGGAACACTTCCTCGAAGCCTTCCGCGATGCCGACGTTGACGGCGCGCTGGCAGCTTCCGTATTCCACAAACAAATAATCAATATTGGTGAATTAAAAGCGTACCTGGCAACACAGGGCGTGGAGATCAGGATATGTTAATAGAACAACAACGTCGCGAACTGGACTGGGAAAAAACTGACGGACTGATGCCGGTGATTGTGCAACATGCAGTATCCGGCGAAGTGTTAATGCTGGGCTACATGAACCCGGAAGCCTTAGACAAAACTATCGAAAGCGGCAAAGTCACCTTCTTCTCGCGCACTAAACAGCGACTGTGGACCAAAGGCGAAACGTCGGGCAATTTCCTCAACGTGGTGAGTATTGCCCCGGACTGCGACAACGACACGTTACTGGTGCTGGCGAATCCCATCGGTCCAACCTGCCACAAAGGCACCAGCAGCTGCTTCGGCGACACCGCTCACCAGTGGCTGTTCCTTTATCAACTGGAACAACTGCTCGCCGAACGTAAATCTGCCGACCCGGAAACCTCTTACACTGCCAAACTGTATGCCAGCGGCACTAAACGCATTGCGCAGAAAGTGGGCGAAGAAGGGGTGGAAACCGCACTGGCCGCGACTGTACATGACCGCTTTGAGCTGACCAACGAGGCATCTGATTTGATGTATCACCTGCTGGTATTGTTGCAGGATCAGGATCTGGATTTAACGACGGTGATTGAGAACCTGCGTAAACGGCATCAGTGAGTTGTGGGGTAAGCGGATGCGATATTGTTGTCGCATCCGGCAAAAAAAACGGGCAAGGTGTCACCACCCTGCCCTTTTTCTTTAAAACTGCAAAGATTACTTTGCGTTGTAATTACGCAGAGCGTTACGCCCCAACACAATCCCCGCGCCAACCATGCCGCCCAGCAGCACCGCCAGAATCAAGGTAATTGCCTTTTTCGGGCTATCGCGACGAATAGGTAACGTCGGTTTCATTACATAGCGGTAAGCATGAATATCAAGTTTATCAACGTCAAGATTGTCGATATCCAGCAGGTTTTGACGAGTCTGATAGTAGTTTGATGAGAACACCAACGGACGAGTCGCCTCGTGCTTAATCATCGACTCCAGCGCTTCGCTCCCCAAAAGGAACATAGTATCCTGGGTTACGTCCTGTGTCTGCTGAATCTGCGGCTTTGTCACCTGCGCCTGATTCGCATACTGCAACGCTTCCTGAATCTGACGGATACGCAGATCTTTCTGCTCCTGCGCAACCACTTCCTGGGTCTTCAGAGAATCCTGCAAGTTTTTCATTTGCAGCGCGATGTTGTCTTTCAGGTCTTGTTCCAGTTCTTCATTTACCTGGTCGTCAACTTGCTGGATATACTGCGCCAGCTGTTTCTGCGCACCTTCAGGTGTTTCACCCACATAAGAAACCGCTAAAGGTAATGACTGATTTTTAACGGTAGGCTCAATGGTCAGTTTTTCAGGTTCTTCCTGATTATCCAGCGTTTCTGCTAATGCAGAAAATGTCGTGCTGAAACGACCAATTAACATCGACTGGATCTCAGACACTTTCGGCGCTGCCGAACCATAAATCACATTTATGGCATTGTTATAACCAGCGATTTGCCCCACATCAGGTTGAGTAACGATAGCTGTAGAAGTCCACTTTTCTTTGGCAACGGCCAGATACCCTATAGCCAGGGCAATAGCGACAATGACAGAGATGATAATTGTCATCTTGCCACGCCACAACTGCACCAGTAAATCAATCAAATCAATCTGTTCCGGGTCATGGTTTTGCCCAGAAACATTATTATTTTCTACTCTCATCATTACCCTAACGGACGAAATAATTTTAAGTCGCCATAGTTTAGCGATAATCGCCATGAATGCTATAGGATAAATGATAAAAATAATGAATTATTACAAAGGGAGCATAAGAGAATCAGGGCGAAAATCGCCCTGATAACAAGATGTTAGTCACTGCCAAAGAGATCGCGGGTGTAGACTTTGTCTGCCACATCCTTAAGCTCTTCTGCCATACGGTTGGAGATAATGACGTCGGCTTGTTGTTTGAAGGTGGCGAGATCACGTTCCAGGCGAGAGTTGAAGAATGAGTCTTCTTTCATCACTGGCTCGTATATGATCACTTCAACGCCTTTCGCCTTGATACGCTTCATAATCCCCTGAATGGAAGACGCGCGGAAGTTATCTGAACCGCTCTTCATAATCAGACGATAAATACCCACCACTTGCGGTTTGCGTGACAAAATGGCATCGGCAATAAAGTCTTTACGTGTGCGGTTAGCATCGACAATTGCCGAAATCAGGTTATTCGGCACAGACTGGTAGTTCGCCAGTAACTGCTTGGTATCTTTCGGCAGACAATAACCACCATATCCAAACGACGGATTGTTGTAATGGTTGCCAATACGCGGATCGAGACAAACGCCTTCGATAATCTGGCGAGTATTCAGACCTAAACTTTCTGCATAGCTATCCAGTTCATTAAAGTATGCTACGCGCATCGCCAGATAGGTATTAGCGAAAAGTTTAATCGCTTCTGCTTCAGTGGAGTCGGTAAACAGGGTCGGGATATTTTGCTTAATCGCGCCTTCCTGTAACAACGCAGCAAAACGTTCTGCGCGTTCTGAACGCTCACCAATGACAATACGTGAAGGATGGAGATTATCGTAAAGGGCTTTACCTTCACGGAGAAATTCCGGAGAGAAAATAAGATTATCGATACCCAGACGTTCTTTAATTGATTTGGTGAAACCTACCGGAATTGTAGATTTAATCACCATTACCGCGTTGGGATTAATTTCTGTCACATCGCGAATGACCGCTTCCACGCTTGAGGTATTAAAATAATTTGTTTTCGGGTCATAATCGGTAGGCGTGGCAATAATAACGTAATCGGCATTTTTATACGCGTCATACTTATCTGTCGTAGCGCGGAAATTGAGATCTTTAGTCGCCAGATACTCTTCAATCTCCTTATCAACAATCGGTGACTGCTTCTTGTTAAGCATGTCCACTTTGGCCTGAACGATATCCAGTGCAACCACTTCGTGATTTTGCGCAATCAGAATACCATTTGAAAGACCAACATAACCTGTTCCTGAAATTGTTATTTTCATTAGCTCTGACTTCTTCCGGTTAAACATTTAGAGTGGTCATTAATCCACCACCACAACTTCATCTACTGCGGGATTTTTAACGCTGATGTAGATGAACTGTCAAGGCAGCGATCCTGCTGTGCGGCGCTGTATTATATCGCGTTTTTAACTATAAATTATAAAAAAAGGCCATAACATGCCGCTTTGTATAATAAAAAAGCCCGGAGGGTTTCTCCGGGCCTTGCATTGATTAATTGATTTAAATCAGATTAATCCAGCCATTCGGTATGGAACACACCTTCTTTATCAATGCGCTTATAAGTATGCGCACCGAAATAGTCACGCTGTGCCTGGATCAGGTTCGCAGGCAGAACAGCGGCGCGGTAGCTGTCGTAATAGGCAACCGCAGCAGCGAAGGTAGGAACAGGGATACCGTTCTGTACTGCATAAGCAACGACATCACGCAGCGCCTGCTGGTAGTCATCGGCAATTTGCTTGAAGTACGGAGCCAGCAGCAGATTAGCGATTTGCGGATTTTCGGCATAAGCATCGGTGATTTTCTGCAGGAACTGCGCACGGATGATGCAGCCAGCACGGAAAATCTTCGCGATTTCGCCGTAGTTCAGATCCCAGTTGTACTCTTCAGACGCCGCACGCAGTTGAGAGAACCCCTGAGCGTAAGAAACGATTTTGCCCAGATACAGTGCACGGCGAACTTTTTCGATGAACTCAGCCTTGTCGCCAGCTAGCTGCGCTTGTGGGCCAGAGAGAACTTTAGACGCAGCAACGCGCTGATCTTTCAGAGAAGAGATGTATCGTGCAAACACAGACTCGGTAATCAGCGACAGCGGTTCGCCGAGATCCAGTGCGCTCTGGCTGGTCCATTTGCCCGTACCTTTGTTTGCCGCTTCATCCAGGATCACATCAACCAAGTAGTTACCGTCTTCATCTTTTTTAGTGAAGATGTCTTTGGTAATGTCGATCAGGTAGCTGCTCAGTTCACCGTTATTCCACTCGGTAAAGGTCTGCGCCAGTTCTTCGTTGGTGAGGTTCAGACCACCTTTAAGCAGAGAATAGGCTTCAGCAATCAGCTGCATATCGCCGTACTCAATACCGTTGTGAACCATCTTCACATAGTGACCTGCGCCATCGGCACCAATATAGGTAACGCACGGTTCGCTGTCTTCAGCCACTGCGGCGATTTTTGTCAGGATCGGCGCAACCAGTTCATAGGCTTCTTTCTGCCCACCAGGCATAATGGAAGGACCTTTCAGCGCGCCTTCTTCACCACCGGAGACACCGGTACCAATGAAGTTAAAGCCTTCTGCAGAAAGCTCACGGTTACGACGGATGGTGTCCTGGAAGAAGGTGTTACCACCATCAATGATGATGTCGCCTTTATCGAGGTATGGCTTGAGAGAATCAATAGCAGCATCCGTGCCTGCACCTGCTTTCACCATTAACAGGATGCGACGAGGCGTTTCCAGAGATTCAACAAACTCTTTCACCGTATAGTAAGGAACCAGTTTCTTGCCTGGATTTTCGGCAATCACTTCTTCCGTCTTTTCACGGGAACGGTTGAAAATAGAGACGGTATAACCACGGCTTTCGATGTTGAGCGCAAGGTTGCGCCCCATCACTGCCATACCGACGACGCCGATCTGTTGCTTTGACATTGTTTACTCCTGTCAGGGGGGGTTACCGCAAAGGTGCGGTTTACATTATCTTAAATAAGCAAGGTTTAATATAAATTAAATATCTTTATAATCCATTTGGATTTAACGTTTGCCATTTCCATGCATCTCGTAACATATCAGTTAATGTCTTTTTAGCGAACCACTCTAACTCATAATTTGCTGCGGAAACATTTGCCCAACTTTCAGCGATATCACCTTCTCTGCGAGGCGAAAATTCGATTGGAATACTTTTTCCTGTAATAGCCTCAAAACATCTAACGACTTCTAACACACTATAACCTCGCCCAGTACCAAGATTATAAACTTTAAAACCATTATGACCATTTATTTTTTTCAGCGCAGCTATGTGTCCATTAGCTAAATCCGTAACATGAATAAAATCTCTTACTCCCGTCCCATCCTTGGTATCATAGTCATTACCATATATATGTAATACGGGCAATTTACCTAAAGCAACCTGAGTTAAATATGGAACTAAATTGGCAGGAACACCATTCGGAGATTCTCCTATCAAACCTGAAGAATGTGCACCAACCGGATTGAAATACCTCAGGCAAGTTACATTTAAATTAGGATTTGATTTACAGCAATCAGACAATATTTGCTCTAAAAAAATCTTGGATTTTCCATAAGGATTTGTTGCGGTGCCGACTGATGAAGATTCTGAAACAGGATTGTTGTTATTACTGCCATATACAGTTGCCGAAGAACTGAAAATGAAATTATTCACGTTATGTTCTTTCATTATTTTCAAGACATTGAGGCAACCACTCAAATTATTATGATAATATTCAGTTGGTTTGATTAGTGATTCAGAAACTGATTTTAAAGATGCAAAATGAATCACAGAGTTAATATTATTAGTTACAAAAACCTTCTGCAAAGAATTAAAATCCAGAAGATCAATATCGTAACATTTAATTTCCTTCCCTGTAATTAATTCAATTCTTTTTAAAACCGATGGCGATGAATTACAAAAATTATCTACTATTACCACGTCAAAACCATTTTTCTGTAATTCAATAACAGTGTGACTGCCAATATATCCAGCACCACCAGTGACTAAAATTGTCATCACTCCTCCTTATTATTTTTTGTACTTTACCAAACCTAAAACTGAATACCAAACAAAATACCAACTTGATTGAATCAAATTAAGTTTAGTTACGTCCCTATAAAATCGCCACTGATATTTTGCCGCATCAAGTTTATTTTTTGTCATTCCTGAGTCAATTCTATAATATGCCAAAACTTCAGGTAAGCAATATGCTTTATTACACTTTTTCAATATTGACAACCAAAGCCCCATATCTTGTCGTTTACGAATTAAAGGCATATAGCATTTACCCAAAAAATCAGTATCATACATTCCTGTTAGACATCCAATAACATTACTGTATAACAATTTCCTATAGGTTGTTGTAGCAGGTGACCGGACGATCGCTCCCAATCCAGTTGAATCAAACTTTTGATAATAACTATATGTCAGTGCATAATTACCATCTCTCATAAACTTTATTTGTTTTGCAAGTTTTTCTGGCAACCAAACATCATCTGCATCTAAAAAAGCAATGAATCTTCCATTTGCAATTTCAATTCCTTTATTTCTACTACCTCCAGCTCCGATATTTTTTTCATTAGTAATCAGTTTTATTCTTTCATCACTATTCACATAGTCGTTAATAATATTTTGTGAATCATCTGTTGAGTTGTCATTGATAATAATTAACTCCCAGCATTTATAACTTTGAGATAGTACGCTGTTAATACTTTCTTTTATAGTTGCTTCATTATTAAAACAAGGCATTATAATTGAAACTAATTCCATAGGAGCTATTCCTTTTTCTTAAAATCAGCTAATTCGATAGAATAATAATCAATTAAATTTAATAATTGTGTATCATTATTTAAATGTTGTTTCGATAAGTTTTGTTTACGCAAGGAGATCTTCTGTGTGCCAAGGATAGGTGGATAATGAATTGGCTTTTTATAGATCAATCTGGATTTTCGACCGTTTAACAAAGTCATTACTTTATACCATATATCATCTGCGTTAGGTGCCAACTTCATAAAAATATCTTTATTCTGCACATCTTGAAAAAAACATCCTGGCGGATATAGAATTCCACTTACTCCTGTAGGAATATATAAACTTGATGCTGAATATCCAGCTGGTTTTCCGAAAGAGATATATTTTTTAACATTTCCATTTCGGTCAAATGTTATCTGATGCCCCCTCGCAAATAATATATCATCATGAAAAAGCTTATGTGACTCCATAAAATCATTTACCCATCGCGAGGGATATAAGACATCATCATCAGCTGTTATTACAGGTAGTTCCGGGAAATCACTCAGCGCATAATGTAACTTCTTATAAGATCGAATATTTTCACACGTAAAATTAATATCGACACCTCTTTTATGTAATCGTATTAAACTACGAGGTAAATCCTCTAAACCCTTTGGAAACTCTTCATGAGACAAGTACAATACCACTTTAAAGTTATTATATTGTTGAGCCATAATTGACTCCAAAGTAAGATATACTTTTTTTATACGTCCAGGAAAACACGTCAAACTTACAACAACATGTACTTCATTTGTCTCTTCGAATCTATTTTCATTAAGAAATAAATTATATATTGTATAAAGAAAGCTTAAATATATACTTTTCAAACCCATAATAATTTTATCAATAACATTCATAATCATAACCTAAAAACTACTTTCTTTATAAGCGCATACATTCTGAAAAGCGGATTTTTTAATTTACCAGCCCATTTATTAGCAATTTTCTTGAAATCATCATCATCTCCCAAAACAGCCAATATATAGAATTGTTTAATATGGAGATTATGATAAAACAAACTTGAAACATTAAAATGTTTATCCCATATATCATATCTAGTCCAATAGCGCGTATCCCATAACTTATAATTCTCTTTTAATATAATCAGTGATTTTTTATAATAACTGTAAATATCCGTCCATTGTTGCTTAAATTCGTTCTTATCTTTTAATACAAAAGATAAATCGTACAATGCCCAAACTGCAAAAATATGTCCATTCAATACGATAGAATTGGTTATAGTTGGATATTCCTCCCAAAAGAATACGTTTTTATGCCTTACCTTAACTCCACCTTCTTCTTTATATATTTTGAAAGATTCAAATGCGTCAAGAGCTACCTTCAAATATTTTAAATTTTGCGTAAGATAATAAGCTCTACATAGGACAGATATACCTTTTGCCTGGGCTAAACACGATTGCCATTTACCTTTTAAGTTAAAAGTTGACATTGGGTATGTATTTATCCATACTCCAGAACATTTTTTATATGTCGTTGTATTTTCAACAAACCAATCCGCTATTCTTATAAAATCGTCATATGCTTTTTTATCATTTGATAATAGATATTCTTGATATGCTCCAAGAGCATAATGCCCTAAAAAAATTGGCGAGTAATGCAGTTTTGAATCAGTGCCAAGATATAAAGGAATATTATTTTGATCAAAAGGTCCACTAAACCAATTATACTTTTTTGTCAAATCCCAATAATAATTAAATTTTGAAAAATCATAATTTACTTTATAGTTGATATGCCAATAATCTTCATGAGACCAACCAAAATAATCTAATATAGTATGAATTGATTTATATGAGGTAGTAGCTTCTTTCATTATTTTATTTTCTCTATTAAGTCCGTATATTTTTTCATCATAGAATCTATATCATATTCGTTTGCTTTTGTAATTAAAAAGTCTTCATTAAATTTCAGCTTCCCTGATATAATATCATTCATAACTTGCGCCATCTTTTTTTCTGTGGGCGAAAAATCCAAATTAATATCATAAATCCCATCGAATTTTGGTAACAGTACTCCTAATTTAGTAATTTCCACATCTCCCGTATTATTCTTTATTTTGGCATCTGGACTTTTTAAAACTTCTGAAGCACCGCCACAATCTGTCGCTATGACAGGAGTTCCAAGCGCAATACTCTCGATAACAACGCCTGGAAAACCTTCAAAAATTGAACTAAGTATAAGAGCCTTTGCTGATTTTATGTAAGGATATGGATTGTCACTAAAGCCGGTAAAAATCACATTATCATATAAATCGTATTTCTCAATTAAATGATCAATTATGCTTTTTAAATTATCTTTTTCATACGTGCCAACAATATATAGTATTACATTAGGATACGTCTCCTTTACTATGGCAAGACTTCTCAATAGATGATAATGCCCTTTAGCATATGTAATTCGCCCTACAGACACGAAGTCGATCACAGGTGTATCAAATTCTTTATAATCAGTAGACTTATCTTTGATATAATCAATATCGTGTCCATTATAAATTAGCTCTACATTATTCGCATCTAAATTTAATAAACCGCACGCATCCTTCTTCACTATTTCTGATACGGCTACAGTAGCATCCGCATTTTTATAAAGCAATTTTGAAAATAGTGTTGTAACTTTCCCATATAATCCTTTTGTTTTATTTTCAATAGATAGCTGACTATGTATAGTAATGATTTTTTTTGTTTTCCCCATAGATAGAATATTTATAATATTACATCTCTCCCCAAAACTAATGCATATATCTATGTTATTTTCTCTAATAATTTTACGTGCCAAATGAAGCCTGTAGAAAAATGTAATCAATTTTCCAATAAAGGTTTTACCTAAACTTTTATTTAATATAATGGGCTTTACCGCAAAATCATAAGAAGAGTCTTGTGACATGATTGAATATACAAATTGATTATATCTTTCTGGTAAGTATTGAGAAAAGTTTGATGCAATTTTTTCAATCCCACCGTTACATAACTTAGGAATAATTATAAGAATATTCATATTAGTTTACTTAAATAGCTTAATATAGAGTTTATAAAGTATTATATATAAATATGGTAATCTAGTGAAAACCATATCTTTGAACATATATAGTCTTTTGTCACTATCCGTTTTTATTTTTGGGAGTATAACGTTATTAACAAACATTATTGATTTCTGTAACGAATTGAATTTCGTATATATTGTTGCTATATTTACCAATTCTTTATTAATTCTTGCATTAATTATATCTTGATTAACCTTAAATGCTTCTTGATTGATTCTTTCTAGCATTGTAATCGCGTCAAAACGTCTTAGGTTGAAACGATTAGTCGCCGACTCCGTATTATAAGTATAATTCAGTAAATTTAGTTCTAATCTGAACTCTACATCATTGCAAACCTTGAGAGCATTTATCAAAAACCATTGATCTTCCCCATAAGCAATTTTACTATCGTAAAAAATATTATTGCTAATTAATGATTCTTTACTAAAAATGCAAGAGCAAACACTAACGCACCCGAAAAGTTCACCTGAGATATAGGAGTTTAAAAAATCATATTTACTATTATAATGAGTTATAATATTTTTTTTATTTGATATTATAGCCTTTTTATTATTCAGTTTTTCATATGAAAACACATATATATCATTGTTAGTACTTAATATTTCATCTATTTCTTTTAACACATGTTCACTATATGTATCATCTGCGTCTAAAAATAGAACATATTTCCCTAATGCATTTTTTATTCCCACGTTTCTCGCAGCGCTTACACCACTGTTTTTTTGATAAAAATATTTAATAGTATTATCTTTTCTTTGACTTATATATTCTGCAATTAAATTTGATGTCTGATCTACCGAACCATCGTCTATTACTAGCACCTCATATTTCACAGGCATCTCAACATTTACTATAGATTGAATAGCCTCTATGATTGTTTTATCATTGTTATATGTTGGAATAATCACACTTATAACAATATTATTTTCATATTTACGCATTATATTCCTAACAGTACTTTAATTAAAGAAAGATTCAATATATTACTATAGCTTTCAGTGTATACGGAAATATTATCTTTGATGTCTATTGCTCTAAAGAAAATCAAATATACAATCAACGTTAAAAAATATATTATTTCAATGTTAGTTTTTTTCTGAAGAGTACTAAGATAGTATACAATAAAAAAAATTAAAAATGTTCCATATCTATCAAATACTGCTGTAAAAGGGAAAACTAATATTGTAACAGCACACATTACATAATAAAAGTTCGTATATTTATTTTTATTAAAAGATATTAGTGGGCAAAATAGCAATATTAGAAAGAGCATACCATAATTACGTATACCTAATACTAATTGTCCGGTTGAATTCAATTCCTGCGCCCTCTCCAGCCCCCATTTACCAGTAATATATGTATCGATACTAATAAAGTTCCAATCAAATAACTGATTAATGAACTCAATTACTGTTGTCAAAAACCTTACTAACTGTTCATTAAATGAGATTACAAGTAATGCAGAAAATACGAACCCAACCCTTAAATATTTATTTGAAAAGATATTATTGAAATATGATGTGAAAATAAATATTAAAGCAATCAATGCCATTGAAAAATGGGCTGTTAACCCGCAAATAATATATACTATACCAAGTTTTACATTCCGTAATTGAATCCAGTTTACAATCCCATACAGTGTTAATATAAGCCCTGTGGAAAATCGAACGCCTGTATATATAACAAGAGGTGGAGTAATAAAAAATATAAGAAAGTATAACGGGAAATTTTTCTTCTTGGCTTTATAATCAAAGTTAATGTATAATATTTTTAACCAATAAAAATAGAGGATATAACAAGATACAAATGCTATAAATCCATTATTTAAATCAAAAAACCTCCCTACGGTAAATAAAAAATAAAGAAAAAAATCCCTGATAAAACTTACTTCATTATTATTCAAAAAATTTTGATAGTTTTCATAATGTCTGTAAAGATCATATGTTTCTGGTGGAATAAAATTATATGCCAACACTGATAACATCAAGGGAAATGTAATAATCAATGTTTTATCTACTGTTAAAACACCAATAATTAGACGTGGGACATAAATAAAAACATTAAAAAAAAGACATATTACATCAAAAATAATTAATACAAAATTTTTAGCATTAACCATGATCACTTAGCACTCACTTTTAATTGAATATTCTACTTTTTTTATAAAACATAATAATACCTATAAATAAAACAATTGACAAAGTTACTCTCAACAACACTGTATAATAACCATAATGATATAATAAAGGAACAGTATACAGAACAAAGCTTCCCATAAGGACGTTAAGCACACTAAACTTCAATTTATACCGTCTCGCTATAAATTTTATTTCTACTAGCGTTCTGATTAAATAGGATATATACGTTGATAAAAGAGATGCATAAACTCCATATTTGGGAACAAAAATTAAGTTTAGAATAATATTTATTATCGAGGTTGCTATTGTAAAACATAAAATAAATCGGCTATCTTCACTTCTATGAAAATAGAAATCTAAGAAATAATAATATTGAAGAGATATTGCAGGCAAAGCTAATATAAATACAAAAAATAAATTTGAATATGATGCAGGAAAAATTATGTCAATTATTTCTTTTGATATCAACTGTCCCAAAAAAACCATCATCACTACAAGCACGTATGCATTCTCAAGCTTCACTTTTATATAATTTGAATCTTCACGGCTTTCAACGCTTTTATAGATAGAGGGAAGGATAGCGCTAATATAAGAATTGAAAACTACGTTTAATACTTTACATCCCGTTAGTGCTAGTGTATATACGCCTAAAGAGGATAGTGAAATATATCTGACTAAAATAAATCTATCGCTGGCTTCAATTATTTTATCAGATAACTCTACAAAAACCATTGGAATTCCATTCCTACACAAAAATTTCACGTTGTGCCATGAAAATGCAATAGATAATTTTCTATAGTAACAAGTGAAACTTATAAAAAAAATGATTATTGAACTTAATAAATTGCCATATATATAGCCAAGGCCTCCATAATTGAACAGTTTAATGAATATTATAGCAGAGGAATAAAATAACACAAAAGATAAAATTGACAATATTGCAACTAATATATAATTCTCGTCCATTCTAAACGACGTGTTCATAATAATATTAATTGCAGAAAACATTGATACAATAACTGCCAAATAAATTAATTTGCTATCTAGTTTCACCTCCCCCAACAAATCAATAACTAAAGACGACTTCAATATAAAGTAAAGAAATAAAAGCAATAATAAATAAACTGCGATAAGAAATATTATCGCACAAAAATTTACATGGTTTGAAGTTGCAATATTGCTTTTCTGCTCCGACTGAGTTTTCATTAAGGGTGTATAAAAACCAAGCCCTAAAATTATTGTAAGAAAGGAAGTAAGTGTAACATACAATCCTACCATCCCATACTCTTCTGGATTAAGTAAATGAGTTAATATAGGAAGCAGTAAAACTGCACCAAATTTAATTGTCAAATTTGACAATGTATATATTATTGTCCCTTTAAGTAAATTCATTTTATGCTCTAATCTTTTTTTTCAAAATTATCCACGCTACCGCCCCTGGCTTAACAGCTACCAGTAGACTGAATATCTTTAAATTATGTAGGGAACACCATTCACGCTTTTCTTACAGTTAATACTTTACTTATTCAGTAGACAAAGGCGTTTCCATATACTTAAAATCCCCAAATTATATTTAACTTTTTTATGCTTATAGTTGAATAACGACAGTGGTAATCGCAACAAATTACTCCCCACAGGAATCTTCACTGCCGTTATAATTTGTCTTATCAACCGTTACATTCGGTCAGATTTTCATTATTCGCTTAACAGCTTGTCAATACCTTTACGGAACTTCGCCCCTTCTTTCAGGTTGCGTAGTCCATACTTCACAAACGCCTGCATATACCCCATTTTTTTACCGCAGTCGTAGCTGTCACCAGTCATCAGCATTGCATCAACGGACTGTTTTCTTGCCAGTTCGGCAATGGCATCAGTTAGCTGAATACGCCCCCATGCACCAGGTTGAGTGCGTTCAAGTTCCGGCCAAATATCGGCAGAAAGCACATAGCGACCAACGGCCATGATGTCTGAGTCCAGCGTCTGCGGCTGATCCGGTTTTTCGATAAATTCAACAATGCGGCTGACTTTGCCTTCACGATCCAGCGGCTCTTTGGTCTGAATAACGGAGTATTCAGAAAGGTCACCCGGCATACGTTTTGCCAGCACCTGGCTACGGCCCGTTTCATTGAAACGCGCAATCATGGCAGCAAGGTTGTAGCGCAGCGGGTCGGCACTGGCGTCGTCGATCACAACGTCCGGCAGTACCACGACAAATGGGTTGTCACCAATGGCGGGTCGTGCACACAAAATGGAGTGGCCCAAACCTAAAGGTTCGCCCTGACGCACGTTCATAATGGTCACGCCCGGCGGACAGATAGACTGTACTTCCGCCAGCAGTTGACGCTTCACGCGCTGTTCAAGGAGAGATTCTAATTCATAAGAGGTGTCGAAGTGGTTTTCGACCGCGTTCTTGGACGCATGAGTTACCAGGAGGATTTCTTTGATCCCTGCAGCCACAATCTCGTCAACAATGTACTGAATCATTGGCTTGTCGACGATCGGTAGCATCTCTTTGGGAATCGCCTTAGTGGCAGGCAACATATGCATCCCAAGACCTGCTACCGGTATAACTGCTTTTAAATTCGTCATTCTTTTCCTACCTCTAAGTGGCTGATAGTGCGTAAATTATTGCCATAGGTTAGCCAAACGTTATGGCTATATACCAAAGCTTAGTTCCGCATAACTTTGCTTAAACCTTAGGATAACACTACACACCATCAGCATCTGGGTTACTCGGATTACTCGGAATTCCGCATACTGATAATTTAATCAGTACCTCTTTCCGAATAATCGTAGTCCAACCTGGTCCTTTTTTCTCTGACTCGTCTGCATTACTCAGAAACAAACGTTATGTCGTCTTTTTTGGCATGAACGAATTCATACTGCAGAGTTCGATCCAGACCTTGCGACAGCGTATACGGTGCCACAAAACCTGAAGAATGCACTTTCGTTGCGTCAAACTGTGTTGTTGCGCAGAATTTTTTCACGCGCACTGAGCTGACAGCGTATTTTTTGCCCGTAATTTTGCTCAGGATATCAAAACAATATCCACCCAGCATTCCTAGTGGGTAAGGCAAGTGCATAGAAGGGATCTTTTTGTTCAGGCTTTGTTCAACTTCAGCAACCAACTGGTTCATGTTCAGGTCTGGCTTATCAACGTAGTTATAAACCTCATAACCTGCGGCAACATTCTTCAGTTTGTACTTGATAAACTCAACAATGTTTCCAACATAAGCCATGGACTTATAGTTAGTCCCTGCGCCCACCATCATAAACTTGCCGCCAGCGATCTGTTTCAGCAAGTTATAGACGTTACCGCGGTTTCGTTCACCGAAGATGACGGTAGGACGGATGATGGTTAATGAACGTTCTGTTGGTGCTTTGTTATACCATTCACGCAGCACTTCCTCTGCCTGCCACTTACTTTTGCCGTAGTGGTTGAAAGGATCGTGCGGATGGTTTTCGTCAGGGTTGTGTTTGTTCAAACCATAAACAGCAACGGAACTGGTAAAGATGATATTTTTAACGCCATTTTTTTCCATGGCCGCCAGCACATTGCGGGTACCCTGAACGTTGACATCATAATAGAGAGAAGTAGGGCTGACGTCATCGCGGTGTTCCGCTGCCAGTAGCACAACAGTGTCAAAACCGGCTAACGCCTGGTCGAGTGCCTGTTGATCACGAACATCGCCAATCTGTGTGATTTCTGGATAAAAGTGGCTCTGCTGTTTGTCCAGGTTCTTGATATTAAAGTCAGCAATTGCCGTTTCAAGTAGTCGGGTTCCTACGAATCCGGAAGCTCCTATGAGCAAAACGTTATCGTTCATAAATCACTTTAGTCTGGTTGTTACGTAAGAAACACAAGATAAAGATGAGTACCTTCCCTGAGTAGTCAATGCTGCCCAGCCCCAGCTTTAACAGTTAGTGTGAGGATTATAATCTTTTAGAACATTATATCCAGTAAGTTTATGAATGGTCGCAAATCTACTCCCTCCGTTCCGGCAATCTAAAGTTAATCTTTTCCACATTAACAATATGGTGATTAATCCTGTCGATATCGACGGAGCTTTGCCCTCTTTCATTCACCGCATGAACATTTGCAAGAGATAGCAGGGTTTCTTTTTTCGCCATAAAGACGCCGCGAACGTCTTTGCGCATGTCGAAGTTCATGCTCAATGCTGGTCCAACAGAGGATTCCTGCATCACTTTGATATTACGCATAAAAAGATGTTGCGGTTTGTTGTGTAACTCCAGCGACGCACGCTTCATCTCAATGTTAGTCAGCGCCACAAAGGAGACAGCATTCCCGGCGGAGATTTGGATGCCGCGCAATTTATAAGCAAGATGGGTGTTATCCAGTTGAATATTATTCACTCGGAAATTTTGCGGTATCGAGAGATATTTGCCTTTAATTACCCCATAGCCGATTAACATCCCGGCGCTATTAATCATTTCAATATTATCAATCACGAAATTGTCACAACCGTAAATAGCGACTGTGGCGTTATCAATGCCTGCTTTCTTACTGAAATCCGGCGTGATATTGCGGGCTTTGATATTACGAATAACAAAATGTTTACCATTTTCAACATGGATCAACTGCCGGCAATCCGATCCCGTGATATTCGCCACAACAAAATTTTTCACTGTCTGGTCTTCCGGGTAATTGTTATTGTAGGTACTTCCCGCAAGGCCTATGCCAATGCCCCAGTTGATTTTGCCGTTAGTACAGTTGATGCGCTCGATAACATGGTCGGATATCAAAATATCACTGTCGTTAATTGCCACGTTCCATTCAATGGCGTCGCCTTGTAAGTCGCTGAACTTACAGTTGGTGATGTTGGCACCGATAATCTGGTTATGAAATCCCTGGCGTAAGATGGCGTAATTAGCGTGGCTAACGGTCAGGTTATCGATGGTCAGGTTGCGCATGACCCGTTTGTTTTTGCCGCCGATATAAATCTGCGTTACCGGGCCAAAGCCGCTCATAGTCAGCCCTTTGATGGTGCAGTCAGAGCCGCGCACATCCAGGGTGATGTTATGCATACTGCCGCCCTCCCCCCCTGTCACCTGGCTGCCGTCCTGTAAGACAAATCGCCCTCTGCCATTGCCGCGCAGGCTTCCAAGAATGTGTAACGTTTTACCTGCAGGAATGAAGATGCCGGTGTTGATATTGTCACAAACCAATCCGGCGGGCACGACGACCGTTTGCCCTTCGCTGAAGGCTTGTTTAAATGAAGCAATCCAGTCGTGTAGATTGTAATCGTTAATGTTAACGCTTTGTTGAGCGGGAATTGCACGGGCGAAAGGGGTATGAAGGAAGGCAAGCGCGGAGCTTGCCGTCAGGAAGGTGCGTCGGGAGAGTTTTTTAAATGGCATACGTTCTCCTCTATAAAGCCTGCAGCAAGCTGGCGAGTTCTCGATTAATCACCTGCTGGTTAAAATCGTGTTCGACTTTTTCGCGCGCACGTTTGACGACCGGAGCCAGTTCGTCGGTGTCCAGTTGGCTAAACGCCGCCAGTCGTTGCGCCAGTGCTCGAGCATCGTTCTCAGGCACCAGCCAGCCGGTTTTATCGGCCTCCACCAGTTCAGGAATACCGCTATGCAGAGTAGAAACCACCGGAATGCCGACCGCCATCGCTTCCATTAGTGCCACCGGAATGCCTTCCATATCGCCATCCGCGCCCGTTACCGATGGCAACAGGAAGACATCCGCGTCGTCGAGCATCGATTTCACTTCGTGGCTCGGTTTAAAGCCCGGCATCTCTACCACATCTTCCAGTTGATATTGTTCGATGAGGGTGCGCAGGCGTCTTTCCCACGGGCCAATGCCGAGGATGCGATAGCGAAATGCCACGCCCTGCTCTTTCAACTGCCGGCAGGCTTCGATCGCCACATGCAGGCCTTTTTTCTCGGTTAAGCGTGCGACGGAGATGATTTCCAGCGGCGTTGCGGGCGCTTTCACCGGACGCGGGCTAAAGCGCGTCATGTCCACGCCCATGCGCGATACGGCAATTTTTTCCCTCGGGCAGCCCATTTTTTGCAGCCTTCCGGCCCAGAGATCGCTGATCGGTAGCATCAGGTCGCCACGGCGGAACAGTTGCTGATATTCGGGAGTGTAGTGGTTGAGCACTTCCCGACTTGAGATATCAATGCCGTGGAAGATAGTAGCAATTTTGCCGCGAATGACACCCAGTTCGCGGAGTTTTGCTGCGGTTACCCCTGCAGGGCCAAAATGAGCGATAAAGACATCGGCGCGAAACGGTGTTGCGACCTGACCACAAATGGCAGACAAAATCAGGTTCCGCGACTCAGCGCCATAGCGTTTGAGGTTGAGCGCCTGCCAGGTATTTTTACGATGAATGCCACGTAACGTCTGGCTGGCGCGGTGGCGCAATTTCGCTACTTTGCCCGCAGGTTCGTCCTGTAACCAACGGGTTCTTGCGGCAAGGTTGTATTTCACCCATGCCACGTGGGTGTTCTCTGTATCGCCTTTTTGCAGCGCGACAATCTCCACCTCAAATCCCATATCAATAAACGCGGTAATTTGATTGAGGACGAAGGTTTCCGACGACAGCGGGAATTTCAGTAAAAAGAAGCCAACCTTCATTTCGCCTCCCCAATGCGTTCCAGTACGGACTGCACCATCTGCATTCCTGTCTGACGCTCACGACTGACGGCTTCGTTAAGTCGTGCGTTCAGCGCCGGAAGCTGGCCTAAGGTATCCGCAACCATCGCTTGCAGGCTGCCGTCCAGTAAATGACGGATATCAATTGCCATCTCCGGTAGTCCCAACTGTTGCATGATCCCAGCGGATTTATGTTCGTAGTTGATGGCAATCGCCGGAGTGGCAAAGTTCATTGAGATTATGGCGGAGTGCAGGCGCGTACCGACGGTGAGTTCACAGGCACCGAGAATTTTGCCCATTTCCAGATCGTTGAGTTCATCCATCACTACGTGGTAACGGGCAGGATCGCTGATGTGCTGGCGCAGATTGAGCGCCACCATGCGGTCGTCTTTGTTATAGCTGTCGATACCCGTACAGGTGGAGAGCGCAATCACCTGATACCCTTCGTCGAGAATGCGATTGACCACCCCGGCAAAGGCTTTTTCATACGCTTGTTGAGTGGTGCCGAGACGTTTGTCGAACGGTGCCAGTTCGCGCAGGGTAATTGCCACCGTTTTCTGTTGTGCGGCAACGTCCAGCCAGTGTTGAACGGCATAGCTGGCGGTGAAGTCTTCGGTGTGGTGATCGACCAGCCAGGCAGTATCAACGCCATGTTCAACTTTTGCGGTAGTGATATTGCTGCGTTTCATTAGATCAAGGCTGACCGATTCGCGCAGGATCAGCGCGTCGCAGTGACCAAAGACATAGTTCGCCAGTTGGTTAAATTGCTCATCCTGGAAGGGGCCGACGCTGTGACCAATCATAAACAGCGGCTTTTTCGCCATAAACGTGCAAAGTGCATGTTCAAACTGCGGCACGCCATAGAGATCGACAAAAAACGATCCGCCGACCTGAATAATGGCGTCGTAACCTGACAGCAGGCGCACGAAGTCGGTGAATCCCTGGGCGATGGCGATATTACGCAGCTTGCCAGTGTCGGTGACGCGTGAGAGCAATACCTGGTGCTGATAGCGGCGACGGAGGACTTTTTTAACGCGCCCGACAACGCCCGCCGCGCTGTTGTGTTGTTTCATTTGAAGGAACAGCGGATCACCCATTACCGGGCGGTTGAGCAGCCAGGAAGAACTGACCGGATAGCGGCTCATCACGTCCACTTCGGCTTGTGGATTGAGGATGTTGATGGCATCAAGTAAGCCGCGCAGGATGGCGCTGTCGCCACGATTGCCGCAAGTGTGGTTGCCCAGAATAAGTAATTTCATTTTTTCCTCATAAATTTGATGCCAGGTGAGGCTGCGTTTGTTTTGTTCGTTGCCGCTTTTTGCCTGATGCGACGCTGACGCCTCTTATCAGGCCTACAAGATCCAAGCACAGAACCGTAGGCCGGATAAGGCGTTCACGCCGCATCCGGCATTCAGTGCCTGATGCGACGCTGACGCGTCTTATCAGGCCTACAGGTCCTACAGGTCCCGAGCACAGAACCGTAGGATGGATAAGGCGTTTTACGCTGCACCCGGCAACCGTTGTCGGAACCGAAAACAGCAATTCACCCCGCCCGTAAAAGCATTTTCATTTTTTCGCTGCGACAAAACTGACGCTTCACTTCCACCACCAGCGGATGGCGCGACAGCACAATCATCACCACAAACGCCAGCACGCCCGCGGCTATTTGCACCGCCAGCAGCATCCCCAGCGCCAGTTGCCCTTTCAGCACAATGCCCAACGCATAACTAACCACCAGCGTCGGCAGCGAGAGGTAAAACGGCAGCCACAAACTCAGGATGTACTGGCGATAACTGGAACCAAGAACCGGTTTAATCATCACGAAGTAACTCAGAATGGTGTTGATAATCTGCACCAGCAGGAAGCCAAGCGTGACGCCGATTGCGCCCGCCATCTGCCCACCAATAACAATCGCCGGAATAAACAGAAATGTTTTGAATACGTTGAATTTAAAGCTGATATCGACCCGCGCTTTCGCCATCAGCAGCGAACCAATCGGGTTACCCACGGAGCGCAGCAGACCCACAATACACAGCAATTGCAGCACCGGAATAATGCTGTTCCACTTCTCACCAAAGACCAGCGGTACAAAGTTATTCGACACCACCATCAGCCCCAGCAGCGCCGGAAAGTTGATAATCCCCACTACCGACAGCAGCTTGTAGAAGTTAACACGCAGCTTTTCGGTATCGTCCTGAATTTTGGCGAATGCCGGAAACAACACGCGGGTGATGATTGGGTTCAGCTTCATCGGTGGCACAACGGCCACGTTGTACGCCAGGTTGTATCCCCCTGCCACGCCCGCGCCGAGAATACGCGCCAGCACGAGCGTTGAAAGGTTGGTATTGAGATAGTTGATGATGCTGTCCGCCGTCAGCCAGGCACCAAAGCGTAAGTTCGGTGCCACCGACGCCAGCGAGAAATGCAGACCGGGGCGATAAATTTTGCGGCCAAAGTAGCCAAACAGCAGCGTTCTTACCGCACTATTGACCAGATAACCGAGGATCGCGGTCATCGCCAGCGGCCAGAAATGGGCGCTAACCACCGTAAAAGTAAAGCCCGCCAGCACCGCGCTGGTTTCGATCATGCCGATTTTGTTGAACTCCAGCTCCTTCTGCATCAACGCGCGGAACTGTTGCCCGTGGGGGATCACCACAAACGCCAGCGACAATGTTTTAATCAACGGTGCCAGGTCCGGGTTATTCAGCACGTCACCAATGGCATCACTCAACAAAAACACCGCCACGCACACCACAAGCCCCAGCCCGACGTTCAGCCAGTACAACGTGGTGAGTTCAAGGTGACTGATTTCTTTTCGCTGAATAATCGAGTTAGCGATACCGAAGTCAGAAAGCGTATCTGCCAGCGCGATTATCACCAGCGACACAGTCAGCAGGCCGAATTGGTGGTTGTCGATAATCCGCGCCAGCACGGTCATCTGCACCAGCCCGAGGCCGATGATGATCACCGTGGCAATCGCCGACCACTTCGCGCCGCTGATGGTTTTTTCACGTAAGCTCATATCAATATGCCGCTTTGTTAACGAAACCTTTGAATACCGTCAGGAAAACGATTTTGATATCGAACCAGACGCTCCATTCGCGGATGTACTCAAGGTCGAACTCGACGCGTTTTTCCATTTTCTCCAGCGTGTCGGTTTCGCCGCGCCAGCCATTAATCTGCGCCCAGCCGGTAATGCCCGGTTTCACTTTGTGGCGCAGCATGTAGCCTTCAATGAGCTGGCGATACTGTTCGTTATGCGCTACCGCGTGCGGACGCGGACCGACAATCGACATCCCGCCGGTCAGCACATTGATAAACTGCGGCAGTTCATCCAGCGAGGTGCGGCGCAGAAAGTTCCCCACTTTAGTGACGCGCGGATCGTTCTGCGTCGCCTGAGTCACCACTTTGTCGTTCTCCATCACTTTCATGGAACGGAACTTCCACACTTTGATCGGCTTGCCATCCATGCCGTAGCGAGTCTGGCGGAAAATAACCGGCCCAGGTGAACTGAGTTTCACCGCCAGCGCAATACAGCACAGCACCGGGGAGATCAGCAGCAAGATCAGCGTCGCCAGCACAATGTCTTCCGCACGTTTTAGCAGGCGGTTAACCCCGGAAAGCGGCGTGTCATACAGCGGCACCACCGGAACGCCGTTCATCTCTTCGAGACGTGAATGGAGAATGTTGAAGGTAAAGACATCGGGGATCAGCAGCACCGAACAGGTGGTGTCCGCCAGTTGATGGACCAGTTTTTTCACTCGCGCGCCGTCGCACATTTGCATCGCGATATAGACGTTATGAATCTTGCCCGCTTTCGCGTCCTCGACCAGCTGTTGCAGATTGCCCGCCCAGTCGTTAGAAACGCCGCCCGGTTTTGGGTCGTGGTATACGCCCACCACTTCAAACCCTAACCACGGCTGATTACGGAAGCTCTCCATCAGCATTTGTCCGGCGGCTAAATCCCCCGCCACCGCGACCATCCGCTTGTTATAGCCATGATTACGCAGCCAGCCCGCACCAATACGAATACATGAACGGCAAACCACCAGTCCGATGCTGGTCAGCCCATACCACGCCAGCCAGATTTTCAGTTGCGTGTCGAAATCATTATTGAACGCCACCAGTCCGGCGCTGAAAATCACGCTTAAGGTCCAGTTTTGTAGCAACAGGGCAAATTCTGTCGCTGCCCGAACACCGCGCCATGAGCGATAAAAATCGGTGATGCCGCCCAGCATCTGGAACACCACCAGCGTAATCAGCGCCACCAACAGGTGCATGTAGAGGAATGACAGTCCGCTCACTTCGCAAACCAGCCATAGCCCGGCAAACATGATGGTGATATCTGAAAAGCGTTGCACCATAGAGATTAACGATGCATTGGTTTTCGCTCGCTCGCGCTTTTTTAGATTTGTCATCGTTGTTCCTGTTATTAGCCCCTTACCCGCAGTGGGGTAAGGGAAGATCCGACATTACTCGTTCAGCAACGTCAGCAGAGTTCGCGTTCGCGCTTCCATCAGTGGCACATCACCGCGCGATTCCACATTCAGGCGCACCACCGGTTCGGTATTGGAGGTGCGCAGATTAAAGCGCCAGTCGGCAAAGGTCATGCTGATGCCATCGGTGCGATCCACCGCCAGAGCCTCACGGCTAAAATGCTGTTCCACGCGGTTAATCGCCTCAACGGGTTGCACCAGTTTGCTGTTGATCTCACCGCTTGCCGGGAATGCCGCCATCCGGTCGCGCACCAGTTCGCCCAGCGTTTTTCCTTTCAGGCACACCAGTTCGGCTACCAGCAGCCACGGGATCATGCCGCTGTCGCAGTAAGCGAAATCACGGAAGTAATGGTGGGCACTCATTTCGCCACCGTAGATGGCGTCTTCCTTGCGCATACGTTCTTTAATAAAGGCGTGTCCGGTTTTCGACATTACCGGCGTGCCGCCCGCGGCGGTCACCACATCAACAGTGTTCCAGGAGAGACGTGGATCGTGGATGATCTTCGCGCCGGGATTTTTTTCGAGGAATGCTTCTGCCAGCAGGCCGACAATGTAGTAGCCCTCAATAAACTGCCCTTTTTCGTCAAACAGGAAGCAGCGATCAAAATCACCGTCAAAGGCAATGCCCATATCCGCGCCGTGTTTGATGACCGCATTGCGGGTGTCGTCGCGGCATTCTGGCAGTAGCGGGTTAGGAATACCGTTGGGGAAATTACCGTCCGGCGTGTTGTGCTCTTTGATCAATTCCACGGGCGCGCCGAGGGCTTTAAAGCGGGCTTCAATGGCGTCCACTACTGGACCCGCTGCGCCGTTCCCGGAGTTGATCACCAGCTTGAGCGGCGTGAGGTTTTTGACGTTGATATAACCGAACAGGTGATCAACGTAAGCGTCACGCAGATTGATTTGCTGATAGCGACCGCGTTTGGTTGCATCAACGGGAGGAAAGTCGTTGGCTTCTGCCAGACGCTGGACATCGCGCAGTCCGGTATCGCCGCTGATCGGGCGAGCCCCTTCGCGCACCAGTTTCATGCCGTTGTAATCCATCGGATTATGGCTGGCAGTAACTTCAATACCGCCATCCACGCCGAGATGGAACGTGGCGAAATAGATCTCTTCGGTGCCGGACATGCCGATATCCAGCACATCAACGCCCGCATCCTGTAAACCTTTTGCCAGCGCCAGTTTTAAGGTTTCGCTGGTGAGACGGACATCACCGCCTAACACAATGGTTTTCGGTTTGAGAAATTCGCCATAGGCACGACCAATGCGCCAGGCAATATCTTCATTCAGTTCTTCGCCTAATTTTCCACGAATATCATAGGCTTTAAAGCAGGTTAATTTTTTCATGTCGTTACCCTTTTTCAGGCAATAGTTGGCCCTGACCGAAGCGGCCAATTTTGTTTTTGTCGTTATTTACATCGCGGTTCGGCATTCATTGCCTGATGCGACGCTGCCGCGTCTTATCAGGCCTACAAAACCGAACCGTAGGTCGGATAAGGCGTTCACGCCGCATCCGACAAACAGCGCCTGATGCGACGTTTACACCCGTCCGTAGCGATCCGCGAAGCGCACCACATCATCCTCTTCGAGATAAGAGCCGGAGCGCACTTCAATTAAATCGAGCGGAATTTTCCCCGGGTTTTCCAGGCAGTGCGTCGCCCCCAGCGGAATATAAATGGACTCGTTTTCACCAAGCAGTTTGATATCACCGTCAATAGTGACTTTTGCCGTTCCCGCGACAACCACCCAGTGTTCCGCGCGGTGATGGTGCATCTGTACCGACAAGCCCTCGCCCGGTTTCACGGTGATGCGTTTCACCTGGTAGCGGTCGCCTGCGTCGATAGAGTCATATTTGCCCCACGGGCGATAGACTTCGCGATGCACCCGATGCTCATGGCGACCATCGGCTTTGATCTGCTCGACCACTTTTTTCACATCCTGCACCGCGTTACGGTCGGCAATCAGCACCGCATCTTTGGTCTGCACCACCACCAGATCTTTCACCCCGACGGTGGTGACCAGGCCAGATTCGGCGTACACATAGCTGTTTTCAGTTTTGTGATTAATTACATCGCCGTGGCAAACGTTGCCCTCGGCGGTGTGGGCGCTGATCTCCCATAATGAAGACCAGGAACCGACATCGCTCCAGCCCGCATCCATCGGTACCACAACGGCATCTGCCGTACGTTCCATGACCGCGTAATCCACCGACTCTTCCGGGCAGGCGAGAAACGCTTCTTCATCCACGCGAATAAAATCGAGATCCGGATCGACGGCGCTCATCGCTTTTTCGCAGGCATCGAGAATATCCGGGCGATATTTTTTCAGTTCTTCGAGATAGCGTCCGGCGCGGAACAGGAACATGCCGCTGTTCCAGTAATATTCGCCGCTTGCCACATAGGCCTGCGCGGTTTCCAGATTTGGTTTTTCGACAAACTGCGCCACTTCAAAGGCCACCGTATCCTGCTCACCCGCAGACACTTCACCGCGACGAATATAGCCATAACCGGTTTCTGGTAGATCCGGCACAATGCCGAAGGTCACCAGCTTGCCCGCTTCGGCATATGGCATGGCATTACGCACGGCGGCACGGAACGCGTCTTCATCGGCAATCACATGATCCGCCGCCAATACCAGCATTAACGGGTCGCTCTCCGGGCTATGACGTTTTGCCGCCAGCGCCGCCAGCGCAATGGCAGGTGCAGTATTACGCCCTGCCGGTTCGAGAATAATGTTCTCGGTGAGTTTGTTCAGTTGGCGCAGCTGTTCCGCGACAATAAAGCGGTGCTGCTCATTGCAAATCACCACCGGGCTTTCGCACTCCACGCCGTTCAGGCGGCAGATGGTGGTTTGCAGCATGGTGAGATCGCCTTTCAGGCATAAAAACTGCTTGGGGTAAAGTACGCGGGAAAGCGGCCATAAGCGGCTACCGGAGCCACCTGCCATCACAACTGGATAGAGTTTCGACTGCGCCATAATTATCCCCGAATATCATTTATAAATTGACGTAACACGTTCTCTTTATCGAGCGTGCGTTCGGCATATTCACGTGCCACCGTGTTGTGTTTGGGTAGCAGAAGCGCCTGACGGATCCCCGCCACCAGCGCCTCGACCGATTCCGGTTCTACGCAAACCGCAATGCCCGGAAAGGTTTCGCAAAGCTGCCCCAGTTCTGTGTAGGCTTCAGCAGTAATCACCGCGTTACCGCCTACTGCCAGAATATTGGTCAGTTTCGACGGCAATACGGCATCTGCCGCGCCGCGTTTTTGCACCACCAGATGGCAATCGCCCATCTTCAGCAGTGCGGGTAAAGCGTCATACGATTGCAGCGGAAAAAATTGCATGTTGCGCAGTCCACGCTGCTGCGCCATTTTTTCCAGCCGCGCTTTGCCGCCGCCCTGCCCGACAATGGCAAAAATCAGCGGTTCATCGCGCAGGCGATCGGCAGCTTCAATAACGTTTTCCAGCCCCTGCTTTTCACCAATATTGCCGGAGTAAAGAATGATTTTTTTGTTATCCGGCAGGCCAAGCTGGTTACGAAGGGCATCAACATCGGCATCTGCAACATGCTGAAAACGGGCAATTTCTGACCAGTTGGGGAAGAAGATGACGTTTTCTGCCGCCACGCCTTTTTCGATGGCTTTATTCATCATCGAACGCGAAATCGTGGAGACGTTATCGACGTTATGCAGTCCGCTACGTTCGAACGCCGTCGCCAGCTGTGCCACTTTGCCGCCTTTGCCTTTTCCGGCAAGGCCCAGCCCCAGCATGGCGTCCACTTCGTAATCCTGAATATGCAGCACGGTACGCGCGCCAGAGAGTTTCGCCAGCAGGCGCATTCCCGGCGTGCAAAACAGCGTTGGCACCACGCCAATAATGCGATCCGGCTTCCAGCGACGTTGCGCCATCAGAGGAAAGAAACTGCTGACGGCAAAACTGCTGAGATGCAACAGGCGTTTCAGGGTGCTCGGCTGTTTTGGCACGTACAGCGGGCAGCGCCACACCGTGGCGGCCCCCTCTTCTCGTTTGTACCGCCAGGCGGAATAGTTCTCACCCACCTGCCACTGCGGGTAGTAAGGCGGTGCGGTAATGACCCGCACCTCATGACCTTGTGCCGCCAGCCATTCCACCATCTCGCCGGTGTATTTGCCGATGCCGGTTAACTCCGGCGAGTAGTTAATGCCGTAGACCAGTATTTTCATAATCCGGGTACTCCGGCACGCTTCTCAGCGAGAAAATAGGCGCGGCTGTTAGCGTGAACATTGTCACTGGCGAGCAGTGCGTCCGGCGTCAGCCAGCGGTAATCGTCATGCTGCTCATCCGGCAGTAACAGTTCTTCTTCCGCTACTCTGAAGCGAAAACCGAGCACCACATAGTGAGTGGTGAAATCCGTGCCGGAGAAGTTATCGTCATAAAAGTGCTGCCAGACACCGTAAAACTGGCCTGCTGTTATCGGCAGACGCAGCCCCAGTTCCGCCATCGTCAGCCGCTCAAATGCGGCTTCCAGCGTTTCGTCTTTCTGCACGCGCCCTCCCGGCACAAACCAGTAACCCTGCGCCGGGCGGTTGGTTCTTTTGCCAAGCAGAAACTCGCCGCGACTGTTCTCGACAATAAAGTCGAGAGAGACAAGCGGGGTGGAGCGCACTACCGTGGCAAAGTCTTCCTGACGTAAAAACATCATTACCCCCGAAAGCGGTCTTGATTCTCAAGGAACCACTGGTAAGTGCTGGCAAGCCCCGCTTCCAGTGAGATTTCGTGATACCAGCCAAGCTGATGCAGGCGCGTCACATCCAGCAGTTTGCGCGGCGTACCATCCGGTTTACTGGCATCAAAAACCACCCGACCTTTGTAACCCACCACTTTGGCGATGGTTTGCGCCAGCTCGCGGATAGTGCAGTCAACGCCCGTGCCGACGTTAATGTGCGACAGCATCGGCTGGGTGTTCTCCAGCCAGACTTCATGCGCCAGCTCCATGACATGAATGCTCGCCGCCGCCATATCATCGACGTGCAGGAATTCACGCATCGGTGTACCGCTGCCCCATACCACCACGTCCGGTGCATTCTGTGCCGTCGCCTCGTGGAAGCGGCGCAGCAATGCAGGGATCACATGCGAATTACTCGGGTGGAAGTTGTCATGCGGGCCATACAGGTTGGTCGGCATGACTGAGCGGTAATCGCGTCCGTACTGGCGGTTGTATGATTCGCACAGTTTGATCCCGGCGATTTTGGCAATGGCGTAAGGCTCGTTGGTCGGCTCCAGCGTGCCCTGCAATAACTCGCTTTCTGCCATCGGCTGTTTTGCCAGTTTCGGGTAGATACAGGACGATCCAAGAAACAGCAGTTTGTTCACGTCGTTCTGATGCGCGGCGTGAATGATGTTGCTCTCAATCATCATGTTCTGGTAGATGAAATCCGCCGGATAGGTGTTGTTGGCAACAATGCCGCCCACTTTCGCCGCCGCCAGATAGACCTGGTCAATGCGTTCGCTGGCAAAGAAATCATGCACCGCGCGGCTGTCCAGCAGGTTCAGCTCGTCGCGGGTGCGTAATACCAGTTCCACATCACCGCGCTGTTCGAGCTGCCGCGTGATGGCGGAACCGACCATCCCACGATGGCCAGCGATAAAAATGCGTTGTTTACTCATGCTTATGACTCCAGCGCGATCGCCACGTCGTAGCCGTGAGATTTCAGCAGAGAGTGTTTTTTCGCCGCTTCGAGGTCATTAGCCACCATTTCAGACACCATCTCTCTGAGGGTGATTTCCGGTTTCCAGCCCAGTTTTTCGTGCGCTTTGGTCGGGTCGCCGAGCAGCGTTTCAACTTCAGCCGGACGGAAGTAACGCGGATCAACGGCGATAATCACATCACCCGGTTTAACGCCCGGCGCGTCATGCCCGGTGACGGAAACCACAATGCCCTTCTCTTCAACACCCGTGCCTTCAAAGCGCAGTTTGATGCCCAGCTGTGCCGCTGCCATTTCCACGAACTGACGCACGGAGTACTGAACGCCGGTCGCGATAACGAAATCTTCCGGCTGTTCCTGTTGCAGCATCATCCACTGCATTTTTACGTAGTCTTTGGCATGGCCCCAGTCGCGCAGGGAATCCATATTGCCGAGGTACAGGCACGACTCCAGCCCCTGGGCGATGTTGGCGATTGCGCGGGTTATTTTGCGGGTAACGAAGGTTTCGCCACGGCGCGGGGATTCATGGTTGAAGAGAATACCGTTGCAGGCGTACATGCCGTAGGATTCGCGGTAGTTAACGGTGATCCAGTAGGCGTACAGTTTGGCGACCGCATACGGAGATCGCGGGTAGAACGGCGTGGTTTCTTTCTGCGGAATTTCCTGCACCAGACCATACAGTTCAGAGGTGGAAGCCTGATAGAAACGGGTTTTCTTTTCCAGACCGAGGAAGCGGATCGCCTCGAGCAGGCGCAGCGTACCCATCGCGTCGACGTCAGCGGTATATTCCGGTGACTCAAAAGAAACCGCAACGTGGCTCATTGCCCCCAGGTTGTACACTTCATCCGGCTGTACTTCACGCAAAATGCGCGTCAGGTTGGAGGTATCACTCAGGTCGCCATAATGCAGATGGAATTTCGGGTTGCAGGTGTGCGGATCCTGATAAATGTGATCCACGCGCTCGGTGTTGAATGACGATGCGCGACGCTTAATACCATGCACCTCGTAACCTTTTTCCAGCAGAAACTCTGCCAGGTAAGAACCGTCTTGTCCGGTTACACCGGTGATGAGAGCGACTTTTGACATGTCTTATTCCTCTGTATTTTTGAATTTATTCAGTTTCAACGCGTTCGCGTATCACCACTGCGGGATTCCCCCGGCAAACCACATTTGCCGGAAGCGATTTAAAAACACTGCTTCGTGCACCCACGACGGTGCCGTCGCCGATTGTGACGCCTGGGGCAACAAAGACATCGGTTGCCAGCCAGCATTTCTCGCCAATCACAATAGGCGTGGCGTTAATGGTGAAATGTTGACTTGCATGGTCGTGGCTACCGGTGCATAAATAACTTTTTTGCGATATCACCGAATGTGCGCCAATGGTTATTTCACCGAGGGTATATAAATTGACGTCATCGCCGACCCACGCGTAATCACCTAAGGTTAATTTCCACGGATAGGTAATTTTTACTGACGGACGAATAACTACGTTTTTTCCTATTTTCGCGCCGAATAAACGTAATAAAAAAGCCCGCCAGCGATACAATACTTGTGGCGACCAGGCAAATATTGTTGCCTGTACTGCCCACCATAATTGCACTTTAATAGCGTTGCCGCCCCGGAACCCTTTCGGCACCGAGAAACCGCTTAAATCTTGCATCGTTTTCCCTTATATTCAGCTTTTGTTATATAAGGCTTTCGTCTTTGAGGTAGTACGTTGGCGTAAATGCCAGGATAATTCTGCCCAGAAGCCAGGCACATGTAATATTTGCCGTTGGACTTTTTTGGCGTCAGCACACAATTCCATATTATTGGTGGTTGATACCCCACCCATGGAAAATTCAGACACCAGGCCATTGAGTTTTTTAAATGCATAACCGGCTTTATACATTTTAGCCGCCAGCGCGTAATCGGAAGATACTTTATATTCCAGGTCATAACGCCATTTTTTCAAGCCGGATACCGGGAAAAATATCGCCTGATGACTGGCGGGCAGGCTGTGATAAATATACCAGCCCGGTTTGGCGCTACGTTTAATTTTATGCCCGTCGCCAAAATCCAGCAGCGCATCGCCGGTGATCATCACGTTAACTTTTTGCACTTTTAAATTACGGACAAAATTTGCGGCATCCTGATGAAAAATATCGCCCGAATTGAGAAACAACGCGAACTTGCCTTGTGCCATCGCAATGCCTTTGTTCATGGCGTCGTAGATACCGTTATCTGGCTCGCTGACAAAGCGTAGGTTATAGATACCATTGAGATTTTCCAGGTACTCACGGGTGCCGTCATTGGAACCGCCATCGACAACAATCCATTCGAAGCTGATATCGTCCGCCTGCGCCAGATGCGCCAGCGAGGCGTGTGTTTTGACTATCCCTTCGAGGTTACGAAACGCGACAGTGATTATGCTAAGCAACATGTTCTTATTCTTACCTCGTAATATTTAACGCTTTTCGCAAAATAAACGGACAGACGATTAAAAATGCATATTCCGGGCTAAATATCGAACCGGTAAAAAACAGCGATACCGGAGTAAAAAGATATAATTGCACGCGAAAATTGCGGTTATCACCAAAAGCGTTGATCATCATTTTTATCACTTTCCCCATGTACCACAGCGATAAAAACACCGCGAACCAGGAAAAATAAATAATCAGCAGATACAAACCATTGTCTATGGTTTTTCCGACATCCGCACCGTTAAATATTCCGAATGATGCGACATATTCATAAAGTGAGCCAAATCTGACTACACCGTCAATATGGGTCAAAGAATAACCGACCATCACCAGCGGACCGACAATACGATAATACGATGACGATCCTTCCGTACCTAAATCGCCCAGACGGGTGGAAATATAAGGAAACGCGATTACCACACCAACCAGGAATACAGCCAGAGAAATCAATGCCAACGGTAACTTTTTCTTAATCGCCTCTTTATTCAGATATTGAAATGCCCACTCCAGCAAATAAAACAGGATAAAGGTCATAACCCCTGAAAACGATCCGGATAATATTATCCCTGCGAGAATCATAGCATCGGTTTTAGGCGTTTTGATACCAAACTGTTTGATGCTGAGCCAAATTGAGATTAATGCCAGAGCGAAAAATGCCGGTTCGAAATAAAGTGCTGTCGTGCGCTTGCCGCCGAATTTAATGAAATTCAGTACATAGCTGTTGCTGTAAATCAGATATTTCGAAATCGACTCCATAATACTGCTGCCACCGGTGAGGATAATTTGCGCCATCTCCACCGCCGCCAGCGCCACCACCAGCCCGACCACCAGATAAAAGAAACGTAATATCTTGCGATGGTTGTGTGGCGAAATCGTTTTAAAGCGAATACTCCACACCATGCCAATAATGATCACAATATAGACAAACAGCATGGTTGATGTGACGTATTTACTGGCATCCAACGACTGACCAAACAGATAGTTGAACGCCGTGAGTCCCGCACCAATCCCTAAGGCAATCATCAATTTTTTAACGCTGATGCGTTCTAAAAACAGCAGTAACAAAACAGGTAAAAAAGTTACGATGGTGATGGGGAAACTTTCACCAAGCTGGGCGATTTTGACGTTAACCAGCAGGTAGATCAGCGGCAGCAGCAGGTAGCTACAGATTCTGATAGAAGTTGACATACTCCTCCAGCATCTGTTGTCCACTGTAAGCGGCACGGCTGCGTTGGCTGAACTCAGCCAGCGTGGTACCAAATATCGCCTGCGCGATTTCCGGTTTGCTTAACTGCACCAGTTGCAGCACCTCTTCTTCGCTGACGGTTTTACCGCCGGATTTTTGCAACACTTCCCGCGCCGCATCGCTATGGGTGGCAATCACCGGCACGCCAATCGATAGCGCCTCACACAAAATCAGCGGGTAGTTATCGACGCGAGAACTGAATACCAGCGCATCCATCTGATTGAGCGCGCTCATCAGCTTACGTTTGTCGGTTTCAAAGCCGTGATTAACCACGTTGCCAGCGGTGAACGGCGAGAACTTACCAAAGGTATGCAGTTCAATTTTGTCGCCCAGCGCCATCATCTCGCGTACCAGTTGCTGGTTAGTTTTGCCGTCGTAACGCAGATCATGCGCCACCACCGCGATTTTCGGCTTGCCCTGGGTTTCGCGCACCGGAGGCAAGTCCGCCAGAATCGCTTCAGTTGCCATATCAATGCCATTATTGATAATCCGGCAACGCCCTGGACCGTACAGGCTATTGAAAGCGTCAGCCACATGCTGGCTGGGGGAAATAAACTGACAGCCCAGCGCCAGCATCTCACGGAATAACTGGCGTTTGCCCGCCACCAGTTGGTGTGCGCGATCAATCTTCACCGGCGGATAGTTATTTAAGGTCGGGCATTTCTGGCAGCCTGTTTTCCAGCCTTCGCAACCGTCGGTAAAGGCGCAGCGTCCGGTAACACTCCAGTGGTCGTGCAGCGTCCAGACCAGAGTGACGTCCGGTTTATGGTTTTTCACTTTTTCGCAAAAGCGCACCACGCTCTTAAGATTTAGCCAGTAGCTGTGCAGCACATGAAAATGCAGGACCACCGGACCCGCTGTGCGAGTAATGGTGCGATATAACTCATTGAAATTGCCAAACAGATCGCGATTAAACAGACGAAACAGAGCAATATTCGCCATCGCGGTCATCCGCGGCGTATGTTTGATGACCTGCGGATAGTTCTGATGGCTGACGCTCTCTTTGCCGCCTTTGCCGTAACCGTAGACAAAATGTGACGCCAGCCCCTGTTGCAGCGCACGCTGGTGGAGATCTAACGCCACACCTGCTGCCCCGCCTTCCGCCAGTCGCACATTAAATTGCAAAATATTCATTTAATTACCTTCACTCGCGCTTTTTCTCCCACCACCAGCGCGTTGTCCGGGACAGAGTCGAGCACCACGCTGCCCGCGCCCACGGTGACGTTGTTACCAAGCGTGATATCACCAAGAATAATGACGTTGGCACCGAGTTCGACGCCGTTGCCAATGTGTGGACATGCCATGTTATCGGCACCACGATTGCCGATAGTGACGCCGTGGCGAATGGTAAAATCATCCCCCGCTACCACGTTTTTATTGATCACGACGGCGTAACCGTGATGGATAGTAAAGCGGCGGCCAATGGTCGCGGCAGCCTGGATTTCATAACCGAAAAAGCATTCGGTGATAATGCGATACAGCACCAGCAGCGGGGCCGCCCACAGATTGTTGAGGACGTTCTTTTTGCGCCACACCGAACAAAAATGAGCAACACGATAGGCAAGAACCATGCAGCACGGGCGTAAACTCCAGCTGTTGGCGCGCAGATCTTCCAGCATCTTTAGCGCCCCCGAATACCATCAGCCAGACGTTTGCCGTTACGCACCGACAGCAGCGTCAACAAGGTGCGCCAGGTCATGCGTTTATTACGGATCTGGTAGAGGGTAAACAGCTGATATTTTTTGCTTGCACGGTCAAATTTATCTTTGTGCTTTCGGTAAAAGTGGAAGTACCCGGAGAATTTTTTCGGTGACGAGGTGATCTGCATTTCACCGTGATTGATATGCAGGATCTGCGTCGCTTCTTCCACTTTCCACGGTTCGCCGTACTCCACCACCATCCGCAGGAAGATGTCGTAATCCTGTGCTGCTTTCAGTTCGGTATCGAACAAACACTCTTTGAAACGCCATGCCCAGGTAAAGACCTGATTGCCAATGATATTGCGTTTATAGAACAGGCGGCGTGAATACGGCGATTTGGGATATAGCGGCAAACTTGCTGGTTGGGAATAGACTTCGCCCTGGCAAACGTAGTCGTTAGCGTACAAAAAGGCGTGAGTGACCAGTTGCTGTTTATGGGCGAGGAAGACGCTCAGACGGTTGGGTGTCCATTCGTCATCGTCATCAATCCCGGTGATGTATTCCCCTTGCGCCAGCATAATCGCCTGGTTACGTACCGCGCACGCCCCGCTGTTAATGTCGTTGTGAATGTAGGTGATACGCGGATCGTTGAGGGCAGTGACGTACTGTTGCAGTTGTTCCCAGGAGGTGGAGCAATCATCCACGATGATCATCTCCCAGTTGCTGTAGTCCTGGCGCAGGACCGATTTTATCGCCCGAATCGCCAGTTGTTGGCGGTTCCAGGTCGGCATATAGATTGAAATCAGCGGATTGTCTTTCATAGGTTGTTCTCCCGGAGTGTCGAGATGTTCTGCCGGTTTATAAGCTTGTTTACGGGTTCTGTTGCCGGATGCGGCGTGAAGGTAGGTCGGATAAGATGCGTCAGCATCGCATCCGACAGCGGATGTCGTTATTTCGCATCCGACTTATATTCGTATTCGTAATAGCCATAATCCTGATACGCGCTGGCGCGGCGGAAGATGGAGTTCAGAATCACCCCTTTCACCGGAATACCATTTTGCTCAAAGCGGCTCAGACTGGTTTCCACTTCTTTCAATGTGTTGACCGCATAACGCGCCACCATTAACGTGGTTCCAACATGACGACCAACAATTGCCGCATCGGTCACTGCCAGAATCGGCGGCGTATCAATCAACACCAGGTCATAGTTTTTACTCGCCCAGTTCACCAGTTCGGCAAAGCGTTCGCTCATCAACAGTTCAGAAGGATTTGGCGGCACCTGACCGCGCGGGATCAGGTCAAATTTGGCAATAGAGGTCGGTTTAGCAGCGGTAGTAATATCGCCCTGACCAATCAGAATTTCCGACAGGCCATTAACGTTATTAGTGCCCAGCAGCTCGTGGGTGTAGCCTTTGCGCATATCGCAGTCGATCAACAACACCCGTTTATTGGTCTGGCTGATCACCGCCGCCAGGTTGGCGCAGACAAAGGTTTTACCGATTGACGGGCTAACCCCGGTCATCATCAACACATTGTTCTGTGCCTGCATCATCGCGAAGTGCAAACTGGTACGCAGACTGCGGATGGCTTCAATCGCCAGATCGGTTGGATTCCCCATCGCCAGTAGCTGGCTCTGTTTATAGCGTTTAATCCCTTTGATGGTTTTGACGCTATCGCGCGCTTTCTGCCATTCCGAAAGCGGGATGCTGGCATAGACGCTGATACCGTGTTCTTCCAGCACCTGCGGGCTTTCGATGCCGCGATTAAACAACGAGCGCAGCAGCACACCCACGATAGAAAGCATCAGGCCGAGGATAATCGCCCCAAGGATAATCAGCCCTTTCTTCGGTTTCAGTACACCTGGCTGGGTGATTGCCGGGTCAACAATGCGCACATCGCCGACGGTGCTGGCCTCGGTGATTTTCAGCTCCTGCTCTTTATTCAGCAGTTGCATATAGACCTGCTGACCAGACTCGACATCGCGGGTCAGACGCACAATTTCCTGCTGGGTTTTCGGCATCGCCGTTACGCGACCATTAAGTTTGGCTTTTTCGTCTTCCAGCGCCTGCCGTTTCTCCAGCAGCGTGCGGTACGCCGGGTGAACTTTGGTGTACAGCTTGGAGATTTCCGCCTCTTTAAAGGTCAGTTCGTTCAACTGCGCGTCGATGTTCACCATCGAATCGAGCACCGCTTTCGCTTCCAGCGGCAGATCAACAGAATCTTTATCCTGACGGAAGGCATTCAGTTTGTTTTCGGCAACATCCAAGCGGCTACGTACTTCCGGTAACTGTTGCGCGAGGAAGGCGAGGCTTTTCGACGCTTCCGCCGATTTGCGCTCAATATTTTGTTCCTGATAGTTACGGGCGATGCTGTTAAGAATGTCGCGGATCTGTTCACGATCTTCACCGGTATAAGTCAGGCTCAAAACGCCAGCGTCTTTGCCGTTCTCCGTTACCGTCAGGCTGTTTTGCAGTTGGTTGATCATCCCCAGCGTGGAGTATTTGGTGACGGTAAACTCACTGCCCGGGCTGGCGTGAATGGCTTCAACCATCAGCGTGACGCCTTCTTTTTTCAGCATCTGGCCCGCTTGCCCCCGGGCGCTAAAGCCGCCGTCGCTGCTCAGGGTGTAGTTTTTGTTGTCCAGCACATTAAGCGTAAACACCTGATCCGCCATCTCTTTCGGGCGGTTAAAGGTGGTCACTTTCACCGTCTCGTTCTGACGTCCCATCAGGCGATCCCAGCCCGCACCGAAAATCGGGAACGTGTTTTTGCTCACTGCAATATCGAGGTCGAGATCGTCCACCGTTTTACCAAGCACCAGACGCGAACGAATCAACTGGATCTCGGCGTCCGATGCAGGCGGTTTGTTGGCTAATGCCGAACCAATGTCCTGCACTAACGAATTGCCGCTGTTTTGCTCGATTTGTACCAGTGCGTCGGCACTATAAATCGGCGTGGCGAAGAAGGTGTAAACCACGGCACAGAGGGCGAATACGGTGGTGATGCCAATCACCCACCAGCGCGCTTCAATGACGGTGCCGACCAGGCGACCAATATCGATTTCATCACTGCCCGTTACCGGAGCGGCATGTTGTTTTACTTTTTCTGTCATTCTTATACCTGCTCTGCGTTCAATGCCTGCGCCCACTGGCGGGCAGACCGTTCAAGTAATGTGTACACCGCTGCAAACGTTTCCCGGCTTTTGCGATACGGATCGGGGATTTCACATTCGTTATCCCAGTGACCAAACAGCATCACTTTGCCGCGCATCTCCGGTGCCATCTCGCATAAGCGTTCGATATGGCGCTTTTCCATGGTCAAAATCAGGTCGTAGTTGCGACACAGACGGCGGCTGATTTGACGGGCACAGTGACCTTCCAGAGACAGTTGATGTTCTGCGGCGACGCTGATAGCGGTAGGATCAGCGCCCTTACCGACCAGCGCGCCGAGTCCAGCGGACTCCACTTTCAGCTCCGGGTGATAACGTTGCAGTAAGCGTTCCGCCGTCGGGGAACGGCAAATATTGCCGACACAGACAACTAAGATGTTGTTAAACATGACGATTACCAGTTATGAATGTCGCTGGCTGTATCCGTCATGTAACGGACACCGCTAATAGTTGGCAGCAACTGATTGATCAGACGGTTCCAGCGGGAAACCGGGGCGGTGGTGACATACACCACGTCATAAGGTTGCAGGCGGAATTCTGTCGCCATCACCAGCGACGTGGCATCGGACATATCCAGCTGGTAGATATTGGCAATCTTGCCGTTACGCCCGCCCTCGCCTTTCAGCGGACGAATGACAAAGATGCCGCTGGCGTTGGAGGTGGTCATGTCGATGCCTTCAGCATTGCCCAGGGCTTCAGTCAGGGTCATGCCGCTAAAGTCCATTTTCAGGGTGCTCTGTTTCTTCACTTCACCCATCACAAATACTTTCAGATCATCATTACGTGGCACGTAGAGAATATCGCCGGGGTAAAGCAGGCGATTCTGGTTGAGGTCGCCGTTTTGCATCAGCGCCTGCAAAGAAATGCGCTCTTCACGACCATTGTGTGTTAGCACCACGTTGCGCCAGTCAGCGGTGTCGGTCAGGCCACCTGCGGCGTTGATGGCGTCGAGAATAGTCAGTGGCACGTTGGTGATCGCCTGTTGACCGGATTTATTCACCTGACCGGAGATATAGGCCTTTTGTGAGCGGAAGGCGGCGATATTAACGTCCACCTGCGGGTCAGCGATGTACGTCGCTAAGCGCCCGGTAATATCACTGCGGATTTCAGCGAGCGTTTTCCCGACTACGTGGACCTTGCCGATATACGGGTAAAACATAGTGCCGTCAGGCTGTACCCAGTTGCCGGTGTCGCTGGAGCTGCGGTACTGACCGGCTGGCGTGGTGAGTTCCGGGTGATCCCAGACGGTGACATTAAGAACGTCCCCCGGCCCGACGCGATACTGGTAATTCGCGATCTCACTTTCCAGCGTCATATTGGGGCGCGCTACATTCGGGCGTGGGCGTAATTGGTCAATCAGGCGCGGGGTCAGCGGATAAACATTCACCATTTTGTCGAGATCGAAATCAGCGTCCTGCTGTTTGATGACGTCTTTGCCCATCGTCGACATATTGCTGCCCGGAAGTACTGTGCAACCGCTTATCAAGGTTACTGACACCAATAATGGCATCAATTTCATTTTGGATTTCATCATTGTTTATTTATCACTTTGGCAGAGTAATTATCCTGTGCACTATTAATAGCAATGTCGCCATGCACATTTACCTTGCAGTTAATTGAATAAAAATTTAACTGGCATCAGTCCTAAAAAAATTGATTTCATCCGCAGGCTATTGACAGAATAATTCAGACTGGTCTTTCAGGCATCCAGACACGCTACCGCCCCTGGCTTTTTAGCTACCAATACACTGATTTAGTTTAATTTTTCACACCCTCTCAGCATGCAGTCGTTGATGAGAAAGGGTTATTACGGAAATTAACTTCCGAATATAAGGTGACATTATGGTAATTGAATATTGGCTTTCCAATAATGCAGGAGGAAGTGTTACAGCTAACGGAATAGCAGGCAAGATAACAATTCGGTAATTGGCTATTTTTAAGAATTATATTAAGTGTCATTCAATATGGTTTTTAGGAGTTTCTTTAGGTTGACAATATTTAATATAGTGTCTCCACATGCGATATTTCTTAAATAATGTTTTATTATTACCACTTTTAATTCAGGGATAATGTGAGGTTATTACCCTCAAATAATATGAGATAAATAGTGCTGCAACATTGCATTTTTGCCCCGATTTATCCATGATCGAATTGTGACATTTGTCATACAACGAATAGGTTTTGTACTTACTATGGAATGGATTGCCGATCCGTCTATCTGGGCCGGGTTAATCACGCTGATTGTGATCGAACTGGTCCTCGGCATTGATAACCTGGTCTTTATTGCCATCCTCGCCGAAAAACTACCGCCGAAGCAGCGTGACCGCGCACGGGTTACCGGGCTGCTGCTGGCAATGTTAATGCGCCTGTTACTGCTGGCGTCAATCTCCTGGCTGGTCACCCTGACTCAACCGCTGTTCAGCTTCCGCTCGTTTACCTTTAGCGCTCGCGACTTAATCATGCTGTTTGGTGGTTTCTTCCTGTTGTTCAAAGCCACGATGGAGCTGAACGAACGGCTGGAAGGGAAAGACAGCAATAATCCCACACAACGCAAAGGTGCGAAGTTCTGGGGCGTGGTGACGCAAATTGTGGTACTGGACGCCATTTTCTCACTCGACTCAGTGATTACCGCCGTCGGGATGGTCGACCATTTACTGGTCATGATGGCCGCCGTGGTTATCGCTATCAGCCTGATGTTGATGGCCAGCAAGCCGTTAACCCAGTTCGTTAATAGCCACCCGACCATCGTTATTCTCTGCTTAAGCTTCCTGTTGATGATTGGCTTTAGCCTGGTGGCAGAAGGTTTCGGCTTCGTCATTCCGAAAGGCTACCTGTACGCTGCCATTGGTTTCTCGGTGATGATCGAGGCGCTCAATCAGTTGGCTATCTTTAACCGGCGACGTTTTCTTTCCGCTAACCAGACGCTGCGCCAGCGGACTACCGAAGCGGTAATGCGCCTGCTTAGCGGGCAAAAAGAAGATGCGGAACTGGACGCCGAAACCGCGTCCATGCTGGTGGATCATGGTAACCAGCAGATCTTTAATCCGCAGGAACGGCGGATGATTGAGCGGGTACTAAATCTTAACCAGCGTACCGTCAGCAGCATTATGACGTCGCGCCACGATATTGAGCATATCGATCTCAACGCGCCGGAAGACGAGATCCGCCAGTTGCTGGAGCGAAATCAGCATACGCGGCTGGTGGTTACCGACGGTGATGACGCAGAAGATTTGCTCGGTGTTGTTCACGTTATCGACCTGCTACAACAGTCTCTGCGCGGCGAACCGCTCAACCTGCGGGTGTTGATTCGCCAGCCGCTGGTGTTCCCGGAAACCTTGCCGTTGTTACCTGCCCTGGAGCAGTTCCGTAATGCCCGCACGCACTTTGCTTTTGTGGTGGATGAGTTTGGCTCGGTGGAAGGGATTGTGACATTAAGTGACGTCACTGAAACCATTGCCGGTAACTTACCGAACGAAGTGGAAGAGATCGACGCCCGCCATGATATTCAGAAGAATGCGGACGGTTCCTGGACGGCGAATGGTCATATGCCGCTGGAGGATCTGGTGCAATATGTGCCGCTGCCGCTGGATGAAAAACGTGAATATCACACCATTGCCGGGCTGTTGATGGAGTATTTGCAGCGTATTCCAAAACCTGGCGAAGAAGTTCAGGTGGGGGATTATTTGCTTAAAACGTTGCAGGTAGAAAGCCATCGCGTGCAGAAGGTGCAGATTATACCGCTGCGTAAGGATGGCGAGATGGAGTACGAGGTGTGATGGTATCGGTCATTTTACCCGATGCTGCGTAACGCCTTATAACTTCAGCAATGAAGCGTTGTCTGTGGTACATGGACATCACAGCGGGGGTGTGGGCCCGGGTTGCCAGGGTGGTGGCGATTGAGCCACCCTGGCACGTTCACCGGCTTGAGCGTTCCATAGTAACGAGGAACATCAAGTGAACGGAACAGCCTTCGATCTTACATATTCAGAATATAATGATGCCGCCACGAACGCCTGATGCGACGCTTTACGCGTCTTATCAGGCCTACAGGACTGGTCACCTGGTAACCTACATCTTCTCAAGCAACTTCTTCACATCTTTGCCATTACGGGAATCTTTATTCCGCTCGGCCCAGTCATTCAGGCGACGTTTCGCTTCGTCCTGTAGATGTTTGCGCAGTAACTGATCCACTTGCAGGCTGTAATTGAGTTGCTGCCAGTTGCCATAAACCCGCAGCGGTACTGGCGTTTCTTTCAGGAAATCAATCAGTTTGCTTTCCCCGTTCCAGCCACCCACGACCCGAATATCAAACTGGGTGTCGCAGGTTTGATCTGCCAGATTCAACATGCCTTCCCCTGTCAGCGCCAGCACAGGCGATTGACCTTGCATGTCGTTTAACGTCACGACGCCATCCTTCAACGTCAAATCGGTGGTAAAGCGGTCAAGCCGCGTCACGTTATCAAAGTTTTCAGCGGCCTTCACATCACCGCCATTACGCTCTACCGCTTGCTGAATCATCTGCTGGAAGTTCATCCCTTCCATGCGCGTGTCGGTCATTTCGACATGTGCCTGTCCTTGCCAGTTGTGGCGGAATGCGTCGGCATCTATGTCAGCACCGGAGAAATCACCAGCCAGTGACATTTTTCCGGTCAACGAAATCGGATAGTTAAACGCCTTCAGAATGGTACCAATCTCAACGTTTTCCAGCCGTGGCTGGAAGTTTATCCGCGGATTTATTGATGTCGCGTCCAGCGTGCCCGGCAGTGAAACCTGTCCACCGTTAAGTTTGCCCTGCAGTTGAGTAATTTCCAGCAAACCCGACTTGTTGGTCATTTGCGTGGCAACATCTGTAAAATTCATTCCGCGCCAGCGCACGTTACTGGCCTGCAACAAAATATCAGCCGTAAAGCCTTGCAGTCCCTGATAGGCCGGTTCATCAATACGCGAAGAAATGACCGGGCGCGGCAACGTTGATTGGCTCTGCCCCTGCTGCGCGGCACCGTTTTCACCATTCGCGGTTTCATTAAGCGGGATGAGGTTGTCAAGATTCAGTTGCGGGAATTGCAGCCTCAGCTGCCATTCCGGTTTCTCTGTCAGCGTAACCTGTGCTTGCCCGCTTAGCGTACTATCATTGGCGGTCAAACTAATTTGGTTAAATGAAAGGCGTTTATGTGACTCCTGCCACTGGGCCTGGAAACTCCCCTGCCCCTGAATACCTTGTTTTGGTAAATCGGCACCCTGCAACTGCCAGTTAATTTGTTCAATAGCCGCCGTTAAATCATGCGGATAATCAGAAGCATCTACCGTACCGTTAAGGGATATCGTGAGATCGCGCTGATCGCGATTAACCCGCCCGGAGAACTCAAATGAACCACGATGTTGGGGATCTTGTTCCATTTGCAGGCGAATATTGCGGATTGTCACCTGCTCGTCATCTTCATGCTGGAACACCAGCACGCTGTCCGCCACCTTAAGACTGGATATATCAAACGACCATCCGCGATCGTCTGACAGATCCGGCAAGGTATTGTCGCGCGGTGCAACCGGAGCGTCTTCACTGCGCACCGCTTCCGTCTGCGGCGTCAGTTGGATCACTGCCCCTTTTAGCATCACCTGCTTAACGCTCAGTTGATGACTCAGTAGTGGTAAAAGCGCCACGTCCAGACGCATGTTGTCGGCGCGAACCAGTGGCTGGCTTGCGCCCTGGGCGGTGAGAGACATTCGCCCGGAGAGGATACTAAGCTGCGGCCAGACGTGCCAACGCAGTGGCCCGTCGAGCTGCAATTGATAACCGCTACGTGCAGCAACTTGCTTGACCATATAGTCGCGGAAATCATTCGGATTCACCAGCAACACTAACGCAGATAACCCGGCCACCAGCACGACCAGGAGTATCATCAGCGTCGTCAGAAATCGTCTCATGGTATCCTCAATGGGCCTGAATTAGTCTTTATCGATTCGGCTGGCTACCGCGCCCTGCTGGTTGCGATATTTCGCATCTTCACGGCGGTTGTAAGGTCGCGCCGCCGGGCCGGAAAGCGGCTCAAAGCTCAGCGCACCAATTAACATGCCCGGACGCAGCGCCAGCGGCAGCTTACCGGAGTTGTAGAACTCCAGCACAATGCAACCAGACCAGCCCGGATCGATGCGGTGCGCGGTGACGTGCACCATCAGCCCCAGACGCGCCAGTGAGGAACGCCCGTCCAGCCAGCCCACCAGATCGGCTGGCAGCGTCACCGACTCCAGCGTCACCGCCAGCGCCAGCTCTCCTGGGTGAAGATAGAACGCCTCGCCCTCGTCGAGAACGATCTCATCGCTCATCACGCGGTCAAGCGCGGCGCTCACTTCATCTTTGGGACCGCTCAGATCGATAAACGCTGCCGTGTGACCACGGAAGGTACGAAATTTATTGCCCAGGCGTACATCCACCGTCGCGCCGTTAATACGCTCCACTGGCGGACGTGGGTTGATCGACAAACGGCCTTCATCAAGCCAGGCTTCAATATCTCGGTCACACAGACGCATGGCATTTTCTCCTTTCGCGCATCACTCCCTTAACGCCAATTACGTCAAGGGCATACCAGGTTATCACTGAACGGTACACAATTTATCAAGCTTATTCAAAGAACTGACTTATTTTCGCTTTCAATATATCGATCGCGATGCGGTTTTTCCCGCCGCGCGGCACGATAATGTCCGCATATTGTTTAGAAGGCTCAATGAATTGCAGGAACATCGGGCGCACGGTTTTTTGATATTGCGCCATCACTGAATCCATTGAACGCCCACGCTCGTTAACGTCACGCTTGATGCGGCGCATCAGGCAGATATCCAGCGGGGTATCAACGAAAATGGAGAAGTTAAGTTCGTCACGCAAACGCGCATCCGTCAGCAACAAAATGCCTTCGAGAATGATGACCTTCTTCGGCTCAACCGTCACCGTTTCTTTCATACGCGTATGTTCAACATAGCTGTAAACCGGCAGGTCAATTGCCGAGCCGCGTTTCAACGCTTGTAAATGCTCAAGCAGCAGACTGTGATCCATCGCGCTGGGATGGTCGTAGTTGGTCTTAACGCGTTCTTCCATCGACAGATGGCTTTGATCTTTGTAATAGCAGTCTTCGGGAATTACGCCGATGTGTTCATCACCGACTTGCTCACGCAATTCACGATAAAGGGTACTGGCAATAAGACTCTTGCCGGAAGCCGATGCGCCAGCGATACCGATAATGACGCACTGATGAGACTGATCAGTCATATATTTAGCGACCTGATTAACCTGGATGTTAGGAAGGGGGCGACGAAGCGCCAAACGCGGCAATTATAGGGATTTCATCCGTCTGATACCAGTCGAATAGCGTTGCCGCGCGCTCAGAGTTAATTGTTGACAAAGAATTCCCGGGGGCAAATTACGTTGATCAGTTTTATGTAAGGTAAAAAATGTTATACGCAGTTGCGCAAATTATCCGCCTTTACGTCACTTTATGAGCAATTCGCATATAAAATGTAAAACTTTTGTACTAGCATAAACACAGAAACGAATACTGGCGACCAGGTCTTGCGGATAAAGCGGTAATGAGCAAACAATCACAGCATGTATTAATTGCCCTGCCCCACCCGCTGCTTCACCTGGTCAGTTTAGGTTTAGTCTCGTTTATCTTTACCCTTTTCTCGCTTGAGCTTTCGCAGTTTGGCACCCAACTCGCCCCACTGTGGTTCCCGACGTCCATCATGATGGTGGCGTTTTATCGCCATGCCGGGCGCATGTGGCCGGGAATTGCGCTGAGCTGTTCGCTGGGAAATATCGCCGCATCCATCCTGCTTTTTTCCACCAGCTCGCTGAACATGACCTGGACGACCATCAATATTGTTGAAGCCGTGGTCGGGGCAGTGCTGCTACGTAAATTGCTGCCGTGGTATAACCCCTTGCAAAATCTGGCTGACTGGCTGCGTCTGGCACTCGGCAGCGCCATTGTTCCGCCTCTGTTGGGGGGTGTTCTGGTTGTCCTGCTGACGCCCGGAGACGATCCTCTCAGGGCATTTTTGATATGGGTACTGTCAGAATCCATCGGCGCTCTGGCACTGGTGCCGCTGGGATTGTTATTTAAACCACACTATCTGCTGCGCCATCGCAACCCACGGTTGCTTTTTGAGTCGCTGCTCACGTTAGCCATCACACTGACGTTAAGCTGGCTTTCGATGCTGTATCTGCCGTGGCCTTTTACTTTCATTATTGTGCTGTTGATGTGGAGCGCCGTGCGTCTGCCACGAATGGAAGCCTTTTTGATCTTCCTTACCACGGTGATGATGGTGTCGCTGATGATGGCCGCGGATCCCTCCCTGCTTGCTACGCCGCGTACGTACCTGATGAGCCATATGCCGTGGCTACCGTTTTTGCTGATCCTGCTGCCCGCCAACATCATGACCATGGTGATGTATGCCTTTCGTGCGGAACGCAAACACATTTCCGAAAGCGAAACCCACTTTCGGAACGCGATGGAATATTCCGCTATCGGTATGGCGTTAGTGGGCACCGAGGGACAATGGCTGCAAACCAACAAAGCGCTCTGCCAGTTTCTCGGGTACAGTCAGGAAGAGCTGCGCGGACTCACCTTTCAGCAACTGACCTGGCCGGAGGATCTCAATAAAGATCTCCAACAGGTTGAAAAGCTGATAAGCGGTGAAATAAACACCTATTCAATGGAAAAACGCTACTACAACCGCAATGGCGATGTTGTCTGGGCGTTGCTTGCCGTCTCACTGGTGCGCCACACGGATGGCACGCCGCTCTATTTTATCGCTCAGATTGAAGACATTAACGAGCTAAAACGCACCGAACAGGTCAATCAGCAACTGATGGAGCGCATCACTCTGGCTAACGAAGCGGGCGGGATTGGCACCTGGGAGTGGGAGTTGAAGCCGAATATTTTTAGCTGGGATAAGCGGATGTTCGAGCTGTATGAAATTCCTCCACATATCAAACCGAACTGGCAGGTGTGGTACGAGTGCGTGCTGCCGGAAGATCGCCAGCATGCCGAAAAAGTGATTCGTGATTCGTTGCAATCACGCTCGCCCTTTAAACTGGAATTTCGCATTACCGTAAAAGACGGTATTCGCCATATCCGCGCCCTCGCCAACCGGGTACTGAATAAAGAAGGCGAAGTCGAACGTCTCCTCGGCATCAATATGGATATGACCGAAGTGAAACAGCTTAACGAGGCATTGTTTCAGGAAAAAGAGCGCCTGCACATTACGCTTGATTCCATCGGTGAAGCCGTGGTCTGTATTGATATGGCGATGAAAATTACCTTTATGAATCCAGTGGCGGAGAAGATGAGCGGCTGGACGCAGGAAGAAGCGTTAGGTGTTCCGCTCCTGACGGTGTTGCATATTACTTTTGGCGACAACGGACCATTAATGGAGAACATTTACAGTGCCGACACCTCACGTTCCGCGATCGAGCAAGATGTGGTGTTGCACTGTCGGAGCGGCGGCAGTTACGACGTGCATTACAGTATTACGCCGTTAAGTACTCTGGACGGCAGCAATATTGGTTCGGTTCTGGTGATTCAGGACGTTACCGAATCACGCAAAATGCTGCGCCAGCTGAGCTACAGCGCCTCCCATGATGCACTGACGCATCTCGCCAACCGCGCCAGTTTTGAGAAACAACTGCGTATCCTGCTGCAAACGGTAAACAGTACACATCAGCGACATGCCCTGGTGTTTATCGATCTTGATCGCTTTAAAGCGGTGAATGACAGCGCCGGGCATGCGGCGGGTGACGCTTTGCTGCGCGAACTGGCGTCGTTAATGCTGAGTATGCTGCGTTCCAGCGACGTGCTGGCGCGACTCGGTGGGGATGAATTTGGTCTGCTGCTACCAGACTGTAATGTTGAAAGCGCGCGTTTTATCGCTACACGCATTATCAGTGCCGTGAATGACTATCACTTTATATGGGAAGGCCGTGTGCATCGGGTAGGTGCCAGTGCCGGGATTACCTTGATTGATGACAACAATCATCAGGCGGCAGAAGTGATGTCGCAGGCTGATATCGCCTGTTATGCCTCCAAAAATGGTGGCCGGGGCCGGGTGACGGTTTACGAACCGCAGCAAGCTGCCGCACATAGCGAACGGGCGGCGATGTCGCTTGATGAACAGTGGCGGATGATTAAAGAGAATCAGTTGATGATGCTCGCCCACGGTGTCGCTTCGCCACGGATCCCGGAAGCGCGTAATTTGTGGCTGATTTCACTTAAGCTCTGGAGTTGCGAAGGCGAGATTATTGATGAACAAACATTTCGTCGTAGCTTCAGCGATCCGGCGCTTAGCCATGCTCTTGACCGCCGGGTATTCCACGAATTTTTCCAGCAGGCCGCAAAAGCGGTTGCCAGTAAAGGCATAAGCATCTCCCTCCCCCTTTCCGTTGCCGGTTTGAGTAGCTCCACGCTGGTGAATGATCTGCTTGAGCAGCTGGAAAATAGCCCTCTACCACCACGGTTATTACATCTGATTATTCCGGCTGAAGCGATTTTAGATCACGCAGAAAGCGTGCAAAAACTGCGGCTGGCGGGATGTCGGATAGTGCTCAGCCAGGTGGGCCGCGATCTGCAAATCTTCAACTCGCTGAAAGCGAATATGGCAGATTACCTGCTACTTGATGGTGAGTTATGCGCCAACGTGCAGGGTAATTTGATGGATAAGATGCTGATTACGATTATTCAGGGGCACGCTCAGCGACTCGGGATGAAAACCATCGCCGGGCCAGTCGTTTTACCCTTAGTGATGGATACGCTTTCTGGCATCGGCGTCGATCTGATTTATGGTGAGGTGATTGCCGATGCCCAACCGCTGGATTTGCTGGTGAATAGTAGTTATTTCGCGATTAACTGAGGCGTGCTTCCCCATCGCCTGATGCGACGCTAACGCGTCTTATCATGCCTACAAATCGCTCATTCCCCAGGCCGGATAAGGCGCTCGCACCGCATCCGGCGACCAACGTCATGCTTCGTCTGGTTGCTAGCCTTCCGTATACCAGATATGCAACAGCGCATAAGAACGCCAGGGCTTCCAGCGCTCGGCATAACGGCGGATTTGCGCCGGTGTCATTCCCGGAAATCGCTGTTTAATCAGATAATCATCCGGCAGGAAAACATCTTTCGCCTGCCAGCCACGCAAAGCAAAATAATTCGCCGTCCAGCGCCCGATACCCGGAAAAGTTTGCAGCGTTTTCATCGCCTGCTCCACATCGCCCGGTATTGTCATTGGTAAGGTGCCCTCCAGCGCCGCATTTGCCAGATGAATCAGCGCCTCTGCCCGTTTCAACGGCATACCTAACGCTTTTAATGCCTGCGGGTCTGCTGCTGCCAGCCGCTGAGGCGTCGGGAAGCAGATATACTCCGGAAAATCATCCAGCCGTTCGCCATAAAGCTGTGCCACTCTGGCGGTCAATTTTGCCGCCATCGCCACGCTCACCAGTTGGCCTAAAATCGCCCGCACGCCCTGCTCAAAAGCATCAACACAGCCGGGTAAACGCAATCCGGGCCGCGCCGCGCCTAACCTGCCCAACGCACCGTTAACAATTTGTGGGTTACATTGCAGATCAAACAGGCGGCTCATTTTCGCCAGACACTCTGCGGCAACAGGTTCTAAACCTGCACTTAAATTTATGTGCAGAGTATGGCGGGCTATATCCGGAATAGCAGTCACCACGCCGCGATATTCGCCCACCGCCAGACTACGGGCATAATAACTGTCCGCGACCGTTTCCACACTGCTCACCGCACGGGCGGCGAGAAATCCCAACATCCACGACCAGTCATACGGCGGCTGCCAGTTCAGGGTATACATCGCATCTCCTTATTCATCCGCTTTCAGCATAAACGTTATTCAGACGCTGCGCTTTGCTTTCATATTCCGGTTGTCGCGACGGCAACATTTCGCTAAAGTCACGCCCCTTCTTCACCGGCATGGGGATTATTTCGTGTTTATTGGTTTTGATTACGGTACAGCAAACTGTTCAGTGGCGGTCATGCGTGACGGTAAACCGCATTTGCTAAAAATGGAAAACGACAGCACGCTGCTGCCTTCAATGCTTTGCGCGCCAACGCGTGAAGCGGTAAGCGAATGGCTGTACCGCCATCATGATGTTCCGGCAGACGACGATGAAACGCAGGCGCTGTTACGTCGGGCGATTCGTTATAACCGCGAAGAAGATATCGATGTTACGGCGAAAAGCGTGCAGTTCGGTCTTTCCTCACTGGCACAGTACATTGATGATCCAGAAGAAGTGTGGTTTGTGAAATCACCAAAATCGTTCCTCGGTGCCAGCGGCTTAAAACCGCAGCAGGTAGCGCTGTTTGAGGATCTGGTCTGCGCAATGATGTTGCACATTCGCCAGCAGGCGCAGGCACAGCTGCCAGAAGCGATTACTCAGGCGGTGATTGGTCGTCCGATCAACTTCCAGGGGCTGGGCGGTGATGAAGCAAACACCCAGGCGCAAGGGATTCTGGAACGCGCGGCGAAGCGTGCCGGATTCAGGGACGTGGTATTCCAGTACGAGCCGGTCGCGGCTGGGCTGGATTACGAAGCCACCTTGCAGGAAGAAAAACGGGTGCTGGTGGTGGATATCGGCGGTGGTACGACTGACTGTTCATTGCTGCTGATGGGGCCGCAGTGGCGTTCGCGTCTCGATCGTGAAGCCAGCCTGCTGGGTCACAGTGGTTGCCGTATTGGCGGTAACGATCTGGATATCGCGCTGGCGTTTAAAAACCTGATGCCGTTACTGGGCATGGGTGGCGAAACCGAAAAAGGCATCGCCCTGCCGATTCTGCCGTGGTGGAATGCGGTTGCCATCAACGACGTTCCTGCACAGAGTGATTTCTACAGTAGTGCCAACGGTCGTCTGCTTAACGATCTGGTACGCGATGCCCGCGAACCGGAAAAAGTGGCCCTGTTACAGAAAGTCTGGCGTCAGCGTTTAAGCTATCGCCTGGTGCGTAGCGCAGAAGAGAGCAAAATCGCCCTTTCAAGCACTGCGGAAACCCGCGCCTCACTGCCGTTTATCAGCGATGAACTGGCTACGCTGATTAGCCAGCAAGGGCTGGAAAGCGCCCTCAGCCAGCCACTGGCGCGGATTCTGGAACAGGTGCAACTGGCGCTGGATAACGCCCAGGAAAAACCGGACGTTATCTACCTGACCGGCGGTAGCGCCCGTTCGCCGCTGATTAAAAAAGCGCTGGCAGAACAGTTGCCGGGCATTCCGATTGCAGGCGGCGATGACTTTGGCTCCGTCACCGCCGGGCTGGCACGCTGGGCAGAAGTGGTATTTCGTTAAAAGAAAATGGCTCAGCAGCGGCTTAAATCAGCCTGCGCCTGAGCCAGTTTTTCTGCCGCCTGACGTAACGGTTCCATCAACGGCATGGTCCGTGCTGGAGCATGAAGGCGGAATCGCTGCAACTCTGTCGCGCCGACAGTCAACGTCGATTCCAGCCGATGTCGTTTGGCGGTCATTTTCGCCATTACCGCTTGTCTGTCTGCTGGCGTTACCGCTTCATTCGGCCTGAACACAAAACGGCGTTCGCAACTTGCTTTCCAGTCGATAACTGCCTGGGTCAGATGATCACCAAACCCTTTCACTTGCTTAACCCCACGACGGGTAACATCCGCTGCTGTTTCAATACCAAAGGACCGTAACGCCGCTTTACGCGCAGGGCCAACGCCGGGAATAGAGGCAACATCAATAAAAAATCCCTCCAGAAACTTCTGCTTCTGCCGTTCCCTTGCGGTGTCGTGAAGTGCTGCCAGAGCACGTTTTTCTTCTTCCGGTAACCCGAGCATTTCGTCCTTCATTTTTTCGAGCATCGTCCGTTTGGCGATAAAACCTTCCAGCCCGCCCAACTGTTGGATCTGGCTGACTAAATGGTCATAGTCCATTTTCGCGCGATTAAATGCCTCACGGCGTTGCTGAACTTCTGCTTTGTACGCTTTGCTTGTCAGACTGCCAATAATCCAGATAGCCGACAGCACAGGAACCAAAATAATATAACGCGGTTCTGCCTGAAGGCCGCAAAGCAACAGCGATAACGCTGACAGTGCGATCTCAATCAGAATGATGTATTCGCGCCGTAACAGGCCTAAAGGAAGCGGCCTGCCAGTCGGTTGGAAATGATCGGGTAATGGCAATTGCAATGCTGGCGGTGCTACTGACGCCATCACCATCGCCCAGACTTTCGCCAGCACAAAATCACCGCTGGTGGTAATGACCTCTTCGCCGAGATCAATAAAATAGATAACGCCTTGATTATCCAGCGCACACCACGGGCAGTCGGTCAAATGAGCGGGATAAACATGCATTGCCGAAACGGGACATTTCTTTAACTGTTGGCGCAGAGAATCAAGTGCCGCTACCCACGCTTTAGCCGTCGGACGCCCGGTTGCCACGCCACTTTCCGTGAATGCCTGCTGAAACATGGCTTCAACATCACTCGGTAACATCGATAGCGGAATCGATCGTGGCGGCGGTTTTAAACCACGTCGCTGATTATCTGACGCGTAGGCATAACGGAAATGGGTAATATCCGTCTCCAGCGCATTACCCGCATCAGAGATAAGCGGCACACCAGAATAAGGATGCCGGCCACCAAACAAGACGTGAAAAATCAGCAACGCAAGGCCAAAATTATCGTGATTTTCTGTGCGTTCAAAGCCGACAAATGACGACAAGGTTTGTAGCTCTGGCGGCGTAAAATGCGACACGCCGACTTCGCATAAATGCAGTGTGCCATTGGCGTTAATCTGAAAGGAGTCGCTATCAATCAGTACCACTTTGTTGTCGCGACCTACCATAAAACTGTTCTGGTTTACGTCACCCACGACGTGCCCGTGCTCGTGAACCGTAGCAAAAGATGAAGCAATATTGCGCGCAACATAGAGTAGAAAATCCCACGCACAATGAGGGTAACTCTGGCGACGATGTGCCGGGCTATAGATCATATGAATCGGTTCTTTACCAGAAACTTTTGGCATCATAAAACCGATAACTTTTCCGCCTCGTCCACCGTGAAGCGTTGCCTGCGGCCAGGCGACATAATTCAACAACTGCGCGTCAGCTGTCGCAGCCATAAAGGCAAGTTTGTCCTGTTTTAAGGCGGGTGGCGGCGTGTGATAAATCTTGGCGACGCTATCGACAAACTCCTCGATATCATAAACCGCGCCTTCACCACCTTTGCCCAGTTCACGGCCAAGAGTGGTCAATTCACCTGTCGATGTAAATACTTTTATATTTGTTTTCATAATATTTCGCGGGTAGTTATATTATATTTCAATGAATAATAACAACTAACCATTAAAATTATTTCTATATGGGGAAAACCCACTCAAGAATAAAAATGATAATGCAATTTTATCAGGATACAATTCAATTTCGGCCTGATAATGATTAACTTCCACAGGTTTTTGCTAACTTTGACTACAAAGGGATTCTGGAGAAAAAATGAAAAAGATATTACTTATGTTGAGTCTGCTATTTTTTACTACCGCGGGCTTTAGTGAAGTTTCGGATACGTTAGTGACGGGAGGTTATGATAAACAAGCGATGTCTGACGCGATTAAACATGCGCGGAAAGAAACCGATAAATTCATCGAGGTTATGAATAAAAAAGATGCCGATACTTTCGCAGTCAAAGCCCCGATAACCGATCACGGAAGAACCGAGCATTTCTGGCTTACGGATGTCACTTATTCTAACGGCATGTTTATTGGCGTAATCAGCAATGACCCTGGTATTGTTACAAACGTAGAATATGGCCAGGAGTGGAAAATCAAGAAAGAAGATATTTCAGACTGGATGTATACGCGCGGGGATAAAATTTACGGCGGTTATACCATTGATCCTTTATTGGTCACCTATCCAAAAGAAGAAGCCGACGAGCTAAGAGCAAAATTAGTTCGCTAATCAGCCGTTATATTTATTGTTTAAACTGGCGGTTGAATTGTTGTCTTCAACCGCCATGAGAAACTCACTCTGCCCACAGCGCCAGTGCCAACGTTTTATCATCATCCGTACGCTCGTTTACCGCCGGGCTGGACAAAAACTGCTTTAACAATTCAGGTAATAAATCGAGTTGTTCCTGCGTTGCTGCCGCCAGTCCATTGAAAAACGGGGTAAAGAAAGGCACATGAGGAGAATTATCCAGCATATTTAACGCCAATCGCTGGATACCATCCGTAAATGCTGCAACTTTGTGCGCACGCCCAGTGCTGGTGAAAGTTTCCAGTCTGGAAACGGCATCTTCGTCGGTAATGAAGTGCGTCATGTTGGCATATTCACCCGCCATCGGCGTGAGAGGCAATTGCAGACCGTGACCCAAATCTACCACCACGCCGCCATCGCCAATCTGCATAATCAAGGTGCCGTCAGGCGATGAAATCAGTCCCAGAAATGTGCAGGCAAAATCGCGAACCGCTAATTCTTTGGCTTCCGCCTCGGCAAAAAGTCGTTGACGAATGGTCAGTACCATATTTGTGGCGAGGACATCATTAAGCCCCAATTCCCCGCCCTGCACTTTTTGCGACATATAAGCCATCGCTTCATTGACGGCGAGCATCGCGCCTTCGCCACCCTGCGAGACACTGCCTGCGCCATCAGCGACAAATACCGACAATAATGGCTGCTGGTCATTTAACCAGGCAATCTGCATCTGGCAGGCATCCTGACAAGGCAAGTCCGCGCTGATGTGCGACGTTCCAACGGTTGATGCATAGACCAGACGCCAGCTCACACTGACGTCCAGCCTTTTGGCGCTTCCAGCACAACTTCCGTTCCCGGCGTGGAGCGGGAAACCGAACGCAGCGAACTGGATAACCAGCTAAACAGTTCACGGAATTGTAATCCTTGCAGAGGCAAAGGCTGACGAACGCTAATTTGTGCCAGCGTCTTCATATCCGCCCCCTGAACACCGATGGAAAAGAAAGCAAACCTTTTATCTTCTTCCCCCCGAAACACTTTGTTGGCTGCAGCCTGCCACTCATCGGTTGGTGCACCATCGGTAATCAGGAAAATCCACGGGCGATAATACGAAATACCATTTGCACGATACTCACGTTTCCGCTCCTCTACCATATCCAGGGCTTTGGTAATGGCCGCACCCATTGGTGTATCGCCCTGGGCAAACAGGATGGGCGGAAAAAAATTAGCGGCGCTGGTAAAGGGTTGTTCCACATGCACCGGGCCGAACGTCACAATGCCGAGTTCCACTCTTTTTAAAGCCAGCGGATCAGCAAGCAGTTCATCACGAAAGGTAACCAATCCGGCGTTAAGTTCATTAATAGGTCTACCGTTCATAGAACCAGAAACATCCAGCAGCAAAATGCAGGGGCAACGTGGTTCCGGGTTACTGGCAAAATCGCTGGTGGCAAACGTGATTTGTTCGCTCATAAGAAATCCTTTCTTAGAGAATTATCGAGGTCCGGTATCATACCGACTGCAATAATGAAATAAGAGCAAACGAAGAAACTTTCAGAATTAGGCCCGGCGGCGCAGAAAATTTTGCTATTCGCCTCGCAAGAACGGAGAGCCGTCGATTGACACTAAGGGCGGAGTGACATAATTTCAGGAGTGAGGGTTAGGGAGAGGTTTCCCCCTCCCCCTGGTGTTCTTAGTAAGCCTGGAAGCTAATCACTAAGAGTATCACCAGTATGATGACGTGCTTCATCATAACCCTTTCCTTATTAAAAGCCCTCTTCTCCGGGAGGGGCTTTCCCGTTTCAGCATCCCGCTGAAATCGTCGGCTTACCTCCTTTCGCCCTGAATACAGTCTATCGCTAACGCGTGAACAAAATAGTTTCCTCTGTGATTATTGCGTAACGACTCGCAAAGAATATTTGCTGGCAGGATCGCAGACTGCAAAGCCTGCGGATTGACAATCTTATCGTGAAGGCATACTTTCAGGAGTGAGGGTAGAGCGGGGTTTCCCCCGCCCTGGTAGTCTTAGTAAGCCGGGAAGCTTATGACTAAGAGCACCACGATGATGATCCACTTCATCATGACCCTTTCCTTATTTATGGCCCCTTCCTCGGGAGGGGCTTTCCCGTTTCAGCGTCCCGCTGAAATCGTCGGCTTACCTCCTTTCGCCATGCAAGCAGTCTATCGCTAACGCGTAGATAAAATAGTTTCATGTGTTATTACTGGATGCGTGCTCGCAAATGTGCCCGTCATTCAGACGATTCCAGACAGTGTTTCATAATTCCTCCATTTTTCTCCCTTATTGGCTGGCTACACTAGTATCATTCCGCGAAACGTTTCAGGAAGAGAAACTCTTAACGATGAAAGGTAGTTATAAATCCCGTTGGGTAATCGTAATCGTGGTGGTTATCGCCGCCATCGCCGCATTCTGGTTCTGGCAAGGCCGCAATGACTCCCGGAGTGCAGCCCCAGGGGCGACGAAACAAGCGCAGCAATCGCCAGCGGGTGGTCGACGTGGTATGCGTTCCGGCCCATTAGCCCCGGTTCAGGCGGCGACCGCCGTAGAACAGGCAGTTCCGCGTTACCTCACCGGGCTTGGCACCATTACCGCCGCTAATACCGTTACGGTGCGCAGCCGCGTGGACGGCCAACTGATAGCGTTACATTTCCAGGAAGGCCAGCAGGTCAAAGCAGGCGATTTACTGGCAGAAATTGACCCCAGCCAGTTCAAAGTTGCATTAGCACAAGCCCAGGGCCAACTGGCAAAAGATAAAGCCACGCTTGCCAACGCCCGCCGTGACCTGTCGCGTTATCAACAACTGGCAAAAACCAATCTCGTTTCCCGCCAGGAGCTGGATGCCCAACAGGCGCTGGTCAGTGAAACCGAAGGCACCATTAAGGCTGATGAAGCAAGCGTTGCCAGCGCGCAGCTGCAACTCGACTGGAGCCGGATTACCGCACCAGTCGATGGTCGCGTTGGTCTCAAGCAGGTTGATGTTGGTAACCAAATCTCCAGTGGTGATACCACCGGGATCGTGGTGATCACCCAGACGCATCCTATCGATTTAGTCTTTACCCTGCCGGAAAGCGATATCGCTACCGTAGTGCAGGCGCAGAAAGCCGGAAAACCGCTGGTGGTAGAAGCCTGGGATCGCACCAACTCGAAGAAATTAAGTGAAGGCACGCTGTTAAGTCTCGATAACCAAATCGATGCCACAACCGGTACGATTAAAGTGAAAGCACGCTTTAATAATCAGGATGATGCGCTGTTTCCCAATCAGTTTGTTAACGCGCGCATGTTAGTCGACACCGAACAAAACGCCGTAGTGATCCCATCAGCCGCCCTGCAAATGGGCAATGAAGGCCATTTTGTCTGGGTGCTGAATAGTGAAAACAAGGTCAGCAAACATCTGGTGACGCCGGGCATTCAGGACAGTCAGAAAGTGGTGATCCGTGCAGGTATTTCTGCGGGCGATCGCGTGGTGACAGACGGCATTGATCGCCTGACCGAAGGGGCGAAAGTGGAAGTGGTGGAAGCCCAGAGCGCCACCACTCCAGAAGAGAAAGCCACCAGCCGCGAATACGCGAAAAAAGGAGCACGCTCCTGATGCAGGTGTTACCCCCGAGCAGCACAGGCGGCCCGTCTCGCCTGTTTATTATGCGTCCTGTCGCCACCACGCTGCTGATGGTGGCGATCTTACTCGCCGGGATTATCGGTTATCGCGCCCTGCCCGTTTCGGCGCTGCCGGAAGTGGACTATCCGACCATTCAGGTAGTCACGCTTTACCCAGGTGCAAGCCCGGATGTCATGACCTCTGCCGTTACCGCGCCGCTCGAGCGCCAGTTCGGGCAGATGTCTGGCCTGAAACAGATGTCGTCGCAAAGTTCCGGCGGTGCGTCAGTTATCACCTTACAGTTCCAGCTAACATTACCGCTCGATGTCGCCGAGCAGGAAGTGCAGGCCGCGATTAACGCCACCACTAACCTGCTACCGAGCGATCTGCCTAACCCGCCGGTTTACAGCAAAGTGAACCCGGCAGATCCGCCGATCATGACGCTCGCCGTCACCTCAACCGCCATGCCGATGACGCAAGTGGAAGATATGGTGGAAACCCGCGTCGCGCAGAAAATCTCGCAGATTTCCGGCGTCGGCCTGGTGACGCTTTCCGGCGGTCAGCGTCCGGCTGTTCGCGTCAAACTTAACGCTCAGGCGATTGCCGCCCTCGGCCTGACCAGCGAAACCGTGCGCACCGCCATTACCGGCGCTAACGTTAACTCGGCAAAAGGTAGCCTCGACGGCCCTTCCCGTGCGGTCACGCTTTCCGCGAACGACCAGATGCAATCCGCCGAAGAGTATCGCCAGCTAATCATCGCCTACCAGAACGGCGCGCCGATTCGTCTTGGCGATGTCGCAACCGTAGAGCAAGGTGCAGAAAACAGCTGGCTTGGCGCATGGGCGAACAAAGAACAGGCCATTGTGATGAATGTTCAGCGCCAGCCCGGTGCTAACATTATCTCCACCGCCGACAGCATCCGGCAGATGCTGCCACAGCTCACCGAGAGTCTGCCGAAATCGGTGAAGGTAACAGTGCTTTCCGATCGCACCACCAATATCCGCGCATCGGTCAACGATACCCAGTTTGAATTGATGATGGCTATCGCGCTGGTAGTCATGATTATCTACCTGTTTTTGCGCAATATTCCGGCGACCATCATTCCCGGCTTCGCAGTGCCGCTGTCGTTAATCGGCACCTTCGCGGTCATGGTGTTTCTCGATTTTTCAATCAATAACCTGACGCTGATGGCGTTAACTATCGCCACCGGATTCGTGGTCGATGACGCCATCGTGGTGATCGAAAACATTTCCCGCTATATCGAAAAAGGCGAAAAACCGTTGGCGGCGGCGCTCAAGGGCGCAGGTGAAATCGGCTTTACCATTATCTCGCTGACCTTCTCGCTGATTGCGGTGTTGATCCCACTGCTGTTTATGGGCGATATCGTCGGGCGACTGTTCCGCGAATTTGCTATTACCCTGGCGGTAGCGATTTTGATCTCAGCGGTGGTGTCGCTGACCCTGACACCGATGATGTGCGCGCGGATGCTCAGCCAGGAGTCGTTGCGTAAACAGAACCGCTTCTCCCGTGCCTCGGAAAAAATGTTCGACAGGATAATCGCCGCCTATGGTCGTGGACTGGCGAAAGTGCTGAATCATCCGTGGCTGACCTTAAGCGTGGCACTCAGCACGCTGCTGCTTAGCGTGCTGCTGTGGGTGTTCATTCCGAAAGGTTTCTTCCCGGTACAGGACAATGGCATTATTCAGGGCACTTTGCAGGCACCGCAATCCAGCTCCTTTGCCAATATGGCCCAGCGACAACGCCAGGTCGCGGACGTGATTTTGCAGGATCCGGCAGTGCAAAGCCTGACCTCATTTGTTGGCGTTGATGGCACTAACCCGTCGCTGAACAGTGCACGTTTACAAATCAACCTCAAACCGTTGGATGAACGTGATGATCGGGTGCAAAAAGTCATCGCCCGTCTGCAAACGGCGGTAGATAAAGTGCCGGGCGTCGATCTCTTCCTGCAACCAACGCAGGATCTGACTATTGATACTCAGGTCAGCCGCACCCAGTACCAGTTTACCTTGCAGGCCACGTCACTGGATGCGCTCAGTACCTGGGTGCCACAGTTGATGGAAAAACTCCAGCAACTGCCACAGCTTTCTGATGTCTCCAGCGACTGGCAGGACAAAGGGCTGGTGGCGTATGTCAATGTTGATCGCGACAGCGCCAGCCGTCTGGGGATCAGCATGGCGGATGTCGATAACGCCCTGTACAACGCGTTTGGTCAGCGGCTGATTTCCACTATTTATACTCAGGCCAACCAGTATCGCGTGGTGCTGGAGCACAACACCGAAAATACCCCAGGCCTCGCGGCGCTGGATACCATTCGCCTGACCAGCAGCGACGGCGGCGTGGTGCCGCTAAGCTCAATTGCCAAAATTGAGCAGCGTTTTGCGCCGCTCTCCATCAACCATCTGGATCAGTTCCCGGTAACGACCATCTCCTTTAACGTGCCGGATAACTATTCGCTGGGCGATGCGGTGCAGGCGATTATGGACACCGAAAAGACGCTGAATCTGCCGGTGGATATCACCACGCAGTTCCAGGGCAGCACCCTCGCCTTCCAGTCGGCGCTGGGCAGCACTGTCTGGCTGATTGTCGCGGCGGTGGTGGCGATGTATATCGTGCTCGGCATTCTGTACGAGAGCTTTATTCACCCGATCACCATTCTCTCGACGCTACCCACCGCAGGGGTTGGCGCACTGCTGGCGTTGCTGATTGCTGGTAGCGAACTGGATGTGATTGCGATTATCGGCATTATTTTGCTGATCGGTATCGTGAAGAAGAACGCCATCATGATGATCGACTTCGCGCTGGCTGCCGAGCGCGAGCAAGGCATGTCGCCGCGCGAGGCAATCTACCAGGCTTGTCTGTTGCGTTTTCGTCCGATCCTGATGACCACCCTGGCGGCTCTGCTTGGCGCGCTGCCGCTGATGTTGAGTACCGGGGTCGGCGCGGAACTGCGTCGTCCGTTAGGTATCGGCATGGTCGGCGGCCTGATTGTCAGCCAGGTGCTGACGCTGTTCACCACGCCGGTGATTTATCTGCTGTTCGACCGCCTGGCATTGTGGACCAAAAGCCGCTTTGCCCGTCATGAAGAGGAGGCGTAAGTGAAGTTTTTTGCCCTCTTCATTTACCGTCCGGTGGCGACGATTTTACTGTCGGTTGCCATTACCCTGTGCGGCATACTGGGCTTCCGTATGCTGCCGGTCGCCCCGCTGCCGCAGGTCGATTTTCCGGTGATTATGGTCAGCGCCTCGCTGCCCGGTGCGTCACCAGAAACAATGGCGTCTTCCGTTGCCACGCCGCTGGAGCGCTCACTTGGGCGCATTGCCGGAGTCAGTGAAATGACCTCCAGCAGTTCGCTCGGCAGCACGCGTATTATTTTGCAGTTTGATTTTGACCGGGATATCAACGGCGCAGCGCGTGATGTGCAGGCGGCGATCAACGCTGCACAAAGTTTGCTGCCCAGTGGGATGCCCAGCCGCCCGACCTATCGCAAAGCGAACCCGTCGGATGCACCAATTATGATCCTCACGCTGACGTCCGATACTTATTCGCAGGGTGAACTGTACGATTTCGCCTCGACGCAGCTGGCTCCGACGATTTCGCAAATCGACGGTGTTGGTGATGTCGATGTCGGAGGCAGCTCACTGCCCGCCGTACGCGTCGGGCTGAATCCGCAGGCGCTGTTTAATCAGGGCGTGTCGCTGGACGACGTACGCACCGCCGTCAGCAATGCCAACGTGCGTAAACCGCAGGGCGCGCTGGAAGATGGCACTCACCGCTGGCAGATCCAGACCAATGATGAGCTAAAAACCGCCGCTGAATATCAGCCGTTGATTATTCACTACAACAACGGCGGCGCGGTTCGTCTGGGCGATGTGGCGACGGTGACCGACTCAGTGCAGGATGTGCGCAACGCCGGGATGACCAACGCCAAACCGGCTATTTTACTGATGATCCGCAAACTGCCGGAAGCCAATATTATCCAGACGGTTGACAGCATCCGGGCAAAATTACCGGAGTTGCAGGAAACCATTCCGGCGGCGATTGATCTGCAAATTGCCCAGGATCGCTCCCCCACCATTCGCGCCTCGCTGGAAGAAGTCGAGCAAACGCTGATTATCTCGGTGGCGCTGGTGATTCTGGTGGTGTTTTTATTCCTGCGCTCGGGTCGCGCCACTATTATTCCCGCCGTTTCGGTGCCGGTTTCGCTGATTGGTACGTTTGCGGCGATGTACCTGTGCGGATTCAGTCTCAATAACCTTTCGTTAATGGCGCTCACCATCGCTACTGGTTTCGTGGTGGATGACGCCATCGTGGTGCTGGAAAACATTGCACGTCATCTGGAAGCGGGAATGAAACCGTTGCAAGCCGCACTGCAAGGTACTCGCGAAGTCGGTTTTACGGTGCTGTCGATGAGTCTGTCACTGGTGGCGGTGTTCCTGCCGCTGCTGTTGATGGGCGGATTGCCGGGCCGACTGTTACGCGAATTTGCCGTGACGCTTTCTGTCGCCATTGGTATATCGTTGCTGGTTTCTCTGACATTAACGCCAATGATGTGTGGCTGGATGCTGAAAGCCAGCAAGCCGCGCGAGCAAAAGCGACTGCGTGGTTTTGGTCGCATGTTGGTAGCCCTGCAACAAGGCTACGGCAAGTCACTGAAATGGGTGCTCAATCATACCCGTCTGGTGGGCGTGGTGCTGCTTGGCACCATTGCGCTGAATATCTGGCTGTATATCTCGATCCCGAAAACCTTCTTCCCGGAGCAGGACACTGGCGTGTTGATGGGCGGGATTCAGGCGGATCAGAGTATTTCGTTTCAGGCGATGCGCGGTAAGTTGCAGGATTTCATGAAAATTATCCGTGACGATCCGGCAGTGGATAATGTCACCGGCTTTACAGGCGGTTCGCGAGTGAACAGCGGGATGATGTTTATCACCCTCAAGCCACGCGACGAACGCAGCGAAACGGCGCAGCAAATTATCGACCGTCTGCGCGTAAAACTGGCGAAAGAACCGGGGGCGAATCTGTTCCTGATGGCGGTACAGGATATTCGCGTTGGTGGGCGTCAGTCGAACGCCAGCTACCAGTACACGTTGTTATCCGACGACCTGGCGGCACTGCGAGAATGGGAGCCGAAAATCCGCAAAAAACTGGCGACGTTGCCGGAACTGGCGGACGTGAACTCCGATCAGCAGGATAACGGCGCGGAGATGAATCTGGTTTACGACCGCGACACCATGGCACGGCTGGGAATCGACGTACAAGCCGCCAACAGTCTGTTAAATAACGCCTTCGGTCAGCGGCAAATCTCGACCATTTACCAGCCGATGAACCAGTATAAAGTGGTGATGGAAGTGGATCCGCGCTATACCCAGGACATCAGTGCGCTGGAAAAAATGTTCGTTATCAATAACGAAGGCAAAGCGATCCCGCTGTCGTATTTCGCTAAATGGCAACCGGCGAATGCCCCACTATCGGTGAATCATCAGGGATTATCGGCGGCCTCGACCATTTCGTTTAACCTGCCGACCGGAAAATCGCTCTCGGACGCCAGTGCGGCGATCGATCGCGCAATGACCCAGCTTGGTGTGCCTTCGACGGTGCGCGGCAGTTTTGCCGGCACGGCGCAGGTGTTCCAGGATACGATGAACTCGCAGGTGATCCTGATTATCGCCGCCATCGCCACGGTGTATATCGTGCTGGGTATCCTTTACGAGAGTTACGTACATCCGCTGACGATTCTCTCCACCCTGCCCTCGGCGGGCGTTGGAGCGCTGTTGGCGCTGGAGCTGTTCAATGCCCCGTTCAGCCTAATCGCCCTGATAGGGATCATGCTATTAATCGGCATCGTGAAGAAAAACGCCATTATGATGGTCGATTGTGCGCTTGAAGCCCAACGGCACGGTAACCTGACGCCGCAGGAAGCTATTTTCCAGGCCTGTCTGCTGCGTTTTCGCCCGATTATGATGACTACCCTGGCGGCGCTGTTTGGTGCGCTGCCGCTGGTATTGTCGGGCGGCGACGGCTCGGAGCTGCGGCAACCCCTGGGGATCACCATTGTCGGCGGACTGGTAATGAGCCAGCTCCTTACGCTGTATACCACGCCGGTGGTGTATCTCTTTTTCGACCGTCTGCGGCTGCGTTTTTCGCGTAAACCTAAACAAACGGTAACCGAGTAAATGACAGATCTTCCCGACAGCACCCGTTGGCAATTGTGGATTGTGGCTTTCGGCTTCTTTATGCAGTCGCTGGACACCACCATCGTAAACACCGCCCTTCCCTCAATGGCGCAAAGCCTCGGGGAAAGTCCGTTGCATATGCACATGGTCATTGTCTCTTATGTGCTGACCGTGGCGGTGATGCTGCCCGCCAGCGGCTGGCTGGCGGACAAAGTCGGCGTGCGCAATATTTTCTTTACCGCCATCGTGCTGTTTACTCTCGGTTCACTGTTTTGCGCGCTTTCCGGCACGCTGAACGAACTGTTGCTGGCACGCGCGTTACAGGGCGTTGGCGGCGCGATGATGGTGCCGGTCGGCAGATTGACGGTGATGAAAATCGTACCGCGCGAGCAATATATGGCGGCGATGACCTTTGTCACGTTACCCGGTCAGGTCGGTCCGCTGCTCGGTCCGGCGCTCGGCGGTCTGCTGGTGGAGTACGCATCGTGGCACTGTATCTTTTTGATCAACATTCCGGTGGGGATTATCGGTGCGATCGCCACATTGCTGTTAATGCCAAACTACACCATGCAGACGCGGCGCTTTGATCTCTCCGGATTTTTATTGCTGGCGGTTGGCATGGCGGTATTAACCCTGGCGCTGGACGGCAGTAAAGGTACAGGTTTATCGCCGCTGACGATTGCAGGCCTGGTCGCAGTTGGCGTGGTGGCACTGGTGCTTTATCTGCTGCACGCCAGAAATAACAACCGTGCCCTGTTCAGTCTGAAACTGTTCCGTACTCGTACCTTTTCGCTGGGCCTGGCGGGGAGCTTTGCCGGACGTATTGGCAGTGGCATGTTGCCCTTTATGACACCGGTTTTCCTGCAAATTGGCCTCGGTTTCTCGCCGTTTCATGCCGGACTGATGATGATCCCGATGGTGCTTGGCAGCATGGGAATGAAGCGAATTGTGGTACAGGTGGTGAATCGCTTTGGTTATCGTCGGGTACTGGTAGCGACCACGCTGGGTCTGTCGCTGGTCACCCTGTTGTTTATGACTACCGCCCTGCTGGGCTGGTACTACGTTTTGCCGTTCGTCCTGTTTTTACAAGGGATGGTCAACTCGACGCGTTTCTCCTCCATGAACACCCTGACGCTGAAAGATCTCCCGGACAATCTGGCGAGCAGCGGCAACAGCCTGCTGTCGATGATTATGCAATTGTCGATGAGTATCGGCGTCACTATCGCCGGGCTGTTGCTGGGACTTTTTGGTTCACAGCATGTCAGCGTCGACAGCGGCACCACACAAACCGTCTTTATGTACACCTGGCTTAGCATGGCGTTGATCATCGCCCTTCCGGCGTTCATCTTTGCCAGAGTGCCGAACGATACGCATCAAAATGTAGCTATTTCGCGGCGAAAAAGGAGCGCGCAATGAAGTTCTGGCGACCCGGTATTACCGGCAAACTGTTTCTGGCGATTTTCGCCACCTGCATTGTCTTGCTGATCAGTATGCACTGGGCGGTGCGTATCAGTTTTGAGCGTGGCTTTATTGATTACATCAAGCATGGTAATGAACAGCGATTACAACTGTTAAGTGATGCGCTTGGCGAGCAGTATGCGCAGCATGGCAACTGGCGCTTCCTGCGCAACAATGATCGCTTTGTCTTTCAGATCCTGCGTTCATTTGAACACGATAATTCGGAAGATAAACCCGGCCCGGGTATGCCACCGCACGGCTGGCGTACCCAGTTCTGGGTGGTTGATCAAAACAACAAAGTGCTGGTTGGTCCGCGAGCGCCGATTCCACCTGACGGTACACGGCGACCCATTCTGGTCAACGGTGCGGAAGTTGGCGCGGTGATCGCCTCCCCCGTTGAGCGGTTAACGCGCAATACTGATATCAATTTCGATAAACAACAGCGGCAAACCAGCTGGTTGATTGTCGCCCTGGCAACGTTACTCGCGGCACTTGCCACTTTTCTGCTGGCGCGCGGTTTACTGGCACCGGTAAAACGACTTGTCGATGGCACGCACAAACTGGCGGCGGGCGATTTCACTACCCGCGTAACGCCCACCAGTGAAGATGAACTGGGCAAACTGGCGCAAGACTTCAACCAGCTTGCCAGCACACTGGAGAAAAACCAGCAAATGCGGCGCGATTTTATGGCCGATATTTCTCACGAACTGCGTACGCCATTAGCGGTGCTGCGCGGTGAACTGGAAGCCATTCAGGATGGCGTGCGTAAATTCACGCCGGAGACGGTGGCGTCTTTACAGGCGGAGGTCGGTACACTGACCAAACTGGTTGACGATCTCCATCAGTTGTCGATGTCTGATGAAGGCGCTCTCGCCTATCAAAAAGCACCGGTAGATTTGATCCCACTGCTGGAAGTGGCGGGCGGCGCATTTCGCGAACGATTCGCCAGTCGTGGCCTGAAACTGCAATTTTCCCTGCCAGACAGTATTACCGTATTTGGCGATCGCGACCGTTTAATGCAGTTATTCAATAACTTACTGGAAAACAGCCTGCGCTACACTGACAGCGGCGGCAGCCTGCAAATCTCTGCCGGGCAGCGCGACAAAACGGTGCGCCTGACCTTTGCCGACAGTGCGCCAGGTGTCAGTGACGATCAGCTACAAAAATTGTTTGAACGTTTTTATCGCACCGAAGGTTCCCGCAACCGTGCCAGCGGCGGTTCCGGGCTGGGGCTGGCGATTTGCCTGAACATTGTTGAAGCACATAATGGTCGCATTATTGCTGCCCATTCGCCTTTTGGCGGGGTAAGCATTACAGTAGAGTTACCGCTGGAACGGGATTTACAGAGAGAAGTATGACCGAGTTACCAATCGACGAAAACACACCGCGTATTTTGATCGTGGAAGATGAACCGAAGCTGGGGCAGTTGCTCATTGATTATCTGCGTGCTGCGAGCTATGCGCCGACGCTTATCAGCCACGGCGATCAGGTACTGCCGTATGTGCGCCAGACACCACCGGATCTGATCCTGTTAGATCTGATGCTCCCTGGCACCGATGGCCTGACGCTGTGCCGGGAAATTCGTCGTTTTTCTGACATTCCGATCGTGATGGTGACGGCAAAAATCGAAGAGATCGATCGCCTGCTGGGGCTGGAGATTGGCGCAGATGATTATATCTGTAAGCCGTACAGCCCACGGGAAGTGGTAGCGCGCGTCAAAACCATTTTGCGCCGTTGCAAACCGCAGCGCGAGTTGCAGCAACAGGATGCTGAAAGCCCGTTGATTATCGACGAAGGTCGTTTTCAGGCTTCATGGCGCGGTAAAATGCTTGACCTGACGCCTGCGGAATTTCGTCTGCTGAAAACGCTCTCTCACGAACCAGGAAAAGTGTTCTCCCGCGAGCAATTGCTCAATCATCTTTATGACGACTACCGCGTAGTAACCGACCGCACCATCGACAGCCACATTAAAAACCTGCGCCGCAAGCTGGAATCTCTCGACGCCGAACAGTCATTTATCCGCGCCGTTTATGGCGTCGGTTACCGCTGGGAAGCCGACGCCTGCCGCATCGTTTAGTTTTAGCGACATTATTTTGTTAGCCGGAGATGGCGTTCAGACCAGATCCGGCAACATTATCCCACGCATGGTCAGCAAACTGACATTATCTCTCTGCCCTGGCAGGCATCAGAAAATCGCTCATACTTTAATCGGTAAACAGCACCTTTAGATGCTGTTTTCGATACACAATTTCAATCAAGGAGTCATTATGGCTGGTTGGTTTGAACTCAGTAAGAGCAGTGATAATCAGTTCCGGTTTGTGCTAAAAGCGGGCAATGGTGAGACTATCCTCACCAGCGAGCTTTATACCTCAAAAGCCTCTGCGGAAAAGGGCATCGCGTCGGTGCGTAGCAACAGCCCGCAAGAAGAACGCTATGAGAAAAAAACGGCAAGTAACGGCAAATTCTATTTCAATCTGAAAGCCGCTAATCATCAAATTATCGGCTCCAGCCAGATGTACGCCACCGCGCAATCTCGTGAAACCGGAATTGCCTCCGTTAAAGCCAATGGCACAAGCCAGACGGTGAAAGACAATACGTAATTACGATGCCGGGCGTGGGTTGTTGGCGTCCGGCGCTTTACCAGATCCCCCCACAGCGCTACAATGCCCGCCCTTAAAGTGGGGGCACTCCCCTAACCGCTTCATCAGGTGAAGCGGATCTGACCTGTCATCAGAACGAGAGAATTATGTTTAAACCGGAACTCCTTTCCCCGGCGGGAACGCTGAAAAATATGCGTTACGCTTTCGCTTATGGCGCAGATGCTGTTTATGCGGGCCAGCCGCGTTACTCCCTGCGTGTGCGCAACAACGAATTCAACCACGAAAATCTTCAGCTCGGCATCAATGAAGCCCACGCGCTGGGGAAAAAGTTTTATGTCGTGGTCAACATTGCACCGCACAACGCCAAGCTGAAAACCTTTATCCGTGACCTGAAACCGGTGGTGGAAATGGGGCCGGATGCGCTGATTATGTCCGATCCAGGGCTGATTATGCTGGTGCGTGAGCACTTCCCTGAAATGCCGATCCACCTCTCGGTGCAGGCTAACGCCGTAAACTGGGCGACGGTGAAATTCTGGCAGCAAATGGGCCTGACCCGCGTGATCCTCTCTCGCGAGCTGTCGCTGGAAGAGATTGAAGAGATCCGCAATCAGGTGCCGGATATGGAGATCGAGATCTTCGTTCACGGCGCACTGTGCATGGCCTACTCCGGTCGCTGCCTGCTCTCTGGCTATATCAACAAGCGCGATCCGAACCAGGGTACCTGCACCAACGCCTGCCGCTGGGAGTACAACGTCCAGGAAGGGAAAGAAGATGACGTTGGCAACATCGTACACAAGTACGAGCCGATTCCGGTGCAAAATGTTGAGCCGACGCTGGGTATCGGCGCGCCAACCGACAAAGTGTTTATGATCGAAGAAGCCCAGCGTCCGGGCGAGTATATGACCGCGTTTGAAGATGAGCACGGCACTTACATCATGAACTCGAAAGATCTGCGCGCCATCGCCCATGTAGAACGCCTGACCAAAATGGGCGTGCATTCGCTGAAAATCGAAGGCCGTACTAAATCTTTCTACTATTGCGCACGCACCGCACAGGTTTACCGTAAAGCTATCGATGACGCCGCTGCGGGCAAACCGTTCGATACCAGCCTGCTGGAAACTCTGGAAGGTCTGGCGCATCGTGGCTATACCGAAGGTTTCCTGCGTCGTCATACTCACGACGATTATCAGAACTACGAATACGGTTATTCAGTTTCTGACCGCCAGCAGTTTGTTGGTGAGTTTACCGGTGAGCGCAAGGGGGACCTCGCGGCGGTAGCGGTGAAAAATAAATTCTCCGTTGGCGACAGCCTTGAGCTGATGACGCCGCAAGGCAACATTAACTTTACCCTTGAGCACATGGAAAACGCCAAAGGTGAAGCGATGCCGGTCGCACCAGGCGATGGTTATACTGTGTGGCTCCCGGTCCCGCAGGATCTTGAGCTCAATTACGCTCTGCTGATGCGTAATTTCTCCGGGGAAACCACGCGTAACCCACACGGTAAGTGATTAATTTCGATTATTTTTCCCGGATGGAAAATTCTTAGAAACCGATCACATACAGCTGCATTTATTAAGGTTATCATCCGTTTCGCTGAAAAACATAACCCATAAAATGCTAGCTGTACCAGGAACCACCTCCTTAGCCTGTGTAATCTCCCTTACACGGGCTTATTTTTTACGCGTAATACAATGAAATAAAAGGATTTATTTCTGGTCACGTCCACACATTGACCACATCGACAAAAAAGCCCCTCGACTGAGGGGCTTTCTGTTTGTAATTACATCCACATAATTTGCTGCCCTGACGGCAACGGGTGCGGCCTTACGGCGTGGACTTCTCCCGGCTTCACGATGTATCTCTGTACCGACTCATAAGTGATGAACGTGGCGCTGCAATTCACGTTCTGGCACTGGTGATAACGCTCTTTTGTCGTGTCAGTGATATAGCGGCTTGTACGCGCATGTGCGGCATGCTGGCATAAAGGACAATGAAACATCGCGAGCACCTCTTCCGGTTTTGTTAATGGTGCCATTTTATTTAATTTATCCTTATAAAACAAACAGATAAAACAAAACATTAATCATCATCTTCTGTTTCGTACTCCACATCAGAAAGCCTGACCTCAAGCTCTAAGGACGTCGTGAAGCCGCTATTATTCAGAAAATGTGTCACCTTAGTGATTGTCCAGTCCTGCTCGTCTATGACGCGCTTAAAGCCTGACACTCTGACCGGTGTTTCCGTGTAAATATCAGCACGACCAGTGGCAAGGCTGATGGAGAACTCCGCAACGCCCCGTTGCAGCTTATCCCACTTCGCCTGAGCGGCGCGCATGGCCTGCGCTTTCGTGGCATATACCGTGGTCAGGGCAAAAACGTTGTCAGCTTCACCGGCCATGTATTCACCTTCGCGCGCTTCCGGTACTTTTGGCGCTTTCTTCTGCGTGACTGGTTTCGCTTTCGGGTGCTCCAGTGCGCGCAGGTGTTTCTCTTTCTTTTTGCGTTTCAGTTTTACCTTCTGCTTTTGTGGCTTCGGGTCTTTGGTGTGTAACCACTTTGCCGTTACGCCGGTATAGGCTCCACGGTCAGCAATCGCAAAATGATGACGGTCACCGTCGCTGCGGGTGATGGTAATCTGCGGGATTTTTTTACCGCTGGCCGTCACCCCCTGCCCCGCTTTGAGAAACAACAGTTTTCCCATTTTTACCGACACCTCACCGCCGTTGCGTTCTGCAAGACGGGTCAGGAATTTCGCATCAGACTCCTGCGACTGGTCGATGTGCGGGATTTTAATTCCGGCCAGTGACGGCGCGACACTGGCTTCCAGCCTGTTACGGGAGGCTATCGCCTCAACAATCGCACCGAGCGTGGTGTCATGCCATGACCCTTCACGGCGGGAATTGAGCGTCCCGCGAAAATCTGCACTCCGGGCGCGGATGGTGACCACATCCGGTGCGCCCCGGTGTTCAACCTCATCAACGGTAAATTTCCCTTTGCATACCAGGGCAAAACCTTTCCAGCCGATATACACCGTCAGAACAGCACCACGAACCGGCAGTTCGACCTGCCCGTCGGCATCGTTCAGTTCAATATCAAGCTGGTCAGCCTCAAAGCCCCGGTTATCCGTCAGGGTCATGCTCATCAGACGGTCGCTGATATTGCCGGTAATATCCCTGCTGTCGAGCATCAGCATGTAATCCGGCGTCAGCGTACTGCCTGCATCAAATGTCAGCGCATCCAGCATTATCCCGCCCCCGTCATACCCGTGAATCTGGTCGCCACACTGCCAGCCTTACCGATGAGCGATTCCGCCTGTTTACCGATATCGCCATAAAGCGCGGCCAGTGATTCATCCACGCGGGTGAGCGACAGCGTAAAATCAATTTTCCGGGGTGTGCCGTCTGCAAAGAAAATACTCCCTGTTTCACTCACCCTGCTGATGACATACATGCCGTAAATCATGCCGGTGCCATCCAGCAACGGCCACGCCCGGCCTTCCTCTGCCATCAGCCTGAGCGTGGTCATCGTCAGCTTGCCGCCGGTCAGTTCGGGATAAAGCACGCCGGCAAGCGTCATGTTTTCCTCACCCACACCGAGAAACTGAAAGGCATCCCGTTTACCGATACGGGAATTTGACGGCCAGCGATAATCTGATTCACGCTGCATGGTCTGGTGTGGCAGCGTCTGGCGCATAAAAACAAACATACCTAACGCGAGCATCATTTTTCGTCACCTCCTTAACCGTCATGCATCATGCTGGCACGGGCGCGCGCACGTTTATCCCGCTCGTATTTTTCGAGCGCATCCTGTAACTGGCGGTCAAGCTGTGTCCCCGGCGCAGTACCGCCCGTCAGGCTGATGTGATATTCGTTTTTACTCTGGTCCACATAAGAGCGGCCAGCCGGTGCCGTGACCGGCTGATAAGCCTGATAGCCTGCATAAGAGCTGGTCGCCGGAATATAACCACCGGTGCCATACGTGGCGGCATGAGGTCTGGCGGCGGTCTGGTCAAGTGTGTCTGACTCTTTGTTGATGACCCCGAGCTTTTCCAGTACCCAGTCAATACCGCTGCGCAGTTTGTTGAACGCATTAAGCGGCAGCATCAGCGCGTCAGCCAGTGCCTGCCCGAACATGACACCCGTGTCACGGCAACGGTTCAGGGTGTCCTGGGTGGCTTTGACCGGGGCAATCAGGTTTTTAAACCACTGCCACGCGGCCTGTAACTTTTCGCCCAGCCAGTCAAACACCGGCTTAAGTGGCATGAACAGTTCCCCCACCGGCGCAAATGCCGCTTTCAGCCCTTCCACCACACCGCCAAAGAATGCGCTGACAGGCTCCCAGTATTTACGGATAAGCAACGCCCCGGCGACAATGGCGGCCACCACGGCCACAACCGGCCAGCTAATCGCCCCGATGGCCGTCATAACAGCACTGCCAACCGTCGTGAAGATTGCCCCCATTGCGCCTGCTGCCGCGATAATGGCATTGATGACGGTGATAACCGGCCAGGCTACAAGACCAATGGCACCGATGATGCCAGTCAGCGCCAGTGCGCCACCGGCAATGAGGCCGGTGGTTGACGCCAGTGATTTGTTTTTCTGGATCCAGCCGTCGAGTTTTAGCACATACTTTGTGGCTGTCTGCGTGAGATTACGCAGTGCGCCTTCCTGCTGGTCAAACAGGTCAGTCCCCACCGCCTCATAAGCGGACTGAAACTCCTTAAAGTCACCGCCGAGGTTGTCCTGCATGATATTTACCAGCTCGGCGGTCTTCCCGTCTGAGGCTTTAAACGCAGCGGTCAGTTTGTCCAGCTTTCCGGTTGAGGCGGCAGTCATCAGCACGGCGGCGGCTGAGCTGGCCTCTTCCCCGAAAATAGTTTTCATGTATTCAGCCTGCTGGGCAGTACCGAGCCGGTTTTTCTCAAAACTGGCCTGCATTTCTTTCAGAATGGTAAATACTGGTCGGGTGTTTCCCTTGCTGTCTGAGGTTTTCACACCAAGCTCTTTCAGTGCATCCCACGCTTTTCCCGTCGGTGCCTGCAGGCGGCTTAACACGGCACGGCTTCCCGTCCCCGCCATTGAGCCTGTGATTTTTGCATCATGCAGCGCCCCGACCATTGCGGCGGTTTCTTCAATGCTGACACCGGCATTTTTTGCCACAGGTGCGGCATAGGTCAGCGCATCGCTCATGCCGTCAAAATCGGCGGCGGTTTTGTTCATCGTCATGGAGAGAACATCCCCGATATGAGCGACCTTATCGTTTGAAAGCTGAAAGGCGGATTTCATCCCCATCAGCAGGGCGGCGTTTTCTTCCATCGTGCGACGGTTCGCCAGCGCCATATTCAGCGTGACCGGCGTTGCCGCCTGAATGGCATCAACATCCCCACCGGCTTTTGCAATGATAATCTGCGCACCGGCTGCATCATCCGCCGAGGCGGCGGTGTTGTCGCCGAGCTGGCGCGCCTGTTTGCGGAGCGCGGCCATTTCGGCGGAGTCTTTTGCCACGCCGAGCACAGCCTGTAATTCTGAGTTTTTCTGCGCAAACTCATAACCGGGCATCAGCAGCTTAACTCCGGCCATCGTTCCCGCCGCCGCAATCCCCACACCGGCAGCGCCCACTGAGGCCATATTTCCGGCCAGTTCCTTTCCGGCCTGATAACGCTGTCTGACTGCGTTAAGTTTTGCCTGTTGCGCACTGACACGCGCCAGCGCGTCACGCTGCCGGTTAAGCTGCGCGGTGGTTTCACTGATACGGTTTTTCAGCCCCTGCTCATCATGTGCAAGATTGCGGGTATTAATTCCCACAGCAGCCAGTTCCCGCTGCTGGCGTTTAACGGAATCCGTCAGGCGGTTATATTTCGCCTGTAAGTCCTCCGCCGCTCGCTTTGCGGATTCCAGCACTTTCGCCTGAGCACGGGTCGGACGTTCGGTATTTTTAAACTGTGTGGCAAGGGCTTCGGCTTCCAGCCGTGCCTTCTCAAGTGCATGACCAGTCACGGCGAGCTGTGCGCTGGTCTTGCGAAATCCCTCAATACGGGATGCGTGACCGTTCAGCTCGCGCAGTGATTTTTGTGTGTCCCGGATATCCCCCGACAGCGACTTGCTCGCTGTACGGATGGATTTAAACGGGCGGGATGCCTGGTCAACAGCCCTGAGCAATACCTGTAATTTTACATTGTTACTCATTCGTGTTTCCGCTTCGCCGGAGCGCCTTTTCGCGCCATGTGATGAGTTCGGTCAGGCTCATGGGATACAGTTCTGATGGCGGCCAGTGAAATATCACTGCCACATCCGCCATCAGGTCATCGACCGAGAGATTTTTCGGAAACGTCACTGCACCGAGTTCGGCGACAAAAAACCGACCACCTTACCGGCCAGCGCCACAAGGTCAGGCAGTTCCAGCGCGGCGACTTCCTGCTCGGTCAGCATCGGTGCCGTCATGCGCGGCAGCACCTTAATCAGTGCATCGACTTCGGAGTTTGCAACCGCAGCCAGACTGACACCGCGCAGCGTCCCGGCACTGGGTTTCATCAGCGTGACCTGTTCGATAACCTGCTCACCACGTTTGACCGGATTTTCCAGGGTAATGACATTTTCTTTGTTCATGGTTTTCTCACTTCTGAATCAGGGTTAACCGGTCAGCCTGGCTGACCGTATGAAAATCACAGGCCGATATTTCGGCGGTGTTGCTCCAGCCGGTCGACGCCGTTCACCTTCTCAATCATGTTGATGGTGTCGATTTCGATCAGCTCCTTACCGTCCATCGTCAGCCGGAAATAAGTACAAATCACCGGGAGTTTCGATTCGGTATCCTCTCCCTGTTTACCCTCTCCGGTGTCGACTTCTTTCTGACGCCCACGCATGACCACTTCGACGGCCACCGTTTCGCCGGTATCGTCGCGCTGGTAAGAACCAGCAAAACGAATCGGTACGGCATCAGCACTGGTTGCAGCGTAAAGCTCCCAGATAACCGAATCCGGGAACCCCCCGAGCGACCACTCCATTGACAGCGCATCGTCATCAAGGCCGAGGTCTACCGGTGCGCTGCCGTTCATCCCCGCACCGCGATAATTTTCGAGCTTACGGGTCAGTTTTGGCAGCGTGACGGACGTTGCAACGCCCTGATAGCTGTAGCCGTTCAGAAAGACATTCATGTATTTGAGTTTGCGCGGCATTGCCATCGGTCAGGCTCCTTAATTGCTGTTAACCGAGGTGACCAGATTTGCCAGGTATTTATCGGTAATACGCTGGCGCAGGGTCAGGTTTTCGAGAGGAGGCACCGGGGTATAGTCGTAGTCGATATACAGTTTTCCGGCCTTGAGGGTTTCCGCATCGTTGGATTCTTCGCTGAACCAGCAGGTCGCATCCACGATATAGCCGTTTGTTTTCAGCTCTCGGAATTTGGCATTGATGCCGTCAACGATGTCGCGAATCAGCGTTGCGGTGATGGGCTTGTCCACCGCCCACATGTGCGCCTCAGCCATCGTGTCGGCCAGCACCTGCGCGGTGCGGGTGTAGTTTTCAAAGAGGAACAGCGGGTCATCAGAGCAGGTACGGTTACCCCAGAAGCGGAAACCGTCACGGCGAATCAGCGTTGTGACGCCTGACTCGTTAAGCAGGTCAGCATCGGTGCCGAACTCCTGCAAATCCCAGAATACGGACGCGCTGATGCCGGTAACACCGTTTACCCCGACGTTGGACAGCGTTTTATGCCAGCCCTGCTCCTGGTCGATTTTAGCGCGCAGACCCAGCGCACGGGCGGTGGCATACGCGGTGGCGGTGGTACTGGTGACCGTATCCCATGCGAGGAAATCCGGCCAGATGACCATCAGCTCACGCTGGCTGAAATTCTGGCGGTAGGCTTTCACCTCGGAAATGGTCTTACAGCCCCATGCGCTGATATATCCGAAAGCGCGCAGCTTCTGACAGACGGATGCCAGTGCAACAGCCACCTCTTTGGTATCCAGTCCCGGCACACCGAGAATACGCGGTTTAACACCGGTTACCGACTCCGCCGCCAGCAGGGCTTTTAGTCCGGTGTACTGACCGTTTTCGTCGGTGGTGCCGATGATATTGGAAACGGTCTGCGCGAGTTTCGTTTCCTCGTCATCACCGGTGCCGTCTTCCACGCGCACGACAACGGTGACCGGTTTTGACTGGTCAGCGATGGCCTGCAACGATGCCGCCAGCGTGCCTTTTTTACCGGCCTTTGCAATTGCGCTTTGCACATTGGTAATCAGCACCGGTTTATTGAGGGGGAAGGTTTCCGCATCCGCATCGCTGGCCGTGCAGACCATGCCGACAATGGCAGTGGATACGGTGGAAATGACGCGGGTGCCGTCGTTAATCTCCAGCACCTGCACGCCATGATGATAGTCACTCATCCGTTTAACTCCGTGGTTAATGGGTGCAACTATTTTCTGTTGTGCAGAGCATAAGACGCTATTTGACCTGGCTGGTCAGTGGATGAAACAACAGATAAAGAAAAGGCGGGCAATTCGCCCGCCTGTCCTGATTTGTACTCACTCATTTTCCGCCTGACAATTTACATAGCCCAAATGCTATCAAATCTGACAGTCTGCTTTGAGCGAAAAGTGGACATTAGAGTTACAAAAGCAAGTTTAAATCATCCAAAATATTACAATGTCCTTATCTATCTGATATCGTTATGATAAAAAGCTCCTGAATATAATCGATAGTAGGTGGTTATTTCCATGAAATCAATTTTAGAGGTTTTTACTCAAGGAAATACTAAAGAAAAACTGGCTGTTATCGCCGATCTCACAACCATTGCGGGAATATCGATTGCAACTATTATTGCTGGTTTGTTAACCCTAGTTGCAAAAACAGATAAACTAGATGTTGGAAATCTGTTTGGAGTTGTCATAATATCTCTGCTCGGATTGGCTGGTGTTTGCTGTTTTGTGGCCTTATTTATTTGGGTTATAACCCAAATGTCTAAACCATGGGGAACACCTCGGGGGGTTCAGCCCTTAGTTAAGTGTGCTATTTCCCTTATCTTTATCTGTATGTTTTTGCTGGCTGTCTTTACATTTTATGAGTTTATTTCTTCGATGAGCATACGCTATTGAATATAAAATCAGCCCCCATAACTTAAAAGAGACCTTCTATATCGACTTCAATGCCCAAATAACGGACTGTGCTTTCCAGTTTCTTATGGCCCAACAGAAGTTGGATCACCCGGAGACTCTTGGTTTTCTTGTAGATTAAGTAAGGTTTTGTTCTTCTCATGGAATGTGTGCTGTACAGCGAATCTTCGAGACCAAGCTTTTCTACCCACCCATGAAAAATTCGGTTGTATTGCCGGGTTGATATATGGTGGTTAGTTCCGCCCCGAGAGCGGAACAGGAAGCCTTTACTATGCCAGTTGCCGAGCTTTATCAATGCAGTAACCGCTTCCCTTGTCCCTTTGGTTATCTCAAATTGGACAGGGCTGCCGGTTTTCTGTTGCAACACCGTTGCTCTGCTTGAGACAGAACTGCCATATGCAGCATCTGATACTTTGAGTTTGACCAAATCACAGCCCCGTAGCTTAGTGTCCAAAGCCATGTTGAACAGAGCTAGATCGCGTGTTTTACCTTCCAACTCAAGTCTAATCCGGATCCCCCAGATATGAGATATCTGAAGTGGCCTTTTTTGACCGATGGTACGGTCTTTATTCCACGGTGACGTTTTCATATTCAAATCTCCTGCAATGTGGGAGATTTGAGTATGGTTGTCTCTCAAGAGCGAAAATAAGTCAACTATCACTAGTTGTTGCGCATGTACGTATTCTGTCAATTAATTATTGACAATCATCAATTCTGGAATGATCAAAATCATCATATCGAATTATAGTCTGGTTGACTGTATCTATTGTTGGTGTCATTTCTGTTATAATATCCTGATAACCTAAAGAGTTAAATACATTTACTAAGGCCTCACACCGAAGGGCCGTAGCAATTACAAAATTATAAATTGCCAGCCGTTTATTTTCTTGTTTAACTGCAAGAATGAATTCGATAGCAGTATTTTCATCACTTTGGATTGCATTATATAGAGATACTATATTTACCATATCATCAGAGAATGTATGTATTGAATCACAAAGGGGAACGTAATGGGCATGATAGTGTGTTTCCCAGCCAATTAATTCAAAAAGTTTTCTGGTTCCTGGATATTCAGGTGTATTTGGCCACAATCTATTAAATAGATCAGTTAGTTCTTTTCCCATGCGAATCCTTTCATTTGCTGCTGGATTAGTCATTCCTTTGGATTTTAAACACTCCAGCCACCGTTTTCCATTACTATGAACTAATTTCTTACTAGCCTTGAGTAATGCTTGTGCATTTTCGCCATCATCTATTGCTATATAAAATTGATTGGCAGCCTGTTCTATTATAACCCTAGCTAATACTTCCGATGCTGAAAAGGCTCCTATATTCAAAGAAGAGATAGCCTGATTACTAAGTTCATTCAGTACATTAAAGTACTGTAAGACCATCAATTTTTGTTCCACACCCTTTAGGTTGTCTATTTTATTTTTATGCTCCTCAAATTTTGCATGGATATATTTATTTATCGCGGCTATTTTTTTTACATCTTCGTCAAGATCAAACGGGCAACGTCCAAACAATTCTTTTTTCATATATTTCTCCTGTTGTACAAGCTTCCATAAGTTGGCAGATTATACACTGAAGATTACCTATAAATAGCTGTGCGGGATAGCAGATCAGTGCAAGAAGTACAACCAAGTGAATGTGCGTATTCAGATACCTGGCCTAACGTTCGCGATAGCCGTCCCCTGCACGAAGCCATATATTAGATGTATTAGCTCAGACCTTATCTGACAGGTTGAGTAGGTAGAATCTAATCAAAGCTGACAGTCTGGTTTGGACTGTGAGTTCAACCGATGGATGCAACACACAGCGATCTACGGACATTACTAGCATAGCTGTGTATTAATCATCGGGAAGCAGGTCAGTCCGCTCCTAGCACAGAGCAGACTGTCAGATTAGGCTTTACTCTGTGCTATAGATACGTTAGCTCACTCCAGAGATCATACAACTTATTGCGGCATTTCCGGCCATTCAGGATTTGCAGGATCCACACGGCTGACCAGAACACTGTAGCGTTCCCATGCTTCCAGTCGGCTACGCTCCTCATCTGTTGCCATATTCAGTCTGACAGAGCGTTCCAGTGGCTGAATGATAGTTTCAGCTTCGGAAAGCAAAGCTGACTTCTGTAATTCCGCCAGTTGCAGCTGTTCGTCTGCCGTATAAATCCGCTTAATCACGGCACCATCCTTAAACATCCATTTACCTGAGTCATCAGCACGTCGGTTGGCGGTAATATCAGGAACCTCGACAACGCTAAAACCTTCAGGGTTGAGCGTTGAAGCATCTCTGGTGATGCCGACAATTATATTATTCTCATCGTAAACAATCTTTATCGTGTCTTCCTGAAAATTACTTACTTCCTCATACCAGTTTTTTCCCTCTTCGGACCATAACCAGATAACATCAAAATTTTTTGTCAGTTGATATTGGGCAACAGTTTTTGGATTACCCGCAGTAATATTTTTTAAATGCTGCATAAATTACACCTGTGCGACGTTATACCATGTGCCATTGATGTATTTTTGTATTGGTCTGAATACTGCGGGGTCATCACCATCGACTTCACCGACAATACCAAGCCCGGTAATTACGTGCCCTGCTTTCTCATACATCACCCCTTTCTGCATGGTCTGGACAACACGTGTGCCAAGTCTGACATCTCTCACATAGCGGGAATCAAAGTTACCGTAATCCGAGGGATTAACACGCCCCGTAATATTTATGGTTTTATTACTTTGAACGCTTCCGGAGACAAAGCGCATAACATGGACGCTATTAGCATAAACATCCAGATTACCATCACCATTTTGTTTAAAGCCCGTGTCATTATCACCCAAAACAATCGAATTACCGCCAAGAGCACTGGATGTTCCTATACCCAGAGCACCATTCAATTGACCACCAGATAATGATAACGCCCCAACATCAGCAGCAGTCGGTTTAATGTACGAACTGTAAATTACATATACAGTTCCATCTGTCAGGCCTGTTGGTTTATTCGCTGTATAAGTTGGTGATGTATGAATCGTTACGCTGGCGTTACTGGTATAATCCCACTGAATATTAACACCTGTGGCGTAATTACCTATTTCAACATAAACATCATAGGTATCACCGGATGTATTCACCCATGCAAAATTAGTAAATCCAACCGATGTCCGTCGCCATAACGCACCAGTAAGACCTTTTGGATTTCCATTTCCCGCACGAAGAACAAGTTCAGATATACCAGCCTGCATAGGGGAGTTAACATTATATCCGGCACCACCAATCAGGCTTATGTAAACCACGGAACTGGCCTGGGGCATGGTTACAGTTGCCAGCCTGAACCATCCTGTACCACCACTAAAAGACATGGTTGTTGAATTTGTTGCTCCAATATTGCGCAGGAATAATCTTTTATCAGGAATATCCGCACCGTTCTGATCTTTCTGAAGACGTTTTTCAGCATTGTCATAGGCAGACTTCACCGCTTTTGGTGTTGCGGCCAGTGTTTCAGAATCACTGTTGGTGGCGCTACTGAGCTGAACAAGCCCTTTTCGCGCTGTGGTGGCATCCTGTGCAGTGTATTTCCCGTTAGCAAGGTCATACGCGACCTTTACCGCCTTTGGCGTTGCCGCAAGCGTTTCAGAATCACTGTTGGTGGCGCTACTGAGCTGGACAAGGCCTTTTCTCGCTGTGGTGGCGTCCTGTGCAGTGTATTTCCCGTTAGCAAGGTCATACGCGACCTTTACCGCCTTTGGCGTTGCGGCCAGCGTTTCAGAATCGCTGTTGGTGGCGCTACTGAGCTGAACAAGACCTTTTCGCGCTGTGGTGGCGTCCTGTGCAGTATATTTCCCGTTAGCAAGGTCATACGCGGCCTTTACCGCTTTCGGCGTTGCAGCCAGTGTTTCAGACGCGCTGTTGGTTGCACTGCTTAACTGAGTAAAACCTTTTGCGGTCAGCGAGGCGTCCGGGTGACGTCGTGACTGTTCATGCTCTGCAATTTTGTCATCAACGTAATCCTGCGTTGCCATCACCGTTGTGGTGTCAATGGTCAGCTCCACTGAGGCCACACTGCTGACGATGATGACCATGCGGCAGGTCTGCGAACGCCCTGAGCCTTCGGCAAGAGCGGGTTTATAACTTTCAGCCATGTTCGCCACGGCAATTAGCGTTCCCGCATCATCGTACAGGCCAAGCTCACGCATCCAGAAACCGCCCACCTCCGGCGGAATAACCAGCTCTGCGATAATATAATTACTGTTTCGTTTGTCCAGGGTGATTTTGTTCAGCGCATGTCGCCAGACTTCATGGATAAGCCCGGTCTGTCCGGCATCCGGGACAGGCAATTTACCACCGCCATCCCCGACGGCCATCGTGGTAATGTTGACCTTCCGCCCTCCCGGTGCGGTTGCCGCTGCCAGCTTTGCTGCACCGGCAGTGGTGATAACGGTTTTGAATTTTGTGCTCATTATTCCTCACTTATCCGGGGTAAACCGTAATTACATCGCCGTCGTAAGCCACACCACCGGCGAACAGGTAGCCGGGAATGTCCCGGGTAATGTTCAGGCCAATAAGGTGACGGCTTGCAGGTTTGGCATCAGCAATCAGCCGTTCCATTTCCTGATACATTGCCTCTGTGATACCGCTTTCCAGTACACCAATATCAAGCCGGAAGGTGCCGGGCGGGTCACTGTTTTCCCACCACTCCGTCACGTTGATGAGATAGCCGAGCGGCTCCACCACACGCCGGATTGCACCTATCGTGCCCTTATGACAGTGGATGAAATAGGCATCGCGGATAACGGCGCGTTTTGTCGCTTCCGGCCACTTTTCATCCCACCTGTCGACCGAAAACGCCCACGCCAGCCACGGCAGCAGATTTGCCGGACAGGTATCCGGGTTCCACAGATCACGAATACTGACCGGCGTTTTTTCAATTTCCGCACAGGCTTTTGCGGCGGCAACTTCAAGCGGTGATGAGCCGGTCGGCAGCAGTCGCGAATCACTCATCCGAGCCTCCGGTCACGACGTGGTATTCGGTACAGAAAGACGCCTGCGTACTGTTGAGCACGATATCGACCAGTGGTGCAGCCAGTTCGACACGCTGCACGCCTTCCACATGCAAAGCGGCATAAATGGCAGACAGACGGATGTCGCGCCCCAGCCGGTGCTGTGCCGTGATGTACGCTTCCAGTTTTTTCACGGCAGCAGCGCGGATGGGTTCGCTTTCGGGACCAGGGTAAAGGTAAAGCGTGGCGTTTATCTGGTATTCAACGATGGCGGCAGACTGCACGGTCACGCGGTCGGCCACCGGCCTGACGTCCTCGCCATTAAGAGCGTTACGCACCACCGCCAGCAGGTCTTCGGATGCGACACCGTTATTTTCACGTGACAGCACAGAGATGGTGACGCAGGCCGGAGACGGACTGGTGACAGAGATATCCGCGACACGCCCGTCGGCACTGCGACCATGATACTGATAAGCCCCCACCGACCCGGCGACGCTTAAACCTTCAAACGCCTGCTGAATACGCAGACGATAATCCGTGTCAGATTCCATCACGGCCGGTGTCGGCGGGAGGGTCGAATCATCTGCCGGGGTGATAGTCAGACGCGTGGTGTTGTAATTGGCACCAATCACATCAAGGTCATTACCGGCGGCACAGGCCAGCATTACCGCCCGTGCGGCCTCATTCACACGCTGACGCCAGATAAGCTCACGATAAGCATTTTCCTCCAGCAGTTTGACGAGAGGCTCGGATTCCAGCATCAGGGCACGGGCGACCGCCTCCTGCTGGTCTTCCGGGTAAAGGGAAATCAGTGTCGCCTTGCGTTCAGCAAGAATGGTTTCAAAGTCCAGCTCCTCGACCACATCCGGTGCGGGTAGCTGGTTCAGGTCGATAATCGGCATGGTTTCAACTCACAGGGATGGTTAACGAAAGTGGCTGGCCGGTGTCGTTGTGCTGGCCGGTTAACGTGACCGTCATTCGCCCGTCAAAACTGCGCGCCGTGGTGACGGATGACAGGGTGACGCGGGGTTCCCATTTCAGCACTGCCATGTAACAGGCGACTTTAATCTGCAACTCAAGCGCCGGGGTCTGCGGCTGGTCAATCATTGACGCCAGCAACGAGCCGTAATCACGACGCATCACCCGTGAGCCGACCGGTGTGCGCAGGATATCGCCGATACTCTGGCTGATATGCTCAAGGTCAGTGACAGTCAGGCCATCACTGCGATTCATTCCGAGATAACGCGCTGTCATAGAGGTCCCCCTGTTGTGCCGCCACTGTCGCCGGGGTGTTTATGGGTATGCAGTACCTTACCGTTTGATGAGAGTTCACCGCCGGTGTGTTCAATGTTGCCGCGCATCGTCCCGCCCTTCTGCACTTCCAGCGTGCCGGTAATCAGCCTGTTGGTGCAGACCACCTCCGGTGTGTCCAGGGTGACGCGGGTTGATGCTTTCACCATGACCACCGGCACCGTGGCAGTAACAGAATCAGAAGCCGTCACGCTGGCCGTTTTAATTCCGCTTACCGTAAGTGCACTGGTTTCGGGTTCATACTCAATCACCGCCCCGTCAGGGAAACGGATATGCAGGGCATCCGCCGACGCAGACGGCGCGGGGTTATCGCCGGAATAAATCCCCGGCAGAACGAATGCCGTGTCGAGTTCACCGCCCACGGACAGAATCAGCACCTGTTCCCCCACGGAAGGTGCCCACCATGTGCGCGAACGTCCGGCGCGATGGGTCAGCCACTGAAGCCAGTCGGTGCACATGCCACCGGTCTGCACACGGCAGCGACCGGCGTTAAGGTCGGTTTCGACGATAATACCGGTGCGGATCATGTTGCGCAGTGCACGCGCGAGTTCCTGAATATTTGCGAGAGTGTTCATGCATGTGAGATTGCACAATATATAAAAGTTATGCTATCTGGATTCATTTGTAGAACTACCAGACAACATTCAAGGAGAGCGTAATGGTCAGCTATAATGTGACTAATGTGTGGGGGCTAATCGTTTTTTTCCTTTGTAGCTTTGCAGTATTAGCATTTTTTAGCTTTGGTAAAAGTAACCTTATGAGGCTTATTGCACATTATTTCAATTTTGGATATTCAGACAAAAAATTAAAAAGACTTGACCGCGAGTGGCGCGACATTCAACTATTTAAAATAATTAACGGAATCAATGTATCAGGCATCGAAGATGTGAGAATGATACAGCAGGGACTGATTGATGGAAAACTAAAAACATCGTATTTTTTCCTTACTCGCATCTGGGGTGACATAACAAAACCACCACACATAATTAAAACAATAATTGTAATTCTGGCCAGTATTTTTTACATTCTCCTCGCATGTTACATACACAACGAACAATCCGTTATAGTAAGGGATGCCATAGGCATACCATATAAAAACATGATGTACTATGTTTATAGTGACAAAGTTCTTTTATCCTTCAAAAATAAAGCAGTTGAATTTAATAAAACTTATAGCCTTGCCGATTGCAAGAGACTGCAAAACGTATTTATAAAAGACACACTTCCTGAGATCGCCTGCAATAAGCTCTTACAGCTAAACGAGGAGGACTCCGAATGGTTAAGCCAGGAGATTAAAGATAATAACAGTCACAAAAAAGCATTATTAATACTATCCCTCGTCTATTTCACTTCAGGTCTGGTTATATTCCTGTCATATACAAAATTCTTTTACGCCAATAAGAAGGTTTTAGAATACAAAGCATCAAATAAAAATCACTCATAAACCTCTAAACATTGAGCGACCAGCATGGCCGCTCAATGTTTAATTGCGCATCAGCCTCTGCCTGGATAAAACTAACACTCAAGGTGAGCCAGGATAATCTCTTCAATCATCTGCACATCCTCACCGGTAAAGCCGAGCAGAGGACGCGCCGGATAATCAATTTTCTTACCGTCTTTCCGGTTTTCTTCCGACAGACCGAACTGATGCACACTGGCGATTTTCGGTGACTTTCCGCCGTAAAACTCCATTGATGCCTGTTCAGGGCTGGCGCGGATATGCAAAAAACGACTGGTGATAAGTTTCGCAAACATTTTTCGCTTAACGCGACCGGTCTTTTTTCTGGCGCTCTGCTGCTGGCGTGGCGCGTAGGGTGTGCCGTCCGGGGCTTTCTGTGCCATCACCCGACGCTGCTGACTCTGACGCAGACGTTTCGCCAGTTCGGCGCTCAGTCGTCGACGCCCTGACGGTGACAGCGACTCAATCAGTCCGGTCAGCCGGTCTTCAAAACGCTTAAACTCATTCATCCCACTTGCTCACCAGTTCGCCATTGATATAAAGCTCCACCGGGCGGGTGACCGGCTCCGGCGGCGGAGGTTCCGGGATATTCTTCACATGCAGCGCGCCATCCACCTCACTGACCAGCGTGCGCTCGGTCAGCATCAGGCTGATGCTGATATCAAAGCTGCTGTCATTGTTGATGTCTGCATAAAACGTGAAGCCCTTTTTCTGGCCTTCGTCGGTGGTCATGATGTCGGGCTGATTTTCCCGCAGCCACGCCAGCACCGGCACGATGAGCAGGTCAAAATCACCGGTAAAGTCGGTCACAATCACGTTGAGCGTGTAACGCTTTTCGAATGACAGCGACGTCGCCAGTGTGGAGGCAATACTCCCGTTATCCACGAATATCCGCAGCATATCGGGGTTAGTTTTCAGCACCGTGACGGCATCAGTCAGCGCCCTGCGCAGGCTGTCGGGTTTGAGCATCGTTTTCGTCCTGACAGTGTTTAATCATTTTTACCTGGCTGGCACAGCGTGCCAGCGCGTTCTCAAGCTGCCGGATATCGGCACTTAAATCACCGTTCGTCTCCGGGTCACTGCCCGGCATCGGGCAAAGACTCACTTTCGGGCAGGCGTTGGCGACAATCACTGGCGTCGGTGCAGGCCGGGCGCTGGTGCAACCGGCGCACAGCATCAGGCAGGTCAGCACCGTACCAGCGGCGAAAATCTTCGTTTTCATTAAGTAACCTCGTGATGGTTTTCTCGCGCTGTGCTTCACGCTTCGCGGCGTTCTCCAGTTCCTGACGCAGTGCCACCTGCGCCAGCTCGTTTTTGTCTGCTCTGGTGAGGGCAACATGAAGCTGATTTTTCAGCATGGTGATGGTCACCTGCTGTTCACTGGCGACGTTGTTCACCCTGTCCAGCGAGGCGCGCAGGCTGGCGTTTTCATGCTTCGCCAGAAACAGCCCCGCCACCGCCAGTGATAACAACACAACCAGCACAATCATCAGTTTTGACATGGTTCCCGCCCCTCAAAACGCTGACGGCAGGCCGTACGTATCAGCCGGAAGAACAGCGACGCCACGAGGTAAATCAGCGCAGTAAAAATCCACCCGGCAGCGACCAGCGAGATAAACGTCGCCACCATCACCACCAGACCCACCGCCCGTCTGCACCACGTCACCGGCTGCAAAAACAGCGACGTGACAATCTTCACGGCCTGCGATTCCGGCGGCAGCTCCCGCCCGTAGCGTTCCAGCACATACTCAGTGACATACACGCCGACACCACCGGCAACCACACAGATAACCGTCGCCAGAATCGCCCAGGTGGCGACAAAACTGACGGCCACGCTCTGCGGGTAAATCAGGGACAGTGCCAGCATCAGCGCCAGCGACACGTTCAGCATCAGTGAAAGGGATAATTTCTTCATGGTGTTTACTCCGTTTAAGCCGGTACGCCGCCAGCGGTACGCCAGACGGTGACCAGTTTTTCCAGTGAATGCTCACGCTGACCGTAACCGGCTCCCGGCAGGGACGCCCAGATATTGCGACAGCGTGAAATAGCGCGCTCAATGCGTCCCGCCCGGATGTCATCCAGTGCACCGCGTTCGCGGATCAACTGAATGGCGAGCCTGTCCTGTGACAACGGACTGAAATCCGGCAGGGCAAGCTGTTTGCGGTAGTGCGGCCAGAACAGGTAAAGCTGCTGATAGCGACCGGATGCCGTGGACTTTTCACCGCGACGGTTAAACACCTTCGCCGGTCGGCCATGCGCGAACGGGTGGTCACTGTAGTCGGTGAAAATTTCCGGCTTTCCGTCCAGTCCGGTGACTATCACGTCATAGCCCCGGTTTTTCGTCAGCGGATGGTTCGCCGTCCCTTCGGACACGGCCAGCATGTCGAGAAAGGCGGCGATATTCTGATGCGTGTTAATTACCGGCATTACGGTTTCCCCCTGCCCTTAAAGCGGCGCTGAATGGCAATCTCAATCACCTGATAACCGGCGATACCCAGCATGGAGCCGATGCCGCACACCGCAGGCAGTGACAGGTCAGGAAACTGAACCAGAACAACACCGGCAACCATCGAGACAAAACCACCGAGCAACATGCGCCCGATAAACAGACGCGGGGTGATGGGTTCACCACCGGCAAGCACCTTGCCGACAACAATCAGCACCCCAATCATGAAAAGCGACAGGACGCTTTTTTCTTCTGCTGTCATGCGTTACTCCCACAGATTGACAGTTTCAGCCACGGGCGCGGTCTGAACGTCGGGCAGTTCGACGGCGGTGCCGTGTGGCAGCACCGCGCCCAGTTCAGCCAGTCCCGGATTTGCGGCGAGCACGGTCTCAACCACGCCCTCAGTGCGCCCGTAATACCGGACACAAATGGCGTCGAGCGTGTCGCCCTGTAGCGCAAAGGTCTTCATCAGATTTGACTCACGATGCAGCGCGGCTTGTCCTGGATGCGCGCCACTGCCCAGCGCATATCCCGCCACAGCTCATCAATGGTGCTGTCTATGCTGTCGGCCTTTTTGTCGCCCTTGGCACTGGCATCCACGCCGCGATAACGCTCATAAAGCGACGCGGTCGCCATCGCACACACGGCGCGCTCGTAGTAAAAAACTTTGATGCTTTCACCGTCGATGTCGTCCGCCGGGACGTCCGCCAGACGCGTAAAACCGGCAGCAATTTTCTGTTCGCGGTACTCGTACAGCTCCGCATTCGTTTCAGCCATGCCTGACTTGATGGCCTCACGCAGACGGGCGGGGGCGACGGTCTGCTCAAGGCGCATACGTTCCCGGACGCGCTTCGGGTCGATATCGGGAAAAAAGAACGTGTTTTTAATCACCGGCTCGTCGCCTGCCGGTTGCGGGATGACCACCGTACCCTCACCGGACACGGGAGCCTCCTTTCGCGGAATAATCAGCGTCATCATGACTACCTCTGAAAAGTCGGGCGGTGGACGCCGGTGTAGTGTCAGGTGATTCACCCTCACTGACCGGCGTGCCGCCCTGGCGCGGGGCGCATTCGGTTGTTAACTGGCTTTCTTTTTCGGGCGTCCACGTTTTGCCGGTGTCACGCTCCGGGTCTTACGCGTGGCACGGGTGGCCGCTTTGGGTTGCGGCTCCGGCTTCGGTTTCAGCTCCCGCTCCAGTCGTTCAATCTCTTTTTTGACGCCTGCCTGACAGTCGAGCTGTGTCGCACGTTGCAGGTGAGCCAGCGCACCGGCGGCATCACCACCGTCACGCAGAAACAGACCGGTGATTTTGTGCAGCTTTGCGCGCACTTCATCAGGCATGTCAGCCGTGGCGGTCAGTTCGAGGGTCTCCGTCAGCAGGCGGGGATCCACAGACTCACCGGCAGCGTGGGCGCGCATGGCCGCGAGCGCCACCTCCTCGGTGAACATGTACGGCGGGGTGCGGCGGTGTTTACCCGGCATGGTCAGACCGTACTTCAGGGCATAACGGGCAATCTCCAGCGCACCGGCAATATCGCCGGTATCCAGACGCCACAGCATGACCGTCATCAGAATGTCATCCTGTGCACCTTTGCCCTGCTCCAGCACGCCGTTCACCCACGGCAACCAGAACGGCAGCAGTTCGCGTTTTTTCGCGGCCTTCAGCTCTTTTGAGTAAATTGCTTTCAGTGTGCGCTGGTCTGCGGCCAGCTTGACCAGCATCTGCTCATAGACAGTTGCATGTCGCAGCGGGGCGGCTTCCCGCTGCGCGGTCATCGCTGCCGAGACCCGCATCATGTGGCGCTGTGCGGGACTCGTCATCGGTTACGCTCCCGGCTCTGCGGTCGCCTTAGCCGGTGTGGAGAAATCACCGACCTTAATTTTTTCCACCAGACAACCGGCGGCGTAGTCTTCCACCACGTAATCAATGTTCATTGACTCGTAGTTCTCCACGCGGTCGAGTTTCGGGTTTTCCTCAATCACGCGGCGATGGCTGTCATCCATGTAGTAGATGGACAGGTTTTCCAGCTTCGTGATGAGCATCGCATCCGCCGGGAAGTACGGGACGCGTACCGCCGGCAGGTTGCCGATGCGTTTCTGGCTGATAATGACGTCAGCGGCCAGCATCTCGCTGTTGTCCTGCTCCTTGTTAACGATGGGGAAATACTTGTCCGCCAGTAGCTGACGTCCCACAATCACCACAAGGTCAGGGTCTTCCTGATACCACGGTTCAATCAGGTTGTTGGTTGCATCCATCACCAGTGCATCGAGGCTGGCATAATCACCGCCCTTACCCACGCGGATAACCTCAGAGGTCGTGCGGCCTTCCTCGTCAGTGACCTTGCTCATCACGCGCGCCGGGGCTTCATTGCGGTATTTCTGCAGCCAGCCGACCGCCACATCCTGCAGCATCGGATTGCTGCTGCGGTCAGAGGTTTCGGCACGCTTCACGCCGTTAAAACCGGCCATGATTAAATCAAGGGACTGACGTTTGATAATGGCGTTACGGATACGGAGCTGGAAATCCTGATAACGCGCCCACAGGTCCAGCGTTTTGTAGCGGATATAAAAATCGAAGTTAATCTGGTCGCATTCGTACTTACTGGACGCCAGCTTCGAAAAATCCTTCGGCTGGCGCTCGGTGCCACCGGCGGTGTCGGTGGTGCTGGCGATGGAGCCGGTGACACCGATGCCAATTTTTTCCCCTTTCATTTCGCTGACCGGCACAATGTTGATGCGGGTCAGAAAGTCAGAGGACTCCTGCATGGTGTTCATCAGGGTCTGGGTGACCGACGGTTCAACGGTGAATTTTTTCGACACATCACCGGCGTCGATGCCGTTCAGTTCGGCAACACGGGACAGGTAAGCATTAAATTTAAAGCGGGTTTCCTGGCGCATAGTTTTTCCTGAAATTAAGGGTTAATCGTGAAGGTTTTCCCGGACTGACTGACGCCGGTCAGCAGTTCGTCATCAGGGCGTCACCGCCACCACCGGTGGCCTTGCTGCGGCGCTGCTGGGTCAGACTTTCGGTGTGGTCGAGACTGTTTTTCAGGCGGGTGAATGCCTGGCTGGTTTCATCCGCCCTGTCTGTCACCTCCTGCTTAAGTGCGGAAAAGGCGGTTTCCATCTCAGCGAGGCGCTGCTCAGTGGCGCTCAGTTTTTCCTGCACATGTTCAGCGACAGCGGTCACCGCTTCATGCACGTCATTCAGACGGGCGTCATCGCTCGCCTGTTTGCGGCCAAAAATGGATTTCACCTTTTCGGTCAGGGCGGTGAACACGGTTTCAGGCAGGTCTTCAAATTCCAGCTCAACAGGCGTTGCCACTGAAATCAGGTTTTCAGGGCTTAATTTGAAGCGGTTCAGGGGGTTGTGTTTTGCCGTGCGGCAGAATTCCAGGTATTCCGTGCCGAGGCTTGCCGGGTCATCGGTGACGGCCAGCCCCACCAGATAACATTTGCCGGTGTTGGCAAAGTTCGGCTGAATTTCCATTGAGGTATAGACCTTCTGCGCGGCCTTGTTCATCGCGATAAGGTCATCGGTCGGGGTGATTTTCGCAAACAGCGCCCATTTGCCTTTCAGCGCCGAATCATCGTCAATCTTTTCGGCCTTCAGTTCGGCCACATCACCATAACGTTTAAAAATACCGTCAGGCAGGATGCCGCGCAGATGTTCCAGGTTAATACGGCAACCATAGACACGCGGGTCAAAGGTTTCGGCCATTTCCTGAATATCCTGCGCACTGATGACACGCCCGTCACAGGTGTCACCCTCAACGCCGATACGAAAGAATTTTGAGACTTTTTTTGCCATTGTCAGGAGTCCTGAATAGTGATTAGAGGAGTCACATGTCGGCATCAGTTTCCCGACGATGCGCATCCTCCGCCATCAGTCCCGGATGGCTTATCACTGACACAACAGCACCTTAGCGAATCGCGGGGCGAGACTCAGTAGCCTTGCCGTGTATTCATCACGGCGAGGTATTCATGACCATCACCACAGACACCACTCTTTTACACGACCCGCGTCGTCAGGCGGCGCTGCTGTACTGGCAGGGGTTTTCCGTGCCGCAGATTGCCGCCATGTTGCAGATGAAACGCCCGACAGTGCAGAGCTGGAAACAGCGCGACGGCTGGGACAGCGTTGCCCCCATCAGCCGTGTCGAAATGAGTCTGGAAGCGCGGCTGACCCAGCTCATCATCAAACCGCAGAAAACCGGCGGTGATTTCAAGGAAATTGACCTGCTGGGACGCCAGATTGAACGACTGGCACGGGTCAACCGTTACAGTCAGACCGGCAACGAGGCAGACCTTAATCCGAACGTCGCTAACCGCAACAAAGGCGGGCGTCGCAAACCGAAAAAGAATTTTTTCAGTGACGAGGCCATCGAAAAGCTGGAGCAGATTTTCTTTGAGCAGTCTTTCGACTATCAGTTGCACTGGTATCGCGCCGGGCTTGAGCACCGCATCCGCGATATCCTGAAATCCCGCCAGATTGGTGCGACGTTTTATTTTTCCCGCGAGGCGCTGCTGCGCGCACTGAAAACCGGCCATAACCAGATTTTTCTGTCGGCCAGTAAAACGCAGGCGTATGTGTTCCGTGAATACATCATCGCCTTTGCCCGGCTGGTTGACGTTGACCTGACCGGTGACCCGATTGTCCTGGGCAATAACGGTGCAAAACTGATTTTTCTCGGCACCAACTCCAACACCGCACAGAGCCATAACGGCGACCTGTACGTCGACGAGATTTTCTGGATCCCGAATTTTCAGGTACTGCGTAAGGTGGCATCAGGTATGGCCTCACAGAGTCACCTGCGCTCGACCTATTTCTCTACCCCGTCCACGCTGGCGCACGACGCCTACCCGTTCTGGTCTGGTGAACTGTTTAACCGGGGACGCGCCAGCGCCGCCGAACGCGTGGAAATCGACGTCAGTCATAACGCCCTTGCCGGAGGGCTTCTCTGTGCGGACGGTCAGTGGCGGCAGATTGTCACCATTGAGGACGCCCTGAAAGGCGGCTGCACACTGTTCGACATTGAGCAGCTCAAACGCGAAAACAGCGCCGACGATTTTAAAAACCTGTTCATGTGTGAATTTGTTGACGACAAGGCGTCGGTGTTCCCGTTCGAGGAGCTGCAACGCTGCATGGTCGACACGCTGGAAGAATGGGAAGACTATGCGCCGTTTGCCGCCAATCCGTTCGGCTCCCGCCCGGTATGGATTGGTTACGACCCGTCACACCGTGGCGACAGTGCCGGATGCGTGGTGCTGGCACCGCCGGTGGTGGCCGGTGGCAAATTCAGAATACTTGAGCGTCACCAGTGGAAAGGCATGGACTTTGCCACCCAGGCGGAATCCATCCGCAAACTCACCGAAAAATATAACGTTGAATACATCGGTATTGATGCCACCGGCCTCGGTGTCGGCGTGTTCCAGCTCGTGCGCTCGTTCTATCCCGCCGCGCGCGACATCCGCTACACGCCGGAAATGAAAACCGCAATGGTGCTCAAGGCAAAAGACGTTATCCGTCGTGGCTGTCTGGAATATGACGTCAGCGCCACCGACATCACCAGCTCGTTTATGGCTATCCGCAAGACCATGACCAGCAGCGGACGCAGCGCCACCTATGAGGCCAGCCGCAGCGAGGAAGCCAGCCATGCCGACCTCGCCTGGGCGACCATGCACGCCCTGTTAAATGAGCCACTCACCGCCGGTATCAGCACCCCGCTGACATCCACCATTCTGGAGTTTTACTGATGAGCAAGAAAAAAGGGAAAACACCGCAACCTGCGGCAAAAACAATGACCGCCAGCGCCCCGAAAATGGAGGCATTCACCTTTGGCGACCCGGTGCCGGTACTCGACCGCCGTGACATTCTGGATTACGTCGAGTGCATCAGTAACGGCAGATGGTATGAGCCGCCGGTCAGCTTTACCGGTCTGGCAAAAAGCCTGCGTGCTGCCGTGCATCACAGCTCACCGATTTACGTCAAACGTAATATTCTGGCTTCAACGTTTATCCCGCACCCGTGGCTTTCCCAGCAGGATTTCAGCCGCTTTGTGCTGGATTTTCTGGTGTTCGGTAATGCTTTTCTGGAAAAGCGTTACAGCACCACCGGTAAGGTCATCAGACTGGAAACCTCACCGGCAAAATATACCCGCCGTGGCGTGGAGGAGGATGTTTACTGGTGGGTGCCGTCCTTCAACGAGCCGACAGCCTTCGCGCCCGGCTCCGTGTTTCACCTGCTGGAGCCGGATATTAATCAGGAGCTGTACGGCCTGCCGGAATATCTCAGCGCCCTTAATTCTGCCTGGCTGAATGAATCAGCCACGCTGTTCCGCCGCAAGTATTACGAAAACGGCGCACATGCCGGATACATCATGTACGTCACCGATGCCGTGCAGGATCGCAACGATATCGAAATGCTCCGCGAAAACATGGTGAAGTCGAAAGGCCGCAACAACTTTAAAAACCTGTTTCTCTATGCCCCACAGGGGAAAGCTGACGGCATTAAAATTATTCCGCTCAGTGAAGTGGCAACGAAGGACGATTTTTTTAATATCAAAAAAGCCAGCGCCGCTGACCTGCTGGATGCGCACCGCATCCCCTTTCAGTTGATGGGCGGCAAGCCGGAGAACGTCGGGTCGCTGGGTGATATTGAGAAAGTGGCAAAGGTCTTTGTCCGCAATGAGCTTATCCCGTTACAGGACAGGATCCGCGAGATAAACGGCTGGCTCGGTCAGGAGGTCATCCGCTTTAAAAACTACTCACTGGACACTGACAACGGCTGAACATCGCCGCCTGCGGGCGGCTTTTTTACATCCCGTCATCACGCCCTCACACGCTCACCACCGCACAAAACACCCCGCAGACACACCAATGCCCCGGCGCACAATCTAAACGCCATCACGACGCGCAGAGACGCTGAAAAAATAAAATCAGCACCACCGCCAGCGCGCAGTGCTTTCCCCGCCTCGCCCGCCCGCTTCATGGGGCGGTTTTAATGCAGTTGCAATACCGCTTTTGAGCCACGCCAGTCTTGGCGGACGCACGGCCAGAACATGTAACTCCGGCACATGCAAAACCATGCACATATTGCATGCACAGATAAAAACGGGGATATCACAGAAAAAGCACAAAAAAACCGGCATTCATGATGCCGGTTCTGATCAATTTTTATAGTTGTCACTGGCCGCGCAATGCACCAATCACACTGTTGAGGCACGTACTGACAACAATTAGCAGAAAAATCGTTGTCCACGGACTTTCATAAATGTGAGATAACATCTTGATATAGATCATTTTATTTATTCATTCTGATGTGATTTAACAGGTATTTTATAACGACCATAAGCTCATCTTTACTGGCTTGTTCAACCATTTTTTCAGTGTAACTGTCCACCTCGCGAGAGCTCAGGTCGTTATTTGAGGCCATTACAGTTAGCCTCTTTGCCCAGTCGGCATAAGGGTCTTTAATTGATGAAAGGGAACTATGCATGTCCAAAAATCTCGAATTATTCAACCAACAGACGGCAGAAATCTTTGCGGTGCTATGGGATAACTTTCCTGTACCACAAGTCATCACCTACAAAAAATTTAACGCCGCGTTACCTGATGACTACTTTGACCAACTTAACTCACCAGAAATGAAAGCACTGAATCAGTTGCGTAGTGTGGTTGATGGCACATTCACTTTCCTAAGCGAAAACGGCTATATTCTGTACGGAACAGACCATCAGACCGGTTTTCATGATGTGCGCCTGACCGAGAAAGCACTCGCGGTGCTCAACAAAAAACCCGAAGCACTTGGCGGTAATGAAACGATGGGTGATAAAATTATCAGTGCAGTAAAAGACGGAACTCCAGGTGTAATTGCTGGAGCAGTGACAAACCTGTTGACTCTTGGCGTTAATTTTGTGACGTCAGCTTCATAGCTAACTACTTTCTGAGGTTTCTAATCAACGCCGCCTGCATCGAAAGTAAATTCCTGCACTTGCGGCGTTACTAACGCCAAGTCATTTTAATTATTGATGCTTTTATGCAATACATTCAATATGTTAATTTGCAGTATTAGCCTTTAAAGTAAGCACCTTCGATTTGTAACGTTGCTCAATCACTCCCATTGAATGCAAACGGCCAAAGAGCTTTTTGGCAATGATTGTTTCTCTCGCATTTTCGGCGTCTTTAATTATTTTCCAATAATCTATTTCCCTAGCCATCAAAAAATGCTGCTCATTCCTAACTTTTAAAGCATTACCGAATACAATAACTCCAGTTACCAACTTAGGCTTATCTCTGGCATATAATTTTGTTTTCGTTGGGTGTATAACATGTCCATGCTTATTAACGATCTTACGAATTACAGCGCAAAACAATCGATTTACGTTACTACCTGAAAAAGTGAGATCATCAACATAAACAGTCATGTTAACTCGTAACTTTTGGCAAAGTTGATATATTTCACCAAACATTCTTGAATTTGCAAAATATGCCAACGGCATACTGATGCGACTACCTGTTGGTAATCGGTCATGACAAGTACATATGTGGGACAAAACATCAGCAACATCAGATGACATTTTCATCACCGAAAAGAAAAAAGAAAATATCATCCCTCTTGTAGTTGATGGAAAAAAAGCTTTAATATCTGTTGTCATCATCTTTTCATTATTAAGATGAGCTTTAGCATTCGTCACATTAGAGCACTTCTTCTTCCCCGAGTGCAGATATTCTGGCAAAGCAATCCGTGATAACAAACTTGCAATTCGTGTATGTACAAGTTCTAGTTTTTCTAAAGGCTTTTGTATTTTTCGTGCTTTTCCTTTTTTAGAAAGTTGCTCAAAAACGGAATAGTTTCCTTCATCTTTTCTCAAAGAGTATAATTCTTCAAGACTAACACAAAGCAAATTCGCCAGTTTTCTTTTACTTTTGAGTTTGTAAAATGGCGAATCCATTATGTCATAAGATTTATTTTTAGTATTAACCTTAAGCTTTTTCCGTTTTTTCATTTTTATTACTTACCCACTCCAGAACATCCAGAACTTTACCGGCTAAATTTAAACGCAATCGCTTAGACAAACGGCCTTGCGTGCCTAATGATTCCGAAAAGAATACTAAAGAGGATACTGGTATGTCGAAATGGGAGGCGTAACGCTCTAAGACTTCAATCGACGGTGACCAAACTCCGCTTTCAAGCGATACTATTTTGTCTTTTGGAATACCTAAAGATGAAGATAACTCAACTATTGATTCTTTATGGTATTGCCTTATTAAACGAAGGGCTTTATGTAACATAGGCAACTCCATGCTATTGAAACTAGGGAGGACGCATTACTCACCACCCCCTTCTAAGTAGTCCAGTGCTCGAGTGACTAAATCAAACAGTCTAATACCCCATTTGAATAATTCCCAAGCATAACCAGCCCTCTTTTTCAGGTTTGACTTGTTCTGCGCCTGCTGTTCGTTGGTTAATTTATCATTCTTCATGATTTGCTCCTTATGCCCATAGTGTGCAAACGGTATGTCTGCTCCAACACTATGGTTCGCCCTCATAAGGATGAGATTGAACAGCACTAGCTCCCTGCTCCACGAACCCTTTGTCGCCCAAAGGGTTCGAATTCCCATACGCCATACCACCTGGTCCTGTGACTCTTGTCGCTGGCAGGGGCGTTGCGCGGGGTAAACGGTAGAAAGTGTTAACTTTCCACGGGTAAAAAATACCCAATTGATGGCGATGTATCTCACTAACTAACCAATAATTGCATCATAACAAGTAAACCGTTGTATTTGATCTTTCTATATATAATATTTTTTCATATAAAATCAAACATTAACAATCAAGAAGAATAACACATATTAAAGCGATATACGATATGCTTTCATTACATTGAATTTTAAAATGTTTTATATGAAAAATGACACGTCATCTTGAAACCCGAACCACTCATTAGCAACCAGATACGTGAATTTTTTCCCGCCATAATTTACGGTTGCCCCACGCGCCAGCGCCTCAAGCTCCCATCGCTGGGGCAAGATTCCATTCTGAGCAAGGTCAACGCGGATACGGGTGATTTGCAATCGTTCCGACCGGCTCAGTCTGGCCGATGGTGCAATTTCATGTGGTTTTAACGGGTTTCCGTTTCTTTGCTGACGGTTTGGTCTTCTCAGGCCGTGTTTTAATGCGCTTTTGAGCGCCCTCACGACCTCCGGGTCATTCCATTCGATAACACCGTCATCAACCAGATTAAGCACTGCTGCGGCGTGCTCAGAAGGTGTGGGAGCCGGTAACGAAGTATCACCACCGGTGAGCTTTCCACAGTTATTGACAGGACTCCGAGGCGCGGCGATGCCGCTTTTTAAAGTCAAAGGCTCAACGACCGGCACTTTCGGAACAATGCGCCAGTCCGTCGTTCTGGTGATATGAATATGACGCGCGCCGAGATGCGGCGCGTAAATGCCGACCACTCTCTCGACTTCTTCCTCATACTCGTTAACTTCATCCGACGGGCTACGGGCGACCCTGACAGTCTGACAATCGCGCGGGACATTTGCCCCGCCCTGCGCGCTGATATACAACGCAAAATCACCACTGTCTGCGGCAGCGCGAGCAGCCTCGACGCGTTCGTCAAACTCATCAGCAATACTGACGCCGCGAGGCAATTTGCGTAGTTCACGGTAAGCCCCCATTGTCGGCAGGCCAACCGTTTTAAATTGCGGGATGCGCCACGTTGACGCCCATGCGGTAACAGCCGCGGCAGTATCTTTAAGCGGCTTACCGGTATCGTTATCGAGCTGACCATCCAGTGCATAGCCGTCGATATTTTTTGAAATGTATTTCGCGATATATCCCGCAGCACCGCCCCGGTTAAGGTGCTTTGCCTGAAAACGGTTTCGCGCGGCTCCTCTTTCGTCACCATCCTCTTTGAGCGCATAGCGACGCATGATTTCGATAATCTGGTTACGCTGGCGTGGATTACAAAAAAGCATCATATGCCAGTGCGGCGTTCCGTCGTGGTGTGGCTCGACGACACGCAAACCGTAGACCTGTAAATCATTATCCTTGAATGCCGTGCGCATCAGGCTCCAGATACGGCAGAGATAACGCTGCGCATCCTTTGGATTAAATGCCTCATCGTTCCAGCCGTGATTTAGCTGGACGGTTTTACTTTCGCCTTTTCTGACCTGACGTGTCGGGTGATACTTTGACGGCGCGGTCAGCGTGATAAACATCCCCACATCACCCTCTGCTGCGGCGTAACGCTCAATACCGGCAATGGTGTTCATCAGCTCCATCCGGCGAATTTCAGGATTAGAAATACTGCCCATCACCTTACTGATAAGGTCGATGCGCTCGCCGGTTTCCCTGTTTTCAAGGTCACACGATTTAAGAAATTCCAGATTTGCCTGGCGGCGCGCACGCACATCACGAATGGCGTGTTTACTGGCATAAGGAGAACGGTCTTTATTGACCTCCCCGACAGCAATCAGTAACGCTTCATGCCAGCGCATACGCTGGCCTTTAAGCTGATGAGTCCACCACTCATCGTTAAACAGACGGGCAATGGCAGAATATGCCTGCCTCGTGGTCATCTGTCCTTTACGGTATTTTTTCCAGTAAAGCGGGGAAATATTGAAAGCACGTGCAGCGCCAGCAACATGACCATACAGATGCGCCTGCGCCTCATCCGTAAACAGCGATTCTTTTTCGCCATGCGCATCCACCCAGGCATCGCAGAGTTCCTCATACATCATGAAAAGCTGCGATGAGATACGGGCGGCAAACTTTTTCAGCTCCTTGTCATTCATCCCCGGCAGACGCGCATAGTGGTCACGCTCAGCCAGAAACAGCATCGACGCTTCGGTGTTCATTTCATGGCGCTGATTCACACGCTCAATGCGCGGCCATAAACGACGCTGAAAAGTGGATGTGAGGAAATAAAACCCGTGCACCGGGCTTTTATTGCGCCGGATGTAGTCATAGCGTGAAGTAAACAGCGAGCGCAAAAAGTAAGGCAGGCGGTTAATCGTGGATAAAACACCTTGCACCTGACGCATCTCGTCACGTGTAAGGGGTCTTTCGCGCCCGACAGCCTCGCGTGGCGCGTTCCATGCATAAGCACCGGCAAACGTCTTACCGGTGCCTGCGGAAAATGCTGACGGAGGGACAAAACGCCCGGAGGCTTTAACGGCCATATGAGCCAAAAGCCTCTGAACAACGCCTGCTGAGTTGCTCAACCTGCGCGTTTAAATCAGCAAAAGACTTTGCGCTTCCGGTCAGAATATCGTGATGCATCAGGCCGGAAACGAGCTGGCTTAATTTCGGATAATAACCAACCACCGCCAGCCATTCCTGACCGGCGTTTTTACCGCTTTCCGCTCTCTTTTTCTCGTGGAGAATAAACTGAAAGCTGTCACTGGTAACGACATAACGTTCGCCAATTTCAATACGAATACTCATGCCGTTCTCCGGTAATGTTTGTTTTTTGCTTCAAAGACTGACTGGCAGGAAACACAACGCGTGGCTGACGGGTAAGCCGCACGACGGGCTGCAGGTATTGGCGCGTCACACTCTTCGCAAACCAGCGCAGAAGCACCGCAATGTTTTACCCTTGCCGCGTTAATCTGGCGCTCCAGTAATTCAGCCTGTTGTTCCTGAATAAAATCTACGTTGTCCGGCATTATCAGCTCCTTTTATCGTTAAGTTGCCTGGATACATCAGCGCAATAACTGGCAAGTTCTGTCGTTAATTTTGTCAGTTCATCCACTGAGGAAATTTGCTTGTGGAATACAGCGCGTTTAACAAGTAAATTGACCACATCAGACAGGAGGTTTAATTCATTCTGATAAATCGCGATAACAGATTCAGTTATGTCGCGTTTTTCTTTATCAAGGCAAAGTTGAATAAGAGACAAATCGCCATTTTTCATAACGGCGATTTTTAAGGCGTTATTCAGTAATACAACTGAATGAGAACAGGACATCAAAGCACCTCCCCGCGAGACAATCCGATATTGTGAAATTTTTCCGACTCCTGACTGAGCAGCTCGACTATCTCCACGCGGGATAACTCCGCCTTTGTGATGTGGCGAATCATGGCGTCAAGATGAGAAGAAAAGCGCGTCGCTGCGTCGGCCTGTGCTTCGGTTCTGGCTTGTTGCAGCAGTAATGCGTATTTACCGCACTGATTTTCAGAAACTGTATGCATGACTTTCTCCAGGCAAAAAGAAGCCCCGCACAATTAAGTGCGTTAAAAACTCTGGTTAATTACTTAATGCAGATATTGCTCTGGTTTTACCGACGTCAGAATTGTCGGTGCATACTCAAACAGGCTGAATAATTCACGTAATGCACGGAATAAAGCATCACGCCAGTAACATGACTCTTCATTAATTCGCCAGTATGGCTGGTTGAATTCTTTTTCAGTCAATCCGGCATGCATAAATAAAGTACGACGCTGACTGACTGTTAAAAAACTAATATATGCATACTCACTTGCACCGACCTGACGGCGTTTTGAGAATGCCCCACGCAATTCATCAATTGCACAAACCAGCCGTTCACGTTCGACGTCGTTCATTTCTTCAAAACGCATCGTTGCGTGACGTTGTTTTAACTGCGCATGAAAGCAAACTGTTAGCCGTTCGCGCTCCATCATCTGATTATAATAATCACATGTATCCTGCCAGCGAGGAACGGCAAGATGCTTACCAATTATCCGGCGCATGGTTGCTGGCTGTTTTTCAACGAGATTGAGCGTCATCACTGTCATTTCCATACCCTCCGGCTTTTCAGAAAGGTCAGAGCCTTTTTTAACGGACTCTGTTTTTTGGTGCGGATAATGATTCCCTTACGCCCCTTACCGTGGGTGATGGTGAAGTCAATCGCCCTGGGGCTTTCGTTACGCAGTAACTGAGCAATACAACGAGGCTCATTCATACGGTTCTCCTTAACGTGGTTCACCGAGACCTAACCACATCAACCAGCCGTCACGAATCTCTTTAGGGCGGCTTTCATAAGCCAGTTTTAGTCCGTTATTCCATGCCGGAAGGTATACCCAATATTCACCTGCACGACCTGAAGCTGATTGTGGATCGGTCATATCAATTACAGGCAGCTTTCCTTTATCGATCATCCGACGAACCGCTCCTGTCGATTTTCCTATTAGTTTTGCGAACTCCTGATAAGGAATCGCATCAGTCATGAGTGTTACTTGCTTGCTCATGTCGTCCCCCAGCCCTCATGAATTGCGTTTAATGCCTTATAATGCCTTTTAGTGCCCACATCCAAGCACTAAACAATCTACATCTAAACTAAATACTATTGAGATCTAAACACTATGTCAAACACGATAAGCGAGAAGATAGTCTTAATGCGAAAATCAGAGTATTTGAGCAGACAACAACTTGCTGATTTAACAGGGGTACCGTATGGCACGCTGAGTTACTATGAAAGTGGTCGTTCAACACCTCCAACAGATGTCATGATGAACATCCTGCAGACCCCACAATTCACCAAATACACTTTATGGTTCATGACCAATCAGGTCGCTCCTGAGTCCGGGCAAATTGCGCCCGCTCTCGCACACTTTGGGCAAAACGAAACAACGTCGCCCCACTCCGGTCAAAAGACTGGTTAACAATTCATCGTGAATATATTCATTACAAGTGCCTACTATTGGTGGCTAAATTTCAGCCACCACGAAAAAAGCGATTAGTAGTCGCAAAAAAACACACCACTCGGAGGGTTTTCTGATGGCAATCAAAAAACTCGATGATGGTCGATATGAAGTGGACATCCGCCCTACTGGACGTAATGGAAAACGCATCCGTAGGAAGTTTGATAAGAAAAGCGAAGCTGTCGCTTTCGAGAAATACACGTTGTACAACCACCACAATAAAGAATGGCTATCAAAACCAACAGACAAGCGACGTCTGTCGGAGCTGACACAGATCTGGTGGGATTTAAAGGGTAAACACGAAGAGCATGGGAAATCTAATCTTGGAAAAATTGAAATCTTCACAAAAATAACGAATGACCCATGCGCATTTCAAATTACGAAATCGCTTATCAGCCAGTACTGCGCCACCCGAAGAAGCCAGGGTATTAAACCTTCGAGTATCAATCGTGATTTGACATGTATTAGCGGCATGTTTACAACCCTGATTGAAGCGGAGTTATTCTTTGGTGAGCACCCTATCAGAGGGACAAAAAGGCTTAAGGAGGAAAAACCAGACACAGGCTATCTCACGCAGGAAGAAATTGCCTTACTGCTTGCAGCTCTTGACGGCGACAACAAAAAGATTGCGATTCTTTGCCTGAGTACTGGAGCACGTTGGGGAGAAGCAGCTCGTTTGAAAGCAGAAAATATCATCCATAACCGCGTCACGTTTGTTAAAACGAAAACAAACAAACCACGCACCGTCCCGATCTCAGAGGCTGTTGCCAAAATGATCGCGGATAACAAACGAGGTTTTTTATTCCCTGATGCTGATTACCCTCGCTTCAGACGAACAATGAAAGCAATAAAACCGGATTTGCCAATGGGGCAAGCCACACATGCACTAAGGCACAGCTTTGCCACTCATTTCATGATTAATGGAGGAAGTATTATCACGCTACAACGGATACTAGGTCACACACGGATTGAGCAAACTATGGTTTACGCTCATTTTGCGCCAGAGTACCTTCAGGACGCCATTTCTCTTAATCCGTTAAGAGGGGGTACTGAGGCCGAGAGTGTCCACACAGTGTCCACAGTAGAGTAACGTTTAAGGGCTTTCAGTGGTAATTTATGCCGCTCAAACCCGCATTGTACCGTTGAAAGCCCCTACTGGTGACACCCTAAATCTCCCTTACACGGGCTTATTTTTTTATGCATAAGCCCTATCTCTGGTAACCGTCTTCCATTGACCACATCGATAGAATCCTCCTTCATAGCACGATGCCTTTCACTTATCGGCATCGTGCTCCCACAGGTTCCGGCTACGCACAGCCAGAACGCGCATATTTGACGCTTACCAAAAAATATTCTCACTCTCCACATTTGAATGTCAGACGAGCGACACCATGTAATCCTACACCTTCTGTCTTCAGCTCAACTATTTGCATTTTTTTGCCCTGAGTAACACAGAAATGAGTTGCATCATTTTTTACTATATTTTCTGCACCAGATATTCTACCCCTGGCTAAAGAAGCTTCGGCTTCGGTGTAGTATTGGTTATCGAGTTTACGCTGAATATTACTTTTATATGCAAGACCAAATTTACCGATACTTGTCTCATCATTATGCACAGCACAACCAGACATAATAAAAATACTAATTAATGATATAGCAGCTATCTTTTTCATCTCACCTTCCCCCATTAAATACCAACGACACTCTCTAGTGTTTAAATATAATAATGGCATGATTATTATAATTGAATAGGATTATAATAAATGTTCTGTACAACATTTCCTACATAAGTAGGAATTACGGACATTGAGGCCCTTCAGGGTAACTCCATGGGGGCTTTAATATATTATATTGAAGATGCCACTGTTTAGTTGAATATTAGGTATATGCTCTTTTTTGAAATTTATCGGTGGCAGCCGTTAGTATTCGCTGTCCCCATTGCAAGCTCCTGGTGGTAACCACTGAATCCTCCATACTTGAACTGACTTTTTATCCTCCGACTTTCATCCTGTTCTGACTCCACCTTTTGTTTTCTGCTCTACACTATCTACAGACCAATCATAAAGGCACATACGATCATGGCAGAATTTCCCGCCAGCTTACTGATTCTTAATGGCAAAAGTACTGACAATCTACCCTTGCGCGAAGCAATTATGCTGTTGCGTGAGGAAGGAATGACGATCCATGTGCGGGTCACCTGGGAGAAAGGCGATGCCGCACGATATGTAGAGGAGGCCCGGAAGTTGGGCGTCGCAACGGTGATTGCCGGTGGTGGCGATGGCACCATTAATGAAGTTTCTACGGCGTTGATTCAGTGTGAGGGGGATGACATACCCGCGCTGGGAATTTTGCCATTAGGAACCGCCAATGATTTTGCCACCAGTGTAGGGATTCCTGAGGCACTGGATAAGGCGCTGAAACTGGCAATTGCCGGTGACGCCATTGCGATAGATATGGCGCAGGTCAACAAACAAACCTGTTTTATTAATATGGCGACAGGCGGATTTGGGACGCGTATTACCACAGAAACGCCGGAAAAATTAAAAGCCGCGCTGGGTAGCGTCTCTTACATCATTCATGGCTTAATGCGTATGGATACTCTGCAACCGGACCGTTGTGAAATCCGCGGTGAAAACTTTCACTGGCAAGGTGACGCCCTGGTCATTGGTATTGGTAACGGGCGTCAGGCCGGTGGCGGTCAGCAATTGTGTCCGAACGCGTTAATTAACGATGGCTTGCTGCAACTGCGCATTTTTACCGGCGATGAAATACTTCCGGCTCTCGTATCAACCTTAAAATCTGACGAAGATAACCCGAATATTATCGAAGGCGCTTCGTCGTGGTTTGATATTCAGGCACCACACGACATCACCTTTAATCTTGATGGCGAACCGTTGAGTGGGCAAAATTTTCATATTGAAATACTTCCGGCAGCGTTGCGTTGTCGATTACCACCAGATTGTCCACTGTTGCGTTAATCAAACTATTCTCTCTTGAACCAGGGAGAATCCGTAATGCCGGATGCGGTGTAAACACCTTATCCGGCATACAGAACAATACTACACCGTAATTAATTTTACCCGCGTCTTCTGCAATGCCAGTTTATCCACCTCTGACACAGCATCATCGGTAATAATAATGTCAATTTTTTCGATTGGTAGTACCTGATTAAAACCGCGACGGTTAAATTTCGATGAATCGAGAACGGCAATCACTTTATTAGCGGCTGTGACCATCGCACCGCTAATAGAATAACCTTCATTAAAGGTCGTAATACCATTAACCGCATCAATACCATCAGCACCGACAAACATTAAATCGGCATTAATATCCTGTAATGAACGCTCGGCAATGGAACCATGCATCGAGCGCGTTTTATGGCGGACCGTGCCACCACAGACGACCAGAGTAATGTCTTTATTTTCGGAAAGGGCAAACGCTGCCGGGAGACTGTTGGTAATCACCGTGATATTTTTGGCGGTCATTAATCCTTCGGCGATAAGCATTGTCGTACTTCCGCTGTCGAGAATAACGGTCATCCCTTCGTGGATCATTTTGACTGCCGCCTGCGCTATTCTGTTTTTTGGCGCGCTGGCGAGCTGAAATCGCTCTTTAAACCCGACTTCCTGGGTCTCGGTTTCACTATTACCAGACATTATTTTCGCCGCACCGCCATGAAAGCGCGTAACCACGCCTTTTTGTTCGAGAAAGCGCAAATCGGCACGGATTGTCGCTTCCGAGGCAGCAAATACTCCCGCCAGATCCTGAACAAGCACGGTTCCCTGTTCATTCACTAATTGGATGATCTTATTCCTTCGCTCGAATGAATTCATCGTCATTTACCCATATTCAATTGTGGCTAGTGTAAACGAAGGGGGACCATTGGTGAATGATCTGTTTTGCACAATACCGGGCCAGCATCACGCTGGCCCGCGGTTTCAGGGAATGAGCAACACTTTGCCCGGCATAGCATTACGAGCGATGTCACGCACCGCCTGGGCGAAGCTTTCAAAGCTTCCACGGTGAGCGATTAATGGCTCCAGGCTTAACTTACGTTCTGTCAGCAACCGGCTCGCCGTTTCCCACTCCTGCCCCGGCCAAGGGCTGGAGTAGTTCATCCAACTGCCGATAACCGTCAGCTCTTTACGCAATATTTTGCCAAACGTTGCCGATGTTAAATGCAGATCCTGATGCAACGTGCCCACCAGCGCCAGTTGGGCATGAGGACCGGCAATCTCTACCGCCAGTTCGACAGTTTGCGGTACGCCAGCCGTCTCGAGGATAAGCTGATTAAAGCGCAGTTCGCGTAAAACGCTCTGCATTTGCGGCGCGCTCATTTCGCTACTGTTAAATGTTTGCATCGCACCGAAAGATTTTGCCAGTGCCAGTTTTTCTGAACTAATGTCGATCGCCGTCACACTCTTTGCTCCCAGCGCGACAGCGCACTGAATGGCCAGCAGGCCAATGGTTCCGGCACCAATAATAATAACGTTTTTATTCTCACAACCTTGCGCTAAATGAAAAGCATGCAGACCAACGGTAATCGGCTCAATAAAAGCCCCATCCTCAATAGGCATATCCGTGGGTAGAGCAAAGACATTTTTTCGCTTAACGACAATATATTCAGCAAATCCACCATCACGCCGCGAGCCAATAAAATCATATTTTGCGCACTGGGAATAAAACCCTTTCAGACACTCTGGACAAGTAAAACAGGGTAATAACGGCACACAGGCAACCGCATCGCCAGGGTGTAAATCATCAACACCGGATCCCACCGCATCAATATAGCCGCTAAATTCATGGCCTAACGTTATTGGATAATAATGTGCACCATTTTTAAATATCCTGGGTAAATCGGAACCACATAAGCCCGAGCTGGCAATTTTTACCCGCACCTCATCCTGATGTTTAATTTCAGGAATGACGCTTTCTGCAACGCGCACGATACCATCAGTATCATTCACCACTGATTTCATAAAAACTCCTGATTGTTAAGGGGGATAACCTCCCCCTCAGGTAAAAATTATTCTGCGAGAACGACTTTCTCTTGTTTAATAAAGCCACGCGCTCTACGCCAGGTCATGAAAATACCGGTCAGATAAATTGCACCGATAATAATGAAACCGGGAATATTTTGCGGGGAGAAAACCTGAATCAGTAACCAGGTAATGGGAGAACCGCCCTGATCCATTGAAGCCACCATACCCCCGGCTTTTAACGCCCCAGCATTAGCCGCCAGTTGGGTGTGCAAACCAATAGTTTGCGTCGCGATCCACAGGGTGATGCTCATAATGATGACACCCGAGATTAAGGTGCGGAACAGATTTCCACGATGCACGGCGACCGCCATCGCCACGAAGAAGCCGATGGTGGCAAGATCGCCAAACGGCAGCACCTGATTACCCGGCACACAAACAGCAATTAAAATGGTGAGTGGGATAAAAATCAGGCTTGCCGATACCACCGCCGTATGTCCCAGCAGCAACGCCGGATCAAGGCCAATCAGGAACTCCTGACCGCCGAACTTCGCCTGTAAACGACTACGAGCCTGCTTAGCGATGGGCGTTAAACCATCCATGATGGGTTTAATCACCCGTGGCATTAGCAGCATCACTGCCGCCGTTTTTACCGCCAGCTGCAATACACCTTTGACATCGTAACCCGCGAGGATGCCGATAATCAGCCCCATCACAAAACCCACGGTGACAGGCTCGCCAAATGGACCAAATTTGCGCTGAATATCGTCGGCGCTAAATTTAATTCGGTTAACGCCTGGGATTTTCTCGATGATAGCATCGACCAGCACCGCAATCGGCCCCATATACGCCGACGTACCGTGCGGAATAGCAATACCTTCCAGCTCAAAGAAATTTCGGGTATCGCGGGCAAACCAGTCGCCGAGCTTATAAACAAACGCCGCGTGAATTACCACACCTGCCATCCCTATCATCCATGAACCGGTTGCCAGATGCAGCAACGCGCCGGTGAAGGTCATATGCCAGATATTCCAGATATCAACATTTACCACCCGCGTCATACGGGTCAGTAACATCGCCACGTTAACCAGAATCGCAATCGGAATCGCCACCAGCGCAATTTGCGACGCCCAGGTCATTGGTGAAGAGCCCGGCCAGCCAACATCGACCACATGCAGATTCAGGTCGAAATTTTCCGCCATCGCTTTCGCCGCCGGGCCAATGGAATCCAGCATTAAGCCAATCACAAGGCCAATGCCAACAAAGCCAATCCCGATATGCAGACCCGCTTTAAAGCAATCGCCTGCCTTCATGCCTAATATTTTAGAAAAAATAATGATGACAATCGGAAGCATCACCGTAGGGCCGAGGTCGAGAATATAACGCATGACTTCTGAAAACATAGGTCACCCCTGTAAGATAGTCAGAATTTTATTTTGTAATGCTTCGATACCGACACCAGAAATAAAAGGCATGCCGTGAACTAACGGAATATCGCCAAAACTACGATCCACTTTGGCAGTGGTGCATATCAAATGCACACCATCCATATAGGTTTCTATTTCATTAACCCGACACTGGATTAATTCAACAGGAATATTATGATTCTGACACAACTCTTTAATTTCTTCCGCCGCCATCGTAGAGGTCGCAACCGCGCCTCCGCAAGCGACAATAATCTTGCGTTTCATAAATAGTCCTTTTTATTGTTACAGAGGGATTTATTCGTCTGAATCTAAAACATACTTTGTGAAGTATTCCTTTAACTGAGTTTCAGGAAGAGTAATTAGTGTCTCGACGATATCGGGCTGTTGTAACTTGCCAAATAAACAGCGTAAAAGTTTCAATTGCTGCTGCGGATTTTCCACAATCAACGCAATAACCAACGACACCTCCACGTCGTTATCATCATCCGCTTGCTGAAAATGAACTTTATTTGTTGGCCTTAACAGATAAATGGCTGACGACTTAGCATGAATCGCCTCACAATGCGGTATAGCAATGGCGTGCTGCTCAAGCATTATCCCGGTAGGGAATTCTGCTTCTCTGGCAATTAATGCCTGTGGCCAGGTATCATAAACCACACCTTTCGCGAGCATCTCATTACCGATATGGGTTAAAACTTCGCTACGATCGACAAAAGAAATTCCGCTACGAACAAACAGGTTAGTCATATACCGTCCTTATTCCGCACAGCCGTAGCGATAGGCGCGCAAAACATCATAAATTTTATCCATAATCAGCTGATGCGGTATTGCTGATAATTCCCCGGACTGAATGCGTTCAAATTGTTTGGGAAGATACTGACTAATCATGCCCAGTGGGATGTCCACGCCTTCAAGATTCACCATCATCGTTTCGACGCTATTTTTAATCCGACTATGCGGCCAGTAATAACGAATACGATCCGACAGGCTGTAACGAATATCCAGTAATGAATCGTTAAAACCCGTACGATAATATTTTTTCCAGTATTGCGGTTCGTCGAGCATCACTTCTTCAATTACCGCCAGGCAACCGCTGCGATTTTCAGGGGCGATAAGTTCCTGCTCAATTTGTGCCAGTGCAAATATCGCCTCGCGTAAAGCAAAGGTTAATGCGGGACCGACTTTCAATATTGCAAAGTGATCGCGGACTAATTCCCAATAAGCCGTCCGGGTCTGGTAATCGGTAGAATGTGCTTCATAAACCATTCGGGTGCTTTCTATCCATTGCGCCAGCGGCTGCGCTTCCTGCGGCTGATAATGGATAATATTGCTGTGATCAAATTCCACGCCCGGCTGCACCACGATGGCAATCACGCGTGTTAACGCCTCTGTCAGCCCACGGGCAATAAAGGCCTTTTGATGCGTACGTAAAGTATTGGCGGCATCTTCAACATGGGTGATGTGTACTGACTGAATGGCGCTGGCCTCACCGCCCGGAACCGGAACTTCGGTGCCAATGACATAGCTCAGTTGCTCACGCTGGCAATCTGTCGCCACACTTTCCGCAGCAAAGCAAAGCACAGCAGCTCGTTCCGCAACCGTTTCTGGTGCTAACGGTATGGGATCCCCCGCGCAGGACATTGACGCATCAAGATGAATTTTACTGAAACCGGCACGAACATATTCCTTTACCAGCTCGACGGATTTTTCCATCGCCACATCCGCATTTTCTTGCTGCCAGCAGTTTGGCCCCAGATGATCGCCGCCGAGAATAATGCGTTCGCGTGCAAACCCAACTTTATCGGCAATCGTAAAAACAAATTCGCGAAAGTCTGCCGGTGTCATTCCGGTATAACCGCCAAATTGATTGACCTGGTTTGACGTTGCTTCAATCAGCACTTTGCGCGTGCTGTTGCGATCAAATGCCAGCGCCGCTTCGATAACCAACGGATGGGCAGAACAGACTGAACATATGCCGATATGTTCACCAGCTTTATGCCGGGCAATTAACGTTTTCATGTTTTTTCCTTATTAAATGGCAGGTGCGTTATGCCCTGCCCTCGCAGCCACAATCGGCAATCACTTTGCTCACCACATCGCGCATTGCGGATTTAGCCGACTGCAAATAATCCCGGGGATCGGTCGCTTCAGGGTGCTCGGTCAGGTAATTTTTTAACGCCTGCGAGAAGGCATTTTTCAGCTCCGTTGCAACGTTGATTTTGCATATCCCCAGTTTGATGGTTTGCTGAATATCCTTAGTCGATAACCCTGACGCGCCATGCAGCACCAGCGGTAAGTTCACCCACTGGCGAATGTTCTCCAGTCGAGAAAAATCAAGCGCCGGTGCGCTGGCATACATCCCATGAGCCGTGCCGATGGCGACCGCCAGGGAATCAATTCCGGTTGCCTCGGCAAATTCACGCGCCTGAGCGGGGTTGGTATAAAAAGCATCGGCTTCATTGACTTGCACATCATCTTCCTGGCCGCCAAGTTGCCCCAGCTCCGCTTCGACGCTGACATCAAAGCGATGGCAAAAATCCACCACCTCTTTGACCCGTGAAATATTTTGCGCAAAAGGCAAATGCGAGGCGTCAATCATGACTGAGCGCACGCCAGAACGAACCTTCTGAGCGATATCGTCAAATTTCGTGTGATGGTCGAGATGAATTGCCAGTGGATGGTGATATTGCTTCGCCATCGCGCTGACCAGCGCCAACAGATTTTCTGTACCAGCATGAGTAAATGTGCCAGGCGTTCCGGCGATGATGACCGGCGCATGCAGGTTGGCAGCGGTTTCCACCACCACTTGCATCGTTTCGAGATTGTGAATATTGAATGCCGGAACCGCATAACCGCCGCGCTGTGCGTTGTTCAGCATCTGCTTTGTCGATACCACGTACATTTTCATATCCTGTCGTTTGCTTTCGATTTCAAAATATAATGAAATGATTTGTTTTTAAATGTCGAGATAACGATCACAAAAACGACAATGTGAAAATTGTTCGAGGAGTAAAAGGCAAAAAAAACGGCCTCCCGATAGGGAAGCCGTAGCAAAGTGCGCGTGTTTTTATGCCGGATGCGGTGTAAACATACGTGGCAGTGCTATGTAGGCATGATAAGACGCTTCCGCGTCGCATCAGGCATAGGTTGCCGGATGCAGTGTAAACGCCTTATCCGTCCTACGGGGTGGTGCTGTTCGTATGAGGCGTATCAGGCAATAGTAATTTTGCTATCGAGATAAACGTCCTGCACGGCATTAATCAGTTTCACGCCGTCAGCCATCGATTTCTTGAACGCCTTACGTCCAAGAATCAGCCCCATTCCGCCAGCGCGTTTGTTGATAACCGCAGTACGCACTGCATCGCTGAGGTCAGTTTCACCGCCCGCAGCACCGCCGGAGTTTATCAACCCAGCCCGACCCATATAGCAGTTAGCTAACTGATAACGCACCAGATCAATCGGGTTTTCGCTGGTCAATTTGCTGTAAACACGATCGTCGGTGTAACCGTAATTAATTGCTTTATAGCCGCCGTTATTTTCCGCCATTTTTTGTTTGACGATATCTGCACCGATGGTTGCCGCCAGATGGTTTGCCTGACCGGTCAGGTCGGCGGAAACATGGTAATCAACGCCATCTTTCTTAAAGGCGGAGTTACGCAAATAGGCCCACAGCACTGTCACCATACCCAGCTCGTGCGCACGTTCAAAAGCCGCAGAAATTTCTTCAATCTGGCGACGTGACTCTTCCGAGCCAAAATAGATAGTCGCACCAACCGCAACCGCGCCCATGTTGAACGCCTGCTCCACGCTGGCATACAGCGTTTGATCGTAGGTATTCGGGTAACTTAGCGTCTCGTTGTGATTAAGTTTGACGAGGAATGGAATGCGATGCGCATAACGCCGCGATACCGACGCCAGCACGCCGTAAGTTGACGCCACACAGTTACAGCCCGCTTCGATCGCCAGTTCAACAATGTTTTTCGGGTCAAAGTAGAGCGGGTTAGCAGCAAATGAAGCTCCGGCAGAGTGCTCAACGCCCTGGTCAACCGGCAGAATAGAAAGATATCCTGTGCCAGCCAGACGCCCGGTGTTGTACAACGTCTGCATATTACGTAACACCGCTGGCGGGCGATTATTGTCAATCATTACGCGGTCTACGTAGTCATGTCCGGGGAGATAAAGCTGGTCAGAAGGAATTGTCATACAACGGTGCTGTAAAAGGTTGTCGGCGTCTTTGCCAAGCAACTGCGCAATATCTGTCATTACTATGCTCCCGTAAATTCCGATTGGATATCGGCTATGGATTGTCCTGGCCCGCCTTTTGCGGGCAATCATAATCCTGGTCGTTACGGGCGAGTTTTTCCATCTTTTGGATGTTTTTTCAGCGTTTTCTGTTGGCTCGATTCATCAGAAAAAATGTTAGCGCGGTCAAGTTTTCACCGCAAAGGTATTTAAAAGGTATTATTAAGTGGTATTGTCATCGCGTACCTTACATTACCTGTCATGAAGGAATTAAAAGATGAAAACAACAGCAAAGCTGTCGTTCATGATGTTTGTTGAATGGTTTATCTGGGGCGCGTGGTTTGTGCCATTGTGGTTGTGGTTAAGTAAAAGCGGTTTTAGTGCCGGAGAAATTGGCTGGTCGTATGCCTGCACAGCCATTGCGGCGATCCTGTCGCCAATTCTGGTTGGCTCCATCACTGACCGCTTTTTCTCGGCGCAAAAAGTGCTGGCGGTATTGATGTTCGCAGGCGCGCTGCTGATGTATTTCGCTGCGCAACAGACCACTTTTGCCGGGTTCTTCCCGTTACTGCTGGCCTACTCGCTAACCTATATGCCGACCATTGCGCTGACTAACAGTATCGCTTTTGCCAACGTGCCGGATGTGGAGCGTGATTTCCCGCGCATTCGTGTGATGGGCACTATCGGCTGGATTGCCTCTGGTCTGGCATGTGGTTTCTTGCCGCAAATGCTGGGGTATGCCGATATCTCACCGACTAACATCCCGCTGCTGATTACCGCCGGAAGTTCTGCTCTGCTCGGTGTGTTTGCGTTTTTCCTGCCCGACACGCCGCCAAAAAGCACCGGCAAAATGGACATTAAAGTCATGCTCGGCCTGGATGCGCTGATCCTGCTGCGCGATAAAAACTTCCTCGTCTTTTTCTTCTGTTCATTCCTGTTTGCGATGCCACTGGCGTTCTATTACATCTTTGCCAACGGTTATCTGACCGAAGTTGGCATGAAAAACGCCACCGGCTGGATGACGCTCGGCCAGTTCTCTGAAATCTTCTTTATGCTGGCATTGCCGTTTTTCACTAAACGCTTTGGTATCAAAAAGGTATTATTGCTTGGTCTGGTCACCGCTGCGATCCGCTATGGCTTCTTTATTTACGGTAGTGCGGATGAATATTTCACTTACGCGTTACTGTTCCTCGGTATTTTGCTTCACGGCGTAAGTTACGATTTTTACTACGTTACCGCTTACATCTATGTCGATAAAAAAGCCCCCGTGCATATGCGTACCGCCGCGCAGGGGCTGATCACGCTCTGCTGCCAAGGCTTCGGCAGTTTGCTCGGCTATCGTCTTGGCGGTGTGATGATGGAAAAGATGTTCGCTTATCCGGAACCGGTAAACGGGCTGACTTTCAACTGGTCCGGGATGTGGACTTTCGGCGCGGTGATGATTGCCATTATCGCCGTGCTGTTCATGATTTTTTTCCGCGAATCCGACAACGAAATTACGGCTATCAAGGTCGATGATCGCGATATTGCGTTGACACAAGGGGAAGTTAAATGAAAACAGAACGTATTCTCGGTGCTCTTTATGGGCAGGCGTTAGGGGATGCGATGGGGATGCCCTCCGAGCTTTGGCCACGCAGCCGCGTTAAAGCACACTTTGGCTGGATTGACCGTTTTCTGCCTGGACCAAAGGAGAATAACGCGGCCTGTTATTTTAACCGCGCCGAATTCACCGACGATACCTCGATGGCGCTGTGTCTGGCGGATGCGTTACTGGAACGTGAAGGCAAGATCGATCCGGATCTGATTGGGCGTAATATTCTCGACTGGGCGCTGCGTTTCGACGCCTTTAACAAAAACGTACTAGGTCCGACCTCGAAGATTGCGCTTAACGCCATTCGCGACGGTAAACCCGTTGCTGAACTGGAAAACAACGGCGTGACCAACGGCGCAGCGATGCGCGTCTCGCCATTAGGTTGTTTGCTTCCGGCGCGTGATGTTGATTCCTTTATTGATGATGTGGCGCTGGCGTCGAGCCCGACCCATAAATCCGATCTGGCAGTTGCAGGTGCGGTAGTCATCGCATGGGCGATTTCTCGTGCCATTGACGGAGAAAGCTGGTCAGCGATTGTTGATTCCCTGCCTTCAATTGCGCGACATGCACAGCAAAAACGCATCACTACCTTCAGCGCCTCACTGGCAGCACGTCTGGAGATTGCGCTGAAAATTGTGCGCAATGCCGACGGCACCGAATCCGCCAGCGAACAGCTTTACCAGGTCGTTGGCGCAGGTACCAGCACTATTGAGTCCGTTCCGTGCGCCATTGCGCTGGTTGAACTGGCACAAACCGACCCGAATCGCTGCGCCGTCCTGTGCGCTAACCTTGGCGGCGACACAGACACCATCGGCGCTATGGCGACGGCGATTTGCGGCGCGTTGCATGGCGTTAACGCTATCGATCCTGCATTAAAGGCGGAACTGGATGCGGTAAATCAGCTTGATTTCAACCGCTATGCCACAGCGCTGGCGAAATATCGTCAACAACGGGAGGCGGTATGAGCGGCGCTCGATTACACACGCTGCTGCCTGAATTAACCTCGCGTCAGCCGGTGATGGTCGTCGGCGCGGCGGTCATTGATGTGATCGCCGACGCTTATGCCCTCCCCTGGCGTGGGTGCGATATCGAACTGAAGCAGCAGAGCGTTAACGTTGGCGGCTGCGCACTGAATATTGCCGTGGCGTTAAAGCGCCTCGGCATCGAAGCGGGTAATGCCTTGCCGCTCGGTCAGGGCGTGTGGGCGGAGATTATTCGCAACCGGATGGCAAAAGAGGGCTTAATCAGCCTGATCGATAACGCCGAAGGTGATAACGGCTGGTGTCTGGCACTGGTTGAGCCGGATGGCGAACGCACTTTTATGTCATTCTGCGGTGTGGAAAATCAATGGAATCGCCAATGGTTGGCACGATTAACCGTTGCGCCTGGCAACCTGCTCTATTTTTCCGGTTATCAACTGGCCTCGCCCTGCGGCGAATTGTTAGTGGAATGGCTGGAAAAGCTGCAAGACGTGACGCCGTTTATCGATTTTGGCCCACGTATCGGCGATATCCCGGACGCATTACTGGCGCGGATCATGGCCTGTCGACCTTTAGTATCACTCAATCGTCAAGAGGCTGAGATTGCCGCCGAACGTTTTGCTTTATCCGCAGAGATAACAACACTTGGCAAGCAATGGCAGGAGAAATTTGCCGCGCCGTTGATCGTTCGTCTCGATAAAGAAGGCGCATGGTATTTCAGCAACGACGCTTCTGGCTGCATTCCGGCATTTCCAACGCAAGTTGTCGACACCATTGGGGCGGGCGACAGTCATGCCGGTGGCGTACTTGCCGGGCTGGCCTCTGGTCTGCCACTGGCGGATGCCGTATTACTGGGCAATGCAGTGGCGTCGTGGGTTGTCGGGCATCGGGGCGGTGATTGTGCGCCAACGCGCGAGGAACTACTCCTCGCACACAAAAACGTATAGATCGCTGCGACAGTGGCTAATGCTGTACTCAATAGGCCGTTGCTGTTGGTCAAGCGCCACTTGCTTGATCACCAGCACCGGTATTTTGCTATCTAACTGAATATGTGACTGAAACTCGGCATCCGGCATCCGGGCGCTAACGCGGGAACGCGTACGTTGTGGGTAAATGTGCTGGCTGCGGAAATAGTCATAAAGTGAAATCCCGATGGCATCAACATCATGAATTAAATGCGCCGGAACCCACGATTCCTCAATCGATACCGCTTCTTCATCGACATAGCGAATACGCTTAAGCAAAAAGACATCACTTCCTGCTTCGACCGCCAGCTGCTGCGCGACTTCTTCGGGACATTTCACGACACGCTTGTTAACCCATAGCGTATCGGGCTTTTTCCCGCGCAATACCACCTGCTGAGAAAAACCTCGCGCTTCTTTCAACGAGTATTCGAAGATGTTGTTGATCTGCGTGCCGTAACCGCGCGAACGCGTCACCACACCCTCTTCTTCCAGCGCCTGCATCGCCTTGCGCACCGTAATGCGCGAAACACCGGTTAACTGACTTAAATCACGCTCACCGGGCAAAATATTGCCATGCTCCAGCACCCCGCTGCGCACGGCATTTTTTACCGTTTCGGCAAACTTAATATAAAGCGGCGTGTTATCCGCCGCTAAAATACGCTCGTTCAACTGAGCGATAAGCTGGGTATGCGCTTGTTCCATTTGTCTTTTTCCTGCCGGGGAGTCTGGTGGGAGTATATCACTGCTTCTTATTTAAGGCGTTTCTTTAATCCCATCAACGAATGCCTGCAACTCCTCCTCTGTGCCATTAAACACATTAAAATCCACCGGACCATTAATGCCATCTACCTGCCCACGGTCGGAATGCTGCCAGAAACGCCAGGCCATGCCGTCATTGTCCGGACGACGTTGATAGTAGTGAGCCACCCACCACGGATATTCATTGAAATAGCCCGCCAGATTGGTGTGATAAAAAACGGCTCCTGAGTAAATAATCGGCTTTTTTCCCGTACTTTTTTCGACCATTTTTAGCCACTGACTTACCCGCTTGCGTAATTCTTTTGCCGATAATTTTCCCCGTTCTTCTACGTCCAGCACGGCAGGGAAATCGCCTTGTGAGAAATCCACCGTTTGCAGAAATAATCGTGCCTGAACCGGCGCTGCTACCGACGGGGAGAAATAATGATACGCCCCGCGCAGCAGGCCATTTTCGCGGCTTAGTTGCCAGTTACGCGAAAAATAGGGGTCCACCAGCTTTTCGCCTTCCGTCGCCTTAATAAAAGCAAACTGTAAGCGGATACCGTTGTCGCGCATTTTTGCCACCCGCTGCCAGTCGATCCGCTCCTGCCAGCGAGAAACATCTATTCCGTGAATGGTGTAACTGGCAGGAATGCGAATAGCGAAAGATTTAACCGGGCGATAACCGTAGAAATGGATGTAGTCTTTAATCTGAATTGCTGTCGAATAGAAAAAATTCACCGTCTGACGCGGATAAATTGCAACGATGGAAATTAGCCCAAGAGCGCATAATAGAGAGGTGAGTTTTTTTCGACTGGTAATTCTTAGCTGCATTGGTTTCATCCCTGAATGTCAGTGCAAAAGACTGACAATAACCAAAGCAGCTATAGTACGGTGCTCACCACCAGGCGTGGAAGTGGTGAACCGGACCAATACCGTGACCAACTTCCAGCGTGTCGGCCTGGGCTAACGCCGATGAAAGCCAGCTTTTTGCCTCCTGTACGGTGTCAGCCCAGTTTGTATGGCGCGGGCGTAGTGCAGCCAACGCCGCAGAGAGTGTACAACCAGTGCCGTGGGTGTTTTTGGTCATAATGCGCGGTGCGGTAAACCGTTGTTCACCCTCGCGGGTAAACAGCCAGTCCGGGCTTTGCTCATCATCCAGATGACCACCTTTCATTAGCACTGCGCCACAGCCCATCGCCAACAGCGATCGCCCTTGTTCCAGCATTTCCTGTTCGGTGCGCGCGTGTGGCGCGTCGAGCAAGGCGGCAGCTTCGGGCAAGTTTGGCGTTATTAATGAAACCTGTGGCAATAATCGACTGCGCAGCGTAGCAACCGCCGAAGGTGAAAGCAGCGGGTCGCCGCTTTTTGCCAGCATAACGGTGTCGAGTACCACGTTTTGGATCTGATAACGTTGCAACCGTTCTGCCACCGCTTCAACAATATCGGTTTCCGCCAACATACCGATTTTAGTGGTATCGATTCGCACATCGCTGAACACCGAATCGAGCTGGGCGGCGACAAAATCAGGCTCAATGCGATACACCGACTGTACGCCACGGGTATTTTGCGCCACCAGTGCAGTAATAACTGAGCAACCATAAGCGCCAAGTGCCGAGAAGGTTTTAAGATCGGCCTGAATCCCCGCACCACCACTCGGATCAGTACCGGCAATCGTCAGAGCGTTAATTCGTTTCATGCCTGCACCTCCTGCGTCAATTGCCAGAGCGCATCAAGGAAATGTGGAACAAAACTGCCTGGCCCCTCGCTTCTGGCGACTGCGCGTTCTCCGGCTTGTTTCATCCAGTGACAGGCAGATACGACATTTTCCAGTATATCGCCTGGTAACGCACAACAGGCAGCGACAACCGCCGATAATGCACAGCCAGTTCCTACCACTTTGGTCATTAACGGATCGCCACCGTGAATGCCAATGATACGATGTCCATCGGTAACATAATCCACCTCGCCAGTGACCACGACGATTGCGCCAGTTTCCCGTGCCAGTGTTTGTGCAGCGGGTATCGCGTTAGCTGCGGCGTCAGTGGTATCCACTCCCCGCCCACCATTAGCAATGCCAGCTAATGCCATGATTTCCGAAGCATTACCACGTATCGCTGCCGGTTTAAAAGATAAAAGTTCATGACAAAAATGGCGGCGATAATCGAGCGCACCCACCGCTACTGGATCAAGCGTCCAGGGTGTTTGAGAGCTTTTTGCTTGCTCAACGGCAGCACGCATCGCCTGTGTGCGTGGCTGCGTCAGTGTGCCAACGTTAATCAACAAGGCACTGGCGATAGCCGCAAACTGACTGGCCTCTTCGGTTTCGATAACCATCGCTGGCGATGCACCGAGCGCCAGCAAGGTATTGGCAGTAAAGGTTTGCACCACATCGTTGGTCATGCAGTGCACAAGAGGGGAATGTTGGTGAAAAAGGTGTAACGTGTGCGCAGATTGCGCTGAACTCAGCAGGTCGACTTGCATAGTTTGCTCCTGCCATAACGTGAAGAAGCAATGACCTGGTGGTCCGTGACTTCCCTACGCTGGCATTATCCAGATCAGGTGATACGGGTATTTCTCAGCCTTCACGCAGAAGGGCACCCCGAGTCGTTTGGTTGCGATGATAAATCGCAGAGGAGGATGGTAATGTCCAGCGCACGCGTTGTAAACGAGGAAAAACGGCAGTTTTACAATCGCGTTAATAAATTATTTGATATATGAATCCAGCACCTTCAGAACGACATCCAGATCTTCTTCACGTTTTAGCTCATCCCCCTGGTGAACGATATGTTCCGTTAGATGACCTTTAATCACTTCCCGCATCAGACCGTTTACCGCGCCACGGATAGCAGCAATCTGTTGTAAAACTGCAGCGCATTCGTGCGGCTCGTCGAGCATTTTCTTGAGCGCCACGACCTGGCCCTGAATCTTACTGGCACGCGCTTTCAGTTTCTGTTTATCACGGATTGTATGAGACATGGCAACACCTGGTTAACAAGAACATGAAAAATCATAGCACTATTAATCTACTGGGGGGTAGTATCAGGTACTGGGGGGGAGTAGAATCAGATTGCCGAATTAATACTAAGAATTATTATCATGACCGAATTTACAACTCTTCTTCAGCAAGGAAACGCCTGGTTCTTCATCCCCAGCGCCATCTTACTTGGTGCGCTTCATGGCCTGGAACCAGGGCACTCAAAAACGATGATGGCGGCGTTTATCATCGCCATCAAAGGCACCATTAAACAGGCGGTGATGCTCGGACTGGCAGCAACCATTTCGCATACCGCGGTGGTCTGGTTGATTGCCTTTGGCGGGATGGTGATCAGTAAGCGCTTTACTGCTCAATCAGCAGAACCGTGGCTCCAGCTGATTTCCGCAGTGATCATTATTGGCACCGCGTTCTGGATGTTCTGGCGTACCTGGCGCGGCGAACGCAACTGGCTGGAGAATATGCACGGGCATGATTATGAGCATCATCACCACGATCACGAAGATCACCACGACCATGGACATCATCACCATCACGAACATGGCGAGTATCAGGATGCCCATGCACGAGCCCATGCCAATGACATTAAACGACGCTTTGATGGTAGAGAGGTCACCAACTGGCAAATTTTGCTATTTGGCTTAACCGGTGGCCTTATCCCCTGCCCGGCAGCAATTACCGTGCTGTTGATATGCATTCAGTTGAAAGCCCTGACACTGGGCGCAACACTGGTCGTCAGTTTCAGCATTGGCCTGGCGTTAACGCTTGTCACCGTAGGCGTTGGCGCAGCAATCAGCGTTCAGCAGGTCGCAAAACGCTGGAGCGGATTTAACACTCTCGCTAAACGCGCCCCCTATTTTTCCAGTCTGTTGATTGGCTTAGTTGGTGTGTATATGGGCGTACATGGCTTCATGGGCATAATGCGATAACTCAATCCTTTAGGCTTGCATGTTATCTTCAGCCCAGGATGATTCTTAAATCAGCTATTTCCGCTGACTCTCTGCTCGCTAAGGATGCTTTTAGGGCATCCTTTCATTTACACTTTTTACGAAATCATGGGATCACTAACAAAATATCGCTTGTCAGTTATATTGTATGGCAGGAAAGATATGCGACTGATATTACAGATCCCCAAAGTGGAGAGTTTATGACCATTAAAAATAAGATGTTGCTGGGTGCGCTTTTGCTGGTTACCAGTGCCGCCTGGGCCGCACCAGCCACCGCGGGTTCGACCAATACCTCGGGAATTTCTAAGTATGAGTTAAGCAGTTTCATTGCTGACTTTAAGCATTTCAAACCAGGGGACACCGTACCAGAAATGTACCGTACCGATGAGTACAACATTAAGCAGTGGCAGTTGCGTAACCTGCCCGCACCTGACGCCGGAACCCACTGGACCTATATGGGTGGCGCGTACGTGTTGATCAGCGACACCGACGGAAAAATCATTAAAGCCTACGACGGTGAGATTTTTTATCATCGCTAAAAAAAGCCCCCTCGGAGAGAGGGGGAAATGCAGACACCTTATTATTTCTTATTATTAGCCACTTGCTCGTCTTGCTTGTTATTAGTCGTATTTCACGTTGATTAATGCGGTTGCTTCCAGTGCGCCAGATTTAACTTTGTTTGTATCGTAGACGTAGTAACTGGCTGTTATCGGAATTGAAACCGTTGTATCTGTAAGTTTTGACTTTGCCGCAATTTCTTTTAAATTTGTGTATCCTTTACTGCTGTTAGTGATATTTAAAAGTGTGACTGGCGAACTATTACTTTCAAGAATAAATCCTACGCCATTATCTTCCGCACCTTTCAGTATTGTGTTGCTGTTGGTTAACAAGTCAGAACTTGATAAATACACCTGCATTTTCCGTGATGTTTGATTTTGTTGACCTAATAAATTTTTACAACGCAGAATAATATCCCCTTGTTTACTATTTATTGTTGCTTTGTTACCTGTGGCTGGTAATTGTGAAACGGGAATACTGTCTAAAGTAATTAATAAATCGTCCGGTTTGCAGGTTGTGGTTATCGGGTTGTATGACAATGTCAGATTAAAGGAATAGACACCTGCATTTTGTGCCAATGCATTTCTGTAGCTATTTACACATGCATCCCATGACTTGCCACCTAATAAACACAGTAGAAATTGTACTGCGGCACTCCCGCGTGTCGATGATGAAGCACTGGATAATGTTGCAACACCATTAATCATCACTGAACCGCCGCCCCCCGCAGAAACATTCACTTTTGCATTACTGGCCGCAGGTGTCACCGTTACCGAATAACCATTGGTGAAACTGGTCTGATTATTTGACAACGTGATGTTATTTTTATTGGTCCATTCAAAATGTAAATTTAATTTAATGGTATCGTTATAAAGTCCAACAATAATATCCGACGGGCTCATAGGGGTGATAGTATTTGTACTTACGCATGACGAATCATTAAAATTATGCTCATATGTCGCCATTGGTAATGACTCCAACTTATTGATAGTGTTTTATGTTCAGATAATGCCCGATGACT
>OGNC01000022.1_pt1 | contig 157853 bp, 142 predicted proteins | sample 1573311 | NCBI WGS metagenome assembly OGNC01 (sample SAMEA2581889, study PRJEB24529) | metagenome | biome: Human gut stool | place: China | collected 2011
CCAGGTTCGAATCCTGGTACCCCGACCAAAGACTTCAACCGGCATCCAAATCTATACGGGGTGTAGCGCAGTCCGGTTAGCGCGCCAGCTTCGGGAGTTGGAGGTCCCGGGTTCGAATCCCGGTACCCCGACAGATTTACAATCAGATTTTAAGGCCCTTGCCTCCCGAGCAAGGGCCTTTTTATGCCTAAACAATAAATCCTGATCTGTTTTATCTGCAGAAATAAATGGATTTATTGGCAATAATCGGATTTTTATTAAAGAGGAGTTCACTTTTATTGAGGCTCGTACCTTTAATCAATGGATGCTGAAAGCCCCGTCCACCAGCAGTGCATGACCGTCAACGAAACTTGCCTGGGGGCCGCACAGCCAAAGTACCGCATTGGCAATTTCCTCAGGCTTGCCGAGGCGTCCGGCAGGAATGTCGCGCACCAGTTCTGCTTCCAGTTGGGGATTGCGGCTCATCAGTTCCTCGGCCATCGGGGTGCGGATAACGCCCGGACATACGGCATTAATACGGATATGCTTTGCTGCATAGTCGATGGCAGCGGTGCGTGTCAGCCCGATGACGGCATGCTTGCAGGCGATGTAAGCAGCCTGCCCCGGAAAGCCCGTCACGCCACCTTGTGAGGAGGTGTTGACGATGGCTCCGCCACCCTGGCGCAGCATCTGGAGGATTTCGTAACGCATACAGTTCCATACGCCTTTCAAGTCGACCGCTACCGTGCGGTCAAATTCGTCGTCGGTGATTTCCGCCATCGGACGTTGGGGCGTTTGGATGCCGGCATTGTTCAATGCGGCATCCAAATGTCCGTAAGTCGCTGCAATCCATTCTATCATTTCTTTCACGGTCCGCGTATTCGACACGTCGCAACCGTAAAACACGGCCTTGTATCCTTGGGCCACCAAACTTTCAATCTGGCTCCGCGGCTCTTTAATGTCCGCCAAGACTGTGATGTACCCGGCCTTTGCAAAGGCTTCGGCGCAGGCGAGGCCGATACCCATTGCGGAACCGGTCACTAATGCTACTTTTTCTGTACTTGTTGTCATGCTGATTTGGTTTAAACGATAACATAAAATCGTTTACAAAAGTAGCTGATTGGCTACAGCGGGGAGATACCTGAATTACGGAGATTTGTATCACATTTACGGATTTGCTGTTGACAATCGTTTATGAACGAACACAACTTTAACGCGATACCGGGGTATTCGGAGGGTGCTTCGCTGTTCCGGGCAAAATACCGGATCGCATCGATGCGGTCTCACTTGGTGCAGTTGCCTTCTAATACATTTGCAAGCGAATTTCAGGGTGCGTTTCGAGTAAAAGCTTTGAATTGTTATGGTCAACCACCCTTGATTCTTTAGACAGAAGTTTTTATTTTTATAGCACAAAAGGTAATACAGTATAGCACTTGAAGTACCTGGTGGTAAGCTATGCCTGTGTAATTATTGGGTTGCTTCAGGTGTCCGATTTATAAAGTGTAACGCATGAAAATAAAACTGACTGCTTTTTTCTTTTTTTTGATGTTCGGGAGTAGCCTTTCGTCACAGGCCCAGAACGGGTCTGTGACCCTTTCGGGCCGAATTACCAACTCAGACGGGGTTGCTGTCGATTATGCGACTGTATTGTTGAAGTCGGCTTCCGATACGTTGAAGGTCTATGGCGGAATCTCCGACGAACAGGGACGTTTTATCTTGAAAGTTCCTGCAGGCGACTATTTATTTCAGACATCATTTCTGGGTTACAGTCCTTTGTCCAAGCAGATTACCTTGGTGTCTTCCCAAGATATGGGGAATCTTGTTATGACTCCTGTTTCGACGGAGCTGGATGCGGTGGTGGTACGTGCCCGAATGGTGAAACGTGAGGCGGACCGGTTTGTGGTCAACGTAGGTAATTCGCCTGTCGCGGCCGGGCAAACGGCAAAGGAGATGCTCGATCTTTCGCCCACGGTTTGGATCGATGAGGAAAGAGGAATTTCGCTCAATGGCAAAGAGAATGTCCAGGTCTATGTGAATGAACGGATCGTTCGGGAATCGGGCGAAGAACTGATCAAGTATCTTTATTCGATCCGTGCCGAAGATATCGTGCGTATCGAGGTAATCCCCGTCGGAGGCGTCGAACACGAAGCCAGCGCCCAAGGCGGAATTATCAAGCTCACTCTGCGTAAACAGCGTGATGACGGTCTCGAGGGTTCGCTAAGGATGCGTTACGGCACCCGGTTGAACGACAATCCCCAACAATACATCCAGCCTTCGCTCAGCATTAACTACCGTCTTGCCAAATTCAGCCTGTATACCGATATAACCGAAAATCGGAACAAATACTACGGGTACGGTATTGCCCGGCGGATTAACAAAAATGGATACAGTTTCGAATCTAACTGGCGGCAGTCCAGTCTGAAAGACAGCCCTACCCTGCGTGTGGGAACTATTTATGATATCAGTCCGCGGCACAGCATAGGGGTGGAGGCTAATTTAGCGGGGTATTTTCCCGAGAAGGAACGCAGCAGTGTTGTCGACACGGTGTTCTATAACGGGGCGTTGCAGGGAACCATCGAAAGTGACTATAACTACCTAAACAAGCATAAGAACTGGAATTTGTCGGCCAACTACATCGCCCGGTTCGACACGGTAGGCTCCACTTTCAAGTTGCTGTTTGACTATGTTCGCACCCATCCGCATACCGGAGGATATGTCGAGGTGGATCATATCATTCCGGGGGATGCATATACGTACCGTAGCAACAACGAATCGCAGAACGACCTCTACTCGGTGACAGGAGATTTCGATATCCGGGCCGGCGACAATGCTCGGGTGAAAACCGGATTCAAATACATATTCAGTCAGGTAGACAGTTGGATGAAGTACGAGGACCTTGTCGGGGATATTTGGGTGGTGCGTCCCGACCAGACTTACGACATGGTCTATGACGAGCATATCTCGGCGGCTTATGGCAGGTACACTTATACGTTCGGCAGCAAGATCAGTGTGGGTGTCGGACTACGGGTCGAACACACATATGCCATGCCTGCTGCTACAGGTGTCAACAATATCGAGCGGCAGAACTATTTTAGCTTTTTCCCGCAAGCGGATCTGATTCTGCCGTTGGGAGACTCCCACCAGTTGATTTTCAACTATGCCCGTAAGATACGTCGTCCGAGTTTCTGGTTGTTGATCCCCTTGCGCCGACCGATTAGCGAGACGGAGGTTGCGGTGGGAAATCCCAAACTCAAGCCGAGTTTTTCGCATGAATTTTCGCTCAATTGGGTGATCCGGCAAAAATATACGGTTACGGCCGGGGCTTATCTGATGAACGATGTATGGGTGTCAACTCCGCGTGTGGACCCCGATGACCCGATGAGTCTGATCCGTACGCCGGAAAACCAGAACAGCAGTAGCATGTGGTACGTGTCAGCGGCAGTTCCGGTCCAGGTGACACCTTGGTGGAGTTTCAACGCTAATCTGGTCGGAACACTCGCTTGGTATCACATTGACCAGTACCGCAAGAGTAATCACCGACTTACAGGAAACCTGATTAATACGTTTACCCTTCGGGAAGGAACTTCGCTGATGCTGAGTGCTTACGGTCATACCCGCAATCGGTACGAATACACGCAGTATGCCGGAGCCTATTACATCAATGCGGGTATAACCCAGCAGTTACTGAAAGGGGCGATGACTCTTAGCGCGCAGGTGAACAATATTTTTGATACGCGCAACTCTTGGCGGAGCGTTTATAACCCTTATTTTTTCGAAGAGTCTTTCTTTTGGGGACAACGCCCCATGTTTGTGGCCTCGGTGCAGTATAAGTTCAAAAATGGAAAAGAGTTTCGTGCTCGGCGGGTAGAATCCGATACCGATACTTCGCGCATTTCCGGGAGAGAGAACTAATTAAACGCAGTAAAGGGTGTCATTGCCTGTCGGGTGATTCGGCATGGGCAGAACTATTTTTTGCCGTCCGTTTCCTGTCGAGGTATTCCCTTTTGAACATGTTGACACACAGAATGAAGATCGCCAGCATCAGCGGCCCGAAAATCACGCCCATAAAACCGAACAGGGACAGGCCGATCACCACGCCGAAAATCGTAATCAGCGGATGAGTGTCGGCCATCTTCTTTTGCAGGACGAAGCGGATCAGGTTGTCGGACTGTGAAACGACGATCGAAGCGTAAATCGCTAACCCGATCGCATTCCCCCAACTGCCGCTGAGTGCGAGGTAAATCACGATTGGCACCCAGATAAGCATCGTGCCGACGATCGGGATAATCGTAGCGAAGCAGGTCAGCAGGCCGAACAACACTGCACTGGGCACGCCGAAAATCCAATACCCCACCAGTGCGACGAAACCCTGTATCAGGGCCAATAGCGGGATGCCGATGGCGTTCGATTGGACGATCATTTTGATCTCATGCAGCACTTCCTGGGTATGTGCTTTGTTGAACGGCAGGATGTCGTCGAGATATGCCTCCATTTTTCGGCCGCCGACCAGCATGAAGTAGAGTACGAAAATCAACACGAAAATATTGACCGCAAAACCGCTGATCCATTCCATCAACAGTTGTCCGATCTTCGGAATCCATGCGGCCAATTTGACGAGGTTATCGGTTACCAGCAGGTCGTAGCCGGTTTTCTCTTCGACCAACTGGGCGATGTGCTTGGCCGGTTCGATGATCGATCCGGGATCCAGGTTGATGCCTTGCAGCTTATTGACCACGAGCCATACGACCAGCGACATCGGGATCAGGAAACAGAGGATCGATTCGCACAATACGATGGCTGCGGCCAGACCGCGCCGTATGTGGCGTTTTTCAGTCAGTGAGAACATCTGTTTGCGGACCAGGATATAAATGGTCAGTGCGCCGAGCAGACCGCCCAGAAAAGGCAGCAGCTTGACGAAAATGATCGTCCCCAGTCCGAGTATGATCACGACCAGCGAATAGCGCCAGTACTGTTCTTTAACGCTCATGGTTATGTAGTTTGTCGCCCGGTTGCCGGATGTTATCCTCGCAGCGGACGGTTGCTTCTACCCGGTTTGTTAACCGGAAGTTTCCGTTTCATCGTCGGTTGCCTCTTTGCGGCGGGCCGACGCTTCCTTGTACTTTCCGATTACGGACCGGACCATATTGTAAGCGGTCATAGCCCATTCGACGGCCGAATAAAACTTTCCGGCCCCGGTCGTTACGCGTTCGACGACGTAACCGACGCTGAACATGCCTGTAATCCGGCGGTAGTCGTCGTTCAGGCGCTCTTCGACCCCGTCCAGTTCCCCGGCAATTCGCAGCCTTTCAGCACGCACATCGGCCAGTGTTTTGATCTGCCGGTAATTGACTCTACTTTTCATAGTCCGAATGTTTTTGGCTCATGTCATGCACCATACCGCTGAGCATCCTGACCGTCTGGTTGATGATGAGCTTTCGGCGCAGTGCGTAGACGATGATCGCGAATACGACGAACAGGCAGCCCATCAGCACGATCGCCAGCAGCATCGACCCCAGGGCAATGCCCAGCACCCAAGTGAGCGCGATGGCGAAGAATGTGGTCGCGATACCCAGCAGGACGATCAGGATGAAGACGCCGAACAACGAATTGAAGAAGGTGGACAGGTTGTCGATCAGGCTGAGGCGGAAGCTATCCACGCGCAGGGAAGCGTACTCCTTCAAGTCCTGTGCAGTCTGTCCGATCCTTCCCGGAGAAGTGTGGTTGTCCATACTTTTCGCAATTACTCCTGAGATTCCTCTATGGCATTGATGGCTGCCTGTTTGGCATTCTGAATTTTCTGCTCCACGAGGTTTTTCGCGTCTTTTATCTTTTTCTCACCGTGTTTGATCTTGTCGCCGATTTTGTGACGCGTGTTTTTACCCGAATCGGGAGCCAGCAGCAACGCTGCAATCGCACCGACGGTCAGGCCGCCGAGGAAGGAAAATAAATTCTGATTTTTCATGATATTAATTTTTTAAGGTTGAAGAATGTTTGTTTTTATACCTTCTTGAATTTCATCTCGCTGGTGCTTATGCAAAAAACAAACCATGATCGGCGAAATGCCCTATAAATTTTCCGTTTATTGTCCGGGAGGGCGTCGGGGCTTTGGGGGTGCTTCTGAAAAATGTTATATTTGTAGTGTTTTGAACCTAACCGATTAAGTGAATGAAAAAAATCTGGTATCTCTGTACGTTGCTCAGCTTGTCGGCTTCGTTGGCCCAGGCACAGCTCAATGCCCACCCCGAAGCCTACAAGATCGACAAGAAGGACATCAAACGCGCCCATGAATTGATCTCGACTCCGGTCAAACAACCTTTGGTGCTTCCCAATCCGAATCTCGACGCTCAATGGTTTCCCGATGCAAGTCTCGGGCTGTTCATGCACTGGGGCATTCACAGCGTAGTCGGCGCACAGCCTTCATGGGACATGATCGCCAATTACGAATGGGGCGGCAGAGTCTCTCCGCCCGATAAATATTACGCGTTGGCCGAACGCTTCAACCCTCAGGATTACGATCCGAACAAATATCTGAAGGCCGCCAAAGATGCGGGATTTACATATGCCGTCCTGACTACGAAACACCACGACGGCTATGCGTTGTGGCCGTCGAAATACGGAATCGGCACGAAACAGTATATGGACGGCCGCGATTTGCTGAAGGAGTATGTAGATGCCTGCCGTGCGAACGGACTCAAAGTTGGCTTTTACTTCTCTCCGCGCGACTGGCACTATCCGGGGCTGATGCATCCCAACGAATTCGATGCGACAACGTGGCGAGATCTGCCGCCCATCACCGACTCCGCAGCGAATCAGCAGGCATACGAGCAGTTCCTGGCTTTCGTCATGGCACAAATGGAAGAGCTGTTGACCCGCTACGGGAAAATCGACATGCTGTGGTTAGACGGGATGAACTGGCGCGGCGTCGCGGATATGCACACCGAGCAGATTTATGCGTGGATCCGTTCCCTGCAACCCGGCATCCTGGTCAACGACCGTTGGGCGAATATCGTCAATCCTGACAATCCGCAGGGGAACGGTGTCAGCTTCGGTGATTTTACCACGCAGTTCGAATGTACGTTGCCTACTTACATCCCGTCGCGGTGGTGGGATCATTGCGACATCTGGACTTCCACCCCGGGCCCCGGTTGGGGCTATGATCCCAACGGCGCATTCCGCCCCCTTTCGTGGTTCTTCCGCCATTTGGCCGCCAGCCGCTCGCTGGGAGGCAATTTCCTGATCAATGCAGGCCCCAGCGGAGACGGCGATATGCATCCGAACTTTTACAAGCAAACCGACTCGATTGCCCGTTGGATGCAGCATAGCAAGGAATCGGTGATCGGTGCGGGTCCCACGCCCGGCGTTCAGCTCAGTAATGTGATGATTACTACGCGCGGTAACGACTGGTATCTGCACCTGCTTCCGGATTTTAAGAAAAAAGTTTCGGCCCGTACCGGCAAGCAACCCTCGGAACTGATCCTGCTGCGTACGGGCGAGCGGATTCCGTTCGATTACAACGACGGTTTCGTAACGTTCGTGCTCGATCCCTCCAAGCGTACCACTACGGACGACGTCGTCAAAGTGGTGATGTAATCACTGACAGGCCTAATTCAAGAAACCAAACCTAAAAAAAGCCCGCAATCGCGGGCTTTTTTGATGCATCTGTCGGACAATCCGTTGGTCAGATAATACATATTACTATAAAATAGGGTTTGTCAACGGTGCGGCGACCCTACCCTTTATTTATCAGTTAGTGCTATTATTTATCAGTGTTATTATCCGATACGGAATTGATATCGGGTTTATTTGACAGCGACCGTTTCGATCTCGACCTTCACGCCCATCGGAAGTTTGGCAACCTGGTAACAAACCCGGGCTGGCATTTGTTCGGTATAAAAACGGGCATAAACGGCATTCATAGCGGCAAAGTCGTTCATGTCGGTCAGCAGGACGGTCGATTTGACCACGTCTTTATAGGTATACCCTGCCTCCGTGAGAATTGCCCCGATGTTTTTGAGGGATTGTTCGGTTTGTGCTTCGATACTCTCGGGAACCGATCCGTCGGTCGGATTAACGGGCAGTTGCCCCGATACGTAGAGCGTACCGTTTGCTTCGATAGCCTGGCTGTAAGGGCCGACCGCTTTTGGCGCATTATTTGTTGAAATGATTTTCCGCATGGCAATCCGTTTTATATTGTTGATGCAAAATTAACAATGTTCGCGAAATATTGCTTATACTTGTAACCCGAAAAGGATAAAACATCATTTTATGAAAACTTGGAAAGTTATACTCTTGGTGGCGCTCGCCGTAGGTTTGGCCTCGTGCTGCGCCTGCCGTAAAGGCAAGAAAGTGGTCGACAAGCCGCTGATGGCAACCAAATGGACGTTGGTGGAACTCAACGGTCAGCAGGTTCAGACCGATGACAACTATTACATTATACTGAATGAACAGGAAGACCGCTTCAACGGACGCGGTGACTGCAATTCGCTGATGGGGTCGTATAAACTGGGCGAGAACGGTAAGATGCAGCTGACCGGAATCGCTTCCACCCGCGCTTTTTGTCCCGATCAGGCCGGCGAAGACAAATTTTTTAAAACACTCGGTGACGTGGCCGGCTACGACGTAGACGGAGATCTGCTGATGCTCTTCAACGGCAACAGCGAACTGATCGCCGTGATGGCCGCAAAATAGTCTGCGCCGGTAAAGATTTATTTCCGGCCGATTCGAATTTAACGTCGGTAAACAGTATAAAAAGCTCCGCAGAAAGCGGAGCTTTTTATTTGGATAATTGTAAGTTTACGGTAAATAACAACAGATGTCTCCGGAACGAATTTTTTTCCAGTCCCATGAAGAATAAGAAAGAGTAGCCCGTCCTACTCCAGAGGACGGCGGTTGTGCAATGCGTGGGCGATCGTCAGTTCGTCGGCGTAATCCAACTCGTCGCCGAATCCGATGCCGCGTGCGATCGATGTGAGCCGGATTCCGGTGCATTCGCTCAGGCGGCGCGACAGATAGAACGATGTGGTCTCGCCTTCGACCGAGGTGCTAAGGGCAAGAATCACCTCTTTGATCCCGCCCTGCGCGATATTGTCGAGCAACAGATCGATCTTCAGGTCCGACGGGCCGATTCCCTGCATCGGGGAAATGATGCCGCCCAGGACATGGTACAATCCCCGGTATTGGCGGGTATTCTCGATAGAGATAACGTCTTTGACCTGCTCGACGACGCAGACGATCGTCCGGTCGCGCGTTTCATCCGCGCAAATGTCACAAATGTCTCTGTCTGAAAGGTTGTTGCAATGCGAACAGTAGTGGATTTCTCTGCGGAAACGGGAGATCGCCCCGGCCATCAATTCGACATCCTGCACCTCCATGCGCAGCATATGCATGGCAAGCCTCAAGGCCGTCCTGCGCCCCACGCCCGGCAGGCGCGACAGCTCGCCCACTACATCATCCAATAATCTTGACATCCGCGCCTCCTTCTAATCGATCATTTCTATGGCCGAGGCTTCGATCCAACCTTTGTTGCCGTCCGAGATGATAATTTCGCGGAAATCACCCAGGGAGTCCTTGACCGTTACTTTCGTCCCTTCATGCAGGACGAAAATATCTTTGCTCGATCGGTCCGGGGAACTTTTGACCGGGGCTGCATTGCTCATGATGATCGCACCGTTCGGCCGCATCAGGATTTTGCGTTGTGCACCTGCAAAAATAGCCGTCATTATAAACAGTGCTATCATACCCAAGACTCCGTAAAACCCCGCTTTGCGCCACTTGACGCCTCCGCTCAGCAGGTAGATCAGCAACGCTGCGAGCATGGCGGAAAAACAGATCAGGCTCAGTCCCGCCCACGCGTTACTGGTCAGGCCCGAACGCAGTTCTGCCATCCAGCGGTGGACAAAGAAAGTCGGAACGACGTCGATTTTATCCTGCACATAGGTGTTCGCAATTCCCAGATTGTAAAGGACATCTTCATCCGAAGGAGAGAGTCTCAGTGCGCGGTTGTAATTGACGATGGCTTTGCCGGTCATCCCGCGTTTGAAATAGGCGTTTCCGAGGTTCAGGTAAAGTTGGTCGCTTTCGTAACCCTGTGCGCGAATCGACTCGTAATCTTTTACCGCCTCCTGGTAGTTTTCGTTGATGTATGCCGTGTTGGCCGACTCCCACAGTTGTTCTGGCGTCTGTGCCGTTGCATGCAAGCCTGTGGCGAGTAAAATGGCCGTAACAAATAAATACCTTTTCATCGACCTTACTTTTTAATCAGCGATTCGAATTTCGACAGCATCTTCACCGCACCGTTGTAGATTTCGGTCATCTGTCCAGACGACGAGGGCGAATATTGCGCGTACTCGCAGTCGGAAATGATCTCGATGAAGCGGTTGATATATTCGGCATCAACCGAACGCTTGAGCAACTCTTCCCGGATATTGTCTTTGGTGAGGTTGGCCACGGGAATGTTCAGCTTGTCGCTCATGTAGCCCCACAGTGCCTTGAGCATCTCTTCGTAGAAAGGCTTCTCTTCGTCGGCCGTCATGTATCCCAGTGCGGCTTTGAGGCGTTGGAGCGCTACTTTATTGGCCCTCTTATGGCGGACCAGAGAGGTGTTTTGCAACTCTTTCAAGTGCTTGCGCAGGTAGAAGTACAGGGCGGCTGTGATTGTTGTCAGCACGGCCAGTGCCAGCCAATAGGCCCAGCTGCCGAAGTAAAGGTGCCCCCGGCGGTGGAACTGAGGTTCGCCGATGCGGATAAAACGGATGTCCTTGTCCAGTATCTTCAGGTCTTCTTTGCTGACGCCGCTGATAACCCCGGTTCCGGCCGATGTTCCGCCGGTCGAATCCGGCTTGATTTCGACGTTTTGCTGCGGAGCCGATAACGTCACGTATTTCGCCTGTTCCGGATCGAAATAGGAGAACTCGACGGGACCTACGCTGTAAGAGCCTTCGGCCCGGGGAATGAACGGATAGTCGAACTGCCGGTAACCGGTGATTCCGTTGCCGTTATGGGTCAGGCTCTCAGTGGTTTTCATGTTGTACTGCTCGAAGGACGAAGGCATCGTCACTTTCGGGGCCTGGATCAGCGGCAGGTTGCCGTTGCCCGAAATCTTGAGCTGGTAGACACCCGACGAGTTGGCGGCCAGCACATCGTGGTCGAGGTCGCCTTGCATCTGGAACCTGCCTACCGCACCGTTGAACGACGCGGGGGCCCCGGTCGGGAAATCCTTCACCGTTATTTGGATCGGGGCCGCGGTGAGGGTTTTACGCACCTCTTCGACACTCTGTCCGTTGCCGAAGAAGTTGTCGAACAGCGAACCGCCTTGCGGATTTTGTGTGACGATCTGCGCGATGACGGTCAGGCTGAATTGTTCGATGTAAAGTTTTCCGAGCTGTTGGGGATAGAGCAGTGTCTCCTTGATGACTCGCGCGTCGTATACCTTGCCTTTGTAGGTTTCACGCTGCCATTTGTAGCCGTCCACATTGAGCTCCTGGGCCCAGAAGCCGTTGAATGCGGGATAAGTGGCTTTTTCAATGCCGCTCATCGGCACGCGCGTATAGAGTTTAAAAGTCGCTTTGACCGGCTGGCCTTTGTACACCTCGTTGCGGTTCACACTGACACGCACCAACATGTCGTCGGCGGCGACTCCTGCTGCCGGACGCCGTGATGCGGCTCCCTCCCCTTTCGATACGGTTCCCCCGCCCTGCTGCGGCATTGCATCGGCCGCTACCACTTCGATGGTCTGGGGCTGTGACGAATACGCCTGGCCATCGACCCGGACTATGGCCGGGGAAATTGTATACTTTCCGGGCTTATGGGCTTGCAGGACATAAGTGTAAGTCACTGAAACGGATTGTGTCACTTTGCCGTTGACGATGGAAACGGATTGTCCCTGGGCTGTGCTCGGACCCGCCAGTACCTCAAACTCGCCGAACGAAGCGGGAGGAGTGAAATGGTCGGGTTTTGCGTTCAGCACGAATTCGATACGGAACGGTTCGTCCACCGAGACGATCGCGGGAGTAGCGGCCTCGAATGAAACTTTCTGCGCAAGGGCCGGAACCCACAGGCAGAACGAGAGAACAAGAACAAGTAGGTATTTCAGGCGGTGGGACATGATGCTTTTTTCTTGTTTTAACCGCAAATTTAACTGTTTTTCCACAATCTGGCACAACCGGCCGCGAATTTGTCGGACCGGTTTAATAAGCAACGCAAAGTTCTTTGTTTTTAGTATTGCCGGAAGTCGAAACGGTTCATTTTTTGTTATCTTTATCAGATCAATTAACAGAATAGAGATGAAGACATTAAATATACCCCAAACCGAACAAAAGCGGGTCGTAGTCGTCGGCGGCGGTTTTGCCGGACTGACCTTGGTACAGAAACTACGCAAGAGTAATTATCAGGTCGTACTGGTCGATCAGAATAATTTCCACCTGTTCAAGCCTCTACTCTATCAAGTGGCGAGCGCCGGGCTCGACGAAAGCGACATCGCTTTCCCGTTCCGCCGGGTATTCCAGACGCGGCGCAACGTCAATTTCCGCTTGGGGCGCATGCTTCGCGTGAAACCCGAAGAGAACCTGCTCGAAACTTCGACCGGTTCAGTTACTTATGATTACCTGGTGATCGCAACGGGATGCGTGCCGAACTTTTTCGGCATGGATCACATCGAACAGCGTTCGTGGCCGATGTCCGATATTGGCGACGCATTGCGTATCCGCAATTCCGTACTGCGCAACCTGGAAAAGGCCGTGATCGCTACCTCGGAAGAGGAGCGGAATGCCCTGCTGAACATTGTAATCGTAGGCGGCGGAGCTTCCGGCGTCGAGATTGCCGGGGCATTGGCCGAAATGCGCAGCTATATCGTGCCGAGAGACTATCCGGGTGTCAATATATCGTCGATGCATATCTATCTGGTCGAAGGCCGGGATAAATTGTTGGCGACGATGTCGCCCGAAACGTCGAGCGACTGCCTTAAAGTGCTTGAAAAGAAAGGCGTCAACGTCATGTTGAATACCGCGGTCAAAGATTATCAGGACAACCGGGTGATTTTTGGCGACGGAACATCCATTCTGTCCGGCAACCTGATTTGGACCAGCGGTGTAAAAAGCGAGGCGGTCGAGGGGATCGGCAACAGCGAAAAGGAGCGTCGCGGCCGGATTCTGACAGACCGCTATAACCGGGTGCAGGGCTTCGATAATATTTTTGCCATCGGCGATATCGCCATTACCGACGATCCGCAATATCCCGCAGGTTATCCCCAATTGGCCCGCGTAGCCATTTCACAGGGCGAACGGATCGCAGCTAACCTGATAGCCGTATCCAAAGGCAAGCCGATGGAACCGTACGAATACCGTTCGATCGGTGTGCTGGCTACGGTCGGTCGCAACCGGGCTTTCGCCGAATGGGGGAAATTCCGGATTAAAGGCTTCATGGCGTGGTTGGCCTGGTGTTTCGTGCACATTCTTTTCCTACTCGGCGTGCAGAATAAAATCAAGGTGTTCAGCGGTTGGGTGTGGAACTATTTCGGCAAAGATTTGCCCGTCCGGCTGATTATCGGGTGCGGCGTTCCCTGCAAAGATGCCAAATAACCCGGGACTATCTTCAGAGCCAGGACGGTTGAAGGAACGTATTTTCCGTTTTCAATCGCATGGACCGTCTGGCGGCTTACGCCGATCATGTCGGCCTATTCGTCTTCCGTTTTTTCTTTTGAAAAGGCCACGGACAGCAATCCTGCCATTGACAGTACCATCCGTAGCCTATCTGTTGTCACCGCAAAAGGCAAGTGTCACATTCCATTTTCTCTTGCCATGTGTTTATACTGATTTGTTGCGATTTGGTCTGCCTCGATTGTTTTAATTGAATACCTCATTGGCGGTTGCAAGAACGAAGCGGGCCGGATAAATACCCGGCCCGCTTCGTTCTTGCAATGTCGTTTATATGCCGATTTTTCCTTTACTCGGCGTCATCCGTTTCCGATTCTTTCATGTTGTGGAAAACGTTGGTGACGTCATCGTCTTCTTCGAATTTCTCGATCAGTTTCTCGATCGATGCGCGTTGTTCGTCGGTCACCTCTTTCGTGTCGAGCGGAATGCGTTCGAATTCACCGCTGATCAGTTCGTAGTTGTGATCCTCGATGTATTTCTGGATTTTGCCGTATGCTTCGAAGCTGCCATAGATGACGATTTCGTTCTCGTCTGCGAATACTTCGTCCACGCCGCAGTCGATCAGCTCCAGTTCCAGTTCGTCGAGGTCGATGCCTTCGACTTTCGTAATTTTGAAGACGCACTTGTGATCGAACATGAAATCCACGGAACCGGTGGTGCCCAGCGATCCGCCCGCCTTATTGAAATAACTGCGGACATTGGCTACGGTGCGGGTCGAATTGTCGGTAGCGGTTTCGATGATCATGGCGATGCCGAACGGAGCGTAGCCTTCGTAGACCATCTCCTTGTAGTCGGCAGTGTCTTTCGATACGGCGCGTTTGATAGCCCGCTCGACGTTCTCTTTGGGCATGTTCGCCGCCTTGGCATTCTGGATCAGCACACGCAGACGGGTGTTTCCCCCCGGGTCGGGTCCGGCCGCCTTGACGGCGATCTCAATTTCCTTGCCCAGCTTGGTGAAGGTGCGGGCCATGTTCCCCCAGCGTTTCAGCTTGCGTGCTTTGCGGTATTCGAATGCTCTTCCCATATGGTTGTTTGGTTTAATTTTTGATTTTTAGGATTACAAAGCTATATCCTTTTAGCGAAAAAGGCAAAAAAATGTCTATTTTTGTCAGGTTTAACACGATGGCCATGACTTTGGACGAACAGATCAATCAAGCGCTGGAAGTGCTTCGCCGCGGGGGAATCATCCTCTATCCCACCGATACGGTTTGGGGTATCGGATGCGATGCGACGAATCCGGAAGCGGTCGGGAAAATATATGCACTGAAAAAGAGCGAAAACAAAAAGAGCATGCTGGTGCTGCTCGACCAGATCGAAAAGGTGTCGCTTTATATCCAGAAGGTACCGGACGTAGCGTGGCAGTTGTACGAAGTGGCGGACAAGCCGCTGACGCTGATTCTGCCCGAGGCGCGTGGCGTAGCGGCTAACCTGATTCCCGAAGAAGGAACGCTCGGGATCCGCATTGCCGACCATGAGTTCTGCAAACGTTTGATCCGCAAATTGCGCAAACCGTTGGTTTCGACCTCGGCCAATATTACCGGCCAACCCACTCCGGCCACTTTCAGCGAAATTTCGAAAGAGATCGTCGACGGCGTCGATTTGGTCATTGATCCGCAGTTCGACGAGCATCCGACGCATAAAGCGTCGTCGATCTTGATGGTCGGCATCGATGGTGAAATCAAAATTATCCGGGCCTGACGATGACAACGACTCCGATCCAGATGCGTTTTGCCGATGTCGATATGCTGGGACATGTCAACAACGTCAACCAGCAGCACTATTTCGACGTGGGTAAAAGCGATTTCTTCGCGCAGGTGCTCGATCCTGCGCCCAATTGGAAACAAGAGGGACTGATTACCGTTTCGACCTATAACGACTATCTGGCCCAGATCCGTTACGGAGAGCCGATTGCCGTGCTGACCCGCATCGAGAAGGTCGGGAACAAAAGTTTTACGCTTTTCCAGCAGATTGTCAATACCGCGACACAAGAGGTGAAAACCCAGAGCCGTTCCGTGCTGGTCGCTTTTGATTTCGTGGCCCAAGTATCCATTCCGTTGTTAGAGCCGTGGCGGAAAAGTTTCGGAAAACAACTTTAAAACTTGTACCGTTAACCACGGGTGAATAATCTTCCTGTCAAAATAACAACCGGAGACTTACTTCTTTGCAGCAAAGTCTCCGGTTGTTATTTGTCTTTTTGCCAGGCAAACAGATTTTTACCACGCGAACAGCGGGTAGTTTTTCATCAGGGCATTGACCTCTTTGCGTACCTGGGCGATATTGTCCGGATTTTCGGGGTCGTTCAGGACACGGTCGATGAAATCGACGATCTGATCCATCTGTGCCTCTTTCAGTCCGCGGGTCGTGATGGCCGGGGCGCCCACACGGATACCGGAAGTCTGGAACGGGGAGCGCGAGTCGAACGGCACCATATTTTTGTTGGTCGTAATATCGGCCTGTACCAGTACCTTTTCGGCTGTCTTGCCGGTCAATTCCGGGAATTTCGTGCGCAGGTCGATCAGCAGCAGGTGGTTGTCCGTGCCGCCCGAAACGATCTTATATCCCCGCTTGGCAAATGCTTCGGCCATGGCTGCGGCATTTTTCTTGACTTGAGTCTGGTATTCCTTGTAGGACGGTTCGAGTGCTTCGCCGAATGCGACGGCCTTGGCTGCAATCACATGTTCCAGCGGACCGCCCTGGATGCCGGGGAATACGGCGGAGTTGAGCATCGCCGACATTTTCTTGATTTCGCCCTTCGGGGTCTTAACGCCCCACGGATTGTCGAAGTCTTTCCCCATCAGGATAACGCCGCCGCGCGGCCCGCGCAGGGTTTTGTGCGTCGTCGAGGTGACGATGTGCGCATATTTGACCGGGTTGTCGAGCAGTCCGGCGGCGATCAGACCGGCCGTATGCGCCATGTCGATCATCAGCAAAGCCCCGACCTTGTCGGCGATTTCACGCATCCGCTTGTAATCCCATTCGCGGCTGTAAGCCGATGCCCCGCCGATAATCATTTTGGGTTTGTGCTCCAGAGCGAGCCGTTCCATGGCATCGTAGTCGACCGTCCCGGTCTCTTCGGAGAGTTTGTAACCGATGGCTTTGTAGAGAAGGCCCGAGGTGTTGACGGGCGAACCGTGCGAAAGGTGGCCGCCGTGTGCGAGGTCGAGTCCCATGAAGGTGTCTCCCGGTTGGAGTACGGTGAAAAAGACGGCCATATTGGCTTGAGCTCCCGAGTGCGGCTGTACGTTGGCATACTCGGCGCCGAACAGTTTGCAGAGCCGGTCGATAGCCAGTTGTTCCACCTGGTCTACGACCTGGCAGCCGCCGTAATAACGTGCGCCGGGATAGCCCTCGGCGTATTTGTTGGTCAGTACCGAGCCCATAGCCTGCATCACCTGGTCGCTCACGAAGTTCTCCGAAGCGATCAGCTCGATGCCTTGCATCTGGCGCTGTTTTTCCTGTTCGATCAGATCGAAAAGTTTGGTGTCTTTAGTCATTGCCGGTGAGGATTATGAATTTTGCTGTTGAATGCACCAAAGGTAAGAAAAAAGAGGAGAACAAACGCTCCTCTTTTTCCATTTTCGTCTATTTGTCCGCAGGAAGTGTCCCCATGCCGGAAAAATGCCGTTGCTGTCAATTGGCGGCCAGGGGCGTCTTTTTGGTAAAAACCAGCGTCGGATCGAGCGGATAGCGCCCGAAATCCACGCCGTAGAGTGCCATTCCCCCGGTAATGCCGTCCGGTACCGCAAGGCGGAGTACGATCGGTTCACCTTCTTTCAAGGCATCCAGCGGTAGAGCGGCTTCGATCAGGTAGCCGTAAGAGCCTGCTTCGCGTAGGTAGTTGTCGTGCGGTTGCGCATGCCACGAGAGGATGCCGCGGTGGTCGGCCGGATCGTCCTCAAGCCAGTAACTGCCCGCTTTCTGGCCGTTTACGCTGACCGTCACCCACGATTCCCAGCGCAATTGGTCGGTCATCGCGTATGAATTCGTACTTTTGCAGGGGTCGTGCGTGCCGCCGCCGCGCATAAAATCCAGGTCCACGAGCGAATCTATGCCTTCCAGATCTTTGCCGAAGAGTTGTTTGGCAGAGGCTTCAAACACCAGCGAAGCGGCTGCGATATCCTCTTTTTTCAATCCGGCAGGCCACGGAATCGTGTATTCGAAATAGCCGCTGCCGGTGCCGTTGACTTTCAGTCCGTCCAGAACATTCCACTGTTTGACCGACCACTCCCGGGCCGAGAACGATGCGGGAGCGAACGAAACGCATTGCAATCCGGTATCCTGAACCGGATCGCCGTCTTTGACCACGAAGGTGACGAAGTTGCGGTGCAGGACTTTTCCGGCCTGGTCTGTCAGTAGCATCTGCAATAGGTAGAGTCCATTGCTCTTGGGTATGTCAACCGAAACTTCCCCTACTGCCCCGTTCAGGTAAGGCGTGAAGGGAATGTCCAATGCTTGCTGCCCGTACTCTGCTTTGCGTCCCAGTTGATCCCATCCGACCAACTTCGTGTGGAGGATGAGCGCGCCCGGATTCTTGTCGGTCATAAACGAAGCGACCAGCGGAACCGCTACTGTGGAGCCGCCTTTGACATCGCTGCAAAGGTCGATTTTCGGAACTATATAGTAAAGGCTGTGGAAGTCGGCCATCGTCATACCCGGTACCAGATCGCTGAGGCCGTCGATCTTCGGTGAACGGTCGTATTTCACATAACCGTTCCATTCGTTGATCACGTCGTGGTGTTCGGTATAGAGCCAGCCGCACACTTTCGGGTGTGAACGAAAACCGTTCATCATGATGTGATAGTCCCAGGTGAAATCCACATCGCCGGTACTTCCTTTGTAACCCCACACGTTGCCGCACTCGCTGTTGAACATCGGTTCGCCCCCCTGGCGGTTGCCCCCGATGTAGTTGTGGGTCGAACCGGGATACGTGTTGTCGTCGAATTGCGCGATCGTCTCCTCCCACTGATAACCCGGATGATAGCCGTGCCATGTGTTCAGGTCGGTCTGGACATGATCTTCGTTGCAGGGCGAATTGTCCTCGACCAACCGCGAAGGATCGAGCTTCTTCGTCTCGTGGTACATGCTGCGTACCCACTCCTGCGTTTCCGGCAGGAAAGCCCGTTTGGGTTTGCCTTTTTCGTCGGTTCCTCCGGTATTGGTGAACAGACCCCACGTTTCGTTGAAATTAACCCATGAGAAAATCGACGGGTGGTTGTAGTCGCGCTTGACCTGCGCACGCATGCAGTGTTCCCAATCCTTCTTTGCGGAATCGGTCGGCTCGCCCCAGAAATTCGGCGTGTCGGCCATGATCAGCAGGCCCAGTTTGTCGGCCCAGTAAAGTTTGCGGGGCACTTCGACCTTAATGTGGATACGGTTGCCGTTTAGTCCGAGGCGTTTCGACAGAAGAATCTCGTCGCGCATGAACTCGTCGCTCGGGAAAGTATAGTAACCCTCGGGATGATAGCTCTGGTCCAGGCACAGTTGCAGGTAGACCGGCTTGTTGTTCAGCGCTACATAAGGATAATCCGAGCCGGGCAGCATCGTGGTGCTGATTTTTCGTTGGCCGAAATAGCTGTCTACCTGGTCCTGCGGTTGTCCGTTTGCATACAGGCTGACCGTAGTTTCGTACAGATACGGGTCGTCCAGTTCCCAGAGACGCTGGTCGGACAACGGGATTTCGAACTCTTGTACGGTCGATTTTTTTGCCTTTCCTTTCGGTTGGTAGATGAAATCCGCTTGTTCCCCGTTTTTGAATTTGATCCGGATGGTCGCATCTTTGGCGGGAACGTCATTCAACCCTACTTGTACTTTTACCGCTGAGCGGTCGATGTCGGGTGTGAAATGCACGTAATCGATGTAGTCGTTCCCACGCGCTTCGAGATAAACCGTCTGCCAGATGCCGCGCGCGTTGCCGTAGCCCTGTTTGCCTGCGAGCCGGTCGTTGCCGCCTTTATCTTCCACGCCGATAACGAGGTTTTGCGGCATGCCGAATTGCAGGTTGGGCGTCAGTTCGAATTCGAACGGTGTATAGCCTCCTTCATGCGCTCCGAGGTAGCGACCGTTGAGCCACGCTTTGGTTCCCCAGTCCGCTGCGCCGATCACCAGGAAAACACGTTTGCCCCGCCACGATTCGGGGATGGAGACCTGCCGCGCGTACCAGGCGGAATCCCCGAGATTGGCCACGCCCGAAAGCGGGGAACCCCATGGGAACGGGACGTTGATCGTATGGTCGAAAGTGCTGGTTTGTCCTGTCTGAAGTGCTTTCTGTGCCAGTGCTTCGTTAAATGTGAAAGCCCACGGGCCGTTGAGATTGATCCATTCGGACCGTTCGAAATCCGGACGCGGATGTTCAGGCAGCGGAATTTTTGCGACGGTGCGGCCCAGGGAGACCATAGCCGCCAATGCCAACAGGCAACATAGGAATAGATTTCTTTTCATTGAGATAGCTTTAGGTGGAGAGTTGATCCTTCAGTTTGTTCAAGGAATCCAAAATTAAGCAAAAGAAGAGCAACGACAAAATTTTAAAATTGATAAATAAATCCTTACCTTTGGTCATCAGCAACAGGCTGAAAACGTTATAAATTTACTCACCTATTTAAGAGAAACGGATGAAACTACTTGAAGGAAAAGTTGCCGTGGTTACCGGTGCTGCACGCGGTATCGGCAAGGCGATTGCGATGAAGTTCGCTCAGGAAGGGGCTTCGGTAGCCTTTACCGACCTGAAGGCGGATGAGAATTTCCAGAACACAGAAAAAGAGCTGCAGGCGCTCGGCGTCAAAGCTAAGGGATATACCTCCAATGCCGCCGATTTCGAGGACACCGCCAAGGTGGTCTCCGAGATCGTCAAGGACTTCGGCCGGATCGACGTACTGGTCAACAATGCCGGCATTACCCGCGATGGCCTGATGATGCGCATGAGCGAGCAGCAGTGGGATATGGTGATCAATGTGAACCTGAAGTCCGCGTTTAACTTCATCCATGCGGTCACTCCCATCATGATGAAGCAGAAGAACGGCAGCATCATCAACATGGCTTCGGTTGTCGGTGTGTCGGGCAATGCCGGACAGGCTAACTATTCGGCATCGAAAGCGGGTCTGATCGGTCTGGCCAAATCTATTGCGAAAGAGCTCGGTTCACGCGGTATCCGTGCCAACGCGATTGCTCCTGGTTTCATCATCACCGACATGACTGCACAGCTTTCGCAGGAAGTGCGCGACGAATGGGCCCAGAAGATTCCGCTGCGCCGCGGCGGTACGCCTGAGGATGTGGCTAACGCCGCTCTGTTCCTCGCTTCCGACCTGTCGGGTTATGTCAGTGGACAGACCATTCACGTATGCGGTGGTATGAATACCTGATTTTGAGGACAAAGGATTTTTATCGCGATAACGCCGCTCCTTTAAGGAGCGGCGTTACTCGTTTGATTGCAAGCGGATTGTAGCTAAAGGTTGTACGGCCGGCCGAAAAAAACGGTTAAAAACCTAAAATAAAATGAGATTCCTATTGCTTTCCCGAACTTTTTGCTTTTCTTTGTGCTGAAACATTCTTTTAATTTTATTTTTTATGAAAGGTACAGTAAAATGGTTTGATTCGGCCAAAGGTTATGGCTTCATCAAAACCGAAGAAGGTAGCGACATTTTCGTTCACTACACAGGTATTAACAAAGATGGCTTCCGCGGTTTGGAAGAAGGCCAGAATGTCGAGTTCGAAGTGGGCGAAGGCAAGAAGGGCGAGCAGGCTGTTAACGTTAACGTAATAGAATAATTCGGTATTTTCAAGATACTTAATTTAGACTATTAGAAGTAAAAAAGAGAGGGTTCCGTGGAACCCTCTCTTTTTGTTTGCCTGCGGAAAGGCTATTTCTTGGCTGCCGGAGCGGGTGTGCCCTGAAGTTCCTGGGCGCATTGCTGCAGCATGACGATGATAATGTCGGTCGTCCCCGGATCGACACACATGTCCTGTGCGAAGGTTGCCGGCTGCGGATAGGCTTCTTTCACCTTGCCGGTGAAGCAGGTGTAAAACGCGCTGATTTGATCCGGCGTCAGGTCTGCCGGCAGAATGCCGATCGACTGCAGCTGCGGGTAAGGGAATACCAGCGGGAGATTCTCGTAGTTGGCACCGAGCATCTCCGTCGTACAATTGATCATCACTGAGGTCAGCGTATCCGTTTTCCCCGTTAGCTTGTCGTACTTGTTGTAATCGGGATAGGTGCCTTCGACGGTGGTTACGACACAATTTTCGATATTAGCAAAATTGTTGTCTTCCATGTGCTTGAGCATGGTTTTCTCTTTGTGGGCACGTACGACTTCTTTCACTTCGGTACGTTCCTTGTCGGTCCATTGTTTGGTTTGCGCGCAGGAAACCAGTACCAGAATAGCGGATAACGCCAGTACAATTTTTTTCATCTTGATTGGAATTAGATTAAACGTTTCAGTCGATTCGTTGTAAGTTATCGTTATAAATGCGATACTGCGTTTTTAAACAAATTTAGTACCAAAATACAACGGCGGGCAGGGACGCACTGAAGGCTTTGCGGTTTTTTCCCGTTAAGGTGCAATTCGGATGGGTTTTCTTCCGTTTTTCAATTACATTTGTTCTGTCGCCGGACAGGTAAGCCGCCGGTTGCTTCTCATGTACGGCTGATGCCTGTTTGAAAGAGAAACGATACTTATTCAAAGCTCTGTTTATGGACATCCTGGAATTACGTGAATATTGCCTGGCATTGCCGTTGGCTGAAGAGACCACACCGTTCGATGAAATGACGCTGGTGTACAAGGTCGCAGGCAAGATGTTCCTGTTGACGGATATGGCCGATTTTCGCTGGATCAACGTCAAATGCGATCCGGACCGTGCGGTCGAGTTGCGGGACCGTTATGCGGAGGTGAAAGAAGGGTATCACATGAACAAACGCCACTGGAATACAGTGGATATGGCCGGAGACTTACCCGAACCGCTGATTCGGGAGTGGATCCTCGATTCTTATCGGTTGGTGGTGAATTCCCTGCCGCGTGCCAAGCGGGAAACGCTGTTGCGGCTGTTGGAGGAGGACAAAACATAAATCCGGGGCTTCGTACAATTCAAAATCGACAATCGTAAAACTAAATAGGTATATACTTAACATGAACCTGACGGAGACGATATTGCCAATGCCGGACGATTACGAGGGGAAAGTGATCGCTACGCTCCTGCGAGCCGACAGCACCGCACCTTCTGACCGGGCGGTGCTCTACCTGCATGGTTATATCGATTATTTTTTTCAAACACACATGGCGGAACGGTTTGCCGGCGAAGAGTGGAACTTCTATGCCCTCGACCTGCGCAAATACGGCCGCTCCCTCCTGCCCCATCAACATGCCTATTATTGTCGGGACCTGCACGAATATTTTCCGGAAATCGATGCCGCATTAGAGCGGATTGCATCGGATGGCAATACGGATATCACGTTGTTGGGACATTCTACCGGGGGGCTGATCGCCGCTTTGTATGCCGCTCAGGGAAGAGAACGGATGAAGGTCAACCGATTGGTGCTTAACAGTCCGTTTTTCGCTTTCAATGTAGGTTGGTTTAAGCGGGCTGTGGCTGTTCCTGCGGCAGCGTGGCTGAGTCGGCTGATGCCTTACGCAGCAAAGCGCAATGAGCTTTCCCCGCTGTATTATGTCAGCGTTCACCGCTCGATGAAAGGCGAATGGGATTTTGATCCGCGTCTGAAACCCCGGCAGGGAGTTCCGCTCTATTTTGCATGGCTCGGCGCAATCCGCCGCGGGCAGCATCAGCTGCGCCGGGGATTGCACCTGGAGATACCGGTGTTGGTCATGCATTCTGCTCGTTCGTCGAGGCCCCGCATCTGGAATGACGGTTGCATGCGTACCGATATAGTGCTCAATGTAGCGGACATTCGCCGTTACGGTTGGAAACTGGGGGACGATGTGACGGATGTCGCTGTCGAAGGCGGGCTGCATGACCTGGTGCTCTCGCGTGCGGAGGTGCGTGAGCGGGTGTTTAAGGTAATGACCGAATGGATGAATGAACATACGAACCAAATAAACCATTAACAGATAGATGGAATCGATCAAACAGATATTCCGGATTGGCAACGGGCCGTCGAGCAGCCACACGATGGGGCCGAAACGGGCGGCTGAAATGTTTCTGGCACGTAACCGCGAGGTAGACAGCTTTCGGGTAACGCTTTACGGCAGTTTGGCCGCGACGGGTCGCGGCCACATGACCGATGTGGCGATTAAATCGGTATTGGAACCGGTAGCTCCGTTGGAGATCGCCTGGAAACCCGAAGTGTTCCTGGATTTTCATCCCAATGGCATGCTGTTCGAATCGCTGAAGGCCGACGGCTCGGTAATTCAGGCCTGGACGGTCTACAGTGTCGGCGGAGGGGCTTTGGCTAGTGATGACCTGAGCGACCCGCAACCGGAGCACGTATACGGCATGTCAACGGTTTCGGAGATACAGCAATGGTGCGACAAACAGGGCGGTAGCTACTGGGAGTATGTGCAACAGTGCGAAGGCGATGAAATCTGGGATTATCTCGAAGAGGTTTGGCGGGTGATGGTGGATGCTGTTCACCACGGACTCGAGACCGAAGGAATCATTCCCGGAGGACTGGGTATCCGGCGCAAGGCTGGCAGCTACCTGATCCGGGCCAACAGCTATTCCGGGACGATGAAGAGCCGAGGACAGGTATATGCGTATGCATTGGCCGTGTCGGAAGAGAATGCTACAGGAGGCAAAATCGTTACGGCTCCGACCTGCGGTTCGTGCGGTGTATTGCCTGCAGTACTTTATCAAATCAAGGAAACGCGTAATTTCATCGACAAACGGATTCTCCGGGCTTTGGCGACGGCCGGCCTGTTCGGCAATGTCGTGCGGACGAATGCATCGATCTCAGGAGCCGAGGTGGGGTGTCAGGGAGAGATAGGCGTTGCTTGTGCAATGGCCGCTGCAGCGGCCTGTCAGTTGTTCGGCGGCTCTCCGGCCCAAATCGAATATGCGGCCGAAATGGGGTTGGAGCACCACCTTGGGCTCACCTGCGATCCCGTTTGCGGTTTGGTGCAGATTCCGTGTATCGAGCGCAACGCCTTTGCGGCGGCCCGGGCCATGGATGCCAACAGCTACTCGACTTTTTCCGACGGCAAACACCGCGTAAGCTTTGACAAAGTGGTCGAGGTGATGAAGCAAACCGGGCATGATTTGCCGAGTCTCTATAAGGAGACCGCTACGGGCGGTTTGGCCAAATACATGCAGGAGCAGGACGGTTCGTTTAAAACGTTCTAGGGGGATTCCTGATTATCATTTTTTGATGCACGCTTCTCCTGCGGTATAGTCGGGGAGGGTACGTGTAACCATTGCCGACCGGGATACATGATTCGGATAAACGATTGGAGGGGAGAGGCATCGCGCCTCTCCCCTCCTCTGTCTTCTATTGCGGATCCCTCGCTTTAGTCCAGTTTCAGGTAGCGGGTGAGGGTCGATTTCAGCGATTCAACGCCTTGCGTCAGTTTCATTTTGACAAGTTGCTGGTAAAAGAGCTTCAGGTGCAGGCTCTCGTCGGCAATCAGTTTGTCGAGCATTTGCAGGATGGTTTTTGCACTTTTCGACTGAGAGGCGATCTTCTCTTTGACCGATTCGTAGAATTGGATGGTCAAAATTTCGTTTTTAATACTGATAACCAATGCTTCGCCGGCATTTTTACCCAGTTCGAGCTTTTTAGTATTCAGAGGCTGCGGGATTGTACCTTTCAGTTTGATTACTACGTCGCGCACGTTGGCGAAATGCTTCATTTCAACCAATCCTACGCCCAGTACGAGATCTCCGATCTCTTCGTCGTATAACCCGGCCATCTGGGTGTATTGCAGGATCGCCATTAGTTCCGATTCGCCTTCGCTCTGGAGGGCCGGATAAAACCATTCGGGCTTGATCGCCTCGTCATATTGCAGGTCGTCTATATCGGGCCATTCAACACTGGAATCGGAGTATTTAAGTACATCCACTAAGGCATCCGCCATCGCATCTACGTAGTTTTTCATCATGCATGAGTTGTAAGTTGGACAAAAGGTTGATTGGTATATAATGAATCAAAAAATATACCATATCCGGTGTTTACAATCATTTAACCTCTGCTTGTGGGATCAAGCTCCCATTGATTCCGCTTCGCCGTCCGGAAACGACAAGCCCCGCATTTTCCAATGCGGGGCTTGCGGCAAGGTTTTTTGTGATGGGAAACCGAAAGGAAGCTATTTACGTTTAGCTTTTGCGGCGGCCTGCTGCTGTTGCAGCTTTACCATCTCTTCGTAACGCTGCTGCCATTTGGATTTTTTCTGTGGTTTCTTGGCATTCTCCTTCATCCGCTGGTGCAACTTGTCCTCGTTCACGATGTAGCGGAAACCGTAGGTCTGCCCGATCGTAATGATATTGCTGAGCAGGTAGTAATAGCTCAGTCCGCTTGAGTAATTGTTGAACCAAAGCAACAGCATGATCGGCATCAGGTAAAGCATCATGAACTTCATCCCGGCCATTTGCGGGGCCGAACCTGCTGTCTGTGCGTAGTTGATCCGCGATGAGACGTACACGGATACGGCCATCAGCAGCGCGAACAGGCTGACGTGGCTGCCGTAGAACGGGATGTTGAACGGCAGCTGCAGGATGCTGTCGTATGACGAGAGGTCGTCTGCCCACAGGAAATGCTCACCGCGCAACTCGATCGACGCCGGGAAGAAGCGGAACATCGCGATCAGGATCGGGAACTGGATCAGCAACGGGATACATCCCCCCATCGGGTTGACGCCGGCGCTCTTGTACAACGCCATCATCGCCTGCTGTTTCTTCATGGCATCCGCCTGGTTGGGATACTTCTCGTTGAGTTTGTCCACTTCCGGCTTCAACAGCCGCATTTTGGCCGTCGAGAGATACGATTTATAGGTCAGCGGCGAAATCAGGATTTTGAGGATGATCGTCAGCAACAGAATGATGATTCCGTAGTTGGCGATGTGCTTGCCCAACGTATCGAAGGTCGGGATCACGAGCCAGCGGTTGATCCAGCCGACGATCCAGCCGCCCAGCGGGATCAGCCTTTCGAAATGCAGGTCGCCGTATTTTTTCAGTACCGAGAATTTGTTCGGGCCGAAATAGAAATTGAAGTTGTACTCCGTAAGTTGCGGGGAGAAAGGAACCGACAATTTGGCTTTGAAGGTCTTGATTTTACCCTCGCCCGGCTGGAACGTGGTATATTCGACCGTCCCGTTCTGGAAGTCGTTCTGTGAAACGAGGATCGATGAGAAGAACTGCTGTTTGAAAGCCACCCACTTCAACTTGCTGTTGATCGTTTCGCTCTTGGCCTCTTTGGACATGCCCAGTTGTTCGATCGATTCGTCGCCGGGGTATTTGTAGGCGATGGTCGTATAGTTGTTCTCGTTGTCGAACCCCTTTTCGTTTTGCATGCCGACATTCTGCCAGATGATTTCGAGGTCGCTCTGGTTCTGGGCGAGCAAACGCTCCATGCCCACGAACCGCACGTCGAAATCGATCATGTAGTTGTCTTTGTAAATTTTGTAGACAAAATCGACATGGGCTGCGGAATCGACATCGAGCCGCATCGTGAAGCTCTTCTCCGTTTCGTTCGCCCCGAAAGCGAGATCGGCGGTCGAATCGGCCACGAAATAGTAGTCGCCGGTATTGATCTGGATGTTATTGAACTGTTGTTTGACGAAGAACGACAGGTCGAAGACCGCAGCCGAATCGGGAAAGAGTACCAGCGGACTTCCGTTGTAGGTTTTGTAGTCTTTCAGCACGACCGAGGCCACCCGGCCCCCCTTATTGGAAAAGGTGACCTTCATCAGGTCGTTCTCGATTTCGTAATGCTTTTCGGTGCCTTCGGTCGCCTTGAACAGGCTCACGCCGATGTGTTGTTCGAGTTGTGCCGCGGCACTGCCCGAAGCGCTGTCCATCACGGTGACGGAAGCATCTGCGGCCGGCACTTCGACCGCTTCGGAAGCGGCTTGTTGGGTAGTCGTTTGTGGTTCTTGTGCGAGTTTTTCCTGAATCGAGGAGTTGTACCAGGTGAATCCGAAGAGGATCGCACCGATGACGATCAGTCCGATTAGTGTTCTTTTATCCATTGATCGGGACGATTATTTACTGTTATGGGTTTGACAATAATCCGTGGCCGCCTTGACAAAGGAGACGAACAGCGGATGCGGGTTCTGTACGGTACTCTTGTACTCGGGATGGTATTGTACGCCGATGAACCACGGGTGGTTTTCCAGTTCTACGACTTCGACCAGGTTCGTGTCGGGATTGATGCCGACCGGTTTGAGCCCGGCTTTGGTGAATTCGTCGAGATAGTCGTTGTTGAATTCATAACGGTGGCGGTGACGCTCGATAATTTGCGTCTTTCCATAAGCCTTCGCGGCTTTGGATCCTTTCGTCAGCGTGCAGGGATAGCCGCCCAGACGCATCGTACCGCCCTTTTCGGTCACACCTTTCTGCTCTTCCATCAGGTCGATTACCGGGTGCGTCGTATTCTCCATTTCTGTCGAATTGGCATCCGCATAACCGAGGGTATGGCGGGCGAACTCCACGACGGCGCACTGCATGCCGAGGCAGATGCCGAAGAACGGGATTCCGTTTTCCCGGGCGTATTTCACCGCCGTAATCTTGCCTTCGATGCCGCGGTGCCCGAATCCGGGCGCTACCAAAATACCGCACATGCCCTTGAGCTGTGCCGCGATATTTTCTGGCGTGATTTTTTCGGAGTTGACGTAATGCAATTTGACTTTGGTGTGGTTTGCCGCACCCGCATGCACGAACGATTCGACAATCGACTTGTAAGCGTCGGGCAGTTCCGTGTATTTGCCTACCAGGGCGATGTGCACGAGGTTGTTCGGATGCTTGACCTTGTCGACGAATTCGATCCATTGCGCCAGATCGGGCTCGCCTTCGTGCGGCAGCTGCAACTTGTCGAGCGCCACGATGTCCAGTTTCTGGTTCAGCATCATCAATGGCACTTCGTAAATGGTCGGCACGTCGATCGATTCGACTACCGCACTCACGTCCACGTTACAGAACAGTGCAACTTTGCGGCGCACTTCGTTGGTCAGGTGCTTTTCGGTACGCAGGACCAGAATGTCCGGTTGCAATCCGTTTTCGAGCAATTGTTTCACCGAATGTTGGGTCGGCTTGGTTTTCAGTTCGCCGGAAGCCGCCATGTAAGGAATCAGCGTCAGGTGGACGATCAGCGTGTTGCCGTAGCCCAGCTCATAACGGAGCTGACGCACCGATTCGATGTAAGGCAGCGATTCGATATCGCCGACCGTACCGCCGATTTCGGTGATAATCACGTCATACATCTTCTTAGCGCCGAGCAGTTTGATACGGCGTTTGATCTCGTCGGTAATATGCGGGATCACCTGTACGGTTTTGCCGAGAAACTCTCCGCGGCGTTCCTTGTTGATAACGCTTTGGTAGATGCGCCCGGTGGTGACGTTGTTGGCTTTGGAAGTCGGAATATTCGTAAAGCGTTCGTAGTGGCCGAGGTCGAGGTCGGTTTCGGCGCCGTCTTCGGTTACGTAGCACTCGCCGTGTTCGTAAGGATTCAGCGTGCCGGGATCGACATTGATGTAAGGGTCGAGTTTTTGGATCGCTACCCGGTATCCGCGCGCCTGCAACAGGCGCGCCAGGGATGCTGAAATAATTCCCTTGCCCAGGGACGATGCCACACCTCCCGTAACGAAGATGTATTTGGTTTTTGTCGTGTTGCTTGCAGCCATGATAAATCTAATCTACTTCTATTCTGCCTGGTTATTCTGTTTGTCTATCAAATCGATCTTTTCGATCAGGGAAGCCATCTCCTCTTTGGCCTTCGTGATTTTGTTGTTCACTTCCCGGATCATCCCCTCCGCATTTTTGCTCTTCGAAAAGAAACCGATGTCGTTCTCGAGCAATGCGATGTCGGCTTCGAGCTGCTTCATTTTGTTGTAGAGACGCTCCCGTTCATAACGCAGCCGGCGGTCTCCCCCTTCGGCCAACGAAGAGATTTTACCTTTGAAGCGCTCCATGCGGTGTTCTTTTTCGTTGCCGCGCAACTTGGCGAAAATAGCGTCGACCGCTTTGCGGTACTCCTTCTGTATCGCCTCTTTCTGTTTGATGGGTACAAAACCGATTTCCGCCCAACGGCGCTGGAGCTCCTTGAGGGTTTCGAAACCGATCTCTTTACCTTCGGCAGCGAACGACTTCAACTCGTCGAGCAATTGCTGTTTTTTCGACAGGTTCTCTTCATACTGGCTGTCCAGCGAGGAGAAAAATGCGGTTTTGCGTTCGAAGAATTTGTCACATGCGCTGCGGAAACGTTTCCACACGGCGTCTGAGTAGCGGCGCGATACGGGGCCGATCTCCTTCCAACGCTTCTGTAGGGCGATCAGTTCGTCGGTCACCTTTTTCCACTCGCTGCTCTCTTGCAGGGCTTCGGCGGCCGCACAAATGTCGTTCTTGAGGTGAAGGTTGTTCTCCATCTCGGCTTTGATCTGCAGGTAGAAATTGCGCTTGTTTTCGAAAAATTTATCGCAGGCGTTGCGGAAACGTTCGTATACTTTCGTATTGTCCTTCTTCGGGGCGAAACCGATCGTCTTCCATACCTTTTGGATTTCGATCAGTTGGTCCGAAGCCTTGTTCCACTCCTTACGCGTCGAGAGCGGTGCGGCGACCAGTTCTTCGGTCTTTACGCACAACTCGGTTTTCAACTCCAGGTTCCGTTTCTGTTCCTCTTTGATGGAGTTGAAGTACTCTTGATGGCGTTTGTTGACCTTTGCGCTCGCTTCGCGGAAACGCTCCCAGAGCTGCTCCTTGTATTCGTTGGCTACGGGGCCGGTTTCGCGCCACTGGTCGTGCAGTTTTTGCAGTTTGTGGAACGCATTGATAACCGAAGGTTCCAAAACGAGGGCCTCGGCCTCTTCACAAAGTTGCAATTTGGCTTCGTAGTTCTTCTTCAGGTCTAAATCACGAAGTTCTTTATTGATCTTGATGAAGTTGTAGAAGTTTTCGACATGCAGGTTGTATGTCTCCCATAGATCTTTGACATAAGTCAGCGGCACGGGGCCGGTCTCTTTCCAACGCTGTTGCAGCTCCCGGAAAGTATTGAAGGTGTGGTTGAGCGTTTCGTTGCTGTCGATCAGCTCTTTGAGCTCATCGATGATTTTCAGTTTGACCTTATAGTTGTTTTCCTTCTCTTCTTCGAGTTTGGCGATGAAGTCGTTGCGCTTTGAGCGGTATTCGGCGAACAGTTCTTTCAGTCGTTGTTCCGCATCGTCGGGCGTAGGTACGAACTCCTCGATTTTGCCCCCGGTTTCGGCGAAGGCGCGCCGGGCGCGTTCGACTTCGGCCCGGTAAGCTTTGTAGAAGGCGATTTTGATCGCTTCGACGTCGCGGCGGATAGTTTGTACGGGCTTATTTGCCAACAGATCGGACAAAAGTGCCAGCAGTTCGGATTTGGATTTGCCGCTGTAATCGGTTGCAGCGGAACCCTCCTCTTTGGACGATTCGTCGGTATTGCCGCTCTCGTCCTCTTCGCCCAGGTCAAACTCGGGTGCATCGGCGGCCAGTTCGGCCTCTTCGTCGGTGAAATCGACAGCGGCCGGAGCCTCTTCTCCGTCGGTCTCTTGGGTTGCCGGTTCATCCGCCTGAGCGGCGACCGGGGTGGTTTCTTGCGTATCCGCGGTGCTCTCGGGAGCTCCGGATTGTTCCTCGGGAACAAGGATTTTGTCGGTTTCAGTAGTCATCGTGCACGGTGTTTTGTTAGCCCGCTACAGCAGGATTTAAAGAACAAATGTACAGGTTTTTTCTTTAAAATCACAGCGGTATCCCAAAAAGTTCCCCTGAGGCTTTCCGCAGGGGAAATATTTTTGCTAATTAACAATTAGTTAATATTATTTAACGTATTTTGCAGTCAAACTTAAACCTGTTTTAATATTATGGAGCAACGGATTTTGCTGGTCGACGACGAAGCGGACATTTTGGAATTCATCAGTTACAACCTGATCCGGGAGGGTTATCAGGTCTATACGGCCACGAACGGGAAAGAGGCTGTGGCCAAAGCCCGGGAAGTAGTTCCCCATCTGATCCTGCTCGATGTGATGATGCCGGAGATGGACGGGATCGAAACCTGTCAGGAGATCCGCAAACAGGACGAGTTGAAAAATACGCTGATTGCCTTCCTGACGGCGCGGGGCGAGGATTATTCGCAGATTGCCGGTTTCGAGGCGGGCGCGGACGACTACATTGCCAAGCCGATTCGTGTCAAGGTGCTCGTCAGCCGCATCAAGGCGTTGCTGAAACGGTTCGACACCGTCCCGAACGAGGCTCCGGCGGCCGACCGGCCGATCGTGATCGACCGCGAACGCTACCTTGTACTCAAGGAGGGCAAGGAGATCGTACTTCCGCGCAAGGAGTTCGAATTGCTCGCGTTGCTCTACTCCAAACCCCAGAAAGTCTTTTCACGTGAAGAGATATTCTCGAATGTTTGGGGCAACGATGTAATCGTCGGCGACAGGACGATCGACGTACACGTCCGCAAGCTGCGGGAGAAGCTCGGAGACCATCATATCGTCACGATCAAAGGGGTCGGTTATAAGTACGAGGATTGAAAATTTAAATCGGATTTCCCTTTTTCAAATAATTTGCATTCCCTATCTTTGTAAGATATTAAGCACAACGAAGGGATGAAGGATATTTTAATGGTCGGAATCGGCGGCTTTGCCGGCAGCGCACTGCGCTACGCGATTTCCCGGGCCATGCTGCCGCTTGCGGCCATGTCTCATTTTCCGTGGCACAGCCTGCTGGTCAACGTCGTCGGCTCGCTGTTGATCGGGGCATTGGTGGCCTGCCGTCTGACGGGACACTGGTATTACCTGGCTGTGATCGGATTTTGCGGCGGATTCGCCACTTTCTCGATGTTTTCGCTTGAAATGTTTAAGATGATCCGCCTGGGGTATACCTCGGGGGCGATCCTTTATCTGGTGGTCAGCATTGCGCTGTCCCTGCTGGCCGTGGCCGGCGGTTTTTTCCTGATTACGAAATACAACTGAATATAATACAGAGTCATGGAATTTGTTGAAAGAATCAAGGCGAAAGCCGCAGAAGAGATCAAAACCATCGTCTTGCCCGAAGCTGCCGAAGAGCGGAACATCAAGGCGGCCAACCAAATCATCAAAGAGGGCTTCGCCAAGCTGGTATTGATCGGCAACCCGGACCAGATCCACCATCTGGCCTCTGAATATTACCTCGACGAGATCGGTAAGGCTACGATCGTCGATCCCGAGAACAATCCTAAAAAAGAGGAGTACGTCGAATTGATGCTGAAGCTGCGTGCCAGCAAAGGACTGACCCGCGAACAGGCTGAAAAACTGATCGTCGATCCGCTCTACCTGGCTGCGCTGATGGTCAAAAACGGCGATGTGGACGGCGAGGTGGCCGGTGCGAACAACGCCACGGGCGACGTATTGCGCCCTGCATTCCAGTATGTGAAGACGCTTCCGGGCATCAGCGTTGTATCGGGAGCCTTCATTATGCTGATTCCTGACACGATGTTCGGCGAGCATGGCATGATGGTCTTTGCCGATTGTGCCGTGCATCCCAATCCGACTGCCGAGGAGTTGGCGCAGATCGCGGTTATGACCGGGCGGACGGCCCGCGTGATCGCTGGCATCGAACCGCGCATCGCGATGCTGAGCTTCTCGACGAAAGGCTCGGCCAAAAATGAAATGGTCGACAAGGTGGTTTCCGCGACGCTGCTGGCCCAGCAGATGGACCCTACGCTGATGATCGACGGCGAATTGCAGGCCGATGCGGCGATCGTGCCGGGTATCGGTGCAAAGAAGGCTCCGGGAAGCAAAATTGCCGGCAAGGCCAATGTGCTGGTCTTCCCCACCCTCGAAGTGGGCAACATTGCCTACAAGCTGGTACAGCGCATGGCGCACGCCGAAGCTATCGGCCCTATCCTGCAGGGGATGGCCGCACCGATCAACGACCTTTCGCGCGGCTGTTCGGTCGAAGATATCGTCAATCTGGTCGCAATCACTGCCTGCCAGGCCGGCGGCATGAAATAAATACGAATCCTAAATTTCATCATTTACACTCGTAATAATGACTATTCTCGTTTTAAACTGCGGCAGTTCGTCGATCAAATACCAGGTAATCAAAATGTCCTGCGCGAATGAATATTCGCTGCTGGTGAAAGGACAGATCGAACGGATCGGCCTGTCGGACGGGCTGCTGGTACATAAACCGGTAGACAAACCTAAGTTCGAACTGACCAAAAGCATCCCCGACCATACTTCAGGCATCAACCTGATCCTCGAAGCACTGGTGGATCCCGATCACGGCGTACTGAACAGCATTACCGAACTGTCGGCCGTCGGACACCGCGTGGCGCATGGCGGCGAATATTTCAAGGACAGCGCGGTCGTCAACAAAACCGTCAAACAGCAGATCGAGGCTTGCTTCGAACTGGCCCCCCTGCACAATCCGGCCAATCTGAAAGGTATCCTTTCGATGGAGAATATCCTGCCGAACACGCCTCAGGTCGCCGTGTTCGACACCTCGTTCCACCAGACCATTCCGGCCAAAAACTTCATGTATGCCCTTCCCTATAAATATTACGAAGAGTATCGCGTGCGCCGTTACGGTTTCCATGGGACGAGCCATAAGTATGTTGCACAGGTGGGTTGCAAGATGACCGGTATCGATTTCGACCATTCGAAAATCATCACTTGCCATATCGGCAACGGTGCATCGATTACCGCTATTCTGGACGGTAAGTCGTACGACACGTCGATGGGCTTCACTCCGGTGGACGGCCTGATTATGGGTACCCGCTGCGGCAGCACCGATCCCGGCGCGCTGATCTACATTGCTGAGAAAGAAGGGCTTAACCTCGATCGTCTCTCCGGTATGATCAACAAGGAGTCTGGCCTTTACGGCATTACCGGTGTTTCGTCGGATATGCGCGACATCCATGCCGCTGCAAACCGCGGGGATGAACGGGCTAAACTGGCGTTGGCGATGTTCGTCGCCCGGATCAAGAAATTTATCGGACAGTACGCCGCACTGATGGGCGGAGCCGACCTGATCGTCTTTACGGGCGGTGTCGGCGAGAACGACTACCTCGTCCGCGAGTGGGTGTGCGAAGGAATGGAATACATGGGCATCCTGTTCGACAAAGAGGCCAATGACGGCGTCCGTGCGAGGGACATCATTATCTCCACCCCCGACTCGAAAGTCAAGGTGGCAGCCGTTACGACCAACGAAGAGTTGGTGATCGCGTCGGATACGTTCCGTTTGCTAAAAAAACGTTCGGAATAATTCGCCGAAAAGCTGGTATAAAAAGTGCGGAAAGTTCTCCTGCGTTGGCAGGGGAACTTTTTTATTCGTACTTTTAACACCCGAAAACTGAAATCTAAGCTATGATTACGAAACTGGAAGAGCTGATCACCGCCGTAAAGGGGCGGCCTAAGAAAAGAATAGTTGTTGCCTATGCGCAGGATGCTCATACGATCGAGGCGGTCAATGCAGCTGTCGACATGGGGATCGTCGATGCGACACTGGTAGGTGATCCCGAGGAGATTCAGCGCGTGTGTATGGCACTGGAGATAAATCCGGCCAAATTCACCCTCGTCGCAGGTGGAAGCGATGTGGCCTGCGTGAGCCTGGCGGTGAAAATGGTCAATGACCGTGAAGCCGACGTACTGATGAAGGGATTGGTTTCGACTGATAAATATATGCGGGGCATTCTGAATAAGGAGTACGGACTGCTGCCGCCCAAAGGGGTGCTGAGCCATGTAACGGTGTTCGAACTGCCGATGTATCACAAATTGCTGGTCGTGTCGGATGTGGCGGTTATTCCCTACCCCGACCTGAGTCAGAAGACGGCTATCGTCCGTTACCTGACGGCGACGGCTAAAGTATTGGGTGTCGAGCGCCCCAAGATTGCCGCGATCGCCCCGAGCGAGCAGTTGCTTGCCAGCGTGCAATCGTCTGTCGAAGCGGCCGTGCTGGCCAAAATGGCCGACCGGGGACAGTTGGGCGACGTGGTTTTGGATGGTCCCCTGGCGTTGGATGTGGCGTTGTTCGAAGAGGTGGCCCGTACGAAACGCCTCTCCAGCCCGGTGGCCGGAGATGCCGATTGCCTGCTGATGCCTAACCTCGATGCTGCGAACGTTTTCTTCAAATCGGCCAACCACCTTTGCAATGCTTCGCTGGCGGCGATGGTAGCCGGAACCAAGGCGCCTTGCGTACTTACTTCGCGTGGGGATTCGGCCGAGTCGAAACTCTATTCGATCGCACTGGCCGCGCTGAGCGCAAAATAGTTTTGAGGCCTCACGGGCCGGAAATCAACAATAATCATGGAGAAAATTTACAGGATACTGGTCATCAATCCCGGTTCGACCTCGACCAAAATCGCCGTATTCGACAACGAAAAGGAGGTTTTTTTACGGACGCTGCGCCATTCGACCGAGGAGCTGCAACCGTATAAACAGGTGGCGGACCAGTTCGGATTCCGGAAGCAGTTGATCGTCGATGCGCTTTTGGAGGCGAATATCGATATTCAGTCGCTTTCGGCAGTGATCGGCCGGGGTGGCTTGGTCAAACCGATTCCATCGGGCGTTTACGAGGTAAACGAAACGTTGAAGCACGACCTGATCCATGCCCCGCAAGGCGAGCATGCGTCCAATTTGGGCGGATTGCTGGCGGCCGATATTGCTGCGATGGTTCCCGGGGCAAAGGCTTATATCGCCGATCCGGTGGTGGTTGACGAACTGCAGGATATCGCGCGGATCGCCGGGCATGAATTGTTCAAGCGGGTTTCGATTTTCCACGCCCTGAACCAAAAAGCCGTCGCACGCGCTTATGCCCGCAATGTCGGCAAACAGTACGACGACCTGAACCTGATCGTGGCCCATCTGGGCGGTGGTATTTCGGTCGGGGCACACCGGCACGGCCGTGTGATCGATGTCAGCAACGCATTGGACGGTGAAGGTCCCTTTTCACCCGAGCGTTCCGGGGCGCTGCCGGCCAAACAACTGGTCGACCTCTGCTTCAGCGGTCGCTATACCGAACGGGAGGTCGACCGGATGATTAGCGGCCGGGGCGGTTTGGTGTCGCTGACAGGGTCGAACAATGTGAAAGAGCTGGTAGAACGCGGTCTGAACGGCGACCAGAAGACACTGCGCATTATCGAAGCGATGGCCTATAATGTCGGCAAAGAGGTGGGCTGTATGGCGGCTGTCCTGCACGGTAATGTCAATGCGATCCTGATCACCGGCGGTATAGCTTACAGCGCTTTCATCTGCGACTACATCAAAGCGATGGTGGAGTTCGTTGCCCCGGTCGTGGTAATCCCTGGGGAGGATGAAATGCAGGCCCTGGCTGACAACGCCCTTGAGGTTTTGCGCGGCGAGCGGCAGCCCGAAGTATATAAATAATCGAACCTGTATTAAATAGGTGCCTTCCGGGAATGTGGATACGGCCTTGCAGAAGTTGTGGTAAGGCTTGCCTGTACAGGTGAAGATAACAGCCGAATGTAAAAGATTAAGGGGTGAACATGGCGTTCACCCCTTATCTTTTTGTAGTGTCTCGCTTCTTTTTCGTTTGGATGCAGAAGGTTACGGCAGGCTACTTTGCATTGGTCAATGCCTTGTGTTCCAGGTTCAGTACATTGCCGATCTCCATGAACGAGGCTCCTTTGGCTGCGCCGAAACTGCCGCCCAGTACGACGATCAGGTCCTCTTTCGAGAGCCATTTCTTCTCCTCGAGGTAGTAGAGGATGCTGAGCAGGAAGCCTTCGTGGTTGATGGACGGCTCGCTGTAAATCGCATGGATGCCGTAAGAGATAGCCAAGTGGCGCATGACGCTTTTGCGGTAGCAAACGGCGAAGACGGGCTTTTGGCTGCGGAAAGCGGCCAGGTAGCGCCCGGTGCGCCCCGACAGCGTGTCGATCACGATCGCTTTGACGGGCAGGTTCAGCGTGGCACGCACGGCCGATCGGCACAATTGCGCCGTAATTTCGTTGTTGATGCGCACGAGGTTCATCTCGATGTTCGGGTTGCTGTGGTCCTTTTCCACTTCGGCGGCAACGCGCGCCATCGTTTCGACCGCTTCGACCGGATAGTCGCCGTTGGCCGTCTCGCCGCTGAGCATAACTGCGTCGACTCGCTGGTAAATCGCGTTGGCCACGTCGCTGATCTCGGCCCGGGTGGGGCGCGGATTGCTGATCATCGTGTGGAGCATCTGTGTGGCGATGATGACAGGGATTTTGCTTTCGATGCATTTGTTGACCAGAAAGCGCTGTGTGCCGGGAATCCTTTCGGCCGGGATTTCCACCCCCAGGTCACCGCGGGCCACCATGATGCCGTAGGTTTCGTCCAGGATTTCGTCGATGTTGTTCACGCCTTCCTGGTTCTCGATCTTCGAAATGATCTTGATCGTACTGTTGCGTTCCTCGATGATCTTTTTTACCGCAAGCACATCCTCTTTTTTGCGGACGAACGAATGGGCGATAAAGTCGATATCCATGTCGATGGCCCAGTTGATGAATTCGAAGTCACGCTCGGTCACCGACGGCAGGTTGATGGGGACATTGGGTATGTTCACGCTTTTACGCGGCTTGATGACCCCGTTGTTCTTGACGCGGCAAATCAGCTCATCGTCTTTTTTTTCAGTCACTTCCATTTCCAGTTCGCCGTCGTCGATCAGGATGGCGGCCCCTACCGGAACATCTTTGTAAATCGAAGAGTCGTTGACGTACACCACTTCGTTGTTGGAAGGTTCGTTCGTTTCGGAGCCTTTGATCCGGATCATGTCCCCGCGCGACACCTTAATGCCGGTTTCGAAGCCGGGCGCCATACCGGTTACACGGATTTCGGGGCCTTTGGTGTCTATGATAATGGCAATGCGGTCCGATACTTTGCGGACGTTCTCCACCACCTTGGCGGCGCTTTCGGTCGTTACATGCGCCGAATTGATACGTGCGGCGTTCATGCCCGCTTCATACAGCGACCGGATAAACTCGACGTCGCATCGCTGGTCCGAGATCGTCGCGATAATTTTAGTCCTCTTCTTCATCTTGTGTTTCTGTTAACCGGAAGCCAGGCAGCTTCCGTTTTTATCTTAATCTTCAATCGTGTGTTGTTTCGAATATTCTCGCTGACCGTGCCAATATACCTCGCCCGAGAGGTAAATACGTTCAGGAATGTTAAAGAAAACTCAGGATGGCCAGCCGGTACGAATCGAGTCCGAATCCCATCACCGATCCTTTGCATTTGGGCGCGATCAGCGAGATGTGGCGGAACTCCTCCCGGGCCAGTATGCACGAGATGTGCACCTCCACAACCGGCACCAGTTCCTGCACGCCGCCGATCGCATCAGCCAGCGCGACGGAAGTGTGTGTATAGCCACCGGCATTCAGGATAACGCCGTTGTATACGCCGCGCGCCTCGTGAATGCGATTGATCAGTTCGCCTTCGACATTGGATTGGAAGTAGTCCAATTCTACCTCGGGAAACATGCCTTTGAGCTCCTGCAGGTAGGAGTCGAAAGAGCGCTCCCCGTAAATGTCTTTTTCGCGCTGGCCCAGCAAGTTCAGGTTGGGCCCGTTCATAATCAATAATTTCATCGCATTCGTCAATTTGCCTGATTATCCAAATTCGCCACAAAAATACAGCACCGAATCGAATATTTCGCATATTTTTGCAGTTAAATTGCAGGAATAGTTTGTTTCCGAAAGGTTTTTATACATATTGCAATGGATTTAAGTGGTTTAGGTGAATTCGGACTGATCGAGCTGATCCGGGAACGGTTCGCGTCAATTCCCTCGCATGGATGTGAAGGAATCGGTGACGACTGTGCGGTTCTGCCGCTCAATACGACGGAATCGATGGTCGTAACGACCGATCTGCTCGTGGAGGATATTCATTTCCTGCGTGATCGGATCACTCCTGAACAGTTGGGACGCAAATCCCTTGCCGTAAACCTGAGCGATGTCGCGGCTATGGGGGCTGCCCCGGTCGCATCGTTTCTCTCTTTGTCATTGCCGCCGGGTGTGACCGGAGTGTGGATCGACGCGTTTTTAGCCGGTTATCACGCCCTCTCGACCCAGTTCGGCGTGCCGCTGTTGGGGGGCGATACCACATCGGCCAGGGACCGGCTCACCGTCAGCGTAACGGCTATCGGCCGCGCAGAAAACACACATCTCAAACGGCGCGGAGACGCCAAACCGGGAGACAGGATATTCGTAACCGGATACCTGGGCGATTCCGCCCAAGGACTGCAGGATATGCTCTCCGGCCGGGATACGCCCTTCATTGCTTTACATAATAAGCCAGAACCATTTGTAAATGAAGGTATCTGGCTAGGAGGGCGGAATGAGGTGCATGCGATGATGGATATATCGGACGGTATTGCATCGGATCTGCTGCACATTTTACAAATGTCGGGGGTCGGTGCAGAAGTCTCGCTCGATATGATTCCGACGAACACCCCTATCGAACTGGCTGTTGCGGGCGGGGAAGACTATAAGCTTTTGCTGACGGCGGATGTGGGTGCAGCGGCACGGCTGGCCGAAGATTATAAGGCAAAATTCGGTGAACCGCTTTATGAAATCGGCCGGATTGTAGCAGGAGAAGAGATTCGCTGGTTGGATCGTGGCAATCCTGTTTTGCTTAAATATGAGGGTTTTGCCCATTTTTAACCGAAGCATTGCTTTTTAAAGAGATGTCCATGAAACACTATAAAAAAGTTCTGACGATCGCAGGTTCCGACAGCGGAGGAGGTGCCGGCATACAGGCCGACATTAAAACTATGTCTGCCTGCGGCTGTTATGCGATGAGTGCGATTACGGCTATTACCGCCCAGAATACGGTCGGGGTGAGCGGGATTCACAATGTTCCGGCCGATATGGTGGCGGCGCAGATTGCCGCGGTATTGGAGGATATCGGGGTCGACGCGGTGAAGTTGGGAATGTTGCCGACTGAGGCGTCTGTCGTTGCGATTGCCGGGTTGTTAAAGAAATATGAAGTAACCAATGTGGTGCTCGACCCGGTGATGGTTTCCACTTCGGGTAGCCGATTGATCGATGAACCGGCTGCTGAGGCGATCCGGACCCACCTGTTTCCGTTGGCAACGGTTGTAACACCGAATATTCCCGAAACAGAATACCTGACTGGGTTGAAAATTGGGTCGGAAGCGGATTTCGCTGGTGCTGCCGTTGCCATGTCGCAGCAGCGGGTGCGGGCGGTTTTGTTCAAGGCGGGGCATTTGGATGGAGAGACGTTGACCGACTATCTGTTTGATAACGAAAAACTTATTCGCCATTACCGTTACGGTCGCATTAATACGCTGAATACACATGGAACGGGATGTTCGTTATCCTCGGCCATCGCTTCATATCTGGCATTGGAATATCCTCTGGCGGAGGCTGTCCAGTTGGCGGAAAATTATCTGCACAAGGCGATTCTCAACGGCTGCGAGTACCGGCTCGGCCACGGTCACGGCCCGGTGCATCATTTTTATAAATGGTGGGCGGAATAGGCCCGGTAGATATTAATTGCTATCTTTACGAAAAATCGGGACAGTGAATTTCTCCGTAAACAAATTCCTGAAAGACCGCAGGCTGTGGATGATCTCGATCATTATCTTTATCCTGTTGATAACGGTTTTCGACAAAAATAACCTGATCGAGGTATGGAAGCTCAACCAGCAACTGAATGAACTGGAGAGCCAGCGCGACTATTACCAGCAGAAGATCACGCAGGACAGTACGATTCTTGAAAATCTCAAAGACGATGCCTTCCTGGAGCGTTATGCCCGCGAACATTACCTGATGAAACGTCAGGGAGAGACAATTTATATTATCAAAGAGTAGAGGTGAGGCTACGGAATTCTCATATACTTATGTGTTTGCACTGAGATATTCCATTGCGGATTGCCTTTCGCATACTCCACGATCGTTTCGATCATCCCGTCGTAGCGGCTCCATTCGGGTTGCAGGTAAAGGCGGCACCGCTCCCCTACTTTAGCAGCGTTCTCTTCCGCCCAAGCGAAATCGCCGGGTGTTTCGATAATCACTTTCAGTTCATCGGCTTTCGGAAAAATCGAAGGAACGGGCGGTTGTTGTTTTTTCGGAGAGAGGCAAATCCAGTCGAAGTGCCCGCTCAATTCATGAGCACCGGAGGTTTCGAGAAAAATCTGCAATCCTTGTTTGGCTAAAGCGTCGGTCAGATAGTCCAGCGGATAGAGCGACGGTTCTCCCCCGGTGATGACGATGGCTTGTGCGGGGTAGGAACAGGCCCGTTCCACGATTGTGTCTACCTCGGTCGGCGGGAAAAGTTTGGGATTCCACGTCATTTTGGCGTCACACCAACGGCATCCTACGTCACAACCGCCCAAGCGGATGAAATAAGCGGGTTTACCGGTGTGGAATCCTTCGCCTTGTATCGTGTAAAAATCCTCGACCAGCGGCAGGCGGCGGCCGCCGTCGAGCAGATCCTCGTTATTCTGCTGCAAGTTCATAAATGTCTTTCAGGTTGCGACCCAGCTGATCGTAGTCCAATCCGTAGCCTACGATGAATTTATCGGGGATCGCCATCGCGTAGTAATCGATCTTGTGCTCTTTTTTGTAAGCTTCGGGTTTGAACAGTAATGTGGATACCGATATGCTGGCGGGGTTGTGCCCGATGAGCGAACGGATCAGGTGTTCTATGCTGCCGCCCGTGTCGACGATGTCCTCGACGATAATGATATGGCGTCCCCGGAGGTTGTTGGTCAACCCGATCAGTTCCTGCACCGCCCCCGTGGACGAGGTGCCGTTGTAAGAGGCCAGCTTGACGAAAGAGACCTCACAGGTGAAATCGATATGCTGGAGCAGCTCGGCCATATACATAAACGAACCGTTGAGCACTCCCAGAAACAAGGGGCACTCCCGCCGGGCATAATCGCGGTTGATCCTTTGGGCGACTTCCCCGATCGCTCCGACCAGTCGGTCGTGCGGAATGGAGAGCCGGAATGTTTTGTCGTGCAGGCGGATGGTCTGGGTTGCAGCCATATTCGTGAAATTTTATCGCGGACGGCCTGTGTGAAATCGGCCGTTTGTGCTTATCTTTGCGCAAAATTAGCAATTAATCGCCAATAATAAAACCGCACCGCACATGACACCCAAAGTGAGCATTATCATGGGCAGTACCTCGGACCTGAAGATCATGGAGGAGGCCGCCAAATTTTTCGATGAAATGGAAATTCCGTACGAAATCAACGCGCTTTCGGCACACCGTGTGCCCGAATTGGTGATGGATTTCGCGAAAAACGCCCACAAAAGGGGCATTAAGGTGGTTATTGCCGGTGCCGGCGGCGCGGCTCACCTGCCCGGTGTCATCGCTGCGCTCACCCCGTTGCCTGTAATCGGCATTCCGATCAAATCGTCGAACTCGATCGACGGGTGGGACAGCATCCTGTCAATTTTGCAGATGCCTGCGGGTATCCCCGTGGCCACGATGGCGCTCGACGGTGCCCGCAACGGAGCGATTCTTGCCGCACAAATCATGGCCACCGGCGATGAAGCGCTGATGAGCAAGGTGCTGGAATTCAAGGCGACGCTCGCCAAGAAAATCGAAAAAGCCAATGCGGAACTGGCGCAGGTCAAAATGAAATTTAAGACTAACTAATCCCCCTTATGGACGATCAAACGCCCGTAAAACCCAATAAGACAACAGTAAGGATGATGATCATACTCATCATCCTGCTGTTGATCGGGATTGCGACCCGATGGAAGTATATCGAAAAGGAGATTGTCGACGTCACCCGGGGGATGTTCAATAAGGAGGCTCCTGCCGCGGACTCATTGCAAAGAAAGTAATTCGCAGTAACCGTCATCTCGTGCGATCTTACGCATGCCATTGTACATATCCGAGACGACTGCGGTTACAATTTGTGGAGGTGTAAGATTAAAGGCCTTTCATGGTTACAAATAATCGATCGGCGCGGCTTTGACGGGGATATACCGGATCGGATTATTGCGGTCGCGGTTCGACAGGTCGAAGTAATGAGAATCCATGAATCCGTTTTTATTCAGGGCTACGCCCAAACGGATGCTGATCGTATTGAAAATCAAGTGTTCGTTCTTGATCCGAATCCCCAGCCCTACCGTCGCATAAAAATTATTCTTGAAAATATTGCCGTTGTCGCCGATCAGGCCGAAATCGGCGAAACCGAACATCGCCATTTTGAACTGGGCGATATGCCACGGCGTGAACACGACAGTTTCCGTATTCAGTACCATGCGGTTGGTGCCGTATACCTCTTCTTTCATGCCCCGTAAATCGGCCACGGAGTTGAACTCCAGTGTTTCACGGAATCCGTCCAGGCGGTTCCAGCCCCTTGTCGCATTCAGGGTCAGGAATTGGCGGACCGGATATCGTCCGCTTCCCATCAGGTTGGTAAAATAGGTAATCCGGGCCGAAAGCGTCGTGCGGTAGAACTGGCCGCCGGATTGGTTCAGGTAACTCCCCAAACCTGCCCCGATCCCAAAATAACCGATCCGCGTAAAATATCCGGCACTGAACTCCCCGCCGAAATACCACCGGTTTCCGAATTCTCCCCAGGAGTATCCCGTCAGGAAAGCCGTGCGGTAGCCGTAAGCGATATCCTCCGGTACGCCGTAGCCATAGATCAGGCTGGCCAGCTGAAAGCGCTCCTTGAAAAAACCGATACTGCCGATCACCATCGAATTGCTGTGAAAATATGGGTTCAGCGTGCTCGATACTTCGGGGCGGTCGGTGTAATGGAGGTTGAAAAAGCGGGCCGTGAAATAGAGGCTGTTCCGCAAGGCCGGTATCGCAAAAGCCCGCCCCCCCCAAAGGTCGAGTATCGTCCAACGGGCATGAATGGACGTGTCGGGCGGGAAAATATCGATCAGGTCGCGCTTGTACATGAACGAAGCCCCGGCACCGTAGTCCGTGGGGCGGATAAACTCCTTCTTGAGTTCGATCCCGTATGCCGAATTGTCGAAACCCTGCCCCGCTACCACCCTGCCGTCCCAGAAAGTCCCGCCGATATTGGGCATGGAATACTCCACGAGGTTGCCGCCGTACCGGAAGGCGTGCTTCCAATCCAGATAAGTCCGGATGCTGAACCGGTCGCCGAGGCCGAGGAAGTTATCGTCGTAGATTTCGACCGACGAAGGGCCGTCGCTGTCGATATCGAGGTCCGCGCTGATCGTCCATTTGTCTTTCGTCAGGACGTACATATCTACGATCGTGGTATCATCCGGACGCGGAACGGCGAGGATATTGACATCGGTAATGTAATCGCGCGACCGCAGCAGGCGGCGGTTGTTGCGTATTTCCACCGGATCGAGCGTATCGCCCGTATGGAACAGCAGGTCGTTGCGAATCTGCTTCTCCCGGGTCGGATAGTGCATGGAATTGAGAGTCCGGTCTACCCACCGGTTGCTTCCCTCGAAAACATTGTTGCGGTAGACGTGTATCTCTCCGATCGTGCGTCCGGCAAAACGGGACATGTAGTCGTTCTCGCGCCGGAGCGCACGTTGTTCTTCTTCCGGGTTGCGCGGACGGGCCTTGATCGAGTTGTAAATAAAAGAGGTGAAACGTCCCGGGCCTTCCTTGTCTTTCTTTTGCTGTCTGTCCGGCAGCTCCTTGAGTTCGCGTTCCTTCCCTTTACGGTCGAGCGAATCTTTCTTCCGGTCGGAATCCATAGAAAACCCATTGGGGATGCAAAGCATCGCCAAAATAACGGGCAGGACTATGTGAAGGCGTAAGGACACTTTATCGGATCGGTTGTCGGATCGGACGGCACGACACACAAAGATAAATATAGAATTATTTTTGGATTTAACGTAAAATCGGTGAAAAACGATACAAAACGGGGCGACTTTTTGCCGCCCCTCCTGTGATTTCCATGTTATGGATAGTTACGGATTCTTTTTTGCTTCTTCTTGTCAGCGCACCAATCCGGAAAATCCCATAAAGGCCATCGCCAGAATGCCGGCTGTAATCAATGCGATGGGGACACCCCGCAATGCTTTTGGAACATTCTCCAGTTCCAACCGTTCCCGCAGGCCGGCAAAGAGGACCAGCGCCAACGTGAATCCGACCGCTACGGCTACGGCATATACCACCGCTTCGCCCAAGTTGTACTCTTTTTGCACCAAGAGGATGGCCACACCCAGGACGGCGCAGTTCGTAGTAATCAGCGGCAGGAAAATACCGAGCGCCTGATAAAGCGCAGGACTTACTTTCTTGAGTATGATCTCGACCATCTGCACGAGTGCCGCGATCACCAGGATGAATACGATCGTTTGCATATACTCGATATGCAGCGGCACGAGGATATGATATTGGATCAGGTAAGCGGCGATCGAGGCGATGGCAAGCACGAACGTCACGGCGGCCCCCATCCCCAGCGATGTCGAGACTTTACCCGATACGCCCAGAAACGGGCAGATGCCCAGAAACTGTGACAGGACGATATTGTTGACAAAGATCGAGCTGATGATAATAACGAAATACTCCATCCCTATTTGAGTTTAGCCGTTAATTTATTGAACAGCACCAGCAGGTAGCCCAGTACGATGAATGCTCCCGGAGCCAGGATAAACAACAGCATTCCGTCGCCATGGATGAATTTCATGCCGAATATCGCTCCGCTGCCGAGCATCTCCCGTACTGCGCCGATCACCGTCAGAGAAAGCGTGAACCCCAATCCGATGCCCAGTCCGTCCATAGCCGAGTCGAGCACGTTGTTCTTTGAGGCGAATGCCTCGGCCCGGCCGAGTATGATACAGTTCACGACGATCAGCGGAATGTAGACGCCCAGCGTGTTGTACAGGTCCGGTGTGTAGGCCTCCATACAGAGCTGTACGACAGTAACGAAAGCGGCGATCACTACGATGAACGACGGGATGCGGACCTGTGCCGGGATCAGGTTTTTGACCAGCGAAATCACCACGTTCGACAGTGTCAGCACGAAGAGCGTGGCTAACCCCATACCCATGCCGTTGACGGCAGAGGTGGTGGTACCGAGCGTGGGGCACATGCCCAACAGCAAAACGAACGTCGGATTCTCGCGAATGATGCCTTTGGTCAGCAGTTGCAGTTTACTCATGATTCGCCTCCTTTCCTGTTTTATCGGTCGTGCCGGTTATCTGCCCGAATACCTTATAGGCCCTTGCCACGGCATCGGTGTAGGCGCGCGACGAGATGGTGGCGGCGGTAATCGCATCCACATCGCCTCCATCTTTTTTGACCGACAGCCGGAAGGTCCCGGGGTTTTTATTGTCGAACTGCAAAGCGAAGTCCGATTTCGTCTTCTCCATTTTGTCGCCGAGTCCGGGTGTCTCGCTTTGCGACAATGTTTCGACCCGGTAGATCGTGCCGTCGGGAAGAAAACCTGCCATCAGACGGATTATTCCCCCGAAACCGTTGTTCGAGAACGTTTCGATGGCGTAGCCGACCGTTTGTCCCTGTCGGGTACCCTGATAGATCTTTATTTCCCCGCCGTCAATCGCCAAGGCCTGTACTGAATCTCCGGGCCGGTTGTCGAACGGAGGGAGCACTTTTGCGATTGCCTGTGTAATTTTGGCCGCTTTGGCTTCGGCGATCGGCCCGGCCGTAACGCGGTAAACCACCCCGACGGCCAGCGATGCGACCAGGGTAATCGTCAACAGCGTCAGGATCATATTTTTCAGCGAACTTTCCATATCCGTCATTTTATCGCCGGGCCACTGCGCCGAATCGTTTGGGTTTGATATATTTGTTAATCAACGGAACCACGGCATTCATAATCAGGATCGCGAACGACATACCTTCCGGATAGGCGCCCCATACGCGGATCAGAATGGTGATAACCCCGATGCCGATCCCATAAACGGCCATTCCGCGCGGTGTCATCGGGGAGGTTACATAGTCCGTCGCCATAAAAATAGCGCCCAGCAATGCGCCGCCGGTCAGGACTTGGAACAGCGGATTCATGTAGTGCAACGGGTCTATTCCCCATAAAATGCCGCTGAACACGGCCATCGAACCGATCACGGAAACGGGAATATGCCAGGTAATGACTTTGCGGTATAGCAGGTAGATAAATCCCAACAGCAATGCCAGTGCCGCGATTTCCCCGAGCGAACCGGCCTTGAAGCCGAGCAGCATGTCCCCGTAGGAGATTTTATGCGCGATGTCGGCCGTGGTTTGGCCGCTGCTCAGAGCTGTCTTGACATACCCCAACAGCGTCGGGCCTGATATCGCATCCACGGCCGGACCTACTTCAGTGAGCATTTCATCTGCCATGGCCGATGCTCCCGAAAGGGAATCGACTCCTTCCGGCGTGGCGAATACGGTCATTTGTACGGGGAAAGAGATCAGCAGGAAGACTCGGCCGACCAGTGCAGGATTAAACGGGTTGCAGCCCAGGCCGCCGAATGTCATTTTCCCTACCCCGATAGCCACCAGCGCACCCAGTATAATCATCCACACCGGCAACGACGGAGGCAGGTTGAAACCGAGCAGGACGCCCGTCACAACAGCCGAGCAATCCCCCACCGTCGGCCGTCCGTTCAACAGGTAACGCTGGATCAGGTATTCGAACAGTACACAAGAGAGGACTGCGACACCCGTTACCAGCAACGCTGAACCGCCGTAAACGATCACCGAAACGACCAGCGCGGGAAAAAGCGCGATGAGCACGTCGATCATCAGCCTCGTCGTCGAGACGGGGGTATGTATATGGGGTGAAGGCGATACGACTAATTTCTTCTCCATTGGGCTCAATCGGAATATGCGGGTAGTGTTCTTCTTTGTCGTTTATTCAGGATTTACGGGCTCGTATCCTTTTGATCGTTTCGCTTTTACCGAGCCTGATATAATCCAATAGCGGAAGTGCTGCCGGACAGGTATAGGCGCAGGAACCGCATTCGATGCAATCGGTGATTTTCAGCGGTTCGAGTTCATCGTACCGGCCGCGCTGGGACAGTTTGCTCATCAGGTACGGTTCCAGTGCCATCGGGCAGACGCTGACGCACTTGGCGCATTTGATGCAACTGCCGGATGCGGGTCTGAGGGCTTCGCAGTTACGCATAATCACTACGCCCGACGTCCCTTTCGTAACCGGAGCGTCGATATTGAACACCGCCCGTCCCATCATCGGACCGCCGTTGATTACTTTCAGCGAATCTTGAGGCATGCCGCCGCAAAGCTCTATCAATGAGCGGATCGGAGTTCCGATTCGCACCAGCAGGTTAGCCGGATGGGCCAACGTTTTACCGGTAACGGTTACGACCCGTTCGACCAAGGGCTTGTTCTTTTGCACAGCCTCGTACACGGCAAACGCGGTTCCTATATTCTGCACGACAGCGCCGACGTCGATAGGCAGCCCGCCCGAAGGCACTTCACGCCCCAGAAGAGCCTGGATCAACTGCTTCTCGCCTCCTTGCGGGTATTTCGTGCGCAACGGTACGATTTCGATTTGCGGGTAGCCGATGGCGAGCGCAGTCAGGTGTGAAACGGCGGCCGGTTTATTATTTTCGATACCGATGAACGCTTTCGTTACCCCGAGCGCTCTGCATAAAATATCTATGCCGACCAACACTTCGGCTCCCCGTTCCAGCATTGTACGGTAATCGGCCGTCAGGTAAGGTTCGCACTCGGCTCCGTTTACGATCAGGTATTCGGCCCGTTTGCCGGGCGGCACGCTCAGTTTGACCTGCGTGGGGAAAGTAGCTCCCCCCATGCCGACGATACCCGCCGCCGTTATCCTGGCAATAATCTCTTCATCGGTTAGATAGCACTCTTTGATGAGTGTGTCGCCGCAGTCGATCCCATCGGCCCATTCGTCTCCTTCCCGCCTGATGGTGACCGCTATTCTACGAATGCCTCCTGCGTCCGGCACGGAATCGACGGCTGTCACCTGGCCCGAAACAGGGCTGTGCACATTGGCCGACACGAAGCCCGCAGCCTGTCCGATCAGTTGCCCGGCTTTCACATAATCGCCTTTGCCTACACAGGGTTCGGCCGGGGCCCCGATATGCTGGGAAAGCGGTACGGTCACCGAATCCGGCAACGGAACCGTCGTAATGGGTGCATCCTTGCTGATCTTGTTACCGGGAGGATGAATACCTCCTATCCTGAAACTTTTCAACATTTCGTCCGGCTAAAATAGTGTGGGTTCGCTTGGGTTTTGCGGTTTGGTATTCGGATGCGGCGTAACCGCAGGAGTATCGGAACCGCTGTTATTCGGCACTGTAACAGTAGTTGAAGCCGGAATACGATCGGCCGGCGGTGTAGCTGCCGTAACCGGCTCTTTTTTGCGGGGCGGGAAGTTCACTTCGAGTATCGCGCCCGTAGGGCATTCCACGACGCATTTACGGCAAAGTTTACACAATTCGGCATCGATATAAGCCAAATGGTTGTCGAGCGAAATCGCTCCGAACGGACAGGTTTTGGCACATTTCCCGCAGCCGATGCAGGCCGCGGAGCAAGCTTTGCGGGCCAGCGCTCCCTTTTCCTTACTTGAGCAGGCCACGTAGATGCGACGCCCTTTGACACCTTTTTTGCGTAATTCGATAATGGATTTGGGGCAAGCCTTGACGCATGCGCCACAGGCCGTGCATTTGTCCCCGTCCACCTCCGGCAGTCCGGAAATGGGATTCATGCTCAGGGCTCCGAACGAACAGACCGTTACGCAATCGCCTTGCCCCAGGCATCCGAATGTGCAGGAAGTTTCACCGGCATACAGGGCTGCTTCCACGGCACAGGACGAGGCTCCGTTGAAAATATTGGTCCGGGGACGTTTGTCGCAATTTCCGGCGCAGCGGATTACCGCTACTTCGGGACCTTTATCGGCAACGGCTTTCCCCAGGTAAGACGCTATTCCCTGCATGGTGCCGGCGCCGCCTACCGGACAGTAAAGCGCGGAGAGGTCATCGTTTTTCACCAAGGCATCCGCCATGCCCTTGCAGCCCGGAAATCCGCAGCCGCCGCAGTTGGCACCGGGAAGCATGTCTTCGACGACTCCGATACGGGGGTCTTCCACCACCTTGAACTTCTGCGCGACGAAATAGAGGATCACAGCAGATAGTACACCCAAAATGCAAAGCACTAAAACGGTAAACAGCAATGTTTCGTTCATTCGATTCTTCCGACCTCTTTATTCCTCTATTCCGTTATCTTGTTCTATTTTACTGATGCTGAACTGAATCTCTTTGGCGATACGGTTCCGGAACCGATACAGCACCACATAATAGGCGGCCAGGACACCGAGTCCCGAAAGGCCAGCGACGAGTTCGCTGATGCCGCTTTGCAGCAGGGCGATCAACAGGACGAAGACCAGCAGGAACGGATAAGCATAGGCTATCAACGCCGCTTTGATCCCCATTCCTTCCGAAATAGAGACGTTCACCTCTTCTCCTTCCCGGTATGTGTGCGCATTGATCGTGACGACGTTGAGTATCCTCTCCTCACCCTCTTCCATCCCGCATACTTTACGGGCATGGCAGGCTCCGCAGGCGCTCTCGGGCCGCATCAGTACGTCTACCGTACCCCTGCCGCTCTGAACGACGGTACCTTTGTGTGTGATTGTGTCTTTCACCGCAGTAGTTTCCTTGGATTAACAACCGTAGCGGCTGGTGAGCGGCATGATCCGGTTCTTGCCCAGCACGCAGCTCGACAGGCGCAGTACCGGGCAGAACTGGTAGCGTTTGTGCTCGTTGCGGATGACCATGCCGTAAACGTGGTACACATCCTCTTCATCGAAACCGGCGTTGATAATCTCTTCGCGGCTCTGTCCCTCTTCCAGCATGCGGTACAGGATCGCATCGAGAATGTCATACGGCAGGAGGGTATCGGAATCCTTTTGGTTGGGCCTCAGTTCTGCCGAAGGCGCTTTCAGGATCGTATTGGACGGTATAATTTCACCGTTGCGGTTGATGTAGCGGGCCAGGTCGTAAACTTCCGACTTGTAGAGATCCCCGATAATGCTGATCGCCCCGACACTGTCGCCGTACAGCGTTCCGTAACCGACCGCGCTTTCGCTCTTGTTGGAGGTGTTCAGCAGGATATGCCCGAATTTATTGGAGAGGGCCATCAGCATCATGCCCCGCAAACGGGCCTGCATATTCTCTTCAGTCACGTCGAACGGCAGTTCACCAAAAATAGGGCCGAGGGTCTGGGTCAGCGTTGCAAATGTTTGTGTGATCGGGACGATCTGGTACCGCGCTCCGAGGTTTTCCGCCAAAATACGGGCATCATCGACCGAATGGTCGGAAGAGAACTGCGAAGGCATCAGCAGGACGTGTACATTTTCCGGCCCCAATACTTCGGCAGCCAGGGCGGCCACAACCGCGGAGTCGATCCCGCCCGACAGTCCGATGCAGGCCGAGAGAAAGCCGTTTTTTCGGAAAAAGTCCCCGAGCCCCAGCTTGATGGCGCGGTATACGTTGATGGTTTTATTTTGTTCGGGAATTTTGCAGGGGGGGACGTCCGCATTCAGATCGATTACCTGGAAATCCTCCTCGAAACTTTTCAGCAACGCGAGCGCTTCGCCCCGGCTGTTAAAGACAGCGGACGAACCGTCGTAAATCACATCGGTCTGCCCGCCCACGTTGTTGACGTACACGACGGTCTTACCCGTCATGAATGCGAGTCTGCGGTAAAAATCGTACCGGTTTTCGATGCAGCCCCGCATATAATGACTGTTGCACAGATTGACGATAATGTCGGCATAGTCGCCGTACTCCTGTTCGGTCTTGATGTCGCTGCCTACGACCACGGCGACTTTCGTGCCGCGTATTTTGATATACTCGCAACCTTTCGACGGGGAGAGATGAAAGAGTTCGTCGCGCGAATCGATCGTTTTTTTACCGACATACCGTTTGATCTTCCGGTCCTCGATCAGGGCGGCTACGCTGATTGTTTTGTTGTTCGTGCTTTGGGCGGGCATGCCGACCAGCACGGAAATATTGTCGCAATAGGAGGCGATCTCTACAAGCGAATCTTCGCACAGGTCCAAAAACGAGACTTTGTTGAGCAGGTCGTAGGCAGGAGCGCCGCTGACGGCTTGCTCGCTGAATACCAGCAGGTCCACGCCCTGGGCTTTAGCCTGGTTGACACAACCGATAATCTTCATCTTATTCGCCTCGAAGTCACCGATCGTGTAGTTCATCTGTGCTAACGCTATTTTCATTGCCGCCGACGTTATAGATTAGTAATCCCTGCAAAGATACAATTTTTGTTTATACGTGCCACCTTTTTCCGTGTTCATCCTATAATAAACGGATCGAAGTTACGTTACTCCGAAAAGCCCGCAGCCACTAATCTTTATAAAAATCACACGGGCTATTGTTTAATTAAAATTTATCCCTATCTTTGCACCGTCAAACAAAAAAACATGGTGCCATAGCTCAGTTGGTAGAGCAACGGACTGAAAATCCGTGTGTCCCTAGTTCGATTCTTGGTGGCACCACTAATGAAACCGCAAATTCCCTGGACTTATCTAAGTTCGGGGAATCTTGCTTTTATCCCCGTTGCATGGATGCAGCGGCAAAACCGATAAAGGTTTCTCGCAAATCGTTTATCGGAAATTCCTGTACTGCTTTCAATTTTAGTATGGCCATGGCTAACACATTTGCGGATAGGATCGTTAAATTCAACCGGAATTTACATTATACCGGCGAGTTGCCCGAGGGTTTTCAGGTCATGAATCCTTATCTGGATAATCCGGAGACGCTACAAGTGATGGAGCAATTCTACCGGAAATATTACAACGATTCGGAACCGCGCAGGTTTATCGTCGGAATCAACCCCAGCAGGCACGGTGCGGGAGTGACCGGCGTGCCGTTTACCGATACGAAGCGTTTGGAAGAGGTTTGCGGCATTCGGATGACTTCGGCGCATACGCATGAGGTTTCTTCCGTTTTCATGTACGAAATGATCCGCGAGTATGGCGGGGCCGGAAAATTTTACCGGCAGTTTTACATCAACTCACCGTTCCCGCTGGCCATCGTCCGTCAGACAAAAGAGGGCAAATGGTTAAATGCCAACTATTATGACGACCCCGCCCTATTTCGGATGACGGAAAATTTCATGATCGACTCGCTAAAGAAACACATCGGCCTCGGATTGGATACTTCCGAAGTTTTTATCCTGGGAAAGAAAAATGCCGATTATATCGAAAAACTCAACAGGAAAGCCAAACTGTTCGGCCGGTTGACCGTACTCGAACATCCGAGATACATCCAGCAATACAAATCCAAAGATCAGCGTTCGTATATCGACAAATATATTTTGACGTTGGAACGCTCCTGACACATGTCTATCGTGCAGTCGGTCATTGCAAACAGAACCTATGAACTACCTTGCCCATATTTTTCTATCCGGACCGGACCGGCAAATCCGACTCGGCAATTTCATCGGCGACGCGGTAAAAGGCAACTCTTACAACGATTATCCGCCGGCGATCCGGAAAGGCATCCTGCTCCATCGTGCAATAGACGACTATACGGACCACCATCCTGCGTTCATCGAATGTGTGCGGCGGCTCAAGCCCTGTTTCGGACGATATTCGTCCATTCTGGCCGACATTTACTTCGACTATCTGCTGGCGTCGCGGTTCCAGGAATTCTCCGAGGTGCCGTTAAAAAGATTCACCAGAAACTTTTACTGGACGATGATCCTTTATCGTCATCGTTTGCCGGCACGGATCAAACGGTTCATGTGGCATTTTATCGGCACCGGCCGCCTGGACAAATATGCTTCGGTAGGCGGCATCCGCAATTCACTGGAGATTATGGTCCGCGTCGGCCGGATCGAACTTCCGGTAGAGAGGGCCGTGGATTACCTGGCGACGCACGAGGAGGAACTTTGGGTGGATTTCAAGCCATTTTTCGGTTCACTGCAACTCTATTGTGCCGATTGGATAGCGACACACCAATCCGCTAAAGGCAAATAAGGCAGCATATCCGAAAGAAAGCCGCACGTTCTTTGGCATCCGCGGCTTTCGTATGCGAAGAGAGATGCAATTACTGGACGTGACAAAGAAGATAGCAAGGTTTCTACATACCCCAAGGAGTATCGAATATTCCCGATATGTATCTAAATAATTGCTATTTCGAAACGGTAGCGGGTTGTGGTGCCGTGAAAGCGGCCTTGCGGATGTTGTGGCGGTATGCGAGGCAGGCCAATGGGAAATAGACGGCGCTCTGTATCCACAGGGCTATGTATTCGGGGCGGATATCGGACACGGAAGCACCCATGGAGTTGGCTTTTACGAATGCTAGCGTGCCCGGGGCGGCCGGGAATATGTAATGCGCGGCGCGCCAGTACCACGGCATCAGCTCCAGCGGATAAGAGACGCCCGACAGGAAGATGAGGCCTACCGAGAAGAAAGCGATCATCAGCAACGGAGCGTCCGAATCGGTAAAAAAGACAGAAGCGGCCAGCCCGAAAAAAGATGTGGCCAACAGGTACGGAATCATCAGCATGACGATTTCATAACGCAGTCCGATGTCGGGGAGACTGAATATGACCGGCATCAGGCCCAGCAGGAAAAGGGCGAATACCGCATACAGCATGCAATAGACGAAGGTCTTGCCGATCACGATGCGGGCCATGTGCCCCATGGACAACCCTTGCGGGGCAAACCAACGGATCGTTCCCTGATGGCGTTCGCCGCCGCTGATCATGGCGATGACCATCAGCAGGGTTTGGAAAATAATCACCATAAGAACCGCCGGAATCAGGTAACTGCCGTATCCTTCGGTGTGATTGTACAGGGCGGTGCCCACGACGGATATGGCTTTGGCCTGCGTAATCTGCTGGACGTCCTGCTGCGGCAGAAAAACCAGCATCTCGGGACGATACCGGCCGTTGAGCTCCATCATAGCCCCGGCCGATGCTTCCTGCATTGCCAGATAATAGAGGAATGCATCGGTAGTCCCGTACATGATGAAGACCGCCTCCCCGCCCCGGTTGACACGCGTCTCGAAGTCGTCGGGGATGTAGATGATTCCGATTACTTCGCCCTTTTTCAGCAACTCTTTGGCGCCGGGAAAATCCGGTTCGGTCGTGTAGACGCTCACCTGCGGCGCAGCATCGATCAGTCGGGTGTATTGGCGGCTCAGCGCGCTGTGCGACCGATCGACCACCGCGACGGGTGCATTGCGGATCAGGTTCGGTTCATACATGTAATTGTAAAGGAAGCCGTAGATGAAGATTCCTCCGATCAGCACCAGCAGGATGGCGTAGCTCGTGGAGATGATCCGGAATTCCCGGGCCACGATCGCCGCGATATCCGACAATCCGTTTTTTATTTTAATCGATGTTTTCATAGCGATGGCTCAAAACGGCCCGTTTAAGGCGCGGTAACAGCAGCAGTGCCGCCGGAATGAACAGGAACAGCGCGGCCACGTTTTGCCAGGTATACGCAAAGCCGTAATCCCCGTACAGCAGGTTCTGGTTGATTTCGACGAAATGGCGCACCGGAAAGAGGAACGAGGCATAATAAACGGCCGGGAACATGAACGGGGCCGGGAAAGTCACTCCGGAAAGCGTGGCTCCGAGCGATCCCACCATCGAAGCGATACTGATGATGATGCTGATCGCCGGGAAAATCGAGAAGATGAAGACACCCAGTGCTTGCGTGGCTATCACGAACAGTACGGCGGTTAGGTTCAACGGCCAGAAACCGCATGAAAAAGGGATGTGCAGCACGCCGAACATGACGTAATTGGCAAAAATCGCCATCACGATAAAAATCACGGTATACGGGAGCAGTTTGGCAACCACGGCCGTAAAGATATTGCCGTCGGCGCTTTCCAGCCATGCATCTCCGGTGCGAAACTTGATCTCGCTGCCCAGGGCATAAACCGTCACCAGCAATATGAGTACCTGGAACAGAATGAAGAAAAAAGGATGACTCAGGTAAACCGAATAGTCGAGATCGGGATTGTACAGCGGATGGCTCTGCACGTTCACCGGCACCAGAAAATTCGTTACTGTACTTTCACTCACGCCCAGCGCAGTAGCCTCGCTGACGATCGGTCCCATCGAAAGCGGCTGCAACACCGTTTCGAACGCCCCCCGCACCTCGCTGCCCACACTCAGCAGTGCATAGTGGTAATAATAGGACAACGTGGCCTGCCGGCCGGCAAGCACGTCCGATTCAAAATTGGGAGGAATGACCAGATACCCGTAGATTTTTTTCTGCTGCGTGGCTTTGCGGGCCGATTCCTGATCGGAGAAATGTGCGGTCACCGCAAAAGTCGGCACAGTTTCCACCGTACGCGAGATGTCGCGCGAGGTGGCGCTCCAGTTCAGATCGACGATTCCTATCGGAATGCGCTCCATCTGCCCCGAGCCGAATATCGTCGCCATAAAAAAGATGCAGAACAGCGGCAATACGATACACGCTCCGAAATAGAGCCTTCGGGATGTCATCCTACCCCACTCCCTGCGGAGCACGGAAACAAACGGACTGTTTTGCTGCGGCATTCGCATCGGGTACGGATTATTGTTCGTCCATATTCACCAGTACCGACATGCCGGGACGCAATCCCTCCAGTTGTGGTTCGGGTAATGCGTGCAACTCGAAAGTACGCAGGTCGTAACTTCCTGTCTGTTTCGTCGACCTCCAGGTAGCATAGCTTCCCAACGGACTGATGTAGTTGATCCGGAAGACGACCCCTTTTTGGGAGAGCGCAGGAACATCGGCCCGGAAGGTTTCGCCCATTTTGAAATGCGGCAGCAGATCTTCGCGGATATTCAATACGGCATGAGCGTCTTCGAGTACCACGAGGCTCATAATGGGAGTGCCGGCGCCGACCAACTCACCGCGTTTGGGATAAATCGCGGCGATCTGGCCCGTTTCCGGGGCTACCAGCCGTGCATCCTGCAACAGGGCGCTCACCTCTCCCACTACACCGCGGGCCGCATTGACCAGCGACCGGGCGCTTTCACGATCCTGTTTCTGCGCTCCGTCGAGCGCCATCTGGTACTGTTCGTAGGCGGCCCGTTCTCCGGCTTGTGCCGCTTTATAAAGCGCCTCCACTTCATCTTTGCGCTGCGACGTGACGACGCTGTCCCGGTAAAGGGCCGAAATCCTGTCGTAGGTCACTTTGGCCAGGCTTAGGTCAGATTTGGATTTATTCCAGAGCTGGCGGGCCGATTCGACGATCTGTTTGCGCGTGCCGTCGTCGATCTTCTGGTTTTGGTAAACGGCGATGTTTTCCATGGCGTTCACCTGTTCGTATTTGGCCAGCGCCTCGGGACTGTTGATCACCACCAGCGTATCGCCCTTCCGCACGTTTTGCCCCTCTTCGACCAAAAAAGTATCGATCCTGCCGGGAAGCTTGCCTGAAATGCGGATTTCTGTCGCTTCGATTTGCCCCTGCAGGATGACGGGCTTGCGGCCGAGCATCCAGATGCCCAACGCGGAGACAATCACGACGACGACGAGAATACAAATGCGATGCTCAGGTATTTTTTAGAGTTATCCATGGTTAATCTGTTAAAAATCACATTATCAATTTTGTGTCCGGGCCGGGGATTGCTTGTTCATTACATAGGTTATCAAACAGCCTCCGGATTATTTTCTGGTCTCGGCATGGTGTTAAGGTGCGAAAACGAAGTGTTCACTCCGGCCTGTTTCACTGTAATTCCGGAAAGTGTCGGGAATCCCGCAGGCTGAAAGCAGGTTGATCAACGCTACGTCGTATTGGTAAAAAGCGAGCAGCGAGGCGATTTCCACTTTGGAGAGCATCACTTCGGCATCGACAACTTCGGTCGACGTGGCCATTCCTTCGGTGAAAGCCTTTTTGCGCATCCGGACTAATTCCCGGCTCAGTTCGATGGTCGTATTGAGCGCGTTTACACTGCTGAGCGCATTTTGCATCTGACTGTAAAACTTGTCGATGCCTACGCTTATGTCATCTATGGCTTTATCCCGGGTGATTCCAACGGTTTGTTTCGTAATTTTCGCTTGCCGGATCTTTTGCTCGCGATCGAGGCCGTCGAACAGGTTCCAGGTAAATCCCACTCCGACAAATGTGCGCGGTATCAGGTTTTTCTGGATGCCGTTCGAATAGAGCGTCTGCTTGCCCATCAGCGCAATCGTGGGCACATACCCGGCCCGGCCGATCCGAAGCTGGTTATCGGCGATATCGTCCTGCAGTTTAAGCTGATTGACCACATAGTTGTTGTCGCCGACCTCTCCTTTGAAGTAGGCCACCGGCGGCAACGTATCGTTGATGAAAAGCGGCGAGACAGGATGTATTTCGGCGGAATCGACCCGGATAATCGCCTTGAGCGCGCTTTGTGCCACACCCAGATCGCTGCGGGCCGATTCCAGTTCACGCCTGGCCTCGTCCATATTCACCTGCACGAACAGGCGTTCAGCTTTGTCAATCATGCCGTTGGCTTCCAGCTTCAGTGCATTTTGGTAATGCTTCTCGAGCGACCGGAGCGTCTGTTCCCGTACATCGACCACCCGCTGTCCCAACCGGACTGCGAAATAACTCTCCACCAGCATGGCTTGCACGGTGGCATCGACCTGCCCCCGGTTCTCTTCGGCGATCGAGACCATCGACCGGGTGATTCGTCCGGCATAGATACGCTTGCCGCCCGCGAAAATGGGCCACGTCAGATTGGCGTCTATGGTCGAAACATTCTGCGGTGCGAGCGGGAAACGTAGCGAATAACTGCCTATTTTATCGAGGATCGATGAGATCAGTTGGTCGTCGGGCAAAACCGAATGGATAAAATCCTTGGCCGGATCGGTGAATTGGTTCAGCGGCTGCTTCACCTCGATCGGATTGGACATGTGGACATAAGCTCCGGTTACGTTAAGCATCGGATACCAAAAGGAACTCGTCCGGCGATGTTCGCTTTCGGCCATCTCGACCTCTTTACCGGCAATTTGCAGGCTCCGGTTGCCTTCATGCAGCATCTTCAGCGATTGCTCCAGGCTCAATTCCAGCGGCCTCTCCTGCGCGACTGCAGGCAGGCAGGAGAGCCCCAGTCCCAGCAGGCCGAAACCGGCTACGCGCCGAATGATCGGGTAAGTTTTATACAACATGGTCATCGTTTGGTTGTTCGCCCTGACCCAATCGCAAGAATTGCGCCATTTCCCCTGCGCACAGAAAAGCCCCGGCTCACAAAAGGAGCCGGGGCTTCGGGGAACTGTCCGCCGGTGTCGTCACGGCGGCTTTATACTCTCAGACGTTCAGCATATTGGTGCCTTTGCCGCAGAAAGATTCGAAATCCCGGATAAATACATCCACCGCATGCGTTACGGCATCAATGGCAACAAGGCCTTCGATCACATCGGGCGAGATCGTGGCGGCTCCTACCCCGTGTTTGGCCAGTTCGAGCGCCTGCTGCGAGTTTTTGAAACTGGCGGCCAGCACCTCCGTCGCCATATTGTTGTTGCGGAAAATATCGTGTATCTCTTTTGCTTCGCGAATCCCGTCGACACCCAGGTTGTCGATACGGTTCACATACGGGGCTGCGTAATCGGCCCCGGCTTTCCCAGCCAGAAAAGCCTGCATGTGCGTATAAATGGCCGTGGCCGTGACGGGAAATCCGTTCTTTTTGAGAACCTTGATCGCTTTCAGCCCCTCGCGCGTAACCGGAACCTTGATAAATGTATTATTACCCAGCCTTTTGCGGATCATATGAGCCTCTTCGTAAATCAGGTCGGCATTTTTTCCGACGACCTGTACGTGCAACTCTGCATCGGGACCGATAAATTCGCGGATGGCCATCAGCACCTCGTACGGATTTTTGCCCTCTTTGGCTAAAATGGTCGGGTTGGTCGTCACTCCGTCTACCGGAAAATATTCGTACAGCCCTTTGATCGTGTCCAGGTTTGCATCGTCAATAATCAGTTTCATAACTCTTTACCTGTTTAAACCTCCAATATCATCTTTTAATTCGGCTGCAAAGCTACAAAATTAATGCTTACCTTAGCTACCGGAACAATCAATTCGACATGGCCCGAAACAGGATCGCATACGAAAAAAAGGTGGTCGCACAGATGATCCGCCTGTATTGCCGCCGCAAAGAGGGTAACCGGGCTGTGTGCGATAGCTGCCGTCAGCTGCAGGAGTACGCTTTTGCCCGGTTGGACTGTTGCCGGTTTGGTGAACGAAAACCGGCCTGCCGCAACTGTAAAGTACATTGCTACAAGCCGGAAATGCGGGAACGGATGCGTCGGGTCATGCGTTATGCCGGGCCCCGTATGCTGTGGCATTATCCCTGGGATGCCATCCGTCACCTTTTCGGGTGATTTTTACGCCTCTTTCTTCGGGGCCGGAGACGGAATCAGGTGCACATCCATCTGCGGGAACGGTATGTTGATGCCCTTCTGGGTGAATACTTTGTACACCTTCTCGTTCAGGTCGAAATAGACGCTCCAGTAATCGGCGGTGGAGACCCAGGCCCGTACCACGATATTGACCGAACTGTCGCCGAGACTCTGCAAAGCGATGAAATAGGCCGGATCTTTCATCACGCGGCTATCCGCATCGAGCAACTCCGCGAGCGTCGCCTTCGCAAAATCGTAATCGTCCCCGTAACCGATGCCGAATGTCCAGTCGACCCGGCGGCGCGCTTCCCGCGAATAGTTGTTGATAATGCCGGTCGACAGGCTCCCGTTCGGAACGAGAATGGTCTTGTTGTCGGCCGTATTGAGCACGGTGTTGAACAGCTGTATCTCCTTGACGGTGCCCGACTGGCCCTGTGCCTCGATGAAATCACCGACCCGGTACGGTTTGAAGAGCAGTACCATTACCCCACCGGCGAAATTCTGCAACGTGCCGCTGAGGGCCATACCGATAGCCAGACCTGCCGATGCGAATAACGCGACGAACGAGGTGGTATCGATTCCCAGGATGCCGATGATAACCGTGATCAGGAAAAATGTCAGCGCGATCTTAACCAGATTTTGCAGGAACGTGCGCAGGGACGGATCGACCTGACGCCGTTCCATCATTCGTCCCATGATGCGGCGGATGTAACGGATCAGCCACCGGCCGATGAAATAGACCGCTACGGCGATGCAAATCTTGATCGCGATGGAGATCACGCCACCGGTGACATGCTCGACCATCTGCCGCAGGGACATATCCGAAAAGGATTCGAGCTTCTGTGCGAAATCGATCTTGTGTGTGGTGTCGGCGGCATTCTTTGCGGCCGAAAGCAAAAGCGGCAACAACATTGACGTATATCAGGTTAAATTAAACATTCGTGCGGTTTCAAAACATTCCGGCCGGTCCAGGTTTGGCGATTCGCGGCAGGCGGGGCGGCGGCTTATTCTCCGATAGGCACTTCCGTCCATACGCCGCGCTCCAGTTGCCAAACGGCACCGATACCGGATGCCTTCAATAGCCGGAGCGCCTCGGGGCGTCCGCTGTTGATCAATTCGGGCAGATGAGCGTCGGAATTGACCACCACCGGGATGCCCAGTGTCCGGATCAGTCCGAAGTGTTCTTTGTTCGGATAGAGGAAGCCGTTCCGGTGTAGCGTTTTCGTATTCACCTCAATCATCGCGCCCTTTTCGGCGATAAAGGTAAAGTATTCCGAAATTTTGTCTTTGTACCACTGTTGGCCGAGAATGTCGGGCTCACAACAGGAAACGTTGTACGAGATTTTATCCGCATGGCCGATGAAATCGAATCCGCCCCGCCCGATCATCCGCATCAACTTGTCGAAATAGGCCAGCACGACCCGCTTCAGGTCGCCGCCCAAATGCAGGCGTACATGCTCGCGGAAAACTTCCGGCCTGGTGTCTATATCGACAATCTCGCCTTGCGTCGAGTGCAGCAGGTGCACCGATCCGATCCGGTAGTCCAGCGGTAAACTTTGAAAATAATCGTTTGCAGGTTGCTGATCCTCATCCATGTAGTCGATCTCCAGACCTACGTACAGCTCTATCCGGTCGCCGTAGAGCCGTTTGAGCCGGGCGAACTCCTGCAGGTATAACCCGGTCTGTTCCCGGTCGTCGATCGTCCAGCGCGTGCGAAACGGCAGCGGTGCATGGGACGAAACGCCGTAGCTGGTAAAACCTTGCCGGACAGCCTCGGCGATGAATGCTTCCATCGGGGCTTTGCCGTCGCAGAACGAAGTATGGCTATGGTAGTTGGTCAGGTTGTTCATGGCTGACAAAGATAATAATATTTCCGCCGCGAGGCAATGGAGCCTGCACCGGAGAGGCACATGGTCCCGGCATAAAAAAAGAAACATAACCGGAACATATCGGCTTTATGCCCGGCCGGCCCGTTGTGGCATAACTATTGGAGTAACTGATATACAACTTAAAACCTCCAATTATGTATTTTCTTTGGTATATGCTCATCGGGCTCGTGGCCGGGTATGTCGCCAGCCTGATCGTCAAAGGCAACGGATCGGGATTCTGGCTGAACCTGATCGTCGGTATTATTGGCGGCGTTCTGGGCGGTTGGCTTTTCAGTCTGTTCGGACTCATTGCCGTCGGCACGCTCGGCAGCTTGATTACCTCGGTCGCCGGTGCGATCGTACTGTTGCTGATCGCTTCGGGCCTGACCCGTCGGAAACGGGAACATTATTGATTGACGTATAAACGCATCCTAATCGGTATTTACGAAACACCGATAATAAGTTATAGGATATACGGACGAGCTGCCGGGTAATTAATTTATCCGGCGGCTCGTGTTTTTGTGATTCGGCATCGACCGTCCGTGTCCATGGAGAATCAGACCGCACGAAACAGCCTTGCCCTTCCGGAGTACGGTTTTCCGACAATTCCCGCCACTTCCAATTAAGGAATCGATCTCGACACAGCATAAACCGTAATCCGGGTAATATTCCCTGTAATTCGTTTACAAATACAAAGAGGGTGCGCTCCTACCTTTGCAATACAACCAATAACCCTATCCGATGAAACGACTTTTTTTGTTAACAGCGATGGCGGCAAGCCTTTCTGCAGCGGCCCAGGTTTGGGACAAAACTTTCCCGCAGAGCGATCAGGTAAGCGTGGAAAAGGTATCGTTCAAAAACCGGTACGACATTACAGTCGTAGCAGATATGTACCTGCCCAAAAATTTGAACCGGTCGCAGGAACATGCTGCTATTGTTATCGGACATCCTTTCGGCGGAGTCAAGGAGCAGTCGAGCGGACTCTATGCCCAGCAACTGGCCGAACGCGGATTCGTCACCCTCGCTTTCGATCTTTCGTATGGCGGAGAGAGCGGCGGTACGCCGCGTCATCTGGCATCGCCCGAAACTTATGTGGATGATTTCAGCGCCGCCGTAGATTTTGCAGGAAAGCAACCGTTCGTCGACCGGAACCGGATCGGAGCCATCGGTATTTGTGGAAGCGGCGGATTCGGTGTCGCTGCCGCAGCCATCGATCCGCGGATCAGGGCGGTTGCGACGGTCAGCATGTACGATATGGGGCGGGAGCGCCGCCAGGGGTATCTGGATGTGATGGGTGCCGCCGAACGCAAAAAATACCTCGAGGAAATTGCGGCACAACGGTGGAGTGAAGTCGACGGTGCTCCCGTACGGATGCTGATGGGTACACCCGACTCCATCGACGAACACTCCCCGGAGGTAGCCAAAGAGTTTTTCGATTATTACCGCACACCTCGCGGACAGCATCCGCGCTGTACGACCGGCATTACCTATACGAGCAGCGCACCGATGATGAACTTTTTCCCATTCGCGAATATCGAACTGATTTCTCCGCGTCCTGTACTGTTCATCGCCGGCGAGCGGGCCCATTCCCGTTATTTCAGTGAAGACGCCTACCAATTAGCTTCGGAGCCGAAAGAACTCTATATCGTCCCGGGAGCGGGCCATGTGGATCTTTACGACCGGGTAGCGCTGATTCCGTTCGACAAACTGAATGAATTCTTCACCCGAAACCTGCAATAACAATATTATGAAACGTATATTACTGGCAGCTTGCCTCTTGATGACAGTCGCCTGCAACAGTAAAACCTCTACCGCGATGCAAACGACAACAGAATCTGTATTCGGACTGGGTGTACCCGTATCCGACAATTTTACCGGCGAAGCATGGCTTCGTACGCTGTCGGCCGAACCCGGATACGACTGCCAAATCTACAATGTCACTTTCGCCCCTTCGACCCGCAACTATTGGCATCGGCATGCCGTGGGACAAATCTTGCTCTGCACCGAAGGAATCGGATTTTATCAGGAACAAGGCGCTCCGGCACGCCGTTTAATCCCCGGAGACGTGGTAAATATCCCGGCAGGGACGATTCATTGGCACGGTGCGGCGCCGGACAGTTGTTTCACACATATCGGGATTACTCCGGAAGCGAGTCGAAACCAAGTCGAATGGCTCGGTGAAGTAACCGATGAAGAATACAACCGGGCAACCGAATAAAGATTAAACGACATGAAAAAGACACTCATCCTCTCCTCATCTCCCCGCCGTGGCGGCAACTCAGATACACTTTGCAACGAATTCCTGCGCGGAGCCCGGGAGGCGGGGTTCCCGGCGGAAAAGATTTTTCTCGGCGACAAGGCCATTCGTTATTGTACGGGTTGCAGCGTTTGCAGCCTGTATGGCAAACCCTGTCCGCAAAAAGACGACATGTCCGAAATTCTCGATAAAATGCTAGCCGCCGACGTGATCGTGATGGCGACACCCGTATACTTTTATACGATGAGTGCACAGATGAAGACGTTAATCGATCGTTGCTGCGGCCTCTATACACAAATGCAGAACAAGGAATTTTACTTTATCGTTACGGCGGCCGAAGACGACCAAAAGAAAATAGAGCGAACGATCGATACGTTCCAAGGATTTCTCGATTGTCTCGACGGAGCAACGATCAAAGGTGTAGTGTACGGCTTGGGGGTATGGCATGCCGGGGAGATCAAAGGCAATCCGGCGATGCAGGAGGCTTATGACCTGGGACATAAAGTCGGAGAAGCATAGGTTGTAAAAACCGTTATGTCCGCCATATCCGCCTATGCCATACTGTTGTCCGCCTGTTTGTGCGGCTGCAACGATGGGCGAACTGAACGACAATGAAAAATATCATTATCTCCCCTGCGCTTTGCCGGCAACTCCTTCCGATATAGGGACGATCCATAGCGGCGATATCATGCTCTACGGCTCCAACTGCCTGGTGCTGTTTTACAAAACGTTCCCATCCCCGTACCGATACACACCGATCGGGAGCATCGATAATCCTTCGGCCTTGGAAATGTTTCTCTGCAGTGGCCAGATTTTCCTGAAATTTGAACTGATAAATAATCAATTATGGAACTATATGATTTTTTGAAGCACCTGAACAGCGGTGCCCCCGTTTACAGCGATTCCGAAGCATTCGAATATATGCACGAACTGAGTAATGAAGCGATGCGCATCACGTTCCGCCTGAACGGCTCCTACCATACTCCGGAAGAGATACGGGCCCTGTTTTCACAATTGACCGGAAAACCGGTCGATGAATCGTTCCGTATGTTTCCGCCCTTCTACACCGACTGTGGCAAAAATACGACGATCGGGAAAAATGTTTTCATCAATTCCTGCTGTCATTTTCAGGATCAAGGCGGCATCGTTATCGGGGACGGTTCGCTAATCGGCCACAACGTGACGCTCGCAACGCTCAATCACGGCATGGCGCCGCAACAGCGGCAGTCCCTCTATCCGGCACCGATCGTAATCGGCCGTAATGTCTGGATCGGTGCGGGGGTAACGGTCGTTCCGGGAATCACTATCGGAAATAATGCCGTTGTCGGTGCCGGTTCGGTCGTTACAAAAAACGTCCCCGCCAATACGGTCGTAGCGGGAATTCCGGCAAAAAGGATTAAAACCATCGAACCGAATCTGTAAACCTCGGACCGCTCCGCATGCACAAAAAAAAGAGCCTGTCTCAGGGCTCTTTTTGTAATTACAGAATCTATCCGGAGCGGAAAACGAGACTCTGACCTCGTTTCCCTTATATCCTTTTACTCAAGTAATTCTCCTCTTACTAATGGGATTTCACTTCCACTTTGAGGCACCTGCGAGACCATCCCAGAAAATATGCTTCTGACACGAGAAGCCGTTTTCATGACTGTCATCTTTGGCTTACCATACAAATATAACGATTTTTGGAGAAACCTCATAATATTTTTGTTATGTCAGGTCATTTCTTTTTGTTTATATATTCCCGATGATGATTGATTAGACTCTGCATACATTCATCTGTACTCTTTATCAAGTGGTCAGTCAACAGTTTCTTAATTTGACTGATTTGGTAGTAATACTTACCGCCTACGCATGAATAAGTAATCTTCCCGTTCGTTCTCAGCCGTTGCAGAGTACGCTCACTGACCTTTAGAAAATGACAGACTTCTCCGCTATCAACCCATTTCTCATCGTCATTTTCTGCGGGATGCGCCATCGCATATACATATTCCGATACCGCCTCCAGTTTCTCCATCAGTTGTTTAAAAGCCTTCGATTCAATAGTTATTACTTCCATCGTTCAAAATTTATGGTTAGAAAATAGTCGGATCCATTTCGATCCGACTTTGTCTGTTGTGTATAATAAAGAATAGGGATGGTCGCTTCTATTCGGGTTAAACCGATCCGGACTTTTACAAGAAAAATACGGTTTCTATAACAAACAATCATTAATCTATAATTAAACAAAAATCACTTAAATTGTATGCATTACGATACAATAAATCGTATATTCGCAAATAAATGCATACATCATGGGAAAATCTAAAAGTATCCTTTATCCTAAAATGATGAAGAAAATTATACGATTAGGAGAGAATATTAAACTAGCCCGTCTCAGACGCGGCTACAGCATGGAACAAGTGTGTGAAAGGGCGGGTATTGCAAGATCCACCCTGGGCAAACTTGAGAACGGCAAAGCTGGCGTTGGCATTGATACCCTTGCGAAGGTACTATTCGTCCTTGGTTTGGAAAATGATCTGGGACGAGTAGCATATATCGATGAACTCGGACGAAACATTCAAGATGCGAGTCTTTTGAATAGTCGTGGTAATGCCTATCATTTCGATGGGCTCTACAAAAAACAGAAATAATCGAATACATCAAGTTCCGACAGAATAGAGAGAAGTGCAAAATAGACGATATTGATTTTTGATTATTGCTTTATAATAATTATCTTTGCATCAAAGAAATGTTTCTACGATGAAAGCACTTATTAATCCTTTTGTAACCAGTGGATACGTGTCCTCAGAGTATTTTTGCGACCGGGAGCAGGAAACTGAAAGACTTATCCGAGAAGTGACCAATGGCAATAATGTAGCCCTGATCTCTACCAGACGTATGGGGAAAACAGGATTGATACAACATTGTTTCCATCAGCCCGAAATTAAGGACAACCATTATGTCTTTTTCGTCGACATCTACGCTAGCAAGTCGCTTCGTGACTTTGTCTATGCTTTGAGCCGGGAAATACTGGAAGGACTGAAGCCTTTTGGTCGTAAAACGATCGAGCGGTTTTGGAACAGTCTGAAATCCTTGCAGGCCGGGATCACCTTCGATCCGGTTGGCAATCCCAGTTTCAATGTGCAACTTGGGGATATACGTTCATCGGAAGCCACATTGGAGGAAATATTCCGTTATCTCGAACAGGCGGATAAGCCCTGTATTGTAGCGATCGACGAGTTCCAACAGATCGCATCGTATCCGGAAAAGAATGTGGAAGCCATTTTGCGGACCCACATACAGCATTGCGTTAATACCCACTTTATTTTTGCCGGCAGCCAGCGGCATGTGATGGGCAATATATTCTCCAGTGCATCCCGGCCTTTTTACCAGAGTGTATCGATGATGAAACTGGATAAGATCGACGAGCAAAAATATACGGATTTCGCGGTAGCTCAATTTGCGAGATACAAAAAGAAGATCGAGCCGGAAGTAGTGAAAGACATATACGATCGTTTCGATGGCATTACCTGGTATATCCAGAAGATGCTGAATATGCTTTTTAGCTTGACCCCTGCCGGGGAAACCTGTACAAAAGAGATAATCCCCGAAGCCCTGAAAGGCGTCATAGCCTCGTACCATTACACCTTTGAAGAAACCTTGTTCCGCCTACCCGAGCGACAGAAGGAATTGCTGATCGCGATCACGAAAGAGGGTGAAGCCAAATCAGTAACCTCGGGGAGGTTTGTCAACAAGTATAGTCTTGCCTCATCCAGTTCCGTCCAGTCGGCGCTCAAGGGGTTATTGGAGAAAGATTTTATTACTTATGAGCACGGTGTCTACCGGACATATGACCGTTTTTTTTGCATTTGGCTGACAGAAAATTATTAAAACGATAAGAAATTCTTTTCAAATCTACCTAAATGATGGTTTCACGTTCGTCAATTGATGTTGCGGGGTAAATAGGACGATTTGGAATCTACTGAAAAGATCCGTAAATGGCACGGGCATATACAAAAAACGGCCCGTCTATTTGAGCATTGTTAAGAGGCTTGGCGGGCACTGCTAGTGCAAACAGACACAAAAAAACTATATTTTCAATTATCTTTCCATAAGTTCGATTTCATCAAACTTGATATTAACAGTCAGGTCAACATTGATCCGTTAATTCTATAGGGAAGAGTGAGGTTAAAGGAAGTGAACTAAATAGGCTCGGACTGCGAAAAATACAAGTTTGCTTATAAATGTCTTGAAAAATGAGTCTATAGTTTTCCTCCATCCCAAAGCTACATCCCCAAATACTTTTGTACATAATCAAACATATCGGGGTCGAGGCTCATATCATTATTATAATATATATTGAAATTGATTCTTGTTTTTATGAGTGAATTGTTCACGGAGAAGAGATAGTCGTTCAAGGCTACTAGCTCCGGGACGAGCCATTCGTGCTTTTTCATCATCCATTGGCATAGGACAGTACATGAGTCTTGGTCACATTCACCCCCATTTCTTATTTCTATGTTAATTTTATCATCTTCTATATTACACTGGTAATTTTTGCACTTATTTTCCTTGGTGGCAGAAGTAAGATGTTTTACATTCAGATGTAAGTTAAGATTTATATCCTCTGTAATTGGTTTCTCATCTAGCTTCTTTTCCTCGCTTTCGTCTGCGTCGTAAGCGGTCTTCAACTCAATCTTATCTGTAACGAGATGCGAAATCCAATGAAACTTTGATGTAAGAGACAAATGCTTAAGATTCTGCCGTAACAGATGATAATTTACTCTGTCATTTGCCACATCAAGCAGATCTGCCAAGCGAATTAGTATCATCAGATATTTCAAGCTAATAGTGTCATCTTTTGCTCTCGACTTCAAACCATATACATCATACACATCATAGCCATGACTTTCTGAAACTTTTGCTACGAATGACAGCAAAGTAGGCTCTAGGTAGTTAAGCAAGGTATTGGACCTTTCGCGGATAAACTTTGCACTGTCTGCGGCATGATGGTCTCTTACTTCGCTTTCAAAATAGCCATATACCTCATTAAAGATAGTGACCAAGAACTTCCCCGCATTCTTTAACCTAGAATTCTTGCGGTCTTTAAGATTTATGGTATTGAAAGCTTTTAATTCATTCTGCATCTTCATCATTAAATCAGATATGACCACTATATTATCACCTTGGGCAGAACTCATTCTACTAAGATCGGGATGAATCACCATACTGATATCATGAAGATAACAGGCTAAGAACAAGATGTAATAATCAATATCTTTCAGTACAAAATAGTCGATTCTGTTAGTCAATTCCAACGACTTATTAATAAGGGTTACTGCGTGTTCTTCGTTATGAAGTGTGTAAGAGTTGAGAAATTTAGAACCGTTTTGCCACAAGCCTTTTGTCAGTCGATGAGTGAGAATCAATGAATCCACCCATTCCGGCTTACGCACATGACTGATAAATCTGCTCAACACCTCAAGTAGTCCCATATCAATTCCCATACGATTGGATATGTCTTTTTCTTTTATGTGTTCAACAAACTCTTCGAACTGCTCCAAGTTAAAATCTTTATTCCTCAGATATGCCAGTATTCGAAGTTCAGTATAGTTGATTTTGCGGGAATTAGACTTAATGAACGTCAATGCGTCAGATGAAATAACACCGATAATCTCAGAGAAGTAAACATTCAGAATTCTTCTTTGGTATTCCGAAGATGATTTCATCACAAACGTCGTAAAATCTTTCTTTCCATAACCATTATTCATCATGTCACATATTGACATTGAATCATTCTCTCCCTTGATGAATAATGTGCGAAATTCTTTCATCTGATCATCGGGATGAATGCCCTTAAGTCCGCTAAAATTTTCTTTAGCCCAGCGAACAAGTGATGCATATATGTCCTGAGACAGCGACTTCATCATCACAGCACTATTCGCATCTTTGGCGAAGAAAAGATATTTGTCTCTTTTTTCATCCTCTTTACTCCCTTGCTTTAAAGCATTTCTTTCGAATTCCTTGATACGTTCACATATTTCTCGAGCCTTCTGCTTAGTCTCTTTTTGTATGAGCAATCTATATTCAGATTGGAATATTTCCTCATCATTCTGCTCAAACCAGTCAGTAAGACTGGTATCTTTATCTAAGAAGCGTTTATAAAAGTTATCTAATAAATCCTTATTGGGACCACCCTCATCTCTTATCTTTAATAAGCGATTGCGATAAAGAAAGAATCTCTTGAATCTGCGCAAAAGCTTCAATCTCGAAGATACTTTGTTTTTATCCTCATTTCCCTTCTTTTTCTCCTTTTCTATTTCGCGAGAGATTACCTTGTCAAGAGCTTCCAGCTTCCCGAGAGATACTTGATCGTCTATTTCATCTAAGTTCCATGAGAGCCCTGACGAAATAGACGTTTCTCTCGTTAGATTTAGAATTGGACCTAATTGATTGTCTGTAGTATCTATTGGAGTGAATACACTTTTCCCTTCGTCATGAAATTTGATTTGATATTTAAGTTTTTTATGAAAATCCAAATATGTTTCAGGGACGAAATCTCCTATATTATTGTTCCTCGACTCTGTTTTCTTACACCATTTAGAAATTTCCGCATTAAGTGCTTCTATTCTTTTTTTGAATGATTCTTGATCTAACTCTGCTTGAATATAAATCACCGAATCGTCAACATAGAAGTAAGCATCCCCGTTAAAGCATTCTTCTTTCATGAGGCAATTTTTAACCTCTATCATGCAGAGATTGCCGAAGAAATAAGACTGTGGCAAACCTTGCGGAATGCCGCAATTCATGTACAAGTTGCCCGGTGTTGTTTCAAACTCTTCTGGATAGTAACAGTCTATCCATGGTTCAATGTTGCCTCCCTCCAGTCTGAAAAAAAGCAACTTCGAAACAGCCATTTTTAAGACAGACAAGTCATCTTTATATGTCAAATAAAGCTTTTCAATTATATAATTATAAAGCATTTTAGGGGAAATAGACGGAAAGAAGTTCTTGATGTCCAAACACACCTCTGTCAGGTAGTTATGATTGTTCTGATATGATCGACAACGCTCTGTCAAATTTTGGGTGTATTCTTTGTACTTCGTCTGCCATTTCTGGAACAGGTACTGCACATTTGTGCTTGGTATATTGCCATAGAAATTGTGGGGCACAAGCTTAGACAAGTCTGATAAGTTCCTCTTGCCATCATTATCATCGTCTTCATACATCAAACAGTTTAGGATGCTAACCATACAGATTAGATCAGTCAGTCGTGCCGTATGTAGTGGACGAAACTTCAGTTCTCCATCATCATAATTTTTTAGCTTGAAATAGACTTTAGCTCCAAAAAGATTTTCTTTGCTCGAAAAAATCCATCGAAGGTTCTGTTGACAAGTTGAGATGACTTTTTCTATCAGTTCTACATTATGCTTGTCTGCAAGCGCATAGTATAACTCCAAATCATTTGCGGCTATTACTTCGATCAATACCCCAGATTCATCAAAAAGTTCAACTGGACTTTCAATGTCTAGTAAACCTTTGTCAAAGATGTACGATTCCATACAGAATATCGCATTGAAGATATTTTTACCACCAAGAATCTTATCATATAATTTGGAATTAGTTATATTCTGCGCCATAATCTAAACTTTATTTTCTATTGTGGTTTCTTCCTTCAACATAGCTAATACTTGCTTAACTTTATCAAGCAATGGATTTAATTCGCTATTATATTTACGATAACATATTAACAAAGTGCTTTCCCCGATTTTGACGGATGTATAATATCCGTTCTTGACCTCATTGATTTGATAGAAGTTATTCCAACAGACAACTGTCTTTACAAACGGCTTATCATCAATAAATGCCACATCAAACAATTCATTAAATACAATATGTAAATCTCTGTATTTAGAGAGGTCTGTCTTCATGGTATTTATATCAGCAATAACACAGCTAATGAACCTGTAGACCTCGGATAAAAAATCTACATATTTGCCTATTTGCTTACGCAAGTAACTCCAAGAGTAATCAAAGTTTCTATTCGATGATAAAAAAAATGTGTAATCAAAAAGAAGTTCATCTCCGTCAACATAGCCTTCAATTCTTTCTTTTATCGCCGCTATATTATCTTTGTCAATATCATACATGGGAAGTTTCATGTTGAAGACAGATTGTAACACCTTCAGTTTGTATATAAAGTCACGACGAGCCTTTTCTCCTTCGGGATTTTCCTTTGCACACTCTTCTGGAGTTGTCTGTATGTCTTCAAACAATTCATCCTTTGTGTACAATACGACCTCTTTTGTTTTTATCATTTTAACCATCTTGTCTTCCATACATCATTATATGATATTCACTGTAATCTTTTACTCCTTCGGGTAGTTCTTCCGCTTTGAGTATTGCATAGTGATTGATGAAAAATCGTCTAAGATTAATATATGCTTGCCTTCCGGCGTTATCCTGGTCGGGATACATATACAGTTTGTGAGATTTTAATTTGATCAAATCAACCTGAGGCAATATCGTTGCACTCGGTATTGCCACAGCTTTTTTCCCAGATGAAAGCAATGCCAAGCAGTCCGTTATTCCCTCGCTTATGTACAAATCCTCGCCAAACTTCACCGTATTCAATATCGGCAAATTAAACAGTCTTGTCTTCTGTGCGGATATAAACTGAAAACGCGGAGCGTCCTCATTTGCACCTAAGTATCGTGACTGCATTCCTACTAAGATGCTTTTTTCATCGTAATAAGGGAATATCAAGCAAGGTGTAAACAAGCGGAAGTATAACTTCCCGTTAGTGGCAGTTATGAAACCGCTATCCTGCAAAGTTCTTGAATCGAAAGCCTCGACCATCTGCTCAACTAACAATTTGGAATCGTCGATTGATACAATGTTCAATTGTTTGATAACCTCGGTGTTGAGACGCCGCTTTCCAAACAAAAACTCTTCTCCTTTCTCAGTGAGCGAATTATGATCTAGAATCCATTGAGCTACATCCTTTGAAAAAGGTTTCTCTGAGTCTTCTGATTTTAGTCTCTTTTTGATGCGGACTGCATTTATATTGTTCTGAACAGGATAATAATTTTCAATAGTAATTCCGAATGTTTGGCACAACCACAAGCATGCTTCCGTAAAGTTAAGTTCCGTGTATTCTGTCACAAAGTCTATGGTACTACCTCCTTTGTTACAAACAAAGCAATTCCATCTCTCCCTATTCTTGCCGAAAAATGACATGCTTGGGTGATGGTCTTCATGCATAAAGCATATTGCTTTATGCCTTCGCACCTCAATGCCAAGTCGTTCTGCCACATTCTCACAAGAGAGCATACATAGACGGGATATAGTATCTTGTGACATTCTTGCCATATCTATACACATTGATAGGATTAGATTTCAAAACATTCTGGATTAAAATTATAAATCTCGCTTATTATCGAAAGATTCTTCTTACGATTCTTTAACCAGCGATCCTTCCAAAAATTCGTTAATTCATTTGAGGAATAATTATAATAATCTATTTTTTTTTCTTGATTATTGAGAATTTCTTTGTAGTTCTTAGCTAATGGGGCAAAATATATACCTCGTTTGAAAGAATGATTTAACAAGATTTTAGGGTCGAACCCTAATAAATCTCCACTAGCCCGGATAATTCTCATAACCCAACTAGGCCCATCTCCGAAAGAATGGCTAATTACCTTATTGTGCATTTTTAGTAATCTTACCATCTCTTGAATTGTCTCTTTGGAAAGGTGTAATGTTCCGAATCCTTTTGTATGCCCTATTGGCTCATAAAGTAAGGTGTCTTTGTATTTCAATCTGTTATATTGAGAACTTTTACCATATAGACTTGTGGTAAATATTCCTACAAGTTTATTCGACACCTTTTGATCGATAATGGTTATTCGATCCTTATATTTTTTTTCATAAATCTTTCTAACTTCTTTAGACGCTAATAACATTGATATGAGTTTGCCGCCCAATAGTAGGTTATATGGGGGTAATGCTCCAATAACATAAGCATCCATTGTGTATATTAGATTTTGAGTCCTCAAATCTTTATCCCAGCCAATGAATTCATCCCTTTCTGGAATATGGATTATTGGGCTACCTAATGCTGCAATTCCTATGATTGGTTTATTCGGAAGACCCTTGTCGCGAATTATTAGCTTAATTCTTCTTCCCACGTAGTCACTATATGGGGAACTCCAATAATATCGAAATATTCTAAATAAATCGTGTTGTTTTTGTGTCTCGCAAACCTCTATCACTGGTTCGATGTTAGAATTAAGAACATCTTTCCCCTGGGCAAGATTCTGACGAGCTAGTGAAATATGATTATTTATCCAAGTCCGATTCTGATCAATAATTTCTTTCCGTTTAAACGACATTGTTTCCTTAATCGTTTCTTTCGAATATTCTTGAGGAGGTGCAATTTCTATTTTGTCCCCGTTAAAAGATACAGCCCAATTTAATTTGATCAGATCTCTTATAATAAGAAGTTTCACTTTATTTTCTTGTGATAAACAGTCGGAAGATATACCCGGTATATCTTCCGTTCTGTTAATAATAGAATGATCTATTTTAAGTCTAATAGCTTCCATTATCGTAAGGCTTCATCCCAATTGGTTTTGGGTGCACAATGATATTTAACCATACCTTTATTAGGATGCTCTCCATCCTGAATAGTAACATCACAACCAAGCATATATGGCAGAATCGTTTCTTTTAATTGATCAGCTTTCCTAAACTCATCATTAAACTCTGGTTCTTTCAATAAATTAGAAATGATAACGTATAGTTGAGAGCCAAATATTCCACGTATATTATCGGGGAAATCCTTCCATGATGTAGTGCCTTCTTTAAGTTTAACCTTTAGTGCTTCAGCAAAAGCCTTATCTCTTTTTTCCGCTTTTTCTTTAATCGATTTTGCCGGAGACTTATCAAACACAGGCGTGTTTTCGTCAGTTTTTACATTTTTTCCATAGATAGCTTCGAAGCTCCGTATCTTCACAGGCAAAACGAAAGGCTGTTCCGGTGCACTCCACATATAACAGTTACCTCTAATAGGTTCAGCAATTAAATGTGCCAAAATATCATGAGAAAAATGAGAGTTATATTTTCCGAGAGTACTGGCATCACCTTCTGATAACAAATGAAAGCAGAACCAATTATCTGCCTGACTTAAAAGTTCGGGAGACATCGATCCCGGTTGCTGTGTAATGAGAATTGCCCCCAAATCATATTTACGCCCTTCTTTTACCCATTCGACAAAAGGACTAGACTCCTCTAAATTTTTCCCAAGAACACTTTGAGCCTCCTCAATAATAGAAATAACAGGAATGGGGGATGCTCCAGTAAAATTTTCTTGGTTATAATTAAAAATCTTTCGCATCAATAATCCGGCTATGTTATATCCAGCGGAAGAACTAAGCATACTTATGTCTACGACTACGCAATACCCTTCTTTAAGGGCTGTTAACGTCTCGTTTAATAATTGACTATTAGGGTCATGCAAATGATTGACAATATTATTCATATTGCTTTTCGCGGCATTTACTTCTGCATCATTAGTATTAGTGCCCGTATAGCCCAATAGATTAGAAATAATCTGATTATCAGCACCTAAACCCTCTCTGGTTATTAAATCAACCAGTGAGCGCCAATTTTGCGGATTTAAAGACTTTAGTTTTATAATGTTTTGTTGGTTCTGACGATCAGGCGATATCGTGATGCCAATTACATCTCTTGGCAATAAATCTCTGATATCTAATTTAATGTCACCAGCTTTCCAACTATTATAATATTTTGATTTTGGATGAGTCCTAGACGAAAAAACGACCAAGTTTTCCTGTAATTGTTCTACATCACATAATCCGGGTCTGTTTTTAAAATCCGGCCAGAAATACTCCCCGTCAGCATCGAATATAAGAACTCCGACTTTATCTCCTCTTTCTGTTTTCGGAACACCGTTGCGATATAATTCCGCGACTAAAAATTTAATTAAGTTAGATTTCCCGTATCCTGCTCGTGCAAAAACCACTGATCTTCTTGCGACAAGTTTATCTATATCGAATGTGACTTTAAGTTCCGGTTTAATATTTTTGAAGATGTTTTCTTTTATGTCATCCTTACCAGAATAGATAAACTCTCCAAGGACATAATCTCCTAGATCTGTATTGCCTCCACTTAATGTGCATAATTCTTTTAATACGTCCTCGCTTGGTAAAGCTACCATTGCCCCTAAATGCGGCAATCTTCGTTGAGACGGCACGAACACAATCTTGTTCTCAAGGTTTTTGACAGCACCAAGCAACTTGATCTGCACTTTATATTTCAATTTCTGCTTTTTCAAATCTTCCGGGACATCTTGTTGCCTACTCTGCATCGTATTTATATAGTCCTCGCCTTCTGCGGTAGCCAAAAGTCCAGAAGGAACGAATTTCGTTATTCGGCCCAAAGATGCTTCATCCTTAGAACCTAGTTCTATTAAAAGGAATTGACCCAATTGAGGTCTTTCCAGCATAGTGGCATCGTAAGGTGCCACAATATCCGCTGCAAACTCTAATCCTCTTTCACTAAAACCCTTGAATGTCCCGAAGACATTCGAACGTGCAAATAATTCAGGCATTTTTATATCGTATATTTGTTAAGTTTCTACCTAGGTATTTCATCCTCAAAACCCTCTCCCTTTCTTCTGGGGTTAGGTCTTTAGTTATACCTTCAAATAAGATGTCCTGTAAAACGTCCATTTCAAGACCATTTACTTTTGCATAATCATGAGCTTTCTGCACACACATTGGAAAATCTGGGATAGGGAATCCTGGCTGCGCATCCTCTGTTAGCTGCCCAATAATCTTTTCGGCTTCGTCAATTTGCCAAGCGGCAATATCCACAGGCCAAACAGGATCAAAAGGTCTATCACCGAATTTTACTAAAAACAAAGTTCCCATGGATTGATATCTATATGATCCATTTTCATCTGGTTGACTAGTTTCATAAGTTTCCAGCCATGTACGGTCAAAATTATAACAGTCCTCTTCGATATCACTTGGAACCTGCACGTAACAAGGATAGCTTTTATGAAAGGTTCCTTCTAGCTCTAAAGCCATTGCCAATCTACTCAAAACAGCGCTTTGTTTTGCCACGCCAACCATGGAGACTGAAATTAATTTATTTTTATGCGCTTGATGCGCTTGCCGTATCAGTTGGTCTAATTTTGGGAAAACAGTCAATTTAAAGGATTTTGTTCTTAACAATCCCTCTCGGACGATTATAGTATCTGATCCCCACTCACGATACTTCATAAGATCATATAAAACAGCCCATTCAACTATATCCCTATAAACTCTAACTGCACCAGTACTTTTACCAGGCTCTTCAATCCCTTTGAGCAAATAAGACAATCCCAACACATCTACTTGCAGATCGTCGCATAATTTCTTCAAAGGTTCGACTAATAATGTATTTCCTGTTTTTACTCTTTCATTAAAATCACTTGCTTTGGAATTTCCCGCAATAGCATCAAGTGCACATTGATTACCCTTGGAATCAACTACACGAACTAATTCTATGACAGCGGGATTAAAATGAAGTCTATTGTCGCCACCATCAGATGAAACAAATGATACAGCATTAACTGAATATTTTCGGATTGGTTTTATGCCATTTTTTAATCTCCGAGCATATTCTCTGAACTTCTGTAAATGAGGATCTTCATTTTTATAAGCATCATCAATACGCTTCTTGATCTCTTCAATATTATTTTCTGCTAATGCCATCGCGTTGGGATTGATAAGAATTATGCGAATTTACAAAAAAAATAAGATACATTGTTATGGTAATCAGTGTATTAATTTATTCACAACAAATATTGGCTAGAAAATATTACAAAAAGCCTGTTTCAATTATTGAAATAGTTCAACTCTTTAATTATTTCTTCCATCTTATCATTATGTTTATCCTCCCAAACAGGCAGGTGCATATAACAGATATCTAAAGAGAAGCCGGAGGCCCCATTATACTTTTCCGTCGCTATGCCAATTACTGTATGCGCATCCTTGTTCTTATATCTAGCAACTGCGCATCGTAGAGTTAATTCCCTTCGTCGATATTCTCGATCGTCCATAGGGGCTTTTAATATAACGTAAACAATAGATTGATCATAACTTGATCTTATCATACGTGCTCGGATATTGGATGGATTTCCTTTTGTGCCGATAACTTCCATAAAAGAACCGCTGAGAATGCGACGTGCATATCTATTTTCACGAGCCATTTGTCTAATTGCTACTTCAAAGTCATTTCGGGTAATATTTAGTTTCCCTTTCTCGAAATCATCACAATATTGTTCTATCAAACTGTCCCATAAATAGCTGCTTTCATTTTGAGCTTTTTCGTAAATATACTCCTTATCATTTTTATACGTTAACCATAAGTCGTTATCCAGAACTAATAGATCACATGGTACAGGAAAGGATTTACCATATTGCATATACACAGCCAGATAATCTTCTTCATCACCCGCCAATGGCAGTTGTCCTTGAGCAATAAATTCTTCTTTAGTTTTTAAGTAATGAATAAAATCTGTAATGGTGTCCAATTCTTTAAGTATGACTTGAATAGATCTATCGTCCATTACGTGTACGAAACCCTTACCCATATTACCATATATAAGTGGGTATTCGTCTTTTCTTCCAAAAGCGACCGCCACGCGATAAATATTTCTATTCTTGGATGGAGGCAGATCGATGGTTGTCTCTCGATCTGCAAGAGTAATTCTCTCAGATATCCCAATTATTCTTTCTGCCCCATATATTTGAGAAACGGATGCATCAATGGCTCGTTTGATCCAGCGTTCGACATCAACATCAATATTTCCACTGTCGATAATATTGATATCCTTAACAGAAAAGATTATTACATCCGGATCACAGACTACTAGCAAGTCGCATAGCTCTTTCCCCTTTTTACCCAAAGGATTAGGTAAACTCCAAAGAGAAAGGAAAGTGTTCTTACAAAGCTTAGCTACAAATTCTTCAGATGGTGTCATAAGTTATATTTAAGTGTCATAAATATAGCTATTAAATCAATTATCACCGAACACCTTTTTAAAAGTATAATCGAATTCAGATCATTTATCCATTCATACTTCCGCAACAGCGTTGCATATAGGAACAAACTTTTGCAGCCTATTTTAGAACCACTATATTGCCGACTGGCACTTGAACCGGAAATTTAAGTTATCACGACGCTCTCTTCTAAAATGATTAAAAAACAAATTTGAAAGCAGAAAAAAGGAAGTAAAACTCATAAATATCAATTTTTCACAACAAGCTGCATAACAGTATTATACGGCCAGAAAAACTATATATAAAAAAGAGCAATTCGTTGGAATTGCTCTTTTTTATATATAGTGATTTCAGCAGTCAATATATATAGTGAAACTGTCTTTTTAAGCATCCTTTTCATGTAGTTTAGGGCTGCTCTACCCAAAACTATCATGCCTTTCCATAACAAAGATCCCCCTCTGTCAAATATTCTCACGAGAGAACTTATTTGTCTATTAATCAGTGAAAAATACGAATTAAATGGAAAAACAAAAAGAGACTAAAGAAGAACTTTTCAATAAATACATTTTGCCTAAAAAGAGGCTCATTGCTTACGTATGCAGAAAATACGCTAGTACGGAAGAAGAGCGGCCGGAGTTTTACAATGACGTTCTCCTAAATCTATATAAAGGCATTGAAACATATGACAGTCAACGACCTATAAACCCATGGCTGTATACTGTTATTAAAAATTGTTTCATAGATGTGTTAGAACGCAGACAAAAGTTTAAATATGATAGCAACATTGATATCGAAGAGCTAGAGGCAGACCCGGAAAATGGGGATGGCACCAATCACATGGAATATCATAATTACCGGAAACATTTCTCCGATGATATCCTTCTGGCTTTAGACACGATCAATCCTATCTATCGCGAAGCTATCATAATGCAACAATGCGGATATGTGCTGAAAGAGATAGCAACTCACTTATTCCTAAAGAATCTCATCCAAAGTGAAAATGAGCAATTGGTTAAACAATATCTGTCATACGGGAGAAAGAAACTGAAGGAACTGCTTTCACGTGATGGGAAACTATTATCGCCACCGGTCTGTAAAAAGCCAACAGTAAAAAGAATAAAACAACCATTAAACCATGAACATATGGCAAAATTAAAATCTGAACTTGATACTTACATTTCAATGTCAGAAAGGGATTATCTGTTATTAGTGGAAGATCATATAATGCTGACAGCTCTCAAATCATCAGGACTTGAGAAAATGGCGATCTATAAAGCCGCGAAAAGCATAATAGATAACCAACGTGTTGAAATACATTTAAAACCTGTCCATAAAAGATATAAATAACGATATGAGAAAAAGCGTATTCAAAGAACCCAGAAAGGTTCTAATATTTAACGGAGCAGGAGTTTTGGTGGCAGTTGTCCGCTCTTTGCATTCGGCTGCACAGCTAACCTGCGGTAATATCCAGGCTATCTCGTTCAATTGTTGCGGGAAATACATCTCGACAGGTGGATATTACTTCCGGCATCTACATCCTGATGTAATCATAGAGGTTGATGACCTCGATAATCTTAAGATATCGGAGTATGATAAGTTGTGTGGAGAAAAAAGAAGGTACCACACTGTGCGTGAACTTGCCAAAATTCGCGCCAGATCCAATGTCCGCCGTATAAAGAAACGAGACGAGGAGGGGCTGTAATTATTAAATGAAAGAACCCGTCTCAAAATTGATATCCGAGACGGGCTCTTTGTTTAGGATGTTTAAGGGGGCTATGCCCCCTTATCTGTACTGTCCTCGCAAACCATTTTCCCAAAAACGCGGTTATATTCTTCTATGTATATGTCAAGGGGACGACGTGCATCAACATCTAAAGATGCACTCCCAAATAAAGCATATAGCACAATTGGTTTTACCCCGTTTTCGATTTGTTTGTTAATAAAAGCTAACCGTACACCTCGCCAGGTTATTCTTTCGCATTCTAACATCTTTTCGACTTTACGGAAAGTGTAATTAGCCTTTTGAGTGAGTCTTCTTATGCATCCATATTCCTGTTTCTTTGTAAGGCGTTTACTCCCGAGAATAGGTAGTAGATAACCTTTTTCGGTCAAAGATTTATATCTACGTACGATTTTACGTGCCTCTTTCCCGAATGGAATGGAGGTTGCGTTAGGATAACTGCAATCTTTGCAATTCAACCGATCGCCATCAATGTCACTCATTTTCATGTACGCAAGGTCAGCCATCGAAATACCTGCCTCGTAATAACTGAAGAGGAGAAGATCGATGTGAAATAATTCTTCCCAGGAAAAGAGTTTACGGTCAATAGTTGCCAGTTTTGATATCGTTTCTTGCGATACCATCGGTGTTTTCGGTCCGGTGCTTTCCATAATTATACAGATTTAGTTTAAAAAATTAGTACACCCCCGTATGAAGGTTGTTTAATTAAGAATAGGGGAATCCGAAAAATGATGTTTACGGGAAAGTGAAAAAAAATGAAAAAAAGACGACAGAGATAATGTTTCTCTGCCGCCTTCCGGTCAATATACAAAATTACACTTCATCTTAAGAATAGATGAGCCGCTGATTATTTAGTTTGAAATCCTATGCTGAATTTCGTATTGTTCAGTGTTTGAGCAAGTTTTCCCATCTCGTCACTGATGGTTTTGTCGACAATGCGGGCATAGATCTGGGTCGAGCTGATCTTTGTATGTCCGAGCATTTTGCTGATCGATTCAATGGACACTCCGTTGGCATAAGTAACCGTTGTGGCAAATGTGTGCCGGGCCAGGTGCGAGGTTACGTTCTTCTCTATTCCGCACAGTTCGGCAATCTCTTTCAGGTAGAGATTGTACTTGGCGTTGCTCATAACCGGTAATAGGAAATTTGCATCCCTCTTTAGTTCATATTTGTCGATAATGGATAAGGGGATGTCAAGCAACTTAACTTTTGACGGTGTGTTAGTTTTCACACGGTGGGTTTCGATCCATTTACAACCGTCGTCATCCACCACGATATTCTTGTCGGTCAAAGCTGCAGTCGTAGAATAATCGAAGCCGGTGAAGCAGCAGAACAGAAAAATATCACGAACCTTTTCGAGGCGTTTGTTGTCTGGCTCGAAATCGATGATTTTTTCCAGTTCGGCTTTGGTAAGGTATCCGCGATCCTTCTTAACCTTTTTGAGTTTATGATCGCAGAACGGGTCTCTAGGCATCTGCCCATTCTTGAAACACATTGTCGTGATACGCTTGAAAATCCGCATCAGCTTTTCGGAAGAGTTCGTATCCAGCTTATACTCGGTTTTCAGGTAAGTTTCAAAATCTATAACGAAATTCCGATCTAGCTGGTAGAGCAAAATATCGTTCTTCTGCATTTTGACTTTCAGGAACTCTTTAAGTCTGCGATAGGTCAGATCATACTTATTGAAAGTTGACTGGGTAATGTCGATGCCGATCAGTTTTTCCTGCCTGTCATTGAATTCCTGGAACACGGTCATCAGACCATTGTTCTTGGTGTTAACGCCAAGAAAAGCATCACGCAACATATGAGGCGTGACAACTTCATTGGATTCTATGAGATTGTGTAAATGCGAGATTAACTGTCCTTTGACAGCATCAAGATAATGATTTAGCTGCACTGCTTCTCTCGAGTGGCCGCTTACTTTGCCGGCTTTAGGATCCCATGCTTTTGCAGGCACTTCCGTCTTGAGGCTGAACCTGACTTTCTGACCGTCGAGAGTAACTTTTGCATTGATTGGCACTCTGCCATTTTTCTCTAATTCCCATCTGGCGAAAAAGAGGATTCTGAACGTACTTTTCATAAATGTTTACCTGTCTTTATGTTAATTAAGAATAGGTAAACCGCTGACAAACAGTTTGAAAAAAGCAAAAGTGTCTCACTTTTTCTCGGAAGTGTCTCACTTGTACTATCCGTCTCAAGCGAGTGAGTCACTTCTACAGGCAGATAGTGCCCGAAAATGGCTTTTTGATGTCTTTAGGGGCTTAAGAGAAAATGAAAAAACCCTCTGAGACGATCGTCTAGAGGGTTTTACTTGAATGTGGCCGTTATGGTCTTTGGCCCTGGAGCGGAAAACGGGATTCGAACCCGCGACCCTCAGCTTGGGAAGCTGATGCTCTACCGACTGAGCTATTTCCGCAAATATGTAGATCACTCCCTACATAATGGTGCAAATATCCGTTTTTTCCCTGAAAAATGCAAGGATGCAGCGTTTTATTTGTAAATGGAATTCAAGATATCAGCCAAACGCAGACCGGCCCAGAGCAACTGCTGTTCAACGACAGGATAATTGTCGAACATGTATTGGTAGGACAATTCGCTGTCTTCCGGCGTATCCTCGTATATCTTTTCGCAGACCGCATGCGTTTCGGTCAGCCAATCCGCCGGCGTACCTGTTGCAAGCTGCTGTTTCCGCTTTCTATCCAAGATGTCAATATTGTCCACCCATTCGGTATAGCTCCATTTTTTCGCCGATTCGACCAGCATGTCATCCCATACCGCATGCAGGTTAGTCGGTTTTCCAAACCAGGTGACCGATATTTTATTGGCACCCAGATCGCTTAAATGCCCGGTGTGCATCGGACAATGGATGTCGCCGACCAGATGGATCAAGAACTTGACATACAGGGTCTGCATGCTGTCGGACAATGTGCCCGAGCGCAATTTAGATATGATTTCATTCAAAGCCGTCAGGACATCGCCGGTCGGATTTTTCGGCATCGACTCATACGTTTCACCCGCGTCGATATTTGCATAATGCCACGTTGCCGTGTATTGGTAAGGTTCGTCCTTCCGGATAAAATCCATCCACGACGAGTAATACATCAGGGTATGTCCGTCCAGAATCCGATTCAATTTTTTCGCTACTCCGGGTTTCAGATTATTGGCGGCGATGGCGGCGACAATATCATGGCCTTTCATTCCCCAGCCGAATGCAGTACTGCAACACGAAGACAGGCAAATAGATACCAGCAAGCACCTGAATAGATTTTTCATACGACAGATTTACTCCATTTTTAAGACCGCCAGGAATGCTTCCTGCGGAACCTCCACATTGCCTACCTGGCGCATGCGTTTCTTGCCTTTCTTCTGTTTTTCGAGCAGCTTGCGTTTACGGCTGATATCGCCTCCGTAACATTTGGCCGTCACATCCTTACGTACTGCTTTGACCGTTTCACGGGCAATGATCTTAGCTCCGATAGCTGCCTGAATCGCGATATCGAACTGCTGTCGCGGGATCAATTCCTTGAGTTTTTCGCACATCTTGCGACCAAAATCGTAAGCATGTTCGTGATAGATCAGCGACGAAAGAGCATCGACAGGCTCACCGTTGAGCAGGATATCGAGTTTTGCCAGTTTGCTCGGTTTGTAGCCCGTCTGGTGGTAATCGAACGACGCGTAACCCCGGGAGATACTTTTGAGTTTATCGTAAAAGTCGAACACGATTTCGGCCAGCGGCATCTCGAAATTGACTTCTACACGATCCTGTGTAATGAAAACCTGATTTTTCAGCGTACCCCGTTTGTCAATACACAGCTTCATGACGGTGCCCAGGTAATCGGACTGTGTAATGATCTGAGCCATAATGTAAGGCTCCTCAATGACGTCGATCATCGTAGGTTCGGGGAGCCCCGACGGGTTATGCACGTCAATGACTTCGCCTTTGCTCGTATGGACTTTATAAGAGACGTTCGGCACCGTCGTGATGACATCCATATCGAACTCGCGGTAAAGGCGCTCCTGGATAATCTCCATATGCAACAGCCCGAGGAAACCGCACCGGAAGCCGAACCCGAGTGCCAGCGACGATTCGGGTTCATAGGTCAGCGACGCGTCGTTGAGCTGCAGTTTCTCGAGCGATGCCCGCAAATCCTCGTACTGATCGCTCTCGACAGGATAGAGTCCGGCGAAAACCATCGGCTTCACATCCTCGAAACCTGCGATCGCCTCTTTGCAGGGATTGTCCACATGGGTGATCGTATCGCCGACTTTCACGTCGAAAGACGTTTTAATGCCCGAAATGATATAGCCCACATCTCCTGTTTTCAGTTCATTGCGGGGGCTCATCTTCAGTTTCAATACACCTATTTCGTCTGCGTCGTATTCACTGCCGGTATTGAAGAATTTCACTTTATCTCCCTTGCGGATAGAGCCGTTGAAAATGCGGAAATAGGCGATAATGCCCCGGAATGAATTGAAAACGGAGTCGAAAATCAGCGCCTGCAGAGGCTCGTCTTCTTTGCCGGTCGGAGCCGGGATACGTTCGACGATGGCCTGCAAAATCTCTTCGACACCCACACCCGTTTTCCCGGATGCCGCAAGTATCTCTTCTGGTTTACAGCCGAGCAGATCGACTATCTGATCCTTTACTTCATCGACCATGGCTGCTTCCATATCAATCTTGTTGATCACGGGAATAATCTCCAGATCATGACCCAAAGCCAGATAGAGGTTCGAGATGGTCTGCGCCTGAATACCCTGCGTCGCATCGACGATCAGCAACGCCCCTTCGCATGAAGCAATAGCGCGCGACACTTCATACGAAAAATCGACGTGCCCCGGGGTGTCGATCAGGTTCAGCACATATTTTTCGCCCTGGTAGAGGTACTCCATCTGAATCGCGTGACTCTTGATGGTGATCCCTTTTTCGCGTTCGAGGTCCATATTGTCGAGCACCTGTGCCTGCAGCTCCCGCTGCGAAAGGGTATTCGTAGCTTCGAGCAACCGGTCGGCAAGCGTGCTTTTACCGTGGTCGATATGGGCGATGATGCAGAAATTGCGGATATTCTTCATAGATATTTTTTCGATGCGGCAAAGTTAAGTAAATTTGCGTGTTTTAAAAACAGCCTTTCCGATGAAAACAGTCGCCCGGTACGCCTCCCTGGTCAAATTCAGCCACACGGTTTTCGCGATGCCTTTCGCACTGATCGCTTACTTTTACGCGCTGTGGAGCACGGACACCCCGTTCGAGTGGCTGCTGCTGGTAAAAGTACTGTTAGCCATGGTCTTTGCCCGCAATACGGCGATGGGTTTCAACCGCTATGCCGATCGGAGCATCGATGCGATGAATCCGCGTACCGCCCAGCGGGACATTCCTGCCGGGCGCATTTCGGCACGGAACGCCTTGTGGTTTATTATTGTCAATGCCCTGCTGTTCGCCGCCACGGCCGCATGGATCAATTTCCTGGCATTCTGTCTCTCCCCCCTTGCACTGACCGTGCTGTTGGGATACAGCCTGACCAAACGCTTCACCGCCTGGTGCCACATCGTACTCGGCATTGCGCTGGGGATCGCTCCGGTGGGGGCATACCTTGCGGTTACGGGACAATTCGCCGTGTTGCCGATCCTGCTGACCGGACTCGTCATCACATGGGTCAGCGGTTTCGACGTGATTTATGCGCTGCAGGATGCGGAATTCGACCGGCAGCATGCGCTGCACTCGATCCCGACCCGCTTCGGCATTCGGGGTGCCATCGGTATCAGCATTTTACTGCATCTCATTACGGTTTATGCGATCGCCCTGATCGGATCGTACTACGGTGCGGGGACCTTCTATTGGATCGGGGCGGCGATCTTCGTCGCTCTGCTCATTTTCCAGCACACAATCGTCACTCCACGCCATCTCGACCGTATCGGTCCGACTTTCGGCCTGCTGAACGGGATCACCAGCGTTTGCTTCGCGACCTGCGTGATTATCGATCTCTACCTGCGTTATTGAGCCATCGCTTAAAGCCCGGCTGTACGTTTGGCTTCCATCAGGATCGTAAAGGCTCGGTGGATATCGTCGTCGCTGATGACGACGGTAAATTCGTTGGTCGTGCTGATCACTTCGGCGATATTGATATTATCCCAAGCCAACTCTTTAAAGATGTAATAGTAAACCCCGGGGCAAATCGCATTCTCGGCCGGAAGTTTTACCGTGATCGACGAGAGGTGTTGCGTTTGTGAAATTTTATGTTCGTCCCTGAAAATTTCATCGACCAGCGGCACGATACTGCTGCTGACAACGAGCGTCGTCTCGTAGATTCCCTGCGAGAAGGTGCAGAACACGTCTTTCATGTTGCGCACGCGGTCGAGCAAGATCGCCTGCTTTTCGTACAGCGTCGCAGAGTTCGTAAAAGCAAAATCGGCCAGATTAGAACGCACGATGATGTCGCCGATATTCTCGACCACCTTCTTGAATTTCATCGCGGACATCAGCTCGAGACGGGGCACCAACCTGTTCAGCGCCATGATCACGGCGCTGTCATTGACCGCCTTACCCACCTGTTTTTCGATCTCGGGTTTAAGTTGGCGGGCGAGCGCCGAAAGGTTGATCAGTCCTTCGACCAAAGCGCCTTCGAGAAACGGCTTTTTCTTGATTACCTCTTCTACTGCGTTGGGAATTGTCAGCATAACGGTTCGGTTTTAACGGATTGCATTATGTTTGCACCCGCTGCGCACAACATTGTTAAACATCGCCGGGAAGTGTATAAAATTGCACCCGGTTTGAAATTGTTGCAAAAAAAATAAAAACCAGCCAGAAAAACAAACATTTTAATATACTTTTGCCCAAAATTCAAATTTAATGTTTGATTTTAAATAGTCTGATGAAATTTGCAGCCTGTATTTGCGGGCTCCATCGGGGAGGCAAATCCGGTCGGCATTCATCGCACTCAAATGTGTATTCAAGCGAAACAATAAGTATGATCAAAGTTCTTAAATTCGGGGGAACATCCGTAGGCTCGGCCCAGAACATGAAGCGGGTAGCCGAAATCGTACGCCGCGAACAGGCGACCGTCACCGTACTTTCTGCCATGTCGGGCACAACGGACGCATTGGTACAGATCTCCAAACTGGCAGCCGACGGTGACTTGGCCGCCATCGGAAAAGTACTCGATATGCTGCGGGACAAATACTCGACCTGCATCGACGGCCTGCTGACCGCCACCCGGCAAAAAGCGTTCGACCGCATGGAAGCGGCATGGACGACAATCCTGGCTGCAGCAACCGATTTCCAGCCTTACACTTCGGAACGTACCATTATCGCACAGGGGGAATTGCTGACTTCGGCGATCTTCACGCAATATCTGGTTGAAAGCGGCAGCGATGCCGTCTGCCTGAACGCTCCGGATTTCATGATTACGGATGCGGACACGAAAGTGAACGCCAAGCTATTGCACGAACGACTGTCCGCATTGACGGCCGACAAGAAAAAATTTTACGTCACGCAGGGATTTATCTGCACGAATTATCGCGGCGAGATCGACAACCTCGGACGCGGCGGCAGCGATTACAGTGCAGCCCTGATGGGCGCTGCCATCGACGCAGGACAGGTGCAGATTTGGACCGACATCGACGGCATGCATAATAACGATCCGCGTTTTGTCGACCACACCTACCCCATTCGCACGATGAGTTTCTGCGAGGCAGCCGAACTGGCCTATTTCGGGGCGAAAATTCTGCACCCGTCCACGATCCAACCCTGTCAGGACCACGGGATTCCCGTCCTGTTGAAAAACACGATGGACCCCGATGCTCCGGGCACCACGATTTCGGATGCCGACGAGAGCACGCAGTCGTTCCACGCCGTGGCCGCCAAAGACGGCATTACGGTAATACGCATCTACTCCGCCCGCATGTTGATGGCTTACGGTTTCCTGCGCAAGGTGTTCGAGGTGTTCGAACAGTACCGCACTCCGATCGACATGATCACCACCTCGGAAGTCGCCGTTTCGCTGACCATCGACAACGACGCGCACATCGACCGCATTGTCGAGGAGCTCGCCCCGTTGGGCAAGATCGAAATCGAACGCGACAATTCGATCGTCTGCGTAGTGGGCCGTATCGAACATACCGATACCGGACTCGCCGCACGAGTGTTCGACGGGTTAAAGCAGGTCCCGATCAAAATGATCTCCTACGGAGCGAGCCACCACAGCATCACGATGCTGATCAACACGCAGGACAAGAAGCAAACGCTGCAATACCTGAACGACTACCTTTTCAACCAGCAATAATTCATTTTAGGACTATTCTTCCGCCGCAAAACAGAGTATAGTATATGAGTGCAAGACAATATACCGACCAATTGCAAAAACTGGACACACCGTTCTATTTCTACGACATGCAACTGCTTGCCGACACGCTGGCGAAGGCAGTCGCCGAAGCCGGAAAATACGGTTACAAAGTGCATTATGCGCTGAAGGCGAATTTCGACCCGCGTATCGTTGCCGCGATCCGCAAAGCCGGATTGGGAGTCGACTGTGTGAGTGGAAACGAAGTACGGCTGGCCATCGAGAGCGGCTGCCCCGCTTCGGAAATCGTTTTTGCCGGTGTGGCCAAAAGCGACAAAGAGATCAGGTATGCGCTCGGGCAGGATATTTTTTCCTTCAATTGTGAATCGCTCCAGGAGTTGGAAGTCATTAACGCGCTGGCAGCCGAAACCGGACGCACCGCCCGGATAGCGCTGCGGATCAACCCGGATGTCGACCCCCGCACGCATAAACACATCTCTACCGGACAGGCCGACAGCAAATTCGGAATTTCGTACACCGAAATCAACGAAGCTATCCGTTCGTTGAACCATCTGCCGAATATCCGCATCGTCGGCATTCACTTCCACATCGGGTCACAGATAACGGATATGGAAGTATTCGGCAATTTCTGCGTGAAAGTCAACAAAATCCAACAATGGTTCGTGGAACAGGGCATCGAATTGAAGCACCTGAATCTCGGCGGGGGACTGGGAGTCGGCTATAACGATCCGGACGGCAAACCCATACCGGATTTCGCGGGCTATTTCGGCATTGTGAACCGGACGCTGGAAACGAAACCGGGGCAGACGGTGCATTTTGAACTCGGGCGTTCGCTCGTCGCGCAGAGCGGCGAGTTGGTAACCCGGGTACTCTACACCAAACAGAACGCCGCCGGGCGGCAGATCGCACTGGTCGATGCGGGCATGACCGACCTGATTCGCCCGGCTCTCTACCAAGCGCACCACAAGATCGAAAGTTTGACCGGCCAGGGGCCCCTGCAGCCCTATATGGTGGCAGGTCCCGTGTGCGAATCGTCCGACGTGTTCGCCAAAGAAGCCCTGCTGCCTGAGGTCAAACGCGGAGACCTGCTTACGATCCGCACGGCAGGCGCTTACGGTTCCGCGATGGCTTCGCGCTACAACCTGCGCGACCTGCCTCGGAGTGTATACAGCGACGAGCTCTAAAGGCATCCATAAAAAAGATTCCTGCCGATCGGTTCCTCTGTACAAACACGGTTCGATGCGGATAAACCGGATTTACGGACCACCGGAATCCGGTTCTTACGACACATTTTACAAAGGCCGCACGTCCAAATGCGGTCTTTGGTTATTTTCCGGATGTGCGGTTTTTGTTGATAAAGAGCCCCCGTCGCGTTGGCCGGGTGGCAACTTTTTCGTACCTTTCGCACGTCAAAATCGAAATTTGCCATGAAAATATCGCTGAACTGGCTGAAAAGTTATATCGAAACCTCTTTACCGGCGGAAGAGATCGCCAAAATCCTGACGGATATAGGCCTCGAAGTGGAAGGACTGGAACAGATCGAGACCGTGCGCGGCGGCCTGTCAGGGTTGGTCGTGGGTGAAGTCCTCACCTGCGAGAAGCATCCCGACGCCGACAAGCTGCACGTAACGACCGTCGATCTGGGCGACGGTGCCCCGACCCAGATCGTCTGCGGTGCGCCGAATGTAGCCGCCGGACAGAAAGTAGTCGTTGCAACGATCAATACGATGCTGTATCCGACCGGCGAGGCGGAAGGCTTCAAAATAAAAAAGAGCAAAATCCGCGGCGTGGAGTCGTTGGGAATGCTCTGTGCCGAGGATGAAATCGGCATCGGGACCAGCCACGACGGGATTATCGTGTTGCCGAACGATGTGCCGGCAGGCACTCCGGCCCGGGACTACTACCAGATCGAAGACGACTACCTGCTCGAAATCGGATTGACGCCCAACCGCGCCGATGCGATGTCGCATTATGGCGTGGCGCGCGACCTGGCCGTATACCTGCAGGCGAACGGCATTCCCCACCGACTCGTACTTCCCGATGTCTCGGCATTCCGCGAAGGGATTTCCGACAAAGAAGTTGCGGTAGAGGTGCTCAACACGGAAGCCGCTCCCCGATATATGGGTATCACCGTTACCGGCGTCAAAGTGGCCGAATCGCCCGAATGGCTCCAGAACCGGCTCCGTTCGATCGGGCTGAATCCGCACAACAACATCGTCGACATTACAAATTTCATCCTGCACGAGGTTGGCCAGCCGTTGCACGCATTCGATGCCGGCAAGATCAAAGGCGGCAAAGTGATCGTCCGCACGTGCCCCGAGGGTACTCCGTTCGTCACTTTGGACGGTGTGGAGCGTAAACTCTCGGACAAAGACCTGATGATCTGCGATACGGAGAAACCGATGTGTATCGCCGGCGTATTCGGGGGGCTCGATTCGGGCGTGACCGAAACCACGACGGACGTATTCATCGAAAGCGCTTATTTCAATCCGGTTTGGATTCGCAAAAGCGCCAAACGCCACGGGTTGAGCACCGATGCCTCGTTCCGTTTCGAACGCGGAATCGATCCGGAGATAGCGCCTTATGCGTTGAAACGGGCAGCCCTGCTGATGGTGGAATTGGCGGGAGGAAAGGTCAGCTCCCCGGTAACGGACCTTTATCCCGTTCCGGTGCGACCTTTCCGGTTCGACATTTCGCTCAGCCGCGTCAAACGACTGATGGGCAAAGATGTGCCGGATGAAACGATCCGGAGGATTATCCTGGCGTTGGACATAAAAATCGAAAAAGAGGACGGCGACACATTGGGCGTAGCCGTTCCTCCTTACCGTGTCGATGTGCAGCGTGAAGCCGACCTGGTCGAGGACATCCTGCGCATCTACGGCTACAACAATATCGAGATTCCGCAGCAGGTTCACTCTACCCTCTCTTATGCACCCAACCCTGACCGCGACAAGGTCACCAATGTTGTCGCGGACCTGCTGACCGCCAACGGTTTCAACGAGATCATGAGCAATTCGCTCACCAAAGCGGCTTATTACGAAGGATTGGAGGCCTATAAAGCCGAAAACAGCGTCGCTATTCTCAATCCGTTGAGCAATGACCTGAACGTGATGCGCCAGACGTTGCTGTTCAATGCCTTGGAGGCGGTTGAACTGAACACGAACCGCAAAAACGGCGACCTGAAACTCTATGAGTTCGGCAATTGCTACTCCTACGACCGGGACAAAGCGTCCGAAGGAGGCTTGGCTCCGTACAGCGAACAGAACCGACTGTCGATCCTCATAACCGGCGCCGATCACGTTCCTTCGTGGAACGTATCGAGCCAGCCGACCAGCTTCTACACGCTGAAAACCGTGGCCGAAAAGATTTTCGCCAGAATCGGTATCGACCTGAACGGAGCTATGATGGAAACACTCTCAAGCGATCTGTACCGCGAGGCGGTTACCTATAAAATCAACGGCAAACGGATGGTCGAAATGGGAATCGTGTCGAAGAAAATCCGCTCGATGTTCGACATTAAGGCCGAAGTCTATTACTTGGAGATGAATTTCGATGCATTCCTCAAACTGACCAGGAATCACAAAGTGACGGTACAGGAACTTTCGAAATTCCCCGAAGTGCGCCGCGACCTGGCCCTGCTGGTCGATTCGCAGACGACCTTCTCCCAGTTGCGTGAAATCGCTTTCGCCACTGAAAAGAAACTGCTCAAGAATGTTACGCTGTTCGACGTTTACGAAGGGGATAAACTGCCTGCAGGAAAGAAATCCTACGCGTTGAATTTCGTGCTCGAAGATACGACCAAAACACTGGTGGATCAGGTCATCGACAAAACGATGGCCAATTTGGTCCGCGAGTTCGAGCGTCGTGCCGGAGCACAGGTGCGTTCGTAATTAACCCGGGCGGCAATCCGTAATATACGGAACAGCCGTTTTTGCCAAACTGCCAATAACATAACCCCACAAATATGCAGGAGAAAATATTGATTCTCGACTTCGGCTCCCAGTACACGCAGCTCATTGCGCGGCGCGTACGCGAGCTGAACGTATATTGCGAGATCCACCCCTACAACCACTACCCGGCCCCGGACAGCTCGGTCAAGGGCGTGATCCTCTCGGGCAGCCCTTCGTCGGTGCGCGATGCGAATGCCCCCCAGGTAGACCTTTCCCCGATCAAAGGCGCTTTTCCCCTATTGGGCGTCTGCTATGGCGCACAGTACCTCGCGCAAAATTACGGAGGAGAGGTGAAACCGTCCGCTACCCGGGAATACGGCCGGGCCATGCTTTCCAAGGTGGAAGCGGCAAATCCGCTGATCTGCGGCCTTTCACAGACTACCCAGGTGTGGATGTCGCACGGCGATACGATCGCGCGCATTCCGGACAATTATAGAATTATCGCCAGCACCGAAGATGTCCCGGTAGCGGCTTTCCAAATCGACGGGGAAAAGACGTGGGGTATCCAGTTCCACCCCGAGGTATACCACTCGACCGAAGGTTCCCAGTTGCTGAAACACTTTGTCGTGGATATTTGCGGATGCAAACAGGACTGGACGCCGGATTCGTTTATCGAATCGACCGTCAGGGAATTGCAGGACAAACTTGGCAACGACAAAGTGGTATTGGGCCTCTCCGGCGGTGTCGATTCGTCCGTAGCCGCCATGCTGCTGCACAAGGCGATCGGGAAGAACCTGGTCTGCATCTTTGTGGATATGGGCCTGTTGCGCAAAAACGAATTCGAAGACGTCCTTCGCTCGTATGAATCGATGGGACTCAACGTCATCGGCGTCCGGGCCGGCGATAAATTCCTCTCCGACCTGAAAGGCGTAACCGAACCGGAGAATAAACGCAAGATCATCGGCCGCGACTTTATCGAAGTATTCGACGCAGAGGCGCAAAAGCTGACCGACGTGAAGTGGCTGGCGCAGGGCACGATCTATCCCGACGTAATCGAATCGGTGTCGGTCAACGGTCCGTCGGCCACGATCAAGTCGCACCACAACGTAGGCGGCCTGCCGGAGAAGATGCACCTGAAGATCGTCGAACCGCTGCGCCTGCTGTTCAAGGACGAAGTACGCCGCGTAGGGCGCCAGTTGAACATTCCGATGGAGATTCTGGGCCGCCACCCGTTCCCGGGTCCGGGTCTGGGTATCCGTATCCTGGGCGAAGTGACCGCAGAGAAGGTGCGCGTACTGCAGGAAGCCGACAAAATTTTCATCGATAACCTTAAAGAAGCCGGTTTGTACGACAAAGTTTGGCAGGCCGGCGTCATGCTGCTGCCCGTACAATCTGTCGGTGTGATGGGTGACGAGCGCACTTATGAGAACTGTGTAGCCCTGCGTGCGGTTACCTCTACGGACGGTATGACCGCCGACTGGGTACACCTTCCCTATGAATTCCTCGCGAAAGTTTCCAATGAGATCATTAACCGCATCAAGGGAATCAACCGCGTCGTGTACGACATCAGCTCCAAACCGCCCGCAACGATCGAGTGGGAATAAGGAGATAAAGAACCGATGTGATGTTAAAGAATAATTAAGGGGGAAGCAGACTTCCCCCTTAGTTATTCCAACTATTGTTACTCCCGATTTATTCCCGGCACATTCGAACTGAGTCAAATCCGGGCTATTCGCCGCCTTTTTTTAGCGTGATTTCCATAATGCCGCCGGCACCCCGCATGCCATACATCGCATCGGCTTTTTTGATAACCAAGCTTTTCAGTTCCGAAGGACGGACTACATCGTTCACCGTCCCAAAATTCTGCCGGGGGCTCCCGTCGACAACGATCAGCATGGGCGGAGAAGATTGTTGTTCTCCGGTTGCAAGGGTTCCGCTCGAAGGCCTTCCCGCTGACGAGGAGAGCAAATAGGCCTCTCCGTCCTTGATCCTGACGGCCGGGTAGCGAACCGTGACAAACGACTTCAAATCGGGATAGGCATGCAGGTTCGGCATCGTGGTGAGGTCGTACTGGTTGAAAGGCGGTAATGTCAGTACGGTGTAGGCCGTCGAAGTGGGCTTCCCGTTTTCGGCTTTAAACATTTGGCCTTTGGCTACGGCCACCGCCACCTCGGAGGAGGCATCTACCGGAATACTGCCGATATAACGGTCAAGCGTAACAAAAATCGTATCGTTAGGCAGGGCTTGCACGGTCAGGGAGCCGTCTTTACCGGGAGTCCGGTAATGCGGCGCGCTTTTCAGGGAAATCAGCGCTTTGTTCAGGGGTTTTCCTTTGGTGTTGGTCACGGTTATTTTGACCGGCTGCGTTTGTGCAGCAGCGACCAAAAATCCAACCGACAGAAGCACGAAACAGAGGAGAGCTTGCTTTTTCATGACTTGAAGGTTTTAAGTTAGTATGAGTAGAACTTGGTGTGGCTTCTTAAAGGTAGCAAATTTCAAATAAAACGGTTCATTTTTTTAATTTTTTATTTGCGTTTAGTAAAAAGATGAGCGGATTTTGCCGTATCTTTGCAACCCTTTCCCCTTCCCTTTTCAGATTTAACCTCTTATTTTATCTATGATTCAAAAACAGGAGACAGCCACCGCCAAACTGGAACGAGACAAGATCGGCAGCCTGCTGCTGCACTATTCCGTACCCGCGATCGTCGGGATGGTAGTCGCGTCACTGTACAACATCGTAGACCGCGTGTTTATCGGGCAGGGAGTGGGCCCCTTAGCCATCTCCGGGCTGGCGCTGACCTTCCCGCTGATGACGCTGATCGCCGCGATCGGCACGCTAGTCGGCGTAGGAGCATCCGCCCGGCTGTCGATCGTACTGGGGATGAAAGATATCAAATGGGCCCGTAACATTCTGGGCAACGCTTTCATTCTGACATTTGTCCTCTCGGCCGTATTCATCACCATCGCGATGATCTACCTGCCCGAAATCCTGGTCGCTTTCGGAGGCAGCGAACAGACCATCCCCTATGCGATCGACTACCTGAAAATCGTCATTCCGGGCAGTGTACTGACCAACGTAAGCTACAGTTTCAGCGGCATGATGCGCGCTTCGGGATACCCGCAAAAATCGATGTATACGATCCTGATCGGTGTCGTACTGAACGTGATCCTCGATCCGATTTTCATTTTCGGATTCGGTTTGGGCATCCAGGGAGCGGCTATCGCGACCGTGATCTCGATGTTCGTAAGCGCCGTATTCGTGATGAGCCATTTCTTCAATCCGAAGCATGTCGTGCATTTCGAAAAAGGCTGTATGCACCTGCGGGGATACATCATCCGCAACATCACCTCGATCGGGATGGCTCCATTTCTGATGAATGTCGCGGCGTGCGGTGTCAACATCATCATGAACCATCAGTTGGTGCGCCAGGGCGGTGACCTGGCGATCGGAGCCTACGGTATCCTGAACAGCTATGCAATCCTGATCGTGATGAGCGTTATGGGGTTATGCCAGGGCATGCAGCCGATCGTCGGCTACAACTACGGCGCTCAGAAGTACAAACGCATGAAAGACACGCTTCTGCTGACACTGCGGGTCGGCACTCTGATTATGGTAATCGGGTTTGTGGTCTGCGAATTGTTCCCCGGGCTGCTGGTGAGCGCATTTACGTCCGATCCGGGCCTCAAATCAATGGCTGTGAAAGGCATTCGGCTGGCATTCATCATGCTGCCGGTGGTCGGTTTCCAGATCATCATTTCCAATTTTTTCCAGTCGATCAGCAAAGCTCCCAAGGCCATTTTTATGAGTTTGTCGCGCCAGGTAATTTTTCTAATTCCTTCGTTGTATCTCTTCTCCAAGTGGTTCGGGCTGACAGGGGTGTGGTTGTCCATTCCGTTTTCCGATCTGCTGGCCGCCTTAGTGGCTTTGATATTGATTTTAAGGGAAAAACGTTTTTTTTATCCTTCGCAGCAACAGCGGGCATAGTTTTTGACCCTCGGTTTCATAGCGATAGTCCTTAAAACCAACAAGCTTATGAAACCTCAAGTCGAACCGGGAACTACGGTCGCTCCCGAAAAATACCGCATCGTCATCGCAGACGGCGGTCCTTATCTGGTTTATGGCCAGCCGCCGCTGGTACAACAATTTATCATGCCCAACGGCGAAGGCGAAATCTGGTATTTCAAGGAGGGAGCGCACTACTCCACCAAAGACGAACCCACAGCACTGTGTCGCTGCGGATATTCCAAAAACAAGCCTTATTGCGACGGTTCGCACGAACACGCCGACTGGGACCCGGCCCTCACGGCCTCTACCCGTCCGCTTCTCGAGGATGCGGAACAGATCGACGGACCCGAAATCACGCTGACCGATAATGAGAAATATTGTGCGTTCGCCCGCTTCTGCGACGCAAAGGGCCGCGTCTGGAATCTGGCCGAAGAGGAGGGACAGGAGGCTGCCGAACTGACTATCCGGGAAGCCAACCACTGTCCGGCAGGACGCCTTTCCGCATGGAAAGACGACAAAGCCCCTGTCGAGCCGCATTTCGATCCGGGCCTCGGTTTGCTCGAAGATCCTCTGCTGCGCATAAGCAGTGCATTGTGGGTAAGAGGAGGTATCCCGGTACAGCGTCCGGACGGTTTCACATATGAAATCCGCAACCGCGTTACCTTATGCCGTTGCGGACACTCCTCGAATAAACCTTTCTGCGACGGGACGCATGCATCGTTTAAATTCCGCGACGGGCTCCCCAACCGTCCCGATCCGAATGGCGAAGAGTATTGACCCTCCTTTTGCCGGCCCGTGGACCGGACATTTTCGAAAACCGCACAGAGTGGCAGAAAATTCACTACCTTTAAGGCTGTCTAACGGATATAGCTTATTCAAATTTTCATACGATGAATCTGGAAACCCAAATCAACGATGGCATCAAACAGGCCATGTTGTCCAAAGAAAAAGTGCGGCTCGCAGCATTGCGGGCTATCAAAGCCGAGATCCTTTTGGCTAAAACCGCTGACGGTTCGGATGAAATCAGCGATGCCGCTGTATTGAAAATCATTCAGAAATTGGTTAAACAACGCAAAGAGTCCGCAACTGTCTATGCCGAAAACAACCGGCCTGAATTAGCCGAGAACGAACTGGCCGAAGCCACTTGCCTGGAAGTTTTCCTTCCCAAGCAGATCGAAGGCGCGGAGTTGGAGACTGTTCTGCAGGAGATCATCACCCAGGCAGGGGCGAAGTCTGCGGCCGACCTGGGCAAAGTAATGGGTTTGGCCACGAAAAAACTGGCCGGACAAGCCGACGGACGACAGATCGCAGAGACCGTAAAGAGACTGCTACGATAAAGCCGACGATTTAGAGGCGTCCATACCTTTGCCGATTAGTTGTGCATGCCTATATTCTTTGCGTTCCATCTTTATTCAATGTCTCAACTTCAAAAATCAAACATCGCACTAAACCTCGAAGCCATGAAAATAAAATCAGTCGTAGCGATCGTATGTATATGGATGTGCGGAACCCTGAGCCTATCGGCCGCTAAACCTTCCGCAGCCGAGCGACAGCAAGCTGCGGCAACCATGAAAGCATTGGCCGAGAGCCGGGATTACACCGTGCGGATAGCCCAGGCTTTCCCGCTGAAAGGGGCCAGCGTGGCTACTCCTTTGGCTATCCTCAGGATCAACGGGAATGAGGCCTATTCAACACTACCCTATTGGGGCGGAGGTTACAACACTTTCGGCAACAGCGACGGGATGCGTTTCACCGGCACCGTTTCGGATTACACCGTAACGATCGATAAAAAGAATAAAGTACAAGTTGCATTTAAAGCAACTGCGAACACCGGCCGGATCTACCAATTCAAGATGGAGATTTTCTATAACGGTTCTACTTTCATCAGTGCCTTTTGCTCCAGTATGGACCCCATGCGTTATGACGGCAAAATCGGCCCGAGCGATAAAACCGAATAGGGAAAGGAGCTGTCTTTGTCTGTGTCATTCCAGGTAGCCTTCTCAGTTGGGAAGGCTTTTTATTAATTTTATTCTGCAATTTGGTTGTAATTCGTTAAAAAATCCTTAGCTTTATTGTAGCCCTCCCAGAGTCCAAAAACATTTTCAAGTACTAACCTTAATTTATCGAGTCATGAAAAGAAAATTGATTTTGGCGGCTGTTGCTTTGCTTATAGCCGGGAGTGCGGGTCTGTTTGCCGCAAAACCCTCTGTCGAACAACAACAACAACTTGCCGCTGCAATGAAAACCTTGGTCGAAAACCGCAATTATTCCGTCCGGGTACAACAAGCATCGGGAGTGAAAGGCGGCGGAATAGCCACCAACTCGTTACTGAAAGTCAATGGAGAAACGGCCTATTCGTCCATGCCGTATTGGGGCGGCGGATACAACAATTTCGGCAATAACGACGGGATGCGCTTTAATGGCACCATCTCGGACTATACCGTAACGGTCGACAAAAAAAATAAAGTATGGGTAACGTTCAAAGTAACCACCGACACGAAACGCGTGTATCAAATTCGGATGGAAATTTTCTACAACCGTAAAACGTTGATCAGTGCAAGTTGTCCGAGCTTGGATCCCATGCGTTATGACGGTGTGATCGGTATAAGCGACGGGGTAGACAACGAGGCCCATTAATCGGGTTCGACTGCACGTTTCGCATGAAAGATTCCGTTTCCCCAGCGCCTTTACACCGTATTTTTGGTCGTTTTGACAAATGTTTGCTATTTTTATAACAAAAGACTCTCCCAACAAACCAAAATAAACACGAACCTAAAACTTGTATGTTATGAAAAGCAAATTGATTTTAGCGGCAATTTGTCTGTTGCTGGGTGGAAATGTACATGCATTTGCGGCAAAGCCACCGGCATTAAGCCAGGTAAAAGCGGCCGTAGCGATGAAAGCTTTGGCGGAAAGCCAAAATTACACGGTAAATGTATCGCAAGCCTATCCCATGGCAGGCTCAGGAGTAGCCGTCCCCAGTATGGTCAAGATTGAAGGAAACCAGATATATTCTACCTTGCCTTATATAGGCGGCGGATACAACACCTTCGGGAACAACGATGGGATGCGTTTTACCGGGACCATCTCCGACTACAAAGTGGAAGCGGGCAAAAAGAACAAGGTGTACGTAAGTTTTACGGCCACTGCGACCACAGGCAGGGTATACCGCTTCAAAATAACCATATTTTATAACGGAGTCTCATACATCAGTACCTCCTGTAACAACCTGCAGGCAATGAGATATGACGGGACGATCGGCTTCAATGAGGCTGTCGACACAGAAGGAGCCCGTTAGACCTCTTTCGGCCTGTTAAACAGAAAAAGCCGCCGCTTTCGCGGCGGCTTTTTTTGCATATACTTTGTGTATTCTTTCTACATATATCAAGCGCGACACACGATAAGTTCAATCTATTTCGATATAAATATTATCAATTTGACTTATATTGATTTTTAATGTACATTTGTATCAAAGAAAAGATCAAACAAAGTTTAACCAATAAAACACAGAGATTATGAAAACCTTAGATTATCTCCAACTGAATGCATCCGCAACGGATAACGTAGTAAAATCGCTGCAACAACTTCTGGCTGACTTCCAGGTATATTATACGAACCTGCGCGGTTTCCACTGGAACATTCAAGGACCGGACTTCTTCGTACTGCACAGCAAATTCGAAGACTTATACAACGATGCGGCGGACAAGATCGACGAAATAGCGGAACGCATTCTTACCCTCGGCGGTGTGCCTGCCAACAAGTTCAGCGATTATTTGAAAATCTCCAAGATCAAAGAGGTCGGTGAGGTCAATTGCGGCAGCGAGGCACTGAAGAACATCCTGGACAGCTACAAATACCTGATCGGCGAAGAGCGGACGATCCTGTCTCTGGCATCTGAAGCAGGCGATGAAGTGACCGTGGCGCTGTTAAGCGATTACCTCAAGGAACAAGAAAAACTAGTCTGGATGCTTTGCGCTTATTCGACCAAATAGGAATCCACCTTCAATGAAAAAGAGGCCGCAATTGCAGCCTCTTTTTCATTGAATATCGGTTATTACAACCATTTGACGATTTTTGCCGCATCCCTTGCATTTCGGGACGAAAGCAGTGTAACATCGATTATTCCCCTTTAACCGGAGCCGTACTCAATGTCGAAAGTTGCTGCGTGATGGCTTTTACTAACGCGACATTCTCTTCAACTGCGAGTTTGATGGCATTTTTTGTCGAGGCAATCGCTTTGGTAATTGCTATCGCTTTCAAGCCCAAGGGCACACTTTTCGCTGCTTTCTCAGCCAAAGCAGGCAGAGTCGCGGCAGCCTGTTGTTGTGCTTCAACCCTCTCGAACAGAGCTTTATACTCCGCTATTTTATGATTGATGGTCTCGTCGTTATTTTGCGCAATTTCAAGAGCCTCACCCACATTTAATGTCAAGGTGTCGATCGCTTCATACTGCTTGCGAATGTCCATAGCCTCCTGATACATATCCGCGCAGGCATCGATGTATTGATCCACGTCTGCTATACCGGTAGCGGCGGGACGATTCCATTCACCCAGTTTGGTGGGTTCGAGTGAGGTTTGGCTGAAGCCCTGAAAAGCAATTACCATAAAAGCTGCCAAAAGAATTAATTTCTTCATTTTTAATGTTTGTTAGATTGAACTTGGGATAGTAAACTAGTAATTAGTCATGCCGGATTTTCTCTTTCCAACTCATCGGCCGGAGATCGGTCGGCACCCAAAGGATGCCCCAGCATCCCGAACCTTCTTCTGCTTAACTCCACGGGGACAAAGGTAGATTGCCTTCACTTTACGACACGTCATCAAAAGTGTCTTTTTAATCACTTTTTGTATCATATTAATCTTATTGACAGTAAATTACATATTAAAAGGCAGGATCGCGGCTTGGGGATATTCGAAAACGGCCACGAACGATCGGACGTTTCGGCATGCACCCAAACTCCGTTTTATTTCCTATCTTTAATGCTTAAATAAAAATTGGAATTATGCGTTGGAGAGTAAGCAGGCGGACCTTATTGCTGATTGCAGGCCTAGTATGGATCATCGCCGGAGCTAATATCCTGCGTATCGGCATTATTACATGGGTGGATGACCAACGGGAATGGTTGTTCAAAACAGGTGAAGCCATTGTCGTCTTCCTGCTTTTCTTCAGTTTGATTTTCAGGAGGCTATACAACAAGCACACCGAAAGGATCGGACAGAAGGCAGACCGCAACTGCCCATTTTCATTCTTCGACGTAAAGGGCTGGCTCATCATGGGTTTCATGATTACACTGGGGATTCTGGTACGCAAATTGCACCTTTTACCCACGTCATTCATTGCGGTCTTCTACACCGGGTTATCGTCCGCGCTGATCCTGACAGGTATCCTGTTTCTGGTTCAGTGGCAGAAAACCAAATAATTCCCGGCGATCCGACAGCTGCACATGAGGACTCTCCCATCGCGGTATCTTTACCAAGGGGGGATATTCTAACCTTAAAATTTTCAAATTATGGAAAATTCATTTGCTGCTTTGATCGAAAACTCGAAACAAGCCGTTAAATACTGGTGGCTGCTGTTGCTGACCGGCATCGCACTACTAGTAATCGGCATCGTCGTATTTGCTTTTCCTGCCCAAAGTTATATCGGCATGTCACTGATGTTCGGATGGTTGATCCTACTCTCGGGCATCTTTCAGGTCATCCTTTCTACTGCCAACAAACACTACATTACAGGACGCGGCTGGATGTTGGCCGGCGGCATTATTGAAATCGTGCTCGGGGCGATCCTCGTTTGGAATGTAGCGCTTTCTGCTGCCACCCTGCCGATCTTCCTCGGCTTCTGGCTGATGTTCCGTGGATTCAGCGCCATCGGTCTGGGAGGAGACATGAGTTCGATGAACGTTCCCGGATCGGCATGGACCATCATCAGCGGCATCCTGCTATTGCTCTGTTCGCTGTGGGTTTTAATCCAACCGCTGGTATTCGGCACTACGATGGTCGTTGTGTGGGTTGGTATCTCCCTGCTCTTCGCAGGCATTGCCGCCATTTCGTTGGCCATGCAGTTGAAATCTGCACACAAACATCTGCAAAAACTAGCATAATCCGGTGAAGATCAAAGGACATATTCCTTGAAACCGGAAACTTAAATTACTATACAAAAAGAGAGGCGATTGCCTCTCTTTTCCGTTTATATATCTATATATCCTGATTTACTCGATATTCGCCGAGCCGACGCGTGCAGGGCAACTACTCCCGGTCGTACACATTGATTTGCAGTTTGGCATAGGAACGACCGGTCTTTTCGCGTGCTTCGGAAATATCTTTGCCCCGGGCAAGCAGTACGGCCATGCGGCGATGTCCTTTGACCTCCGGCTTACCGAAAATGCGCATCTGCGTATCGGGTTCGGAGAGCACATTTTCGAGGTTGGCAAATTCGACACGGTCCGTATCCCCTTCCACTACAATGGCCCGTGAAGCCGACGGGCCGTGAAAAGCGACGTTGGGAATAGGCAATCCGAGAATTGCCCGGACATGCAGGGCAAATTGCGACAGGTCCTGGGAAATCATCGTCACCATACCCGTATCGTGCGGCCGTGGCGACACCTCGCTGAAAATCACCTGATCTCCCCGGATAAATAACTCCACGCCGAAAATTCCCCAACCGCCCAAAGCATCGGTTACCTTCCCGGCTATGAACTGTGCCTGTTCTTTCAATGCCGGAGTCATCGGCTGCGGCTGCCACGATTCGCGGTAGTCCCCGTCTTCCTGATAATGGCCGATCGGCTCCAGGAACGATGTTCCACCGGCATGCCGGACGGTCAGTTGGGTTATTTCATAATCGAACGGGATAAAACCTTCCACGATCACACGGCCGCTGCCGGTACGTCCTTCATGCTGAGAAACATACCATGCCCGCTCGACATCTTCCTCCGTGCGGATCACGCTTTGTCCGTGTCCCGAAGAGCTCATCACCGGTTTCACTACGCACGGAATGCCCACTTCGCGCACGGCTTCCGTAAATTCCGCACGGGTCGAGGCGAAACGATACGGCGAGGTCGGCAATCCCAACTCTTCCGCAGCCAGACGGCGGATACCTTCGCGATTCATGGTCAATTTGGCTGCTTTGGCGGTAGGTACGACATGATAACCTTCAGCTTCCAGCTCTAACAGCGTATCGGTTGCAATAGCCTCGATCTCGGGAATAATGTAATCCGGTTTTTCCGCCTCGATAATCTCACGCAGCCGTTTACCGTCCAGCATCGACACTTCGTATGAGCGGTGTGCGACTTGCATGGCCGGAGCATCGCGATAGCGGTCCAATGCGACCACCTCGACCCCGTAACGTTGCAACTCAATGGCAATCTCCTTGCCCAGCTCTCCGGAACCGCACAGTAAAGCCTTCTTGCCGATCGGAGAAAATACAGTTCCTATTTTGACCATAATTCTGTTTGTTGGAAAACTTGATAAGGAGACAAAGATAGCCGAATCCGGCCGATTTTCTCAGCCGGGCCCTTAAAATTTTGATTCTGGTTTTGTAGCAGGATTGCCTATTGATCCATATATTGTATATTTGCAGAATAATCAGCACTTCTAAACCGGCTCCGATGAAAAATCTAGCGAAACTCCTGTTGCTTCTGGCATTGCTCGTGTGCGGCGCCCGGCAGACCCAGGCCCAAACCTATGCCAAGTTGAACGGCCTTTATGCACTGGTCGGAGTCATCAATCCGGCGTTCGAATTCACGCTCTCGCCCAAATCCACCTTCCAGACCGAACTGGTCATCTCACCGTGGAAAGAGGTCGGAAGCAACGGCAAACACATGTTGTTCGGGATTTTTATGAACGAATACCGCCGCTATTTCAGACAGCATAACGACGGTTGGTATCTGGCCGGGAACGTCGGCATGATGGCGTTCGATATGTCGAAACCCGAATTCCGGAGTGGCAAACTGAGGCTCGAAGACCGCTATTGCAAAGGCTACGGCATGATGTTCGGCCTGGCGTTCGGCTATGAATACAAATTCAAAGAGCGCTGGTTGCTGGACGCCTACCTCGGTTGGGCCTATATGGCAAGCTGGTATAACGGATACAGCTTGGACGGACAAATCGACATGAATCCGCACAGGCCGGTACCGCCCGAGCATCCCGATCCCTGGAACGGTTCAGCTGAGTGGCTGCCCAACAAGATCGGGCTGTCGATCGGATTGCTGATCTGCGATCCGCACCGTAAAAAGAAATAATAATTGCTATATTTAATGTAATTAATGCCTCTAACATATGTCTGAAACACCTGTCAAGCCTGAAACCGAAGAGATCGACCTGCTGGAACTGGCCAAAAAAATCTGGGCGAAACGCCGTTTTATAATCAAATATGCGTTGATCGGCGCCGTTGCCGGCCTGGTGATCGGCTTCAGCCTCCCAAAAGAATACACTTCATCGGTGAAAATGGCACCCGAAGAGGGAAAATCCAATAAGACCAGCAATATGGCCGGCCTTGCCGCATTGGACGGATTCGACCTCAGTGGTGCAGGAGGAGTAGACGGAATCAATCTGATGCTGTACCCTGACGTTGTTCAAAGTACGCCTTTCATCGTCGAATTGAGCCAGATTCCGGTTCAACCGAAAAAGAGCGGGAAACTGTCGCTTTACGATTACATCGGTACCGAACTCTCTTCCCCGTGGTGGGGTTATATAATCAGCGCACCTGCAAAGGTAATCGGCTGGGTGATGTCTATCGGGCAAGAGAAGGAAGCAGTCGGCTCCGGGATCAACCCCAAAGCGCTGACCCGCGAACAGGCCCAAGTGCTGGAAGGTTTATCGAAACGCATTAACATTAGCGTGGACAAAAAGACAGGTGTGATTACCGCCTCGTCCACGATGCAGGATCCCGTGGTTGCAGCCGCTGTCACGGATTCGATGGTTCGTAAACTGGAAGAGTATATGGGTGATTACCGGACTGAAAAAGCAAAACGCGACCTGGCTTTCACCCAGGAGTCCTACCAGTCGGCCCGCGAGAGTTACCACGAAACCCAACGCCGCTATGCATCCTATATGGATGCTACCCAGAATGTAGCCCGCCAATCAGTAAGGGCCGAGCAGGAGCGGCTTCGCAACGAGCAGACCCTTGCTTACGGCGTATACAGCCAACTGGCCCAACAGCTCGAAATGGCCAAACTCAAAGTGCAGGAACAAACCCCGTGCGTCACGATCATCGAACCGGCCGGAGTGCCGACCCGCAAATCGAACACCAGCAAAGCCGTTATTTTAATCGCGTTTACATTTTTGGGAGCTTTTGCCGCTTCCGGCATTGTGGTCGTAAAAGACCTGTTTTTCAAAAAGGAAAATCCGGATGAGGGAACAGGAATCGGCGATAATCCAAGCTTGTCTTAGTAGGTAATCTCGAAACAACTACTGTAAATTTCACCATCGACAAAAAGGTTGTTGTTAATAAAAAAGGACTGGCATGTAAAATATGCCAGTCCTTTTTTCTGCCTTATAACATTACCGGATAAACAGCAATTCCCTGTATTTGGGCAGCGGCCACTGTTCGTTGTCCACCACCTGCTCGAGTTTGTCGACATGGTAGCGAATTTCATCGAGGAGTCCGGCGACCGTATCGTGATAAGCCACGGCTTTGGTTCGTTCGCAGTCGATTTTATTAGCCACCTTGCGTGCACCGACCATCCGGATCGTCAGGTTCTGGATCTCGGCGATATGGCCCGAAATATTCTCTACCAAAGCGATGTCCCGCGCCGATAGTTTTTTCCACTGATCGTCGGTAAAGAGCGATTGCAGTTTAAAAATTTTATCCAGCAACACGCTTTCGTAACCCGAAGCCACCGGCAGGATATGATTCATCGCCATATCGCCCAGCACCCTCGCTTCGATCTGTATCTTCTTGGTGTAGGTCTCCCACATGACTTCCACACGCGCCTCCAGCTCTTTTTTGCTCAGCACATGTGTCCGCTCGAACATCTCCACGCTTTCCGAAGCCAGGTAACGGTCGAACATCTCCGGTGCGGATACCGTGCAATCCAGTCCGCGCCGAGCCGCCTCCGCCTTCCACTCCTCGGTGTACCCGTTTCCATCGAAATGAATCGCTTTGCATTCACGCACATACCCTTTGAGTACGGTATAAATGGCTTTCATCGCATCTTCGCCATTCCGGATACGCGCATCGACAGCTGTTTTGAACTCGGTCAACTGATCGGCCACCGCCGCATTCAGCACGGTCATCGCTCCTGCACAGTTGGCCGACGACCCGACGGCGCGAAATTCAAAGCGATTGCCGGTAAAGGCAAACGGGGAGGTACGGTTGCGGTCGGTATTGTCCAGCAACAATTCAGGAATATGTGGAATCCCTTCCATCTTGAAGCCGCTTTTGCCGTTAAACACAATCTCATCCTGCCCCGTACAACTGGATATTTTGTCGAGCACCTCCGAGAGCTGGCGCCCCAAGAAAACCGAAATAATGGCAGGCGGGGCCTCGTTGGCCCCAAGGCGGTGCGCATTGGTCGCATTGACGATGCTCGCTTTCAGCAATCCGTTGTATCTATAAACCGCCATCATCACATTCACCAAAAATGTAATGAACTGCAAATTGTTTTTCGGGGTCTTGCCGGGCGAGAGCAGGTTCACTCCGGTATCCGTCCCCAACGACCAGTTGCAGTGCTTGCCGGAGCCATTGATTCCCTTGAAGGGTTTCTCATGCAGCAGCGCCCGGAAACAGTGTTTGCGGCAGATGCGTTTGATTGTCGACATCAACAGCAGGTTGTGGTCGTTGGCAAGGTTCGCTTCTTCATATACCGGCGCCAATTCGAACTGGTTAGGCGCCACTTCGTTATGACGTGTCTTAACCGGAATCCCCAGCTTCCAGCATTCATATTCGAGCTCTTTCATGAAAGCCATCACCCGGGTCGGAATCGCCCCGAAATAATGATCTTCCAACTGCTGGTTTTTCGCACTCTCATGCCCGATCAGCGTGCGGCCGGTCAGCATCAGGTCGGGCCGGGCCGCCCACAGTCCTTCGTCCACCAGGAAATACTCCTGCTCCCAGCCTAAGTACGAATGCACCTTCCCTACGGTCGCATCGAAATATTGGCAGACCGCAACAGAGGCTTTGTCGACTGCCTCGAGGGAACGGAGCAACGGAACCTTGAAATCGAGCGCTTCGCCTGTATAGGCGATAAAAATCGTCGGAACGCAAAGTGTCGTCCCCACGATAAATGCCGGAGAGGTGGCGTCCCAAGCCGAATATCCGCGCGCTTCAAACGTATTGCGAATCCCTCCGTTCGGGAAACTCGACGCATCAGGCTCTTGCTGGATTAGCAATTTGCCCGAAAATTCTTCGATTACCCCACCCTGTCCATCGGGTTCGATGAACGCATCGTGTTTCTCGGCCGTGCCTCCGGTCAACGGCTGAAACCAATGAGTATAATGGGTTGCACCCATATCCATCGCCCATTGCCTCATTCCCGAAGCGACGCTGTCGGCCAGATCACGGGCCAGCGCCTTACCGTGCTTCATCGTCTCCAGCAAAGCCTCGTAGGTTTTCTGGGGCAGGTATTTGCGCATTTTCTCCTCATTGAATACGTACATGCCGTAATACTCTGAAGGACGTTTTTCCGGTGCCGGAACATCCAGCGCCTTGCGTTTGATTGCATCTTCCACCACTTTGAATCTCAGTGTTGCCATATTCGGACAGGTTTAAGAATTATTTGGTATACTGGAATCGGATCCTAATCCGCCACAAATATCAAAATATTTTTTATTTCGTGCAATTTTTCAGGGGTTATATTCAAAAAATATGTATTTTATCAACATGACACCCCTAAAATAAGCATATACAAAACCGAAAATAATACTTCTTTCCCGAGCAACCCCCATTATTTATCCGGCACAAGAAAGAAAAAAAATAGAGGGACTGTTCCATCCCTCTATTCCATAATTTTCAGTCATCGTCCACTCCTGTACATCCTAAAACAATTTGCGTATCATGCGAAATCCCTTATAAGGGGGATATTTCATCGCAAAATCCGACTTGCGCGGAGCTGTCAGCACGGAACGGGGACGGGAAAAGGTCTCAAAACTATATCGACCGTGATACTGCCCCATCCCGCTCCCTCCTGCTCCGCCAAACGGCAGTGCAGGATTGGCCAGATGCAATACCACGTCGTTGACGCAGCCGCCGCCGGAATCGACCCGACCGAAAAGAGCTTCACCGGTACGCCGCTCTCCGAAATAATAAAGTGCCAACGGCTTTTCCCGTTCTGAAATAAAAGGAACCACCTCTGCCTCTAAATCATCGAATTCGAGGACGGGCAACAGAGGACCGAAAATTTCCTGTTGCATCAACGGACTGTCCGGCGCCACGTCCCGCAGCAGTGTCGGGGCGACATAGCGGGCTGCCGCATCGGTTTCGCCCCCGAAAACCACCTCTCCCGACTCCATCAATCGCCGCATCCGCTCAACTTCTTCATTTCCGACCAGACGTCCGTAATAAGGACTTTGCCGAGGGTCTGCGCCGAACATCCGACTGACCGACAACTTTATTTCGGCAGTCAATTCCGGCACGATCTCCCGATGCACCAACAGATAATCCGGCGCCACACACGTCTGTCCCGCATTGAGAAATTTTCCCCAGGCGATACGGCGTGCGGCAATTTTAACATCGGCCGTCCGGTCCACTACGCACGGACTTTTCCCTCCGAGCTCCAATGTCAACGGGATTAACCGAGCGGCCGCGGCAGTCATCACTTCGCGTCCCAGGGCCGGACTACCGGTAAAAAAGATATAATCCAACCGTTGCTGCAGTAACGCACGGGCCGTCTCGGCACCTCCTTCCAAAAACGACACGTATTCCGGGGCAAAAACTTCCGAAATCAGCTTGCGCATCACTTCGTTTACCGCAGGCGTACGGGGCGAGGGTTTCAGTACCACGCAATTTCCGGCAGCCAATGCGCCGGCAAGCGGTGCAAACAACAATTGAAACGGATAATTCCACGGGGAAAGGATCGCGACCACTCCGTATGGTTCCTGCCGGATACGGCTGCACGAACCGAACATAAACAGCGGCGTTGCCGCACGCCTGGTCGCACTCCAATGTTTCAGGTGCCGGATCAATCCTTTCGTTTCCGCCTTTACAAGAGCGATTTCGGTCAGGAACGCCTCCTCCCAGGACTTATGCAAATCCCGCCACAACGCTTCGCACAATTCAGCTTCATAACGCCCGATCGCTTTCAACAACAGCCGTAATTGCGTCCGGCGAAACTGCCAGATACGGGTTTGCCCGCTTTGGTAATATTCCCGGTGTGCCTGTACAATCCGCGCTGTCCTATCTTGTTGTGACTCCATTGCCATTCCAATTATATTTAGATTTAGATTTACATGCAATCAAATATAGAGAGAATCCCGCAAAAACCGGGCAATCCGTTATCTTTGCACGTTTTTTGTACCTATCGTTTAAATACTAATCCTAACCACTCTTTAGGTCGATGCTTATCACCCTGATCATTCTGGTTCTTGCCGCTATTTTCTTCATGAACGGAAAAATCCGTTCAGACCTGGTCGCGCTTTGTGCGCTGATCCTGCTGCTCGTATTCCAAATTCTTACACCCGAAGAGGCTCTGTCCGGATTTTCGAATCCGATCGTAATTATGATGATCGGGCTGTTTGTGGTCGGCGGTGCAATCTTCCAGACCGGGCTGGCCAAAATGATCAGCAACAAAATGCTTAAATTGGCGGGGAAAAGCGAATTGCGGCTCTTCATCCTGCTTATGGCCGTCACCTCGGCTATCGGGGCATTCGTCAGCAATACCGGCACCGTCGCACTGCTGCTGCCCATCGCAGTCAGCCTTGCCGCAAGTTTCCACATGAATCCGAGCCGCCTGCTGATGCCGATCGCTTTCGCCAGCAGCATGGGCGGCATGATGACATTAATCGGCACACCCCCCAACCTCGTTATACAAAATACGCTGACCGAAGCCGGATTTCAACCGCTCGAATTCTTCTCCTTTCTTCCGGTAGGTTTAATTTGTGTCGGGGTCGGAACCCTCGTACTGATTCCTCTGAGCAAATATTTTCTTTCGAAAACAGGGACAAAAGAGAAACAACGCGGTTACAAAAACAAATCGCTGAACGATCTGGCTGCGGAATATCAGTTGGGCGACCATCTTTTCCGGATGCACGTAGCACCCCATTCCCCGCTGATTGGCAAAACAGCCGCAGAAGCCGACATCCGCAACCGCTACGACCTGAACATCCTCGAAATAAGAAGGATTACCGTTCCCCAGAGCCGTTTTTTCAAAACGATCAGCCAGCGAACAGCTCCGAATACTGTTTTACTGCCGGATGACCTCCTTTATGTGATGGGGGATTTCGACAAAGTGCAACATTTCGCTGAAACCTACCGTTTGGAACTGCTGGACACACACATGCCCGAAGAGAGGTCCGCAATAAACCGCAATTCACTGGACTTTTACGACATCGGTATCGCAGAGATCGTCCTGATGCCTACTTCGGGCCTGATCAACCGTACCATAGGGGAATCGGGGTTCCGAGACAAATACCACGTCAACATCCTCGGCATTCGGCGTAAACGCGAATACATCCTCAATAACCTGAAAGACGAGAAGATGCACAGCGGAGATGTGCTGCTGGTCCAGGGCAGTTGGAATGCCATCGGCCATTTGAGCCAGGAAAACTCGGACTGGGTCGTATTGGGACAACCGCTAAATGAAGCGGCCAAAGTCACCCTCGACTACAAAGCTCCATTAGCAGGTGTCATCATGCTCCTGATGATTATGGCGATGGTGTTCGACTTCATCCCGATCGCCCCGGTTACGGCGATTATGATCGCTGCGGTATTGATGGTACTGACGGGTTGTTTCCGCAACGTGGAAGCTGCATACAAAACCATCAATTGGGAGAGTATCGTACTGATTGCGGCCATGCTGCCGATGTCGATGGCCCTGGAAAAGACCGGCGTATCCGAATACATATCCAACAGTTTGGTCAGCGGCCTGGGCGTTTACGGCCCAATAGCCCTGTTGGCCGGCATCTATTTCACCACATCTTTACTGACCATGTTTATCAGCAATACCGCCACGGCCGTACTTCTGGCTCCCATAGCCCTGCAATCGGCAATACAAATCGGAACCAGCCCATATCCGTTCCTTTTTGCGGTAACCGTCGGAGCCAGCATGTGTTTTGCCTCGCCGTTCTCCACGCCGCCCAATGCACTGGTCATGCCGGCCGGACAATACACTTTCATGGATTACATCAAAGTCGGATTGCCATTGCAAATTCTGATCGGCATAGTGATGATACTCACACTTCCCCTGCTCTTCCCCTTTTAACCGGCACGGGCCGGTCATCCCTTGTCCGCTCCGAACAACCGGCTTCGCTGCAAAGGATCACTTTTATTACATACTGAAGCTTTCCACAAGAAACACACCAAACGAAATACCCGGCAGTATCTCTGCCGGGTATTTCGTTGAGGTTCATTTCGTTCAGAAGAACTATGCGCGTTTGGCGTTAAATTCGTCCAGCGTCTCGTAGAAAGCATCGATATTAGCCGCCGGAACTTCGGGGGGTGTATCGCATCCCGATGAAAGGATGAAGTTTTTGTAATCTTTTGTCCGTTCGAGCAGATCGGACACAGCCGTTTTCATCTCCTGTGCCGTGGCTACTTTGAACATGGCTACGGGATCGATATTCCCCATCGCCAACACGCCTTCCGGCGTATCCTCGAGAGCCTTGACCATATCGATCTTGTTACCGAAATGGAGTGCCCAGGCACCGGCAGCCGCCATCGACTGTGTACAGTGACCGGTATTACCGCAATTGTGCAGGACGACGATGAAATTTTCATCCTGAACCGCATCCACGATCTCTTTCAGGTACGGAGTCGCAAACTTCAGGCAGTCGTCATTCGACAACAGTCCTGCCGCCGGCTCGGCGAGCACTACACCGTTCGCTCCGACTTTCTTCAGCTCAAGGCAGTAGTTCTTGATGAATGCAGTACATTTCTTCAGCAACAACTCGATCGTATCCGGCTCTACGTAGCAGGCCATCATAATCTCGGTCATGTCGAACAGGCGGCCCGCCAGCGAAAAAGGACCGATGCATCCGGCCAGAGTCGGCTTATCCGTGATGTTTTCAGCAGCCAGTTTATTGGCCAGGAGATATTGCTGTACACGTCCTTTGGTCAGATCGGGCACCTGCAACTTCTCCACGGAAGCGTAATCCGACACGAGACGGCCGATCACACTGGGCACTTCGTTTTTCGGGAACGAAATTTCGCTGCCGAAAGCTTCGGCTTCGACCGTCAGGTCCATGATTACCGTCGCCGCAGCACTCTGCGGATAGGCTTCATTTACCGCCTTGATAGCCTCGTAATGCACCCGGCCATCGGTCACCGCATCGTATACCTCACGGCCGATCATCTCGATACCGGGATGGGTCATAATAGGCAAAACGCCCCGTTTTTTGCTATCCATCAGGCCTTTGGCCCAATCCTGCATATTTCTCATAAAGGTTATCTGTTAAAGTAAGTTAGTTCGTTGTGATTCACCTGCCGAGGTGTGCCGTTTGAAACAGTTGACCATCGGGCACACATCACAGTTGTTCGCGATCTGCCGGACCCGCTCCCCGATACCGATAATTCCGCTTAGGGACTTGACCGGATACATCAGGAAGCTATCCGAAAGCGTCACACCGCAGGGATTCTCCCCCATCAAGTGAAACAACTTCTGCTGATCGGCCACAGGCCAATTGCAATGTCCGGGACTCAAATGGTGTGAAAACCTGACATGTCCCAACTTCCTTTCAAGTTGGGCCTCGACGTACTCACCCATCCTGACCGCAATCGCCGAACCGATGGCATCCAGCGCATATTCGCTGAGTATGTCTCCCTCGTCCTTCAATGCATCGCGGCGCTGTTCATAATCTTTTCCGGCAGTTGCAACGAAAACCGCAAAACGCTCGGCACCCCGCATTACTGCGGCTACCGTCGTTCCCGTATCGAACGTTTGCCCTCCCACTTCGATTGTTCTCTTGTCCGTTTTGCCATCGAACATACGAAAACAATACAAATGTTCAGCGCTTTCGAAGCTGGGAATCAGCCGCGCGATCAACCGTTCCGTTTCCGCATCGGGCCGATTTTGCCCGTACCCCATCGCCTCGAATACATCGGCAGGAGTAATCCCTAATGCGGCAAAAGGAACCGAACAACTTTCCATTCCTTCCCGGAATAAAAATCGTTAAGCGGAAACCAGTTTACGAGCCACGGCAACTGCTTCACTCGCATCCTCGCTGTAACCATCGGCGCCGACCTGCTGTGCGAAAGCATTGGTCACAGGAGCCCCGCCGACCATCACTTTCACTTCGTCACGCATACCTGCGGCCTGCAAAGCGTCGATCACCTCTTTCATATAGTTCATCGTGGTGGTCAGCAGCGCCGAGAGACAGAGGATATCGGCCTTGTTTTCCTTGACGGCTTCGATAAATTTCTCGCTCCCCACATCGACACCCAAATTAATCACCTCGAACCCGCAGCCTTCGAGCATCGAAGCGACCAGATTTTTGCCGATATCATGCAGGTCGCCCTTTACGGTACCGATCACAACCTTACCCAAAGAGGTAGACGCATCGCCCTTCATGAGCGGTTTTAGAATATCCAGCGACCCTTTCATCGCACGGGCTGCCATCAGCAGGTTCGGCACGAAAGCCTCGCCGCGCTGGAAGCGCTGCCCGACCTCTTCCATAGCCTTAATCATATATCCGTTAATAATCGCCTGCGGTTCAACACCCTCGGCAATCGCCTGATTGGTTACCTCTACGGACTGTTCCAGTTTACCGCCCAGGATCGCCTCATAAAGCAAATTCAAATCAACCATAATAAATAAAAGTTCAAGTTTGGTGGTTATAAAAAGTCAATGGGATAAAGGTAGTAATTATTTTGAATATTCAGAGGGAAAAACCGCCCATTTCCTTGCCTGTAGTACAATTTCAACCGTTTTTATCATTTTCGCCGGACCTGCACGCCAGACCTAAAACGGCAAAGGGCCGAAGTCGGAAGTTTTACAGAAACGGTATGTTTTTTGACTGCTTGCAAAACCAAACATTTGACTCTATGAAAACACTTCGACTCCACATGCTGTTGATTACAGCCCTCGGCGGAACTTTGTTTTACGGATGCCGTTCATCACAAAAACCGGCTGCAGGTCCCGTCAGGCTTCCGGTCGCAGAAGTGGCCGTGCAGGATGTTCCGGTACGCAAGAGTTTCGTCGGTCAGATCAACGGTTACCGTGACATCACAATCCAACCCCGCGCGAACGGGTACCTGAGAAGCATTCATTTCCGGGAAGGAAGTTTCGTAAAGAAAGGCACGCTCCTGTATACGATCGAAACAGCGCCTTATGCGGCGCAAACGGCACAAAGCGAGGCATCGGTCAGCCGTGCCGAAGCCCAGTTGGCCGATGCTCGCCAGACCTATGAACGCACCAAGGCTATGGCTGCGATCAATGCGGCCAGCCGGAGCGACCTGGACAACGCCACCGCCCAATTGCTGGCGGCACAGGCTTCCTTGCGGGCTGCAAAAGCTGCCCTCACTTCAGCCCGGATCGAACAGGGTTATACGCGCATCACTTCGCCCGTGGACGGTATCATCGGCCGGACGCTGGCCCAGGTGGGCGATTTTGTCGGGTTAAATTCCAAATACAACTCCCTGAATACCGTTTCGCAGGTGGACAGCGTCAAGGTGCTCTTTTTTATTCCGGAACAAACCTATGCCGTATTGATGCAGCAGGGCGGCCAACTGTATGACCTGACGCTGTCACTTTCAGATAATTCGGTTTACCCCGAACGGGGCCGTTTCGATTTCATCGGCCGGGCTGTCGAACAATCGACCGGATCGCTCGATGCCCAGGCGACGTTCGCCAATCCGGACACGTTGTTACGCCCGGGCCAGTTCGCACAGGTCAGCGCCGTTACCGACACGCTCCGCAACGCATTGTTAATCCCTCAGGTCGCCGTCAATCAGACACAAGGCGTTTACAGTGTTTATGTCCTCGGACCCGATAACAGAGCCGAGCAGCGGATCGTTACGCTGGGCCAGACTGTCGGGCCGATGTGGGTGGTCGATTCCGGCCTCCAACCCGGTGAGCAGGTTATTACCGACGGCTTCCACAAACTGCGCGCCGGCGTGAGTGTCGAACCGCAAACCAACGAACCGAGCGCAAAAAAGTAAAACGTTATGGGAAATATCTTCATTAGGCGCCCGATCTTCGCCATGGTGATCGCCATCATGATCGTAGTATTGGGACTCATCGGCATACAGAACACTCCGATCGAACAATATCCCGACATCACTCCGCCCATGGTACAGGTCTCGGCCGATTACCAGGGCGCGGATGCGCTGACGGTCGAGCAGAGCATCGCCACACCGATCGAGGAGAGTGTCAACGGTGTGAGTGACATGCTCTATATGCAGTCGACAAATTCGAACGACGGCAGTATGAGCCTGCAGGTAACCTTCGGCGTAGGTTCGAACCCCGACATGAACACCATATATACACAAAACCGTGTAGCGTCGGCTACCCCCCAGCTTCCTGCGACAGTCATCACACAGGGGGTAACGACGCAGAAGACCACGACCAGTTACATCATGGTACTGTCGCTTTTTTCCGCCGACGGCCGCTACGACGAAACGTTCCTGTCTAACTACGCGATGCTCAACATCAAAGACCGTATCGCCCGGATTAACGGCGTAGGCCAGGTACAGGTACTCGGCAGCGGCGCGTACGCGATGCGGGTATGGATCAAACCCGACAAGATGGATTATCTGGGCCTGACGGTCGCCGATATCGCCGGGGCGATTACCTCGCAGAGCGAAGTCGTTCCCGGCGGCCAGCTCGGCGCCGAACCGACCGCAGAAAAACCGGATTTCACCTATACGGTCCGGATGCCTTCGCCCTACAATACGGCCGAACAATTCGGCAACGTAATCGTACGTGCCAATCCGGACGGCTCGCTGGTGCGGCTTCACGACGTGGCGACCATCGAATTAGGAACGCAGAGTTATTCGGTCAGCTCGACCTACCAAGGGCACGATGCGGTCCTGATGATTATCAACCAATCCCCGGGAAGCAACGCGGTACAGGTGGGCAAGGAGGTAAAAGCGCTGCTCAGCGAAATGTCGCAATCGTTTCCGGAAGGAATCACCTACGACACGCTGGTCGACTCGACCAAAACCATCACCTCGGGGATTCAAGATATCGTCACGACCCTGCTGATCGCACTGCTGTTGGTCATTGCGGTCATCTACCTCTTCCTGCAGGATTTCCGGGCGACTTTCGTTCCATTGATCGTGATTCCTGTGGCATTGATCGGCGCTTTCATGCTTTTCCCGCTGTTCGGATTTTCTGTCAATGTGTTTTCCCTGCTGGGTCTTGTGTTGGCCATCGGACTGGTCGTCGACGATGCCATCGTCGTCGTGGAAGCGGTACAGGTCAACCTGGAACAAGGCATGAAAGCCAAAGAGGCGACACAGGCGGCGATGAAAAGCGTATCGTCGTCGATCGTCGCGATGACTACCGTCCTGATGGCCGTCTTCCTACCCGTCGGACTGATGCCGGGAGCCGCCGGAAAACTGTACCAGCAATTCGCGATCACGATTGCCATTACGGTTTGCATCTCCGGGATCAACGCACTGTCGTTGACACCGGCCCTCTGTTCCCTGTTGCTCCGTCCGAAACGGCAAGCCGAGCGAAAAGGCTTTCTCGGCTGGTTCAACCGGACTTTTAAAAAGAGTGTCGACGATTACCTGAAAACCAGCAACGTCATTATCCGGCACAGCGCACGTACGCTGATCTTGATCGGCATCGTCGTCGCGGTCGTCCTGCTGTTCGTCAAAACAGTGCCGACAGGATTTCTCCCCGATGAAGACCAGGGTTACCTGATGGCCGATATCCAACTGCCGAACGCCGCTTCGCTGGGACGCACGCAGGAAGTGATCGACCAGCTTCAGGAGGTGCTCAGCAAAAACGACAACATCCAGTCGGTGACGGCGGCGGCCGGTTTCAGCCTCCTGTCCGGAACCGAAGCACCCAACAGCGGATTGGTTTTCATCCGGCTCAAAGATTACAAACAGCGTAAAATGACGGCTGACGAAATTTCGGACATGCTGAACGGGGAACTGTACGAAGCGATCAATTCTGCGGAAGTGTTCACCTTCGGACCTCCTTCGATTCCCGGATTGGGTCCCGGTTCCGGCTTTACGATCATGATCCAGGATAAAGGCGGCAACACGCCCCAATACCTGGCGCAATACACCGATAAATTTATCGGAGAAGCCCGGAAACGCCCGGAAATCGCATCCATCAGCACGCTTTACCAGGCCGATATTCCGCAAAAGGCTATCCGGATCAACAACGAAAAGGTGCTCAAAGCCGGCGTATCGCTACAAGACCTGCACGAGAAGATATCGGCCTACCTGGGCGGAAGCTATGTCAACAACTTCAACCGCTTCGGACGCATGTACCAAACCTATATACAGGCTGCCAGCGAGTACCGGCTCACGCAGTCCGACCTGGATCTGTTCTACATCACGAACAACCGGGGAGAGAGCCTGCCCATCGCCTCGTTCATTACCGTCAAAGACACTACCGGCCCCCAATACACCAACCGCTTCAACCTGTACCGGGCCGCTTCGGTGACCGGGCAACCCGCCAAAGGCTATTCGACCGGCGAAACGATGCAGGCCCTCGAAGAGGTAGCCGCCCGGGTACTTCCCTCCGACATGGGGTACGCATGGAGCAACATGTCCTACCAGGACGCGCACACCACCGGCGAAGCCACGGTTTTCCTCTACGCCATAATTTTCATCTTCCTGATTCTGGCCGCGCTTTACGAAAGCTGGTCGCTGCCGCTGAGCATTATTCTCGGCATTCCGTTCGCGGTTTTCGGCGCCATGTTGTTCATCTTCCTCGGCCATTTGCTGAATCCGAAGTACATCAACGACATCTTCCTGCAGGTATCGCTGATCATGCTGATCGGGTTGGCCGCCAAGAATGCGATCCTGATCGTCGAATATGCCAAAGCAAAATTCAACGAGGGTCTTTCGCTCAGGGATGCGGCGATCGAAGGCGCCCGTTTGCGGGTGCGCCCCGTCATTATGACGGCATTCGCCTTCCTGATGGGCGTAATTCCGCTGATCTTCGCTACGGGCAGCAATGCCGTCGCACGCAACGTCATGGGTCTCGGACTCTTCGGCGGTATGCTGATCGCCACGCTGATCGGCATATTCGCTTACCCGGCCCTGTTCGTATGGATCGGCAAGATGGGCAAATACGAACAGAAGCGAACGGCCAAACAACAAGAAATGACAAACAGCGAACACCATGAATAACAAACATATCCTTACATGGGCCGCAACCATCCTGTTCTTTGGAGGTTGCGCGGTCGGACCGAAATTTAAGGCTCCGGTCGTCGAAACGCCCCCGGAATATCTCGGGTCGGCCAACGATTCGACCGAAGACCTGCTCTGGTGGAAAATCTTTAACGACACCACGCTTTCGCGGCTCATCGAACGGGCCGTGCAAAACAACCGCAACGTCGGCATGGCCCTTTCGCGCGTAGAACAGGCCCGGCTGAACCTGAAGGCCACCCAGAGCCAATATTGGCCATCGTTGCAGTATTCGCTGCAGGCGCAGTACGGTAACGAAACTTACATCGGAACAAAGAGCGACAAGCTGGAGCAATCTTATATTTTCCGGCCGACGCTCACCTGGGAATTGGGCCTGTTCGGCAAAGTCCGCCGGATGGCCGAAGCCGACCGCAACCAACTCCTGGCCACAACGGAAGCCGCCCGCGGGGTCAAACTCGCCCTGATCGCCGAAGTAGCCACTACCTATTTCACCTACCTGCAATACGAATACACGTTGCAAATTGCAGAATCGACCTATGCTTCGCGCAAAAGCTCCTATGAACTGACCCGCCAGAGTTATGGGATCGGCACGGTTTCCGACCTGGATATGAAACAGGCCGAAAGTGCGCTGGCAGCCGCAGAAGCAGCCGTTCCGCAATACCGCCGGGGCAAACAGGAGGCCATGTATGCGCTCAGCCTGCTAATGGGTGAAAACCCCTCGAATCTATCCGGCACGCATGCTTCATTGATGCAGCAACACCTGCCGGGGGATATTCCTGCGGGATTGCCGTCCGACCTGCTGACCCGGCGGCCTGATATTATGGAGGCCTACTATCAGGTGGCCGCCTCGAATGCACAGATCGGCGTTGCGCAGGCGTTGCGTTTTCCGTCCATTGCCATCACGGGAGCCGGCGGTTTGCTGAGCGAGGAGTTCAAAAAATTATTCGACAGCAAAGCCTGGATGTGGTCGGCAGCAGGTTCCCTCACCGGTCCGATTTTCAGTTTCGGAGCCAACAAAAGGCGGGTGCAGGTGGCCCGCGAGAAGAACAAAGAGACGATCCTCAATTATGAACAGAGTTATCTGCAGGCCATGAACGACGTGGAAACCGCGTTGAGCGACGTGCAGAACTACCGTCAGCAGACCGCTGCGCTGAGGGCGACGATCGACGCGGTGCAGCACAGCTACGATCTATCGCAACAGCTTTACCGCCTGGGACAGGTGAGCTACCTGAACGTGCTGGACGCCGAGCGTACGCTGTTCGACGCACAAATGAACTATGCCGCGACGCTGAGCGCATACCTGGGTAGTTATGCGACACTATACAAAGCGCTCGGGGGCGGCTGGACCACCCCCGAAGAGTTGTTACAGGCCGAGCAGGCCCGGAATTCCGAGTAATCGGACCCGGCTAAATCGGCCAAGGGGGTATTTGCACTGGATTCCCCCGCCCTACTGGGAAAGTCCTACTGCCTGAGCCCAAGCGGTTTGTAGGTGAGCAACGTTATAGCCCGGGAAATTCGTACGTGGAATATAGGTGGAGAGCCCGCAAAAACGGGTACACGGGAAGGCGTGAGTGCCGTTATACGAGCCAAATGCGCTGTAAATCCTGTCCGTATGATCCGTATAGACCACCGTTTGGGCCAATTGCCGCTGGAACGCTTCAAACTGTGAAGTGCCGGATGCAAACTGCGAGAGATAATCCTCGAGATCATAAAAAACGTGATTAGGCAGCAATTCCAAATATTGCACGCTACCGGCATCGACCGCAGGGGCCGGATTCAGCGCGAACACATCCCTGACTGCAGAGGCCAGCGCATCCATTTCTGAGGTTTTAATCAGCGCGATCGATGCCGATCCGCCATTTTCCGGCGTCGTCAGGTTCCGGTAGTGATCGACAAATGCGGAGCAGATCGCCTGCGGGTCGAGAGTTTCCCTGAAAAAGAGCGGAGCCACAGTGCCGTAAGGGAATCCGTCCCCCAAGATTTCGGTGGGCGATGCAATGATGTACCGGGCTGCATGTCTCAAATCATAGGCGACTTCGACGCAGGACATGAAACATGCATCGAATATCAGGAAATCCAGTTTACGATCCTTGGGCAGTATCGCCGCCAGATCGGGAATTTCCATTTCGGACGAGCCGTCGGCTCCGAATGTTTTGGTCACCAAGGCGTCTTCCATCGGCCGCCACAACTCCTTTTCCGAGCCGCTCACGGCCGTTCCGGACACATCCCCGCCTTCCGGCCTACTGCGCATCCTTTGTATATTCAGGTCCGAGGGCACCCACCCTTTGCCGTGCGACCACAGCACCAATCCGTACGACTTCGCCGGATACTTTTGCATGGAAGTATTCAACACGCGCTGCAACACTTCGGCAGAAGCGGAGTTTTCCACTCCGTACTTTTCGACAACGGTTTTCGTCTTTCCGTCTCCTTCGATCTTGTAGAGGGTAGCGCCTTCGCTCGGAAGGTCGATATAGACAAGCATATTGCCCTTCAAACCGTCCATCGCACGTACGATCTGGCCCAGGTTTTTATTTCCGAAGTCACCATTCCAGGTCAGGGAATTGTCTGCAGCCATATAGACCAATACCGTACGGTCGGCCGTGTGGGGAGGATCGGGCGTAGGATCGTTTTTACACGAGGCGAATCCCCCCAGCGACACGACGATCAAGCACAAGTATATCAATCTCTGTTTCATCTCTGTTCATTTTCAATTCGATGATTCCGGAGACATTCCCAATCATTTCTCCGCCACGGAATCCATCGCAAAATTTCTACCAGGAACGGCCGCCCCCGCCCCCGCCGGACATACCTCCGCCAAAGCCGCCGAAACCTCCGCCTCCACTGAAACCGCCGCCGCCCCCGCCGATAATCACAGGCGGAATCCACATGCCCCGACGGCCGCCGCTATTGCCGTTGCCGTCGCCACCTTTACCCCGGCCGCCGCGCGAGAGCAGGGCAAATACGATAAAGACGATAAACAGAATCAATCCACCGGTCAGGCCGGCCGGATTCCCCTGTTTACCGTAGGCGTCGGCCGTGAATTCGCCTTCGGTCAGTTTCATCAGCACGGTTGCGGCCCGGTCGATACCGGCATAATAATCTCCCCTGCGAAATTCGGGCAGCATCTCCGTGTCGATAATCCGTCCGGCGGTAATGTCGGGAACCACACCCTCCAGGCCGTATCCCACCGAAATGAACACCTGGCCGTTCGAAGCGGCCGTCTTAGGCTTGACCAAAATCAAGAGTCCGTTATCCTTACCCTTCCGGCCAATTCCCCATTTGTCATACAGGCGCTGCGCATAGTCCCCCGGCGCATATCCGTCGAGGTCGTCCACCGTAACCACTGCAATCTGAGTGGATGTCCTGCGATCGAACGCTTCCAACTTTTGTTCCAATGCATTTTGCTGCTCCGGTGTCAAGAGTCCCACAAAATCATTGACCAGCCGGGGCGGAGACATCGGTTCGGGCAGGTTCTGCCCCACTGCCCCAACCACACCCAGGATGCCCGCACATATCAGTATGAAAAGCCGTTTCAGCATAACGGTCCGCTGTCGTGTCATGTTATTCGTTCGTCCGATCACCGTTCTCCCTGCCTTACTCAAAACTTACTGCCGGAGCATTCTGTGAGCCTTCCTGAGCTTCGAAATAGCCCATCGGAGCGAAACCGAACATCCCGGAAAGCAGGTTACGCGGGAACATTTTGATATAGGTATTGAAATCGCGGGCCGATTCGTTGTATTTGCGACGCTCGACCGCGATCCGGTTCTCCGTCCCTTCGAGCTGCGTCTGCAAGTCGAGGAAATTCTGGTTCGCTTTCAGGTCGGGATAGTTCTCGCTGATCGCCATCAGGCGGCTCAGTGCGGAAGAGAGTTCCCCCTGGGCCTGCACATACTTGGCCATAGCCGCGGCATCGTCGATGTTGAGCTGTGTCTGTGTCGCTTTGGCACGCGCCTCTACCACCTGCGTAAAGGTCGATTCCTCATGCTTGGCATACCCCTTCACCGTACTGACCAGATTGGGAATCAGGTCGGCACGGCGCTGATACTGGTTCTCGATATTGCCCAACTGAGCCTGTACCGCCTCGCTGCGGGTTACCATATCGTTGTAGGTGCCTTTGAACCAAGAAAACAGCATCAGTACGACGACGACCACAACGGCCAGTGTAATCCATCCTTTCTTTTTCATTTCGCTTTCTATCGTTTAATTTTTATGATTATCGATTCGCATTATGTATGCAAGTATTCCGTCAATGTACAGGGGTGATCCGTTTTTTAATCGGAATCCCGTTGAATTCCCATCCGGTCGGCTTCTTCTGCGGCATTTTTTCGGGCCGGCGCCAGTACATCCGTTCAAAATTGAAGTAATAGCCCTTCACGCCGCCCGGCTGCCGGATCAATAACGGGACATACTCGGTGGTTCGGCTGACTACGCGCCGCGTACCGTAATCCTGTCCCAGGTAAGCCATCATGTCGGTGGCATGCGCGAAGGTCAGTACATGCCACGGCGAGGTCTCTTTGAGGCCAGTACCCGACGACATAATCGTCTTGGCGATCATCTGCAAGCGGTGGTAATTGATCTGTTCCTGCACCTTGTTGCCGATCGCGCCGTACCCGTAAATCAGGAAATTGAGGTTGCCCGGACTGAACGGATCGAACCGCATCACCTCGTTGGCATAATCGACGATCCGTTCGGCATTCTCGAGCGTCAGACTGTCTTTGGTCTGAGCGACCAACAACAACAGTTTATCCTTTACCTCCGGTTTATCGAAAGGTTCGTATTCGGGCTGCCAGGCATAGCCGTAGTAGAGATGCCGGTATTCGTCGAGCGTCAGCGTGGTATCGCCGGCCATGTAGCGCATAAACAACGACGGATAGTAATTCGACGACTGGCCGTTCATGATATCTTTCAGGATAGCATCGTTATCGGGCGCCTGAGGTTCCGTCTCCTGGGCGGAAAGCGTTGCGGCGGAGCCTATCAGCAAAGAGGCCGCAAACAGGGCAAAAAGTTGGATTCTTCTGATCATATGCAATATTTGTCCATATCGCTGTTATAACGGTAAAAGTATAAATTTATTTGCAAACTCCTGCAAAAACCGGGCAATCCGTCTCCCGGGACGCAACACGGGCGGAGAAAACCGTTTCTCCGCCCGTCTGCCGCCGGATGGCGGCCTTAAATTCTTTGTAATGACCTAATACAATCCGAACTAATCCGCCACTGAGAACTGGTAGATACACCGGCTCTGGTAAGGTTGTCCGGGATTGAGCAGCACGGACGGCCATGAGGGATGGTTCGGAGAATCGGGAGCATGCTGAGATTCGAGACAGATCGCTCCGCGGTAAGGATAGGTAATGCCTCTCTTTCCGACGTGCGAACTGTTTTGGTAGTTCCCGGAATAGACCTGCAGGCCGGGTTCCGTCGTGAATACCTCCAGCACGATCCCCGTAACGGGAGATATCAATCGGGCGGCCGGCTTAGTGATGTCACCTCCCGTGTTCAGCACCCAGTTGTGGTCGTAACCGATGCCGTTCCGGATTTGTACGCAATCGGTACTGTCGAGCGCCTGCCCTACCGGTTTGGGCGACGTGAAATCGAACGGCGAGCCTTTCACCGCTATCGGATCGCCGATCGGAATAGCGAGCGAATCGATCGGAGTGATCGAATCGGCTGCGATCCACAAGGTATGGTCGGTAATCTTCGTCGACGGATCACCCGAAAGATTGAAATAGGAATGGTTCGTCAGGTTGATAATGGTCTTCTGGTCCGTTGTAGCGGTATAACTGATATCCAGCGCATTGTCATCGGTTAATTTATACGTCACCTGGGCTTGGACAGTCCCCGGGAAGCAGGATTCCCCGTCCGGAGAGACATAGGTCAGCACGAGGGTCGAAGAATCCGGCTGGACCGCATCGAATACCCGGTCGGCCCATCCACGCAGGCCTCCGTGCAGCGTGTTGCCGTGATCGTTGAGTTCGAGTTGAATCGTATCGTTATCGATTGCAAAGCGACCTTTCGCGATCCGGTTGGCATAACGCCCGATCGTCGCTCCATAATTGCTCGGGTGCTTCAGGTAATCGGCAATGCTGTCGAAACCGAGTACGACATCGTACATCGCACCGCCTTTGCCGGGTGCCAGTACCGAAACCACACGCCCTCCGTAATTGGTCACGCAGACCTCCATACCGGAAGCGTTCGCCAACCGGTACAGATCGGTTTTCTTTCCGTCCACCTCGGCTTGGAAATCGCTTCGTTTCAGTCCGGATGCCGTTATCTCATCCTTCGGTTGCGGCGTGCAGGCCAACAAGCCAGCCACAGCCGCAAACAACATGATTCGCTTCATAATATAGGTTTAAAGGTTAGGTGCAGATCACTCCGGCTATAAAACGTTATTTCAAATCATACCGCCCGATCAGTTCTTTAAGCCTTTCGTTCAGCACAGCACTCGATCGCACCAGCGGCAAACGCAGGTTATTGCGAATCAGGCCGTAATAAGCCAAAGCGGCTTTGACACCGACGGGATTGCCTTCGGCAAACAGGGCGTCGGTCGCCTCCATCATCTCCAGGTGCAAACCTGCAGCGGCAGCCGTGTCGCCCTGCTGCAACAGGTGTACCATGCGGCAGAATTTTCCGGGATAGGCATTCACGGCGACCGAAATCACGCCGTCCCCACCCATAGCCATCAGAGGCAGCGTTAAGTTGTCATCCCCCGAGATCACCAGAAAACCTTCGGGTCGGTCACGCAGAATATACGCCATTTGCGAAAGGTTACCCGATGCCTCTTTTACGGCAATGATATTTTTGCATTCGCGGGCCAGGCGCAACGTCGTCTCGGCAGTCATGTTCACGCCGGTGCGGCCCGGGATATTGTACATGACCACCGGACGGGGCGACACCCCGGCAATCGCCTTGTAATGCTGGTAAATTCCCTCTTGCGAAGGCTTGTTGTAGTATGGTGCAACGGATAAAACGGCATCGATACCGGTAAAATCGAAATGGCGGATATGGTCGACCACTTCGGCCGTACAGTTACCGCCGATCCCGATCACAACCGGCATCCGGCCTCCGTTTTTGCTTACGATGAATTTCGTTACAGCCTCTTTTTCTGCTGCGGAAAGCGTCGGAGTTTCGGCTGTCGTACCGAGCACGACCAAATAATCCGCACCTCCTGCCGCCACCCGGTCCAACAAGCGCTCCAGCGCTTCGAAATCCACGTCGCCGTTATCGTTGAACGGGGTGATCAATGCAACCCCTACCCCTTTAATGTTCGTTTTCATCGCAAATTGTTAATTTTTATGCAAATTTAACGTTTTTTTTAGAACAATGTTCCCTGCACCGAAACATTTCCGGTTTCCGTAGTCGGATTTTCATCCAACATACGCATAAAATCATCTTCACCGATCTGTTTTATACCCAATTTGCTCGCTTTTGCCAGCTTGGCCGGCCCGATATTTTGCCCGGCCAGCAGATAATCTACATTAGCCGATACTCCGCTGAGATTTTTACCCCCGTGACGCTCGATCAATTCTTTCAGTTGGTCACGGGAATGTTTTGCAAAAGTTCCGGAAATGACGAAATTCAATCCGGCCAACCGATCGGTCTCCCCTTCCTGTGCCTGAGCCCTGAACTGCAGGCCATTCGCCCGGAGCCGGTCTATAATGCGCATATTTTCGTCATCGGCAAAATACTCCTGAATACTTTGCGCGATTTTCTCCCCGACCTCCTCTGCATCGATCAGCGCTTCGGGTGCTGCATCGATCAAGGTATCTATGTCTTTAAACTGCCGGGCCAGGTTTTTAGCCGTTGTTTCACCGACAAACCGGATTCCGACTGCGAACAGCACCCGGTGAAACGGCACCTGTTTCGAAAGCTCGATATTGCGCAGAATGTTATCCGCCGACTTTTCCCCCAACCGCGGCAGGCCGACCAAATCTTCCTTGCGAAGTTCATACAGGTCCGCGACATTATGCACCAAGCCGTTATCATAGAGCAACTGAACCGTTTCATCACCAAGTCCTTCGATATCCATCGCCTTGCGCGAAATGAAATGGACGATCCGTCCGACGATTTGCGGCGGGCAATGGCTCTGATTCGGACAGTAATGGCGTGCCTCTCCTTCGTATTTGACCAACTCAGTACCGCATTCGGGACAGCGCGAAATGAATTCGAACGGACGGCTGCCGGCCGGGCGCTCGCTCAGTTCCACCCCCGTAATTTTCGGAATGATCTCGCCTCCTTTCTCCACATAAACCATGTCCTGCAGGCGGATATCGAGCAGGGCGATTTGCTCGGCATTGTGCAGCGAAGCCCGTTTGACGACCGTTCCGGCCAACTGCACGGGATCGAGATTGGCCACCGGCGTGATCGCTCCGGTGCGGCCTACCTGAAAATCGACCGACTGCAAACGAGTCAGCGCCTGCTCGGCTTTAAATTTATAAGCCACCGCCCAACGGGGAGCCTTGGCCGTCGCCCCGAGCCGATTTTGCAGTGCATACTCGTTCACCTTGATGACCACTCCGTCGGTATCATAAGGCAGCGCTTCGCGTGTTTTGTCCCAACGATGGATGAATGCCATCACCTCCTCCAAGTTGCGGCAGAGGGTCATCTGTTCCGACACCTTGAACCCCCACTCCCGGGCTGCCGTCAAGCTCGCGTAATGGGTAGCGAAAGGGAGGTCATCCCCTACCAGCGTATAGAGGAACGCATCCAAATCGCGACTCGCAGTCACAGCCGAACTTTGCTGTTTGAGCGAGCCGGCCGCAGCATTGCGCGGATTGGCGAAAGGCGTTTCGCCGATATCCTCGCGTTCGCGGTTCAACCGTTCGAACGAGCTGTGCGGCATCAGTATCTCACCCCGTATCTCGAACAGGCCGGGATATCCGTTGCCACGGAGTTGCAGGGGAATACTGCGGATCGTACGGGCGTTTTCCGTCACATCGTCCCCCATGAGACCGTCGCCGCGCGTGGCGGCGCGTACCAGTCGTCCATGCTCATAAAGCAGGCTGATCGCCGTACCGTCGTATTTCAATTCGCACACGTATTCCGCCTCACCCACCTCTTTGCGCACGCGCGCATCGAAATCGACCACCTCTTCTTCGGAATAGGTATTGGCAAGCGACAGCATCGGGAAGCGGTGCGTTACGCTCTCGAACAGGTTGGCCCGGTCGCTCCCGACCCGGTGGGTCGGTGAATTGGGATCGTCGTATTGGGGGTGAGCTGTTTCCAGTTCCTGTAATTCGCGCATCAACTTATCGTACTCGAAATCGCTCATCAGCGGATCATTGAGTACATAATAGCGGTAATTCAGTTCATTGAGCTGCTGCCGAAGCTGCTCGATCGTCTCTTTCGGTTGCATGGTATTGTGATAGGAGATGTAAAAATAATAAAATTGTCCGTATCCTGATCCTTAAAATAACAGAACCTTGTACCGCCATTCCAACTCAAAAGTAATGCCTCTGTAACTGCCTGAACAGCCGTCCGGGATTGGTTTAAACTATTTTCAAAAAAAAATATAGCGAACTTTTTGTATTACCAAATTTTGCTTATACTTGCAGAAAATTTTCGCAACCCTATGACACAAGATAAGAAACAAAAGAAAAGAGTCGTCGTCAGTTACAAGAATCTTTCTCCCGAATTGCAGGAAGAGATCAAAAAGCAATATCCCAACGGGTATACGGACCGTATGCTGCGCATCGACAAGGGACCGGGAGATTTTTTCTATGCGATTATGCTTGAGACCGAAGATATCAGTTATCTGGTCAAAGTAGACGTCAAAGTGGACGAGCAGGTCGAGGAAGAGGAAGAGAAGGATTACTACAACGACGAGATCAAAGATTCTGACGAACAGCTGATTGAAGATGCAGCTGACGACGAAGACGAGTAAACGGCTGACGTTATGCCGGACACTGTCTTTAGTCGGCAAACGCACAACACAACATCCATTCAATAACACAGCAGAAAAACAAAAGGGCAGCTTTCAGGCTGCCCTTCTTGTGATCGGTTGCGACTGTTACCAGTTCAGGATTTTCTTGAAATCGTATTCCGCCGGATCGGCCACATATTTCTTGGCTGCCTCGTAATCGGCCGGAGTGATGTAATTCAGGATATTTTCAACCACCTGCGTGAATTTATCCGATTTGATATCCACCAGACGGGGCGGAATCTTTCCGGTAGTGGGGTCTTGCAAATCCTTGAGGTAAAGCGGGGAAATCTGTCCTGCCGGGTCGACATACACCATGCAGCCGGTTTTGCCCTCGCTGAAGAGCTTATAGGTCCCCATGCCCAGCATCGAGCAGTAAACCAAGTCGAAAGCCACCGGAGTCTGGCAGCGTACCTCGTAACCGATCTCTACCGGACGAGACTTCACCTTCAGGCCGATCTCCTTGAGCTTCTTCTCAAGCATTTCATTGAAAATATGAGCCTTGGAAACCTTGCCCAATTCGGGATGGCCGTGATCGTCATACGAGAAGTGGATACCCGATTTCTGGATCTCTTCGTCGCTGAGCGAGTGGAAAACGCCCTCTGAAATCATCGCCACTCCGTAATCGATGCCCATGATCTTGCGTTTGACGATTGACGAAACCACCAGGTTCACGATCTTGTCGACGGTGATCGTAGTCTTGTTGAACATCTCCGGGATCACGATCATCGGATAGTGGCACGCAGTACCGATACCGAACGCCAGGTGTCCGGCCGAACGGCCCATGGCCGCCACGACGAACCAGTTTCCGCTAGTCTTGGCATCCGTGGCAACGGTGCGGCCGATAATCGAGCCCATGTCCTTCGCAGACTGGTAGCCGAAGGTCGGCGAACCGGCCGGCAGCGGCAGGTCGTTGTCGATCGTTTTCGGAACATGAATGTTCGCGATCGGGTATTTCTTCTCTTCGAGGAATTTCGCGATCCGGTTGGCCGTAGAGGCGGTATCGTCGCCACCCACGGTCACGAGCAGTTTCACGTTATTTTTGACAAAGAAATCGAGGTTAAAATCCTCTTCGAAATTCTTGTCGGTCGGTTTGAAACGACTCATCGTCAGGTACGAGCCGCCGCGGTTGAAAATATCGTCGGCCAGCAGGAAATCGATGTCAGTCGTTTTAGGGTTCTTGTTGAACAGGCCCGAATAACCGCCGTGCAGGCCGATCACGCGAAAGCCTTTCTGCAGAAAAGTTTTGGCAACACTGCCCACTACGGTGTTCATTCCGGGAGCGGGACCGCCGCCGGTCAAAATTGCAATTGATTCCATTTCTTCGTAAATTATTATAAGTTTCGGTTAAATGCTTCGTTTTCGGTATTCCGACTTCTTTGTCCGCGGGATTGCCCCCGGTCGTCCCCCGCTTTTCAAAGCAACGATGAACAACGAACCCGATCGGTTCATTGCTCATCGCAGTGCTGTTTCAGTTTACAATACATCGATAGCGTTCAGGTTATCGAATGCGACCTTCAGCCGCTCGATGATCGACAATTCACCCTTGCGCAACCAGGCACGCGGATCGTAGTATTTCTTGTTCGGTTTGTCCTCACCCTGCGGATTGCCGAGCTGGCCCTGCAGGTAAGCCTCGTTAGCCTTGTAATAATTCTTCACTCCGTCCCAGAAAGCCCATTGGATATCGGTGTCGAGATTCATCTTCACGACACCGTAGCGAATCGCCTCCTGAATCTTCTCGGGCTCCGACCCCGAACCGCCGTGGAAGACAAAATTCACAGGCCGTTCGCCGGTACCCAGCTTTTTCTGGATATATTTTTGCGAAGCGTCGAGAATCTCGGGACTCAGCACCACATTACCCGGTTTGTAAACGCCGTGGACGTTGCCGAACGATGCAGCGATCGTAAAATTCGGGCTGATCTTGCTCAGTTCCTCGTAGGCATAGCAAACATCCTCGGGTTCGGTATATAGTTTCGACGTGTGCACGTGCGTATTGTCCACCCCGTCCTCCTCTCCGCCGGTGATGCCGAGTTCGATTTCGAGCGTCATATCGATCTTGCTCATCCGCTTGAGGTATTTCTTGCAGATTTCGATATTCTCCTTAAGCGGTTCGACCGACAGGTCGATCATGTGCGAACTGAACAACGGTTTGCCGTGTTCCTTGTAATATTTTTCTCCGGCATCGAGCAGGCCGTCGATCCACGGCAGCAGTTTTTTGGCTGCATGGTCTGTATGCATAACGACCGGAACCCCATACATCCCGGCCAGCAAATGAACATGCTGCGCAGCCGAAACGGCGCCTAAGACGGCCGCTTTCTCATTTTCGTTGGAAAGGCCTTTGCCGGCAAAAAAGATCGCTCCGCCGTTAGAGACCTGGATCATCACCGGCGCGTTGAAATCGCGCGCCGCCTCCATCACGGCATTCGTGTTATCGGTACAGGTAACGTTGATCGCAGGAATGGCAAATCCTTTTTGTTTGGCATACGCCAGCAACTTTTGCAACTGGTCGCCGGAGAGTACTCCGGCAGGAAATTTTGCACTCATAATTTTGACAATTAAATCCGTCGTTCGACCGGATTCTCCTGCAGCGGTCTCAAAAATACGATTTATTTTTAATATTTTTAAGAAAAACCGCTTTATTTTCCGCTGCGAAGTTCCGTGAACCGACTTCAGTGCTGCAATTTGCCTGCCATTCCAGCCGCAAGCGCATCGCATGCGGCATACTTATCGCATGCCGGACGCCCCATGATTTCAGCGGGCTCGGCCACCTGCTCCCAACCGATCTCATCGGCAAAGAGTTTCAGGTTTTTCACGCCGCCGCCGTTCCAGCTATAAGATCCGAACAGTCCCAGATAACGGTTCTTAACGCCTATGTGTACCAACTCGCGGGTCAGCGACTCCATCAACGGGAACATTTGCGTATTGTAGGCGCAACTGCCCAGGACGACCCCCTTGAAGCGCCATATATCATTGATCAGGTAAGAGATATGCGTTTTCGACACATCGTGGACCCGGATTTGTTTCACTCCGGCATCCGCGATTTTATGGGCGATATAGTCGGCCATCTTCGCGGTATTGCCGTACATCGAGGCATACACCACCACGACACCGTCCTCGGCTTCATAGCTGCTCCACCGCTGGTAGAGTTCGATAGCCTTGCCCGGATTGCTGCGCCACACCAAACCGTGCAGCGGGCAGATCGTCCGGACATTTTCACCGGAGAGTTTCGCGAGCGCTTTCTGCACCATATTGCTGTACTTGCCGACGATATTCGAGTAATAGCGGCGCATCTCCGCCTCAAGATGCTCCGAGAAAACCACCTGATCGTCGAATACGCCGCCGTCGAGCGCGCCGAAACTGCCGAAAGCATCGCCGGTAAACAGGATTCCATCGGTCTGGTCGTAGGTCATCATCGTTTCGGGCCAGTGCACCCACGGAGTGAAAATAAACTTCAGCCGATGATGCCCCAAGTCGAGCGTATCGCCATCCTTCACCTCGACCAGGTTGGGCAACTGGCCGAGATACCCGCACAACACCTTGAAAGTTTTGACATTACCGATAATCTTCACATCGGGATAGCGCTGCAGCAGGTTCTCTATTTCGCCGCTGTGATCGAGCTCCATGTGGTGAATAATCAGGTAATCGAGAGGCCTGTCTCCCAACACCGATCCGATCCAGTCGAGATAACCGCGGTCACTGCCCGCCTCCACCGTATCCATCAGCGCGCACTTTTGGTCACGAATCAAAAAAGAGTTATAAGAGACTCCGCCGGGTAACGGCCAGAGGTTTTCGAAAAGTTGTTTGCGGCGATCATTGACCCCCGTCCAAAAAAGCGTGTCGGTAATCTGTTGATTGCAATACATATCTTTATCGTCTTTATTCTATATTATCCTATTTATGTACATTTACCGGAGCTGCGTAACAAATCGTTGGCCAGAATCGTTTTAATTCCATATGAGAAGTAGCGACATACACCCTTTGTCACTACCTTTGCAAAGGTAGGAATTATTTGGAAAATTCAGCATGAAGCCACTTTGGGTCATTCTCTTTGCCTTGTCGTTGTCCGCCCCGGCATTACATGCCCAAGAGCGGGGTATTTATACGCGCATCACGCAAGAGGTCATCCACGGGGACACCGTCACGGTGGCCGAGCTGATGCCTGTTTTCGTCTTCCCGCGCAAGATCGATACCCGCCGATTCGCCAAGTTGGTCGAAAACCTCAAGAAAGTCTACCCCATTGCCAAAGAGGCCAATCGGTTGCTGCAGGAGATGGAGAAACACATGGGCACGCTCAAGACCAAACGTGAGCAACAACTCTTCACCAAAGCGATGGAGCGCAAACTCAAGGAGCAATACGCACCGGTACTGCGCCGCATGACCTTCTCACAGGGCAAACTGCTGATCAAACTGATCGACCGTGAGACCGGGCAAACCTCCTATGCGCTGGTCAAGGAGCTCCGCAACGGATTCAGCGCATTCCTCTGGCAGGGAGTGGGCCGGTTGTTCGGCATGAACCTCAAGGACACCTACGACCCCACCGGAGACGATGAATTTATCGAAATCCTGATCCGGCTCTACGAAGCAGGATATCTTTAAACGCGGGTTATTACCTTTGTCCCTGTAACCGGCAACAGACAAACCAGCTGCATAGGAACCATGAACAAGAACCGACGACGTATGGCTCTATATATTATTACAGGAATTATCATAATAGCGGGTACAGCCGTGATGCTGTTCCTGCGCCAACCGGGTTTCGGCCGGCTGCCCAGCGGAGAACGCCTGGAGCGAATCAAACAGTCGCCCCACTACCACGACGGAGCATTCCGGAATTTGCAACCTACGGAACTGATGACCTCGGAGAAGGGACGTTTGCGGGTCATGTGGGATTTTCTGTTCAACAAACCGGAAGGCATATATCCGGACAATCCGGTTCCCGCGATAAAAACGGATTTGCGGGAATTGCCCGCCAATTCGAACTGGATGGTCTGGTTCGGACATTCATCCTACCTGCTCCAACTCTCCGGAAAACGTATTCTCGTTGATCCGGTATTTTGCACTGCGGCCCCGGTCTCTTTCATCAACAAGCCGTTCAAGGGAACCGACCTCTACAAGCCGGAAGATATGCCCGGCATCGACCTACTCATCATCACACACGACCATTGGGACCATCTGGATTATCAAACTGTAAAACGACTGAAAGGACGTATCGGCAAAGTAATTTGCCCTTTGGGAGTCGGAGAGCATTTTGAATCGTGGGGGTTCGGGAAAGAGGATATTACCGAACTGGACTGGCAGGAAAATACCATAACAAGCGAAGGTCTTACCGTCCATTGCCTGCCCGCCCGCCATTTTTCCGGACGGGGAGTGACGTCCAATCAAACGTTGTGGGCCTCCTTCCTGCTGGAAACGCTTTCCGGGAATATTTATCTCGGAGGGGACGGCGGTTACGACAAACATTTCCTGAAAATCGGGGAAGACTATCCCCGGATAGACTTGGCAATACTGGAAAACGGACAATACAGCGAAAACTGGAAACATATCCACACGATGCCCCAGGAACTGGGAAGCGTCGCCAAGGACTTGAAAGCCAAACGGGTCATTACCGTCCACCACTCCAAATACGCGCTTTCCAAACACCCCTGGGACGAGCCGCTAAAAAACGAATCCGAAGCCGCCGCCAGGGATTCTCTGAACCTGATCGTTCCGGTTATTGGACAGGTGATCGAGCTGGATTTCTAAACGTACATACGAGACGGAATCATAAAAGGAGGGCTTTTAGTCCTCCTTTTATGATTCAACGACCTTCTTTTCCCGACCTGCAAGCCATGCCTCGAAATCAAATTGAACCGCCCTCTTATTTACCGCTGAAAAACTTCGGGATACTTATTGATAAAATAGACCGGCGTACAACTCCATGCGTGACAGTAGCTGTTGATCGGGAAAAAACCGTAAGGCGATTTGAAATCGTCTTCCGGATCGTAAACCTCCCAAAACGTATCGGCCCCTTTGTGAACCATACCGCCCCAATAGTCGATCAGCGCGGTACGGGCCTGCTCTTCGAGGCCGCACTGAATCAACGCCTCGATAAAATAGTGATAGGCATACGGAGAGCCGATCCGGCAGGCATCGGGGCTCTCCATGATCGCACTCAGCGCCCGGGCGCCCTCTTTAACCGACAGCGTTCCGGAGAGTACCATCCAAACCTGCGAGAGATAAGACGCCTGTTTGTCCGGTCCGGAAAGCACCAGCCCCGATTTACGGTCGTAATAAGCATTACGGGCGGCCGATTTCATTCGTGCCGTCAGTTTGGGCCAGTCGCTCACCTCTTTCTCCGTTCCGAGCATCCGGGCCAGTTCATAACTCCGGTCGACGGCAAAGGTCATCAGGCCCTGAATCGAAGCGTCACGGTTCAGGTCGCTTTTCCAATCGAAAACCAGCCAACTCGGTTTCAATGCATTGTCGTAAATGCCAGCAGGATCGAGGGCTTCGCGGGCCACTTCCACCTGCCGTTTGACGACAGGCCACAGATCGCGCCCGGTCGCGGTATCCCCGCTGTACTTTACATAGTCTGCCAGCGCCACACCGTAAAGCAGGCTGTAATCCATACAATGGGTTCCCTTACCCTGAATTTTCCATTCGGGCCTCTCGTACACCGTCGCGCTGACCCATCCGGTCGAATCGGCGAGCGACGCCAGCAGGTAGAGGCAACGTTTGGTCAGGTCGTGATTCTTGAACGAATAGGAATTGGCAAGCGCTTCGAGATAGAGGTCGCCGATCCAAAGGCGCAAATCCCGTTTCGGCCCGTCTTCATAAACGGTCTGCATACATTCGCCCAGCGTGGCAAGCCCGACAGCATTGATGCGACGAATCATTTCGGGCGTACCGGCGGCGAGCTCCATCGGAGTTCCGGACGCAGACGAAACGGCACGTACACGCATTCCGGTGAAATCGAATTGAAAGCTGCCCGACACACCCAGCAATTCGATTTTGACATAGCGGAAAGCCATGCGCCGGTCGATCGGCACGGTAATGTGTTCCGGACAAGTCATCACCGTCACGATCTCGTCCTGCAGCCACCCCCGGCTCAATCCTCCGGGATACGGATCGAACGGAGTGGTGAGTTCGGCAGGCACCTCGCCGAAAGTGAACCGGAAACGGGTTGGGGCGTCCGACCAACCGTCGGTATGCAGCGAAAAAGAGAAATACCCCGTGACATGCCGGCCGAAATCGACGATTACCGACGGAGTACCCCGTTTGTAGGTCATGTCATAAAACTGCTGCATATCTCCGGCCGGTTCCATCCGCCACCCCTGAAAGGCCGACGAATCGCGCACCGGACGGACGAGCCCCACGGGTTCAACGACCGTCTGCTGCAACACGGGTTGAACCTCTTGCGCGATACGGAACCACCGGGCACGCTCCGGACCGAATGCGATAGACGTATCTTGTGCCGAAACGGCATACGCCAGCAAAGAGAATAAACAAAAACAGGCGAAAGCACGATAAAGTCGCGTCATAACAGTATGGTGTGTTTCGGATTATGCACTAACGAGTATAGCTCCTCGTCCGGACACCGGCAGGAAAACGCGCAAAACTCCTGCACGACGATTAATAACCGATAGAACGGATGAACTCCAGCGCCTCGGAACTGAGCGGATCGTTGCGGTCGAACCAGACATTCTCTTTGACCAGCTGCTCCCGCGCCAGGTTGATTTTTTGCGTGATCGGAAATTCGGGCCGGGGCAATTTGTCGTACTCATTCCGCTCCGAAGGCCGGAAAGTGCGGTTGAAAACCTGCTCTTTCGACGGGCGGCGCTTACCCTCCCACACAAAACCGGGTAACGTCAACGGCTGGCTATCCGGAATTTTGTCCATCGGATAGATCGAGTAGACCGGCTTGCCCCGCCAAACGATTTCGTCGACAGCCTGATCTTTGAAATAAAACGATATGTCGGCGCACTCCACGGTCATGAAACCGGAAATGTAGTTCCCCGTACTATCCTCCTCCACCATAAAATAGTAGGTCTGTCCATTCCCGTTTACATCCGTGCGGTAAATGGCCCCATCGCGGAAGAATGACTCGATTACCTTGCCTTTGATCTGGTTATAATGCGACGTATCGACCTCCTGGCTCATAATCGGCTCACCGGTAAAAACGGCACGGTCAATCTTCTGGTTGAGCGTATAGATATCGACCACTTTCGAGGTCACCTGATTGTTATCGTTCCATAACACCGGATCGACATACATATGCAGTGTGGAATCGAGCGAAAAACCGGTCATTGAATCGCATACCGCCTGAAAATCGTCCCGGAAAATCCGGACGTTGTGATAAGCGAACATCTTACGCACGAGCGAATCCTGTTCGCCCTCCACGCTATCAGCCGGAGCGGGCAACAGTGTATCCGCCTCTTGTTGCGCCAGCTTCGCAAGCGAATCCCGCTGTGCCTGCAGCAATTGAGCATGCGCAAGCGAGTCGGCGCGTGCGGCGGAATCGGCCTCAGCCCCAACCCGAGCTCCCTTACGCCGGGACTCTCGCAACAACAGTCTCTCCTGCCGGGCTTTTTCTTTGGCCCGGCGCTGCTCATCCTTGGCTTTTCGCTCCAGTTCTTTGGCTTCACGCCTCTTTTCAGCGGCAAGCCGTTTCTGCTCTTTTTCCGACAAAACGGGGTCGGCTACCTCTTCCTCCGTCACCGCCTTTTCGGCCGCTTCAACATCCTCCGGTGACATCGGCGTCTCTGCAGGGGCAACCGGTTGCGGTTCACCTTCCGGAGACTGCGAAGCTGTGGCCGCCGTCGTTCCCCCTCCGTCGGCAGGTGTAAACTCATCGGATGCTGCCGATTCGAGAGCAGCCAAAGAGTCGCGCCGCAGGGAGTCCCTCAGCAATGAATCCCGGTTATAGGTAAAGACAAACATCGAATCGGCCCGCATATACAGCGTATCCCGTTTGCTGCTGTCGCTTTCCTGGAACGAGGCCACGACCGGATCGCGGGTCAGCAGCGCTTTGCGTTCCTTGCCCCAATACTGGATCAGGTCACCGAAAGCCACTGCCTGCTGTTCGTCGTCGGCCACCTGCACGTTATTCACCAGCAGAGCGTCCTGCACGTTTTGTTTGTAAAGGATCGTATCTGCCCAAACCTCGCGGGTTTTGGTCAGGATATAGGACTGGTCGGTAAACGTATAGAGATCCGCCTTGCGGTCATAGGAACCCTTCAGCGCGGTCAGGAATTCGTCATCCTTGTTCCAGATGTAGGAGCGGGTGTAGAATCGTGCGATCTCACTGTCTAAATTGTAGCTGACCGAATCCGATTTAAGCTGGTAATCGGGATTTTTCATCTCCACGTCGTGCACCCCGATCAATTCGCGGTTATCGGCATAATAATACCCGTCTCGCGATTCCAGCCGGTTCTCCTTTTGCAACATGGTCCCGCCGCCGGTATAATGGCCGATATTGTCGAGCGTATTGAACGAAAAGTTATAAGTGTACAGCGTCGCATCCTTGTCCACGATCTTGACCAAAGGGGAAAAGACACGAGCCGTATTGAAATTCCCGTTATACTCGGCCCTGTCGCCGTAGATGAAGGTACTGTCCTTGTTGATAATGACATTGTTGTAACAATCCATCATCCGGTCGTTGAAACGAATCGCGCTGTCGCAGGTAATCACCGCTCCGTTGTGATAGAATACGACATGTCCCACCAGGCTGAGCGCCGACGAGTCGGCTATTTTCACCGGCCGCATGACATCGGCCGAAAAGTCGACCACTTTGGGAGCCGGTTCGGCTGCCAAAGCGACACCTGCGATGCCGGTTCCGCAGCACAACGTCCAACAAAGGAGATTCAGGAAACGCTTCACGATCGGAACAGGTTAAAACTATTTGAGCAGATAAGGCCTTTCGAACTGACAGCCACGAAATTCGGAATCTACCCGGATAAACATGCCGGCCACTTTGTTTTTGAGCCACGTTTCAAAATCGGCATCCTGCTTCTTCTTCAACGCAATCTCCTCGATTTTCAGGAAATCCTCCGAGAGGCTCGCCGTATGCGTGGGAATAATCTCGTCGAGACGTACGATTTTACCGAGGATATTACCCCGCATATCCTGCGACGCGAATGCATCCGAAATATCGCCAGGCTTCATATCTTTGAGCGCGTTATACACCTCCGGCGTTTGGCTCAGTTCCTCTTTCAGGAATTTGGTCGTAGCCGCGCGCGCATCGCCCTGATTCATCGCTTCGAGCAGTTCGATATTGGTCGCTACGCCGCCGTTGCGGTTGGAATACTTGTCTTCGGAATATTTCGCCACCGCATCGGCAAACGTCAATTTACCGGCCAAAATCTCTTGTTTGAGGCTGTCGAGCGTCGTAAAAGCCGCTTTGATTTCTGAATCGGTGAACTGCGGCTTAAGCAGGATATGACGGCAGTGGTAGAGGTTTCCCACCTGGTCGAGCAGTAGGATCAGGTGGTATCCGAATTCGGTTTCTACCACCTCTGAAATTTGACCCGGTTTGAGCTTGGCCAATGCGTCGGCAAACGGTTGCACGAAACTCTCCTTGGGCATCGGATCCATCTCTCCTCCGCGAATGGCCGAGCCCGGATCTTCGGAATACATGCGGGCAAGCACCTCGAACTTCGTTCCGTTCATGATGCGCTCGCGCAGCTCCAGCATACGCTCGCGGGTGCGGAACTTGGCGTCCTCGGTGGACGGCGGATAGCGCACGATTTGGGAATAAACGTACTGCTCGGGAATAATCGGCAGCGAATCTTTCGGCAGGTGCTTGAAGAAACGCTCTACCTCCCCCGAGGTAACTGAAGATTTGCTGCGGATCTCCTGCCGCATGCGACCGGCATAGCGCATCTCTTCATAACGCTCCTGAAGGTCGCTGCGGATATCGAAAATCGGTTTGTGGTAATACAATTCGACGGCCGCCTGGGACCCTTTCTCCGCAATCTCCTGCGAGAGCGTGTTTTCGACCATAATAGCGATATCGCCCGTATCGATATTGAGCGAATCTATCTGCGCCTGGTTATAGAGAATTTTCTGCTCGATCAGCGTCTCGAGCGCTTCGCACAACGGATCGCGGTCCGACGTATACCCCTGTTGGCGGCGCTGCTCGATCAGGCTTTTGCTCGTCTGCACCAGATCCGAATAGAGGATCATCGAATTGCCGACTACAGCGGCGACTTTGTCGGCCATCACCTGAGACTGTGCGGCAGCGCTGCCGCTGCCTGCAACCAGGCACAACAGGGCCGGAAAGGCGGAAAGCAAAAGTCCGGGTTTCATAGTAAAGCGTTTAATTGACATTGACAACGATTTTTTTCTCGGTAACGGCCTGCCGGTAAAGGCTGTCTTCATGGGCCTTGATAATATCCTGCTTGCGCTGGTTGAAAATCACACGCCGGATCACATCCGATACGCTTTCGACAGGGGCATAATCCCCCACCCCGCGATGGTCTGTAACCCGGACGTAATAAGTATAACCTTGATCCTTGAATTCAAATATTTTCCCTTCGTTGAGCAAGTAACCGTAATCGGTGTTTTTCTTGGTCGGCAACAGCGACAAGAGCACGGGAAATTCCGTCCAGTTATTGACCTCGATCAGTTCGAAGCCGTTTTTCGTACAAATATCGACAAAATCCTGATAGGCGTCATTCCCTGACGAAAGCATCACCTCCTTGAGTTTCGCGATTTGCCGGTAGCTGTCCGGCACCTTTACGACACGCGCTTTGAGTAAGTTCTTGTCCAGAATGAAATCGGGTTTATGCTCGAGATAATAGTCGGCAATCTGTTTATCGGTAAAGAGCGTATCCATCCGCTTGTCGACATAATACTGATCTACTTTATGGGTCATCAGCGAATTACGGTACTCTTCCACCATGCGGTCGATATCCTCCTGGCTGCTGCGGAACATCTCCTCGGCCTCCTGTATTTTCAACTGCTTCTTCACCCACTGATCGACATAGGATTTTTGGATTTTGATACTGTCCTCAGCCGTCATGTCCGGTGTGAAAATCGGGGCGATATCGTGCAGGTAGAGTTTCTCCCCGCCTACTTCGGCCAGTACTTTCTGATTGGCAAACGGATTGGGAAAGCGTTTACACGAGACGAAGCCCGCGACAACGGCCAGCGAAAATATCAAAAAGAGTCGATTCATAGGCAACATGCGATTCGCTTTTCGTACTCAACGGCTAATCGGGCTGATTAGTATGGGCTTCGTCCGAAATTTTATCTCCCGAAGCGGTTTCTCCGTCCGGTTGCGACGTTGCAGCTTCCAACCGGGCCCGCTTCTCTTCCCGGCTGATCCGCAAGCCGATCGACACGAAACCGGCGATGAACAGTACGCAAGCCACCCCGTACACAATATAATAAAGCGTTTCATTTCCCAACTGTTCGCGTGTGGAAAGAATTTTTCCGCCGCCCAACATCCATGAGAAATAAGAGATGGCATTATTGATACAATGGATCAGAATCACCGGAAGCAACGATCCGGTACGGTAGTAGATATACCCCAACACCAATCCCACCATAAATGCGTTGATCACCTGCTGCGGGATGAGGTGTACGATACCGAACACAGCCGCAGCGATCACCACGCCGCGTAGTGCACCGTACTTCCGTGTCAGGGCGTCCTGTACGATTCCGCGGAATAGCATCTCTTCCATCACCGGGGCTATCACGATAGCCGTCAGCATCATCCATCCTCCGGTGCCCATCAGGGCATTGAGCCGGTCCATATACATATCCGGCAGTAACCCCAGCAAAGGCTCGATGACGATCCCGGTAGCCAACACCATGATAACCCCCCAGAGGATGATGGTGAAATCTAGTTTTTTGAAACCGAATTTCAACAGGGTCGTTCCTTTCGGTGAACGGATTTTACGTTGGTACAGCCCGAAACCGATCGTCAGCGAGAACTGGATCAAATACCCGAGAAAAGTGCCGAACCCCGGCGACACGCTGCCGATCTTCTGTAGGATACCTACGATAATCGATCCCAGTACGGTAGCCACGATAAACACCCCCAACAGGGTCAGCAGATCGCCCCACGACGGATACCCCTGCTTGAGCAGCGCCCTACGTAACGCCTTTTCTGTCTGCATTTTTGTATCGGTTTAGGCTTTTTGCAAGCATTAATACAAATCGTCGCCGAGCGTAGCGACCATAACAGCCTTGATCGTATGCATACGGTTCTCGGCCTCGTCGAATACGATCGACGCCTCGGACTGGAATACCTCATCGGTCACCTCCATCTCGGAGATCGCGAATCTCTCGTAAATATCATTGCCCACCACCGTTTCCAGATCATGGAATGCCGGCAGGCAATGCATGAACTTGCAGTCGGGATTCCCGGTAGCCTTCATCACCGCACGGTTGACCTGATAGGGTTGCAGCAATTTGATCCGTTCACCCCACACTTCGTCAGGTTCTCCCATCGACACCCAGACGTCGGTATAAACGAAATCGCAGCCGGCAACGCCTTCCGCAACATCTTCGGTCACCAGAATCTTCGCTCCGCTCTGCATCGACAACTGGCGGCACTGGTTGACCAGCGCTGCATCCGGAGCGCAAGCCCGGGGCGAAATCGCACGGTAATCCATGCCCATCTTCGCAGCTATCACCATCAACGAGTTCGCCACATTGTTATGTGCGTCGCCCAGGAAACAAAACTTGACTTCGGATAACGGTTTGGGGCAGTGTTCACGCATGGTCAGCATATCGGCCAACGCCTGCGTCGGATGAAATTCCGTGGTGAGGCCGTTCCAGACCGGAACGCCCGAAAACTCGGCCAACAGCCGTACAATCCGTTGCCCGTAACCTCGGTACTCGATTCCGTCATACATTCGTCCCAGCACACGGGCGGTATCCTTGACGGACTCTTTTTTGCCCATCTGCGAACCGGTCGGACCCAAGTAGGTCACCTGTGCGCCCTGATCATGGGCCGCCACCTCGAAAGCGCAACGGGTACGGGTCGAATCCTTCTCGAACAGCAGCACGATATTCTTACCTGTCAGCAGTTTCTTTTCCTTACCGAGATACTTGTCGGCCTTGAGCCGCGCGGCCAAATCCAGCATGTAGGTAATTTCATCGGCAGAGAAGTCGAGCAGCGTCAACAGGTTTCTTTTTCTCAAATCAATCATGGGGTCGTTGCAATCTGATTAAACTGCACCAAAGATATGGATTTTAATCGAGAAACCAACACGCTCCGGCGGCTTCGGACACACGGTTGCGGCCGGTTTGGTACGAGCATAACTGTTATCTCGAGAATTTTGATTAATATTGCATGATTATTCAACCGAAAAAGTATGGGCAAGATAGTGGCGCTGGCCAACCAAAAAGGCGGTGTGGGCAAAACCACCACCGCGATCAATCTAGCTGCCAGCCTGGCGGTTATCGGCAAGAAAATCCTGCTGGTCGACGCCGATCCGCAGGCGAATGCGACCTCGGGGCTGGGACTGGATATCAATCAGGTCAACATATACGACTGCATCACCGGGAACGCCTCGGCGGCAGACATCATACAGCAGTGTCCCGAGATCAAAAAACTCGACGTGCTGCCTTCCAGCATCAACCTGGTGGGCGCCGAAACCGAGTTGCTCGAAATCGAGGACGGACAGAAACGGATGAAAGCCATTCTCGAACCGCTCAAACCCAGCTACGATTTTATCCTGATCGATTGTTCGCCGTCGCTGGGCCTCGTGACGCTCAATGCCCTGGTCGCCGCCGACAGCGTACTGATTCCGGTCCAATGCGAATATTTCGCACTGGAAGGACTCGGCAAGCTGCTCAATACGATTAAAATGACCAAGTCGAAACTCAATCCTGAACTGGAAATAGAAGGATTCCTGCTGACCATGTACGATTCCCGGCTTCGGCTGGCCAACCAGGTGGCCACGGAAGTACGCGAGCATTTCGGCGCGCTGGCGTTCGACACGATCATTCAGCGCAACACCCGACTGAGCGAGGCACCCAGCTACGGCAAGCCGGCACTGTTGTACGACGCCGCCTCGACGGGCAGCGTAAATTACCTGAACCTGGCTAAAGAGTTCATCAAGAAAAACAAAAAAACGGCATAAGCGATATGAACCCGAAAAACAAAGGCTTGGGGCGTGGGTTGGGCGCCATATTCGAAATCGAAGGGAAAGACCTTCCGGCAAAAAAAAGCAACCATGCGTTCGAAGAGGTCGAGATCGCTTCGGTCGTCCCGAATCCGAAACAACCCCGCACACATTTCGACGAACAGGCCCTCGGCGAGCTGGCCGAGTCGATCCGTACGCTGGGCGTGATCCAACCGCTGACGGTTAAAAAAGAGGACGACGGCAAATACACCATCATCAGCGGCGAACGCCGCTGGAGAGCTTCCCAATTGGCAGGTCTGGAGACCGTGCCGGTCTATATCCGCGAAGCGGACGACCAGCACGTGCTCGAAATGTCGATCGTGGAAAACATCCAACGCCAGGACCTCAATGCGATCGAGGTGGCGCTAAGCCTGCAGAGACTGGTTGACGAATGCAGCCTGACACAAGATTCGCTCGGTGAAAGGATAGGCAAAAAGCGCTCGACGGTAGCCAATTACATGCGCCTGCTTAAACTTCCGGTCGAGATTCAGCTTGCAATCCGTGAAGAGCTGATTTCCATGGGTCATGCCCGGGCATTGATCACGGTCGAATCACCCGAATTGCAGGTGGCCCTGCTTAAAAAGATAATAAAAAAAGGGCTCTCCGTCCGTCAGGTCGAAGAGATGGTCAAAATGCTGAACACTCCAAAACCGACCAAGGAAGAGACCGAAGAGGAGTACCCGGAAGAGTACGTAAAACTGGTCGAGCAGCTCGAGAAGGTTTTCACGCAGGAGATCAGCATCAAAAAAAACAATAAGGGCGGCGGCAAAATCGTTATCGGTTTTGAATCCGACGAAGACATCCGCGAATTTATCCGCAAATTCGACCGAGCTATCCGATAATGCCAGCTTTGCGCCCATACCTCCGCACGCTGACTGTTGCCCTCGCCTCGGCGCTGGCAGCAGTCGCCGTTTCTGCGCAAACGCCTCAGACCACTACTGCGGAACACCCCCAAACCCAATCCTCCGCGTCACGATCGGCTCAATCGATGGTCGTACCCGCAGATACGGTGCAAAAGAAAAAGGGCAAGACATCTAAAGAGAGCCGCAGTAACGACAAGAAAAAAAACGACACCACCGCCCAATCCCCGGCAGGAGGGGCACAGGAACCGGGATTGCCCCCGCAGAAACGCTTTAAAGTAGAAGGCGGGGTGCTCAAAGAAATCGTGCCTACGGCAGTTGAAAAAATCCTGACGGACGACAGTTCAAAATTGCATCAAACAGCCGTTTCCCCTGCTGACACCTCCCTCAAGCCGTTGAAAGGCGAATTGGCGGAAACGGTCGCGGCGGATTCCACGAAAGCAGGTAAACACAAACGCAGGGACGACACCTCTACCGTTCGTTACAGTGCGCTGTTCCGCGACACGATCCCGCTCTCGCGGATGACCGCCATCTCGCTGATTGCACCGGGGTTCTCACAACTTTACAACAAACAGGCGTGGAAAATCCCGATCCTTTACGGGGTAACCGGAGGTTTGGCCTATCTGGGTTTTCAGCAAAGCAGCAAATACAAGGAGATCAAAAAAGAGTACAACTCACTGGTCAGCCAAAACGCCGCACAGGAGCAGCTCGACCCTGTCCAGTGCGAAATGATCCGGTACAACACCCGGCGAACGGTATTTTTCGTCGGGGCGATCGCCTCTTACCTCTACTTCCTCTGTGACGGTGTGCTGAATTACAACGGTCCCGAAAATTCCGTCAAAAAGGCCACCACCCTATCGACGCTCTGCCCCGGAGCCGGACAACTTTACAACAGGAGTTACTGGAAAGTACCGATCGTCGTGGGTGCATTCGCTACGATGGGTTATGTGATCGACTGGAACGCCCGCGGCTACAACCGGTACCGCAAAGCATACAACCAGGTCGTGAACGGCGAACCCGACGAATTCGAAGGACGTTATTCGGCGGATTACCTCAAAAACATGAAGGATAACTTCCGCCGCAACCGCGACCTCTGCATTATCCTTACCGGAGCTCTCTACCTGCTCAATATCGTGGACGCGCATGTCGACGCACACCTGAAAGATTACGACATCAGCGACGATTTGTCAGTACGGCTCGAACCGACCGTTTTTCAAAACTACACGATGACCCGTAGCACCTACGGTGTCGGCATGTCCCTGAAAGTCGCATTTTAACCGCATAAATCTCCCGGAGATGAAAGGACTGTTATACTCCATGCTCTCTCTGACCGGCTTGCTGATGCTGCCGAGCCCTCTCTCAGCGGGAGCCCCGTCGGACTCAATTCCCGCCGACGAGCGATTGAACATCCGGCACGATTGCACCATTTACGATTCGATCATCGCTTCGTGGCGCGAAACCAACATGAACGATGCTTTCGAAAATTTCACGCAAGATTATATCAATCTCGACACGGCCAACTACATCGAAGCCGTCACTCCGTTTACAGACGCAGAATACCAAGCCCGGCTGCGGGGTATCGTATCCCCCATCCGCCTACCGTACAACCAGATCGTCCGCAAACATCTGGTCGCTTACGTCACCACGCACCGCGCACTGACACGCCGGATGCTGGGACAATCCCAATATTACTTTCCGCTGGTCGAGCGTGAGCTCGAGAAAGCCGGGCTGCCGCTCGAGCTCAAATTCCTTCCCGTTATCGAATCGGCATTGCAACCCACCGCAACCTCGCCTTCCGGAGCGGTCGGCCTTTGGCAGTTCATGCTCAATACAGGCCGCCAGTACGGTTTGGAAATTTCATCGATGATAGATCAACGGCGCGATCCGGTTGCCTCCACCCGGGCCGCCTGCGCCTACCTGAAAGACCTGTACAAAATATACGGGGATTGGACCCTGGCCATCGCCTCTTACAATTATGGTCCGGGAAATGTGAACAAAGCGCTTAAACGGGCCGGCAGCAATGCCACTACCTATTGGGACATCTACCCTTACCTGCCGACCGCCACGCGGGATTACATTCCGGCTTTCGTCGGCCTGACCTATGCCTACCATTATTACAAAGACCATCATATCCAACCCTACACCCCGTCGTTGCCACTGGCGACCGATACCGTTACCATCAAGCACAACCTGCATCTCGAGCAGGTAGCTGCAACGCTCGGCATCCCGATGGAGTTGTTGCAAGCCCTGAACCCGCAATACAAGCAGGATATCATCCCGGCCGCAGTACGCACCTATCCGCTGGTTTTACCCCAGCGGGAGATTTCACGCTTTCTGGAACAGGAGCAGGCAATTTACGACAAAGACTCGATTTACCTGGCCGACCACCTGAGCACAGCGGGCGAATCCAAACAACCCGTGCCTGCGGTAGCGCAAACCACTTCGTACAAAGTCCGCAAGGGCGATACACTTGGGGCAATTGCTGCGAAACACGGAGTCACGGCGGCTCAGTTGATGAAATGGAACGGGCTGAAAAGTGCAAACCGCCTTCAAATCGGCCAAACATTAAAAATCACCCGACCATGACCGGAAAGCGGGATACTATCGTCGCCGTCGCCTCCGGCACCGGAGGCGCGATTGCGCTGATCCGCCTGAGCGGTCCGACAGCCATCGCCATCGGCGACCGGATTTTCACCGGCGTGTCCGGCTCTCCTCTCAGCAGCTCTAAAGGTTTTACCGTCCACTTCGGCCATATCCGCAACGAAGCGGATGAGATCATCGACGACGTTCTGGTGTCGCTCTTTCGCGCCCCCCGCTCCTATACCGGTGAGGACATGCTCGAAATCTCCTGCCACGGTTCGACCTTCATCCAACAAGAGATTTTACGTCTTTGCATCCGGGAAGGAGCCCGCATGGCGCAGGGAGGGGAATTCACACTCAAAGCCTTTTTAGCCGGGAAGATGGATTTATCCCAGGCAGAGGCGGTGGCCGATATCATCGCATCAGACAGTCGGGCCGCATTGACGCTGGCCACCCGCCAGATCCGCGGCGGTTATTCGAAAGAGTTTACAGACCTTCGCCAACAATTACTCGAATTGACCTCCCTGCTGGAGCTCGAGTTGGATTTCAGCGAAGAAGACGTGGAGTTCGCCGACCGGACTCGTTTATCGGCGATGCTCACAGAAATAGAACACCGGATCAGCTCACTGAGCGACTCTTTCCGGTTGGGCAACATCCTGAAAAACGGCGTTCCCGTCGCCATTGTCGGCAGCCCGAACGTCGGCAAATCCACGCTGCTCAACGCCCTGCTCAATGAAGAACGGGCACTCGTATCGGATATCGCAGGCACTACACGAGACCTGATCGAGGAGACGATCAACATCCAGGGTGTCACTTTCCGGTTTATCGATACGGCGGGCATCCGGGATACGGCCGACCCGTTGGAGCATATGGGCATCGAACGGACATTGCAGCGCGTACGACAGGCTGCAATTATCCTGCTGATGGTCGACGCCAACGATCCATCCGAACAAATTGAAGCGCAACTACAATCTATACCGGTCGGGGAGGGGCAGCAAATCGCACTCATCCTGAATAAATCCGACAAAGCAACTGAGGAACAGATCGCGTTATCAAAGAAAACCTTACAGCAAAAAAACGCCATTCCTGTTTTGTCTATTTCAGCCAAGCAAAAAGGCAACTTACAAGCACTAACGTCATTGCTGTACGATTCCGTTCATGCCGATGAGTCGCTCCGTTCCGGACAACTGATTGTTTCGAACGCCCGGCACCACGAAGCATTAGAAGCCGCATGCGGAGCCACGCACCGGGCCCAGAATGGACTTGCAGGAGGCATTTCCGGAGACCTGCTCGCTCAGGACATCCGCGAAGTTCTGCACCATTTGGGCACCATTACCGGTGAAATCACGTCGCAGGACATACTGAATTCCATCTTTTCCAAATTCTGCGTCGGTAAGTAAATCTTCTGCATTGGATAAATAGGACGTACGGCCCCAAGACCGACTCTCTCAATTGCGATTTACTCTTCCTCTTTAGCATCTGCGTGTGACTTCCCGCGCAAGGCGAATCGCACCATAAAGTAATTGACAGGGAAAGCGACCACAAAGACACACAGCGGGGCATAGAGTTTCGGCACCCCGACCCAAAGCCATATCTCGAGCAGCACCAACTCGTTGAAAAGATTGATCAAATGAGCCGTCAGGAACTTGACCGCCCGGGCCCGGGTCGGTTTGACTCCGAATGTAAAATAACTTGACAGGACAAAATTGCAGGCGATGCTAACGCAAAAGGCCAGCACATACGCAATCGCCGGATAAAGATTGTCAAAATTGTGGATCAGGATCACATAGGTCCCATAATTGACGGCCGTTGCCACTCCCCCCACTGCGGCAAAACGCACGAATGAATGCCCATATAGCTTTCGGACAAGGGCGCACAGTCTATTCATCATCAATTCCCAGATATTCGCGGGTGGTAACAAAACGACACCCCCGGTTTTTGAGCCAGATTAACAATTGTTCAAGTTTACCCTGGAGACGCTTTCCCGAACATTGTGTAAGATACCGGGGAATGCCGAAGGCTGGGTCCCCCAACCGGTCGGAAAATTCCCACGGATGAAAATAGAGGTTCAAATGACCGTCATGCCGTAAAGCGCTCCGGCAAAGCATCTTGTAAACCGGCAACGGCATTACATGCAGTGAGAGCCAAAAAAGCGGTATACGGAACGGATAAGAAACCGATGTGGGATAAATCACCAGTCCCGCCTCTCTCGTGACGGTGCGGGAAACGCGAAGATTGTTATATCGCCCCGGAATCCAGGTGGGATTGATCGATGAATTATATCGATACCCAGCCGCAGCAAGCACCGCGGACGAAGCTGTGGCAAGGCGCGGAGCGCGATACCCCACGATCCGGGTTCCGGTCAATGCTTCCAGATAATGCTTACTCCCGCCAGGATCGGATTGTGCAGACTGGGCGTGATAATAGTCGTGCGAAGCTATTTCATGACCCGCTACGACCATGCGCCGGATCGTTTCGGGGCGATGCGCGGCGAAATTCGCCGTAGTATAGAAAGTTACCCGCAAATCGAGCCTGTCAAGCATCCGCAACAAGGCTTCCAACCCTGCGGAAGAAACCGCCAGTTGGGTTTGCAGATCGATCTCACGGCCTCTTTCGAGCGGAAAATCGAATTCTTCGACGTCGAAACCGAGTGTTACTGTCATACGCCAAAAGCTATACGAAAAAAGTTTTTCAGCTCCCGGACCAATACATCCCCGGACATCTTCGACATGACAACACCCTCTCGCAACGTCGTTTCGACCTCCTCGATCCGCAACCCTTTGCTGCGTTCGGCGAGCATGATAAATTCTGTATCGAACAAGAAATCAGGGATGCGCGTGCGCAGCATCACATTCCGGGCTGCTGGGGAAAGCCCTTTCAGGCCTCCCTGGGTATCGGTATAGCGGGTATTCAGGAAAAACCGGTTCAGCATCCTGGAGCCATGAGACATCAACTTGCGCATGGGCGGCAATTTGGAATGATAGCTCGCATTACGTACGGCAATTACCACGTCGCAACCGTCAAAGACCCGGTCGATCACCTGCCGCATCGATTCTTTGGCGTAAGGCATATCGATGTCGGTATAAATCGCGAAAGGCGCCTGTGAACGGGCTAACCCAGCCCGGATGGCCGCCCCTTTACCGCCGTGAGGAATGTCTACGATTTCCGCATCGGGAATCGTCCGCAACAGTTGGTCATGCTCCTCTTTGCCGAAATTGCGGGACGAACCGTCATTGGCTACGATCAAGTGCAGCCGTTTGTCAGGGTAAAAACCACGCAATTCCGCCAACGAACAGGCCAGATAAGAAATAAAATCAGCATTCGGATTGTAACAAGGACAGACGATATCGAGCGTATCGCCGGGTTGAGCCGGACGCGACGAATCAGCAGTTTCGGCCCCGGCTGCGGAGCTATCCGGAAACTCAGCGACGGGACAAAAAAACGTGAGCCACACCATGCGCAACCAGGTAAAACAGAAGAACCACACATGGAGCCACAGTGTCTGGGTGATGCACCTCATCACGGGGACAGGACAAATCAGGTCGATCGGTACGAGACCCAACAATACGAAGTTACCCCAAAACAGCGCTTTATCCGTACGGGTACGAACCGGACGGCTCCAATACCACAGCATGAAGCCCGCCAATGCAATGATGTAAGTGTGTTTTTCGGACGAATCGCTGAACAGGACCACCCATCCCATCAGGATGCCGAGAGCCTGGGCCCGGAAAGCCGCAGTGTCCCATTTACGCCGTGAAACCAGAAACAGCAGCGCCAGTACAGCAAGCGAACCGATCTGCAAAACTCGGAAATTTGGGAGCAGCCATTCGGCCAACGGTTGCGCATAGAACAACGACTCATAGGTCTGATCGGATTGATGGACTGCCAGGGCATTCAACCACTCTCCGTAATAAGGTATCAAGCCGGACAGCGGCAACTTCAACGCCGGGAGTAAAAACAACACGCCGCCGGTCAAAACGACATAACCCGCATTCCGCCAGAACCGCGGGTAGCAGACCAACAGGGCCAATGAAAAAATACCATAAATCTCTGGAAAAGACGAATAAAAAGGGACAAATGTCTTCGTAATGCCTGTCAATAAGGCGTTTGCGAAGACAAATGAGGACAGGCGAAAAATCGAGGTAACGTAAAGGAAAGCGGATTTATGAAGAAGAACGGTCTCCAAATCATTACCCGCCGAATGGTGATTTTTAACACACCGTGTTGTATTTGGCAGCTTGTGGCACAGGTTGGCATATCAAGGTCTAACTCGTTGAGTAATAACTTTGCAAACAAAAAACGAGTATGGCAAGAAGCACATTCAAGGTTCTGTTCTACGTGAACGGCAGCAAGGAGAAAAACGGTATTGTCCCCATCATGGGACGAGTGACAATCAACGGGACTGTGGCGCAGTTCAGTTGTAAGCAGAACATCCCGAAAACGCTTTGGGACGTGAAAGGAAACAAGGCGAAAGGCAAGAGCCGCGAGGCACGAGACATCAACCTTGCCCTTGACAACATCAAGGCGCAAATCATCAAACATTACCAGCGCATTTCAGACCGCGAGGCATTTGTTACGGCTGAGATGGTGCGCAACGCCTATCAGGGAATCGGCAGCGAGTATGAGACGCTGCTAAAAGCATTCGACCGTGAGAACGAAGTGTTCAAGAAACGGGTAGGCAAAGACAGGGTAATGGCTACCTATCGGGCACGTGTACGGGCAAGAAACCATGTAGCCGCCTTTATCAAGTCGTTTTACAGACGCAGCGATATGTCCATGTTGGAACTTACTCCCGATTTCATCAAGGAGTTCGCCGCATACCTCTCGACTGAAGCCGGATTGCGGAACGGTTCGATATGGGCAAACTGTATGTGGCTGAAAGGCGTGGTCATGAAAGCGCATTATAACGGGTTGATACCGCGCAATCCTTTCATCCAGTTTCATATCAGCCCCAATGTGAAAGAACGGGAATATCTGACGGAGGATGAACTGAAAGCGGTCATGACACATGAGTTTGCAGACAGCAAGCTCGCATACATCCGTGACATTTTCATCTTTGCCAGTTTCACCGCCTTGTCATTCGTGGACATTCAGGAACTGACGAATGACAACATCGTGGAGGTGAACGGCGAGAAGTGGATATTGTCCAAACGCCACAAGACAAAAGTCGCCTTCCAAGTGAAGCTGCTGGATATACCCTTGCAGATAGTCGAACGCTACCGACCGATGCAGAAAGACAATCGTATATTCCCCGGCTTGAACTATTGGTCTATCTGCAAACCGTTGAAACGGATGATAAGGGAATGTGGCATAACCAAGTCAATATCATTTCATTGCAGTCGTCATGGCTTCGCAACATTAGCTTTGAGCAAGGGGATGCCCATTGAAAGCGTAAGCCGTGTGTTGGGACATACGAATATAGTCACGACCCAACTCTACGCAAAGATAACCACGCAGAAGCTCGACAACGACCTGACCATGTTCGGCGACAAACTGAGTAAGACGTTTAACGGAATAACGATGTCATGAGTATGAGAAGAAACAGCATAACAGTGAATGAATCCGGCAATATCATCATGCCGGAGAATGTCTCAAACATTTGGATGAGCGAGCCGGAATTGGTGGAACTGTTCGGAGTAATTGCTCCGACACTTCGTTCTGCCATCAGAAACATCTATAACAGTGGAGCATTAAAAGAATACGAGGTACAGAAGTATGTTCGGCAGGAGAACGGGTATCATGCCGATGTGTTCAGCTTTCCGATGATAGTCGCACTTGCTTTCCGCATTGACAGCTTCGGTGCGGAACAGGTGCGCAATGCCATATTTAAAAGGCTGTACTTGCGAAAAGAGAAAACAAATATCTTCTTTTCGCTGGGTATAAATGGTTGGGATATGTCTAATTATCAGGCATAAGTTCTAATGATATGACGACATGAAGTAGTGAGACCTATGCGTATTCCCATTGCCAACAATGTATTTATACGAGTATGTGAATAGGTGTATTGCCATTCATACGTACGATTACGACAAACCCGAAGAAAAATCCATTAGAATGGCATTTCTTCGGGCTTTTGTTGTATGTCATAAAGCCAAATCCAAGAAAATCTTACGTGAGGTATGCGTGAGTTGTTAATCCGTTCTGCGCTAATTGCCGAGTTTTGCACTGATTAAACAAAAAAATGAAGTGCTAATGAAACAAGGCAACTTTGAAAATGAGGAGTTTATCCGTGTGGGTACTACCCTCTACAAGTTAGTGAACCAGCCCCGTCTGAACGGAGGCTATGTGAAGAAGCGCATCGTGTGGAACAACGAAACACTGCGGCAGGACTACGGCAAGGACTATCTCGCCACCGTGCCGAAGTACGACGGCTTCTGCACCGTCCCCGACCATGTGGACTACCGTCCCGTGGTGGACAAGTTCCTGAACCTCTACGAGCCGATAGGACACCGTCCGCAACAAGGCGAGTTTCCCTGTATCCGGTCATTGGTGCGCCATATCTTCGGTGAACAGTATGAATTGGGCATGGACTATCTTCAATTGCTCTACCTGCAACCCGTGCAGAAACTGCCTATCCTGCTGTTGGTATCAGAAGAACGCAACACGGGCAAGAGTACATTCCTGAACTTCCTGAAAGCTGTGTTTCAAAACAATGTCACTTTCAATACCAACGAGGACTTCCGCAGCCAGTTCAATTCCGACTGGGCAGGAAAACTGCTCATCGTGGTGGACGAGGTATTGCTCAACCGCAGGGAGGACAGCGAGCGGTTGAAGAACCTCAGCACCACACTTTCCTACAAGGTGGAAGCCAAAGGCAAAGACCGTGACGAGATAGCGTTCTTTGCCAAGTTCGTGCTATGCTCCAACAACGAGTATCTGCCTGTTATCATTGATGCAGGTGAAACACGCTATTGGGTGCGCAAGATAGACCGTCTGCAATCCGATGACACAGACTTCCTGCAAAAGCTGAAAGCTGAGATACCTGCCTTTCTGTATTACCTGCAATACAGACAACTTTCCACCGAAAAGGAAAGCCGTATGTGGTTTGCGCCCTCTTTGCTGCATACCGAAGCCTTGCAGAAGATTATCCGCAGCAACCGCAACCGATTGGAGATAGAGATGTGCGAACTTATCCTTGACATTATGGAAAGTGTCGGCACGGACACATTCTCGTTCTGCCACAACGACATTCTTCTTTTGCTGGTACATTCGCAGGTAAAGGTGGAGAAGCACCAAGTCAGAAAGGTATTGCAGGAATGTTGGAAACTTACTCCTGCCTCTAACGGGCTTACATATACCACTTACCAATTCAATTACAATCGGGAGTGCCGATATGAGCCGATAAAAAGAGTCGGTCGTTTCTACACCGTCACAAGGGAACAACTTGAATCCCTGTAATACTATTCTTTTTTTGTTGAATTGATGAATAATGATATAACCATACTGATAATAAACAGCATACACTCTCAACAAATTCTCAACAATCGAAAAGAAAAGTTGAGAGGGAAACAGCATCAGTTTGTTGGATTCTCTATTTGTGAGTGGTTTGTTGAGAAGATGTTGAGAATATAAAGCATTAACGTATAGGACAATACATATCTCATTCATCAAATCAACGTTTTTACAGTCATCATCAAATCCATAGAAATTATATCATGAACATCCAAGAAGCAAAACAAATCAAAATTGCGGACTATCTGCAAAGTTTGGGTTATTCGCCCGTAAAGCAACAGGGAAACTGCCTGTGGTATAAATCCCCGTTCCGTCAGGAAACGGAAGCCTCGTTCAAGGTGAACACCGACCGCAACCTGTGGTTCGATTATGGACTGGGAAGAGGTGGTAACATCATCGCACTTGCAGGGGTACTGTACGCATCCGACCATGTGCCTTATCTGCTTGGCAAGATAGCGGAACAGGCACCACACATCCGTCCCATATCTTTCTCTTTTCGCCAGCAGGCATCCGAACCGAGTTTCCAACATTTGGAGGTGGGCGAACTCACCCATCCGGCATTGCTCCGATACTTGCAGGAACGGGGCATAAACATCGCTTTGGCAAAGGCGCAATGTAAAGAGCTCCACTTCACCCATAACGGCAAGCCCTATTTCGCCATCGGTTTTCCGAATGTGGCGGGAGGATTTGAAGTGCGTAACCGTTTTTTCAAAGGCTGTGTCGCACCCAAAGACATCAGCCATATTCGGCAACAGGGAGAAGCGAGAGAGAAATGCCTTGTATTCGAGGGCATGATGGACTATCTTTCATTCCTCACGTTGCGGAAGAGGAACTGCTCGAACTTGCCCGACCTTGACAGGCAGGATTACGTCATCCTCAATTCGACCGCCAATGTTTCCAAAGCTATAGATGTGCTGCACGGGTATGGACGTATCCACTGCATGCTCGACAATGACGAGGCGGGAAGAAAGGCGTATCGGGAATTGGAAAGGAAGTTCGCCGGACGCATCCGCGACTTCTCCGACAACTACAAAGGGCATAAAGACCTGAACGATTACCTGCGTGGAATCCGGCAGAAATTAGCCGTTAGTCCACCGCCAAGAACTATCGTAAAACCCAAGAAGAAAGGGTTGGGATTATGACATCCCGAATGAGAAAAACGGGAGATGCCCGAAACTCATTCCTTAAGGATTGGGAGGTAGCAAGTTTGTGTTTCGGGTGTACCGAAACCGCTTGCCACCCACCATCCAAATTGCAGGAGGTGGCATCCCGTCGGTCTATACAGTTGAATCAGTAACCGAATTAAAAGGAATAAAATATGGAACAGACAAAGGAACACAAGGAACGCAACAAGGGAGGTCGCCCCAAGAAGGAAGCAACCGAGAAACTGAAATACCGTATCGCAGTGAAAATGACGGCAGCCGACTAC